>Ga0105107_10000233_pt1 | contig 33271 bp, 31 predicted proteins | sample PPLLaktember2015_6_FD_79335 | JGI IMG/M metagenome (GOLD analysis project Ga0105107, IMG submission 79335) | Freshwater sediment microbial communities from Prairie Pothole Lake near Jamestown, North Dakota, USA - PPLs Lake P8 Core (1) Depth... | ecosystem: Environmental > Aquatic > Freshwater >...
CCAACCAGTTTAACATTATGTCTATATATTAAATAAAGCATACTCATATAATTATTTTATTATTGAACAATAACTGTTTTGCATTGACAAAATTTGTAAACAATTTCTGATTTCATCGCAAGTTAGCATAATATAGTTTATAAAAATTAATAAATATAAATAGATATCCCAATTTAACCCTGCGAATGCTTTGGCGCGTCCTTTGCTTGTCTACCAGCCTTGACATGAATATTAATCAGAGCGTTTGTAACGTGAAAAAACATATATATATAATATTGGTCATACTATGCTTTGGTTTCTTCTCATCTTCTGCCACCATGGGACGCTTAAAGGATTACAGAGTAGTTAGAGCTGTCGACGGAGATACGGTGCTTGTTGTTCACCATGGGAAGGAAGAGAAGGTCCGTCTGCTGTGTATAGATACTCCGGAGTCGGTACATCCGGACAAAAAGCAGAACATCCCAATGGGCAAGGTGGCTTCTGAGTTCACATCAACGAGATTGTCGGGCAAGTATGTGGATCTGGAATTCGGGCCTGAGTTGCGTGACAGGCATGGCCGTTTGCTCGCCTACGTGTTGGTGGATGGAAAGAACTTCAACCTTGAAGTTGTCCGGCAGGGGTTGAGCCCTTACTACACGAAGTATGGGTTAAGCCAAAAATATGATCAAGACTTCAGGGAAGCAGAGAAGTTTGCGAGAAGAAACAAGCTGAACATCTGGGGAGACCCCGATTTGACAGAGCGTTACATGAGACTCAAGTCAAAATGGGGCCAGGCAAGGTCCGAGGTTTCGCTTCGCTGATTTCAAATTCAGTCCCCTGTGCCGGCTAACATCCCTCCTGATCCGATTCGACAAATCGGAGCGCAAAAGCTAAAAGGGGACCCAAAAGCATCAAGGCTCCAGCTAACACAAAGCCGAGACTAAAGGAGTGGATTTGTCCGAAATAGCCATACAGGGCGGGAAAAACACCTACTCCCATCAAGAAGGCGACGGGTATGGCCACAGACGCGACCACGCTCCTCTGAATGGGAGGGACGATCCTGGAAAGAGCAGAAAAAGCTCCCGGGAAAAAAGACCCTGTAAGAGCAGGTTGAACAAACAGGACGAAGAGTATCCAAGCATCGCCTGAGACTCCCAGGAAGATGTTGGCCACCCCTCCTGCTACAAGAAGGAAGGCCATAGCCCGCTTAGCGCCAACTCTGTCTGCAAACCATCCTCCCGCAAGCGCCGCAAGAAAACCGGAAATTTGAGCCAACCCGAGCACTGTGTTTGCAAACGTCTTGTCAAAACCTCGTTCTGAGATGAGATAAAGGGGCAACACGGTGAAAAGACCGACGCTTCCTCCCAGTGCCATCATGAAGAGAAGCATGATGAGCCAGAAAGAGGGCAGTCGAATAATCTGCTTCAACGCCGAGGGTTTTGGTGCGTCGCCCGGAAAATCCCCACACTTACCAAAGGCAAAAAACGCCATCCCCGCCAAAAGAGAAAAAACACCTAAGAAAATGATAAGACCTCTCCATGAGACAAACCCTATGAGTGCAGCGGCCAGCAAGGGGCCGAGAACAAGACCAAGGGTGGGCGCTGCTGAATGGACCCCCATGGCTTTTCCCCAATCCTGACGCCGGACCATAGCGGTAATCGTTGCCAGCGCAGAAGGGATGTGGAGACCAGCGGCTAAACCAAGCACCGTGAGGGCAAGGCGCATCCCTGAAAGGGATCGCACGAAACCAAGAAGGATCAAAATAACCCCCACAGTTATCGCAGATAGGATGAGAGCCTTTCTGTGAGTGAGCCGAGAGGAAACAAAGCCGGAGCCGAACTGTGCAACTGCGAATCCGGACGAGATGAAGAGAAACAGGGATCCGGCCTGTGCATGGGAGATGTGAAGTTCATCCTCCATGAAACACAGGAGAGGCGCAAAAATAAAACGAGCCAAGAAATTCAGAAAAAAGAGGGCGGCAATGAAGAAGACTGAGCCGGCTCTAACGGTGAAAGGTTCTGGAATGGGGCATGATTTTTCCATCTTTCTTAAAGGCAAAACTAGTAATTGATGACTGCAGGGTCAAGTCCTTCTCAGCAAGATTGAAGGATTCATTTTCAATTTATTGTTTGAAACGCCCAACGATAGTGAATAGGTTTTGCCGCAAGAAATTCTGTCTGCAGAGGTGTTATGTTCCTCCACAGTATTGGCGGAAGTCTACCGTCGAAACGATTCTTAAGACGCATTCCTTTTCTTGCTCTGATGGCTCTTTTTGCGCCTTTTTCGTCCTGTTCGCTGACTCCCCCGTCTTTTGACGAAGCCGGGTGGCGTGTAAAAACTCAATCGGCCGATCCTGCTTTGCTGTATGCGCCCCATTTCAAGGACGATCGGTTTTTCAATCCGTGGTTGCCGGCCGAAGACAAGGGGTTTTTCACTTTGCTCAGGTGGCGTCTCACGTCTTCGCAGGAATACACAGAAGAGGAGAAGACGTACCTTCCCCGCGTGGTGGAGAATGCCAGAGAACGGATTCTTAGCATGCCCCAGGGCGATTTCATCATGTGGGTCGGACACGCTACTTTTCTCATCCGCCTCAACGGGGAGTACTGGCTCGTAGACCCCATTTTTTCCGAGAGAGCCGTCGTGGTGAAGCGAAAGACGCCTCCGGGGATCACCGCGGAAGCTCTCAAAGAAGTTGCGCAGAACCTCAGGGTGATCATCACCCACAACCACTATGACCATCTGGACAAAAGCAGCATCGAGGATCTTCCGGAAAACACGAAAATGTACGTCCCTATGGGACTGAAGGAGGTCGTCCGGGATATGAACAAAAGGGACGTGACGGAGATGGACTGGTGGCAGGAAATCCGCTGCGGGAACGGCATCACCCTGGTCTGTCTTCCCATGCAGCACTGGTCACGGCGATTTGGGCAGGGACCCCGCGAGACCCTGTGGGCAAGCTACATGCTGATCACCCCGCAGGTCACGATTTATCTGGGAGGGGACACGGGATACTTCATCGGATACAAGGAAATCGCGAAACGCTATCCCAAGATCGACTATGCCCTTCTCCCCACCACCGCCTACCATCCGCGCTGGTTCATGCACTATAACCACATGAACGTGGATGAGGCCATCGAGGCCTTCAACGATCTGAATGCCCGGTCCATGATTCCGCAACAGTGGGGGACCTTTCACCTCGGCGACGAGCCGCCGGGCTATTCGATTCTCGAGCTCAAAAGAAAGATTGCAGAACGCCGGCTAGACGCATCCCGATTCATCATCATGGACATTGGGGGAATCCTTCCCATAAACAAATAGTCGCGGGACTGAGTTCCCGGCGGCACGGACAAGCGTTGACCCGCCTCTGATCAGTGCTTGTCCGTGTTGATCTCGATTCTGAATCCTTCTCACCCAGGACAAAGAAGCCCAATTTGTGCCAGCCACCTGCGCCGTGCACCTTGCGCCTTAGAAATATTTCCCCTTTTTTTCTCCTTTGTCGAGCAACGATCTTGTAACCAGAAGGGTTTGGTTGCGGTCTTCCAACTGTAGGGCCTGCTCCAGGCCGGCCGCATCGAGATTGACGTTGATCGCCTCCTTTGTGAGACGAAGGCCCATGGGGTTCTTCGAGTTCATGGTTCTGGCAAGCTCCAGAGCCGTCTCAAGAAGTTTGTCGCGTTCAACAATCCGGCTTGCAAAGCCAAGCTGCAGGGCTTCCTGGGCGGCCATGAAGTTGCCAGTGAGCATGAACTCATAGGCTCTGCCTGCACCGATGAGCCGGGGAAGGAAATAACTGCACGCCATGTCCGCGCCGCCAAGGCCGATGTTGATGTAGGCGGCGGAAAAACGGGCATCCGGGCTGATAACTCTCACGTCCGACGCCATGGCGAAGCTAAATCCGAGGCCTGCGCCTGCGCCGTGCACGGCGCAGATGATGGGTTGCGGCGCGCGCCTCATGGCCACAAGGAGCCTGGCCAGACGGACCTGGAAGGCGTAGTGCTGATCCACGGTCATCTGGGGTGCGCTTTTCATGAAATCTCTCATGTCAAGGCCGGCGCAGAATCCCTTGTCTCCGTTGCCGCACAGTATGATGACATGGGTGTCCAAGTCGTGGAGCCTCTCCTGCCAGAAACCCTCCAGTTCCTCCATCATCCTGTGGTTCACGGAGTTGTAAATTCGCGGCCTGTTCAGCGAAAGAAGGCCGATGCCTGGTTCAGTAACTTGGTATTCGATGGTTTCGTAGGTCATGGACTTCTCCTTGAATATTAAAATCCCTCCCGGCCTCCCTTTCAAAAATGGAGGGGGGAGACGCAGCTGCTCCGCGCAGCTATAGTAATGGAATGTCCAGATGATTGCCATCTATAGCTTCAAGAAATCGATCGTCTGGCGAGCGTGGATGAATCCGCGATTATCTTGTGTTTGATGGTCTTCGTTCTTAATTTCAACCGGAAACTATAAAGAGATCGGCTTAAAGCAAAAGGAGAGATGATCCGTGATCAAGACCTGCTTGGAATATCATCAAGAGACGAGCTATGACCGGTTTGACATGTCCGGTCATGCTCTGGACTGGGTGAATCAGCCGAAGGTTTTCAAGCAGTATCCGGGGATCACCTCTTTGCCTCTCCCCAGAGACCTCCAGTTACCAAAAGGAAAACTCTCCGCCATTCTCAGCGAGCCTGCGGCCGCTGGTCTGCCGAAGCCATTGGACCTGGAGATGCTCTCTCTTCTCCTTCTCCTCTCCAACACCCACACGGCCAGAACACGCCACCCGGAGGGCGATTTCTTTTTCAGGAGCGCTGCTTCTGCAGGCGCTCTTTATCCGACAGAAATCTACAAGGCCAGCCATGAGGTCAAGGGCATAGACGACGGGCTCTATCACTTCGCCATTCAGGACCATTCGCTTGTTCCCCTGAGAAAAGGAGATATTTCCGGGATGGTCGAGTGTGAAGGGAGTCATTTGACTTTCTTTCTGACCGCGATTTTCTTCCGAAGCGCGTGGAAATACAGAGCCCGTGCTTACCGCTACCACCTCCTCGACACGGGCCACGTGGCCGACAATCTAATTCTCGCCCTGAGGGCCTCGAAGCTCCCTTTTAGCGTGACCTATGACTTCGACGATGCGCAGGTGAACCTTATGCTGGGACTGGATGATCAGAAAGAAGTAGCTCTTGCGATCATCCATGTGCCTGGGGGCAAAGGGATTTCGGAGAAATACCCAGAACCCATTCCTCCTTTGCCTGAAACCATGCTGCAAGCCAGCCGCGTGTCAGCAAAAGAAACCGATTATCCGGCCATACGGGAAATCCATGAGGCGGGAATTCAGGTCACTTCAGGAACCGGGAAGGAGATGGTTGGTGAACTTGGACTTGCTCCCAAAACCTGGGTCCCTTTAGATACCACCGGATCTTGGCCTGAAAACCTAGATTACCCAGATGCCGTGTTTCGCCGCCGTTCCAGGCGCAACTTCATCAAGAAAGCATTGAGCAAGCAAGCCATGGATGCTCTGCTTCGGAGCGTATGTCTGAACAAGGGATCGCCCTATGATCAGAGCGTCGCAGTGGGTTTCCTTGTAGGGCAGGCTGAAGGCCTTGAGCCCGGGTTCTATCTGCTGGACGGGAAGAGACAGTCATGGGCCTCAGTAACCCCAGATCAGTTCATGACCAGAAGCACATCCATCTGCCTGGATCAGGAGTGGCTGAAGAATGCAGGAGTCCACTTTCTGTTCCTAGCGAACCTGGACCTGCTGGAAAAGACATGGGGCCCCAGAGGGTATCGCTATGCCATGCTGACAGCCGGGAGGCTCGGGCAGCGGCTTTACGTCGCAGCCGAAGCCATGGGCATGGGATGCTGCGGGATTGGCGCTCTTTATGACGGTGAAGCCATGGACATGCTCGGACTGAATCAAAGTTCAAGACTCCTCTATCTGGTGGCTGTGGGGAATGTTAAGAGGGCATGAAGTGGCGCGGACAAGCACCCGCTAGCGGGTAACACCTTATCCGTGGCACCGAAAACTCATTTCTCACCACTCATAAATTTCCTTTTGTGCCACATCGTAAACTTTTCTTTTGATCCCCGTGAATCTCTCTCCTTTACCTGCCCTCCGGAATGATTATGTTATCTGCAACCGTTTTACCCTCAGTGCAGGCGCGCCGAGCGATCCTTTGTGGTAGAGAACTCTGGGGCAGGGAAAACGAAAACATAAATGAGAGGAGTGAATCATGTTCGTTAAGCAGGCAAACATTCCTGATATCCTTCCTTTGCTGCCGGTTAAAGAGGCGGTGCTCTTCCCAAACATGGTGATTCCCATTCTCGTGAAAACCGAGAGCTTTGTTCCCATGCTCGAAGAGGTAATGGACAAAGACAAGATGGTTGTGGTGGCCATGATGAGTGACGAGGAGAAGGCTGCTCTGGAAGCCGGCAATTTCAGCCGCATCGGGACCGTGGCTTCGCTTGTCAAAATGTCCAAGGGTAGCGAGGGGAGTGTCGTGGTGGTGCAGGGGCTTTACCGAGCGGTCATTACGGGCATCGTCTCCAGGGAGCCGAATTATCTGGTCAACATTCAAAAGATCCATGAGCAGGAAAAGACAGGCAAGAGGGTGGAGGCCCTCAAGTCGAACCTGATCAACGTGTTCAGGGAGTTGGTCTCTCTATCTCCCTATCTTCCGGACGAAATCCTCAATGTGGTTCGCCACATTTCGGATCCGGGCACACTGGCCGACATCATTGCGTCCTATCTCAACATCGAAGGACAGAAGAGGCAGAGCATCCTGGAAAGCCTGGACGTAGAAGAGCGTTTGGAAAAGCTCACGGTCTATCTGAATGACGAACTGGAAGTGAACAAGATGGGCCAGCAGATCCAGAACCAGGTCCAGAAGGGAATCGACAAGCACCAGCGAGAGTACTATCTGCGTGAGCAGCTCAAGGCCATCCAGAAGGAGCTGGGTGTGAGCGACCAGGAGCCTTCAGAGATCCAGGAACTCAAGGAAAAGCTCGAAAAGAAGAAGCTTCCGGAAGCTGCCCAAAAAGTGGCAAGCAAAGAGATCGAAAAGCTCTCCAAGATGAATTCGTCCTCTTCGGAGTACACGGTCGTTACCAACTACCTGGACTGGCTTCTGACGCTTCCCTGGTCTGAAAGTACGGTGGACAAGCTGGATATTAAGAAGGCCGAGAGAATTCTGAACCAGCAACACTACGATCTTCAGAAAGTCAAAAAACGAATCCTTGAATACCTTGCGGTTCGAAAACTGAATCCCAATCACAAGGGACCTATCCTTTGTCTGGTCGGCCCTCCGGGCACGGGCAAGACGAGTCTCGGCCGGTCCATTGCCGAGGCGATCGGCAGGAAGTTTGTTAGGATTTCCTTGGGCGGGGTAAGGGACGAGGCGGAGATCAGAGGCCACCGCCGCACCTATGTGGGCGCTTTGCCAGGGAGGATCATCCATGGGTTGAGAAAAGCCGGTTCAAACAATCCTATTTTCATGCTCGACGAAGTGGACAAGATCGGCAATGATTTTCGGGGAGATCCGGCCTCGGCCTTGCTGGAGGTTCTTGATCCGGAGCAAAACTTCTCTTTTTCCGACCATTACCTGGAAGTGGAGTTCGATCTGTCCAAAGTCATGTTCATCACTACAGCCAATCAGCTGGACACGATTCCCCGTCCGCTCCTTGACCGCATGGAAGTTCTCGAACTTCCTGGCTACACCGAAGAGGAGAAGGTGGAGATCGCCAAAAAATTCCTCATCCCAAGGCAGATCAAGGAGCACGGGCTTGATCCGGAGCGTATTCACATCACTCGGTCTGCGATCAAAAGAATCATCAGGGAATACACGCGTGAGGCCGGAGTCAGGAATCTGGAAAGAGAGATCGGAGGAATCTGCAGGAGCCTCGCCCGCAGCATCGCGGAAGGTAAAGCGGGGAACGTCTCGGTGAGAGCCAACAATCTGCCTGGACACATCGGATTGCCGAAATTCTCTTCGGACATTCTGGAACGCACCGGGGTTCCAGGTGTTGCTACAGGCATGGCCTGGACTCCCGCAGGAGGAGACATCCTTTTTGTAGAAGCTACCATGATGCCCGGACAGAAGACCTTGGTTCTGACAGGACAACTGGGAGAGGTGATGAAGGAATCGGCTCAGGCAGCGCTGAGCTATGTCAGATCCAAAGCCAAGAGTCTGGGAATCTCGGAGGATTTTTTTAGGGACCGCGATCTCCACATCCATGTGCCTGCGGGGGCTATCCCCAAAGACGGGCCGTCGGCAGGGGTGACCATCCTGACGGCTCTGGCATCGCTTCTGACCTGTCGGCCCATCAAATCAGACTTCGCCATGACTGGCGAAGTGACGCTGAGAGGGGCGGTGCTGCCGGTGGGCGGAATCAAGGAGAAGGTGCTGGCTGCCAGCAGAAACGGGATAAAGCACATCATTCTGCCGGAGAGAAACAGGAACGATCTCGAGGAGATCTCCGACAAGATCAAGGACCATTTGGAATTTCACCTGGTCAAGAAGATGGACGAAGTTCTTGAGATTGCGCTTGGCTCGCCTGTGGGACCATCGTGCAACTAATGTCCCGCGGGCGATCTCCAATTCCGGACACAGAGGATCACAATTGTTCATTAGATTAATCAGTTAAAACTCAGTGAAGCCATTTTTTATAATATAGAATTAAATTAATATATATTTTACATAATTTTACTCAATTTTATTTAAATTATTTTATAAATTGAGCCTTCCCGAGGTGTCCCTTTTTTCGGTTTGATAGATTCATTTATAAAGATCTAGAAACAGAGCAAACTTGACATAAATGATAACATAATGTTATAATCTTACAGAATTTGGATAAAAATTGCATCGCTCGGGAATTACCTGTTTACAGGATATGAACTTCAGAGCGTTAATCCGCAGTATCTTGAGGGAGCCCCTTACTTTTGGCAAAAAAAGCAGCTCAGGTTCTAATCATTGACGATGATGAGCTCTTTGTAGCTTCCCTGTCCGATTTTCTTTACGCCAAGAGCTTCAAAGTGAGTTCAGCCAAAACAGGCAAAGAAGGGCTGAGTGCTTTTGAGCGCGAGCAGCCGGCGTTGGTGCTTCTCGACCAAAAACTCCCGGACATGGAAGGGATCGAAGTATGCCGAAAAATCCTGGAAATGGACCCGAGAACGAAGGTGATTCTTGTCACAGCCTATGCGACGCTACGATGCGCCGTCGATGCGATTAAGGCTGGAGCGTTCAACTACCTCTCCAAACCTTTTGAACTGGATGAACTCCTGATCACCATGGGGCTGGCTGTCAAGAATGTGCAGATGGAGGGAAAGATCAGGGTCCAAGATTATGAAAGAAGCAGGGAAAGCGAGAAGAAACAGCTCCTTGGTTCATCAGATGGGATGCGAAGGATCAGGCAGCAGATCCAGCTTGCGGCGACCACTGATTCGAATGTGCTGATCACAGGGGAGACAGGCGTCGGCAAGAACGTTGTAGCAAAGGCGATCCATGATCTTCAGGTGGGAAGGGAGAACTTCCTGATGATCAACTGCTCAGCGATCCCGGAAAATCTGATGGAAGCCGAGTACTTTGGCCATGAACGGGGCGTTTTCACTGGTGCGGACACCCGGCGTGAGGGTATTTTTGAACTGGCCGACGGAGGGACTCTTGTGCTCGACGAGGTTGGGGAGATCCCAATTCGCCTGCAAAGCAAACTCCTTTCAGTTCTTGAAGATAAGTGCGTGAGGAGGATCGGGGGAGGCCGAAATATACCCGTCGATGTCAGAATCATGGCCACAACCAACCAGGATCTTGAACAGGCGCTAAAAGAAAAGCGTTTTAGGCAGGATCTCTATTACCGCCTAGCCGTGGTTTCAATCCAGGTGCCGCCCCTTCGAGAGCACGCAGAAGACATCCCGCAAATCGCCGAGTATTTTGCCAGGATTTTCTGCAGAAAACCGGTGCGCATCCTCGGTGAAGACATGAAAAGACTGACTGAATACCCCTGGCCTGGAAATGTGCGAGAGCTTCGAAACGTCATTGAACGGGCATCCCTTCTGCTGAAGGGAGATGTTCTGAGACCGGCCAGTCTGCTGGTCAACAGTGATCCCAACCGAGCATGGGCTGAGGATAAGGATGCAGAAGGGATGGAAATCGTTCCCCTCCAGGAGTTGAAAAGACAACAGATCCTAAGTGCTCTCAAAGCCTGTTCCGGAAACAAAACCCGTACTGCCAGGACGCTGGGTATATCTCTTTCAACCCTCAAGAGAACCTTGGCGGAAATCAACATAGCCGGGCATTAACCCCTGTGAATATTTCCTTGGCCAGGTCATTTTGGACGGGCGAAAAAGAGCCACGCCCCCTGCCCTCGATCCCTCTCTTCAGAAACTAATTGTCTCGAATCAAAGAGTTGGCATGACAGGTTCAAAATGGCATCAAAGTTGCTGCCTCCCATCTCCTGTGACCGCAACATGCTGATCTCAAGTCGATATGATGAATGACAGATCCCTTGACATTCCCCTGAGCACGGACGTCCTCTTGCCCTTTCTTGAGGACATTCTTGCCACCTTACGGCACCAGCTTGGAAACTCTGTGAATGCCATGAAGGTGACCCTTGATGTCCTGCAAGAGAATTTTGATCGCTTCAGCGACGAGAAAAAGAGAGAGTACCTGGAGAGGGCGAAGGAAATCCTTGACCGCCAACAAGCCATGGTCGATGCCATGAGATCCTACTCCAGTGTGAACGTGAATGACCAGAAACCTATCGATTTCCTTTCCTTTTGGGAGCAGTTTCTTGTCATGTTGAGCCAGCGAACAATTAAGGTCACCTCAATACAGAACCTGCAGGCGGGCCCTCATCTTATCATGGGAAGTCCTATAGCAATTCAAACCGTTCTCATCCAGCTTGTGGAAAATGCCGTGGAGGCCGTGGAGGGTCAGGAGAACCCAAGAGTAGAATTGAGCGTGACGAGTGAAGCGGAGCGCATTCGAATTGGTGTGAAAGACAATGGGTGCGGCATCAAACAGAAGGACTTGAGAAAGATCTTTGTTCCTCTTTTCACAACCAAGGCAAAGAGGAAGGGATTGGGGCTGTCGATCGCTCTAAAGCTCGTGGCCCAGATGGGAGGGAGGCTGGAAATCGCTCCCCTTGCAGAAGGGGGCACGGTGGCAGCCATATGGCTTAAACGGGTTGGCGGTGAGAATCATGGACATGCAATACATCAGTGACACGGACGGGCAGAGGACTTACGTTTTTACACCTGCACAGCTCTCCGACATCGAAGCGGTGCTTGTAGAGGACCTGCTTGATGTTGGAGTCCACTCGGTGACCCTGATCGACATGGCGGGGAACATCATTTCCACCGTGGACAACGGAGAAAACAAACTTGACCTTTACTCCCTGGCTGCTCTGGCGGCTGGGAACTTCGGGGCCGTGAGCACCATGGCAGGCCTCATTGGCGAGGAAGAGTTCTCTTTGCTTTTTCACAAGGGCAAAAAAGAGAACATCCATTTCAGCAAAGTCACCGATGAATTTCTCCTGATCACCATATTCGGGAAGGAGGTATCCCTTGGATTCCTGAGGCTGAAAGTGGCTGAAGCTACGGAAAAGCTGGTGGCTGCTTTGAAGCCCGGCGCATAAGGGTTGGGGATCGTTTTCAGGCGGGGTCGCGTTCCATGGCTATCATCAATCTGAAAAGAAAGGAGGTTCAAGCGAAAATCGTCTACTATGGCCCGGGAAGGGGAGGGAAAACGACCAACCTTGAATACATTTATAACAAGTTCCGGAGCCGAATCCAAACGGAGATGGTCACCATCAAAACCCATGGGGAGAGGACCCTTTTCTTCGACTTCCTTCCCATCGAAATCGGCAGAATCAAAGGTTACGACATCCGGATCCAGCTTTACACGGTTCCGGGTCAGGTCAAATATGAATCCACTCGGAAGTTGGTCCTGAGGGGTGTGGACGGGATTGTGTTTGTGGCGGATTCTTTGGCAGTCCGTCGAAAGGAGAACGTTCTTTCTCTGAAGAGCCTGGCGGACAATCTGGCGTCCTACAAAAAAAGCATTCTGGAGATCCCTCTGGTCTTCCAATACAATAAAAGAGACCTCCTGGACGAGGGGATTCCCCTTCTGCCCGTGGAATGGCTCGAGAAGGATTTGAACTCGAAACTCGAGGTTCCTTCGTTCGAAGCGAGTGCGCTCAAAGGACCGAATGTGGTCCAGACGATGAAGAAGATCATCATCATGACCATCGATTCTCTCAGGAAAGATCTTACCTAGGAGGTGCGGGCTTGGCACGACAAAGAGACGAGGACAATTTCAGATCTCAAGTGGAAGATCGATTGGATCATCTTTTCCAGGAGGATTCCCCGGGAACGACTGAACAACACGTCGGTTTGGGAGAACACCCCCTCAAAGGGCTAAAGGCGGTGATGCTGTCCATTGAATGGGAAATCACAGACAGCACCATGGACAGCCTCCTCAACGAAATAAAAAACGTTGAGTATGTCTATAGTGAAGACAAGATCGTCCTGACCTTCCTCCAACTGATCGGGGCCGTAGGGAGGTATGTGAAAACGAATAAAGCCAGAGCTCATCCCGACGCCACCCGGGTAATCAACTCCGTCTATGAAGCTCTCGAGAAGGTGGCCCTGACGGGCGGTTTGAGCCGTGCGGAGAAGGAGAAAATGCTTCTTGAGGAGGTCGCGAAGTTCAAGAAACTCAAGGAGGAGGTAATGCTCAGGAAGATGGAGAAAAAAGAACCCTTGATCTCCGACGTGACGGCTCCACCAACACCTCCGCCGACGCCTTCTCCGACGCCAGCACCCGAGGAAAAGGAGCACCTGTTGGCGGAGCGTCCTGCCATAGAAGAGGCACAAGCGAAAACGGAGGCCCAGGTCCGTCTTGCACCGATGTCTCCTCACGAGGCGTTTGCCTATGCGCTGGAAGAGGTGAAGGAGGTGATCCGGGCGGAGTTCAAAGCCCTGCGAGCAGAAATCAAGCTGTGGCGTGAATCCTTATGAAGAAAGCACACCGGTTGGAACTCCATCGATCTTGCCGGCGTGAGAGGAGAGAGGCTCCCTTAGGGAGATAATTCCTGGAGAAGGGCGGTAGGAGACAGAGGCATGGACATTTCATCCGGTGATATTTCGGCCATAGTCTTCAGACGAGTTGTGAGAGAAGAGACGGCTGAGTACTCATTTGATACGCGAATGTTGACGCTCTTTATGGAACTCGATGGGAAGAAAAGCTTGGCAGTGATTTCAAGAAAGACAGGGTTGAAGATGAGTTCCATAAGGGAAGCCGCGAGCAAGCTTCTGAAACTCAGACTCATCGAGGAGGTGGCCGAAGCGATTTCCTGTGTGGATGAAGATTTCATGGACGCCTTGAAGAGAGAACTCTCGCTGGCCATCGGTCCTTTGGCCCAAATCCTGATTGAAGATGCCGTCAATGATCTGGGCCAGAGTGTGGCGCGTTTTCCTACTCGAAGGGCCCCGGAGCTTGTGGAGAGCTTGTCTCGCGAGATTCAGCGTGAAGACAAGAGAACCGCCTTCAAGCAGAGCATGGTTCGCAAAATCAAGGAGAAGGGGTATTGATTGCCTGCAGCAGTTGCTGCGATCGCTTAACCATAGGGAGGGCGTGTAAACGATGATCGTTATATGTGAGGAGTGCGGGAAAAAGTATCAGGTCGATCCGTCGCGTATCAAAACCGCCAACGCAAAAGCGAAATGTACGGGCTGCGGCAATATGATGACTATCCGCAAACCGGTAACCAAACCGGTGGAACCGCCTCCCGGGATGATGCCGACGCGGGAGATTACGGTCAAGGGAGAGGCGCCTCCTCCGCCCCAAGAGGCGCCTCCATTGAGCGCCAAGGAGGAACAGCCCGAAGTGAAAGAGACTGTGACGAAATCCGAGAGGAAAGGCATGGGGCTGAGATTCAAGATTTTCATCCTTTTTTTCCTCTTGCCAATCCTTTTGTTTGTCGGAGCCGCATGTCTCTACCTCTGGCAGCTTGGGAATCTTTCCGCTTTGATCACTGTGGAGAGTTCCAAAGCCGTGACCCAGCTGGGTGAGCAGATAATTGCTGAAAAAGCCATATCCGTGGCTACTCAGGTCAGGCTCTACCTCTTGAGTCGGCCCGATCTCAAGAAAGAAGGGTTTGATGCGGATCCCGAGTTCAAGAAACTGGCGGTTCAAAAGGTGGGGCTCACAGGATATACCGCCCTTCACGGAGTCCCGGACAGTCAGGGCATCTGGCGCAACTGGACCCACACCAATCCCAAAATCGTGGGTCTGGATATGAGCACGCTAAAAGGGCCTTTTGGTTCCAACTTCGATGGATTCTGGAGGGTGTTCAGCAACGGCAGGGACGGGAAGGAGTCCAGTGGGTACTACAAGTGGCAGGAGCCGGATGGAGCCTTTCGAGACAAATACATGGTCTGTGCCCCCGTGCAAGGGACGCCTTATTACGTGGCAGCCACAACCTATCTTGACGAGTTCACAAAGCCGGTAAAAGAGATGGAGGCGAAAGCCACCCAAATCAGTTCAGAGACCCGGAACATTGTCCTAGGGATTCTGGTGGTGACCCTTCTTCTGATCGGGATTATTGTTGCCCTGTACGGAACGCGACTGACGAGCAGAATCAAGAAACTTACCTCCGTGGCGGAACAAATCAGTGTGGGCGAGATGGAAGCGGAAATCCCTGTGACCTCTCGAGACGAGATCGGAGATCTTGCCGAAGCGATCGGGCGAATGCAGGAAAGCATTAGGCTCTCCATAGAAAGATTGCGACGGCGGCGCTAGAGTGATCAAAAAGGAAATCTCAGCCTTTGCGAAAAAGCGTCGAATCACATTTTGGGCTCGGGGACAGATAGGGACGGGGCATGGTGATTGTACCCAGGGGAAACCCTGTTTTGGAAAATCTCAACAGTTACTACCTGGATCTTCGCCGGTTGCTGGAGCACTATCAGGGTGAAATCGGAACCGGGGGCATCTACCTGAAATCCCCCGCAGTGGAAGGGGCCATTTTTTTTGAGGCCCACGAACTCCTTGGAGGTTCTTTCGAAAACCGGGGAGAAAAGCTCTCCGGCAAAGCGGCGATCGATCGTCTCCTGACACCGTCACCCACCGAGAACTATCAAGTCAGCATTTACAAGGTTGAACCCGAAGAGGCCTATTACTGGTCCAGTATCCCCAGTGCCAAAAGGATTTACGAGGACCTCAGCACGGACTTCACGGACCTAGAGGGGCTTGTCAAGAAAATGAGTTCGGAAAGGCTTTCAGGATACATCGAAGTATCTTTGAACAGTGAAATGGACGGGGGCTTCCTTTTTTTCAGAAACGGCCAAGTGGTGGGAGGGTACTACTTCTGGGAGAAAAACTTCAGCACCTCCAAGGAAAGCCAGGGATTGCTTCTACGGAAAGCCAAACGAGGTGGCGGCATTTTTCATGTAAGCAAACTCTCTGTGGAACTCAGAGAGGCAAGGGAGAATTCTAAGAGAGAGCCGGCACCCGAAGTCCTTGGCGCTTTAGAGGACCTCCTGTCTCTGCTCGAAAGCTTTTTTGCATCCAACCAAACCGTCAAAGGGGATTTCAACACACTGCTGAAAAAGAGGTTCCTGCACATGGCGGATGAATACGCTTTCCTTGATCCATTTGCCAGGGAATTTCATTACGCTGGACGGAAGATCCGGTTTGTGAGCGAAGCGAAGAACGCAGAGATTGCTCAGGGCGTGTTCGTTGCCGTAGCAGGCCTGGTGCGAGAACAGGGCGTGAGCGCTCTATTCAAGAGTCGGCTTGATGGGTGGCTTCAGAAACACGGCAAAAAGCTGTTGGGCTTTGGGATCAGCGTGGACAGCCTTCTAGCGCTTGGGGATCGTGCGGGGGAACTCCGTGAAGAAAGGAGTTGACGCCGGATGGAGTTTGCAGTTGGAGCGACCTGAATTTCTCTCTGATCCCTGCGCCAAGGGGTTCGCGGGGTTTATGCAAACCCTTCCGGTGGCCGTATTTCGCGAAACGCTTGACGGCAGAATCGTATACGGCAACAAGGCCCTGGCCGAGATGTTGGGGTTCGAGTCTTCCGCAGAGCTGATCGATCATCCCATGACTCTTTTCTACCGGAACGCCGAAGACCGGGACGTGCTGCTCAGCGCCATGATGAAAAGCGGTCGTGTTGTGGATGCCCTGCTTTCCCTGAAACGGAGGGACGGTCGGCCCATTTGGTGCCGGCTAACTGCCAGAGGCCTTATGGATGAGGACGGCGCTCTGGTTCATCTGGATGGCGTCCTGCGAGATGCCACAAGGGAAATTGAGAAACAGGGAACCCAAGCAACCCTTGACAATATGGCCAACGTACTGAGCGATTTCATTGTGCTCTTAACCGCCCATGGGGAGATCGCCGACATCAACAAAGCTGGCAGCGACCTGCTTGGATTCAGGGCCGAAGACCTTGTGGGCCGAAGCATTGCCGATTTTGTGGTTCCTCGCTTGAGAGATCTTCTTCCCACTTTTCTTTCTATTGTCACCCAAACAGGGAGAAAAGAAGGAATTCTTACCATCATGGACAGAAACGGGGATGAAAGCCACTTGGAATTCCATGCTTTCGTGGATGAAAGGCAGGGCACCCACGGCACCATTCATCTGGTTGCTCGCAATGTGACAGAGAGAATCAAATATCACAAGGAGCAGCTCTCGAAGGAGAAATTTATCGGTGTGCTGGAAATGGCGGGAGGAGTATCCCACAAGCTGAATCAACCTCTCATGATCATGAGGAATGCGCTGACCGAGGTGCTCTCCGGTATGTCTTCCAAAGACCCAAACTATGAAAGAGTCATGAGAATTCATCAGCAGGTTGAAAAAATTGGTGAAATAGCAAAAAAGATCGGAAACATCAAGAAGTATGAACCCATGGATTACGTCGCGGGAATCAAGATTGTGGACATCGACAAGACCTCGTAGCGAGAGGACAGAGGAGAACAGAGCGTGGTCAAGAAAGTTCTCGTTGTAGACGACGATCAGGGGATGCTGCTCTCCCTTAAAGAAGGGCTTTCGAAATACGACGAAACGTTTTCCATCCTCACAGCGGAGGACGGGATTAGCGCTGTGGATGAGCTCAAGAACACCACCATTTCCCTTGTCGTGACGGATCTAAAGATGCCGAGAATGGACGGGTTCTCGCTCCTCTCTCATATCATGGAACACTATCCGGAGATCCCGGTCATCATTATCACAGGGTACAGTACGCCGGAGATGGAAAGACTGGCCCGGGAAGGGGGGGCCATCGGGTACATTGCCAAGCCGTTCATGATTGACGACTTGGCCAAAAGAATCATCACCACCCTGAGAAGGGAAGCGGACGGTGGCACGCTCCACAGCGTCTCTTCAGGGATTTTCCTCCAGCTCATGGAAATGGAGGGAAAAACGTGCACGGTCCGCCTGGTTGAGAAGTTTTCGGGCAAGCAAGGCATCCTTTTTTTCTTGGATGGGCAGTTGCTGGATGCCCGCTGCGACGGCGTGCGGGGGGAAGCGGCTGCCTTTGAGGTCTTTTCGTGGGACGATGTGAGTCTAAGCATCCAGAACGCCTGCCCGCAAAGAGAGAGGCGGATCCATCGCGACCTTCAGGCGATTCTGCTCGATGCGATGCGACTGAAAGACGAGTTCAGACGCTCAGGGAAAAGGGGAGCTCCCGGGAGGAGTGAATCGATTCCTGCCGAGGAGAGGATCGAGAAAACAAGACCGGAAGAAATCGTGAAGCAGTTTCTGAAAAAAGATACGGGGGAAGGATGCGGGATCGAGGAGATCTATGAGGACAATTCCTGGAAGAGTTTCGTGAAGGGAATCGCGAAACTGGGGGCCGCCTTCAATGCAGGGAAATTCAAAGTGGCTTACATAGACAGGGGAGAGTCGAAGGACTTCATCCTTCTGCCTGGGGAAAGTGTGACCGTCGTGGCGGTGAATCCGAAGTGCGCCCGAGACAGGATCATGGAGGCCTTGAGTGAGTAGGAGGATCCTGAAAAGCTTGATGCGAGCATCCAGCACATGAAAGAGATTCTAAGTGACATTTTAGCGATGGAGGAGGTCCAGGGTGTGGTGGTGTGTTCCCCAGAAGGGGAGATCCTCTTCAGGGAGCCCCCTATGGAGATGGAAAGATCATTGCCCCTGTTCATTCGGGCTTTGGGAGGCATTAGAGAGGCGGATCTGATCTTTGAAAAGAGCAGAATCTACGTGAGGAAAACGGAGACGGGATACCTTGTGATTCTGCTCGGCCTCTTCGGTTCCGCCGCTATGCTCAGGCTGCACGTTGATATGGCTCTTCCTTCTCTGAAAGAAGGCAGAAAAGGAAAGGGTCTGAGGTCGCTGTTCAGAAGAAACAAATAAGTCCTTACCGCGGGCCTTTCAGAGAGTCGCCTCGAGAGGTTTATCGCGACGTCACTCCAGCCGAAATCGTACAGGCACCTTAACCCACATGTCAATCTTCTCCCTTCCTCGCGTTCCAGGATCGAAAAGCCAGGTCTTCACACTCGTCAATGCAGCCTGATCCAGAACAGGATGCCCGCTGGAGCTAGAGAGGCGTAGGTCGGCCGCTCGGCCTTGCCGATCCACGAGCACTTCGAGAATCACGATCCCCTGAAAGCCCCGCTTGCGGGCGATCATGGGGTATTCGGGGACAGGATTCTGGCGATAAAGAGGGGTGGCTTCATGCACAGGAATCGTGGACAACTCCGGGCCACCGCTGCCAAGAGAAGCATGAGCGGGCAAAGGAGAACCCTGAGAGGCTCCTGACGCGGCGTTTTCCTCAGCTCCCAATCCACGACTGCCGGTGGAATTGCTTGCCTGTTCTTGTTGGGGCGGAACAGAAGGCTCGATTTTTTTGAAGGACTCCTCAGGTTTTCTGGTTTTTTGAGGGCGCGGTTGTTCCTCTTGGACTTGAGGACGGTAGGGTAGCGGATCCGGTGGCTCCGGGATTTTAGACACCGCAAGAGAGGGAGGGGGTTCGCTCGGTCCTTGAGCCAGCGAAAGAGTCAGGGGTCTCAGCGGCAGGGTGAGTTTTGCTTTAGGCCTCTCGAACCTTACGGTGAAGAGCAGGCTGTGGAAAACAAGTGCCATGGCAGCCGCAAAAAGGAGTCGTTTCACCTCAACTCCGCCTGAAGAGACACCTGACTGAGACCGGCCAGGCGAATAAGATCGAGCACAGTGTAAAGCTTTTGATATGGAAGGTTCTTATCGGCAAAGAGCAGGACTCCTGTTCCCTTGTTTTCCGCAGTCTTCAGTTTCAGAACCTCCCCGAGACGTTCAAATGTGATCGGCTCCTTGTCTAGGAACAAGGTTCCGTCTGATTGAATGCTGAGGGTCAAAGTAAGTTGTTTTTCGATCATCGCCGTAGAGGACAGGGGCAAAGCCACCGGGACACCTCGGTGCACGGACATGAAGAAGACACCGTACACAAAGGAGACAAGAATCAAGAACATGAGATCAATGAGAGGGATCATTTCAATGCGCGGCTTCTTCTTCGGTTGAACGCTGACTTTCACGGCTGTGCACCTCCTCCTTCTTTCCGCGGTTGACTGAGCTTCTCATAGACGATCTCGAGGCTGGTGGCATACTTCTCAATACTGAGCGCTGCGTCCTCTGCGCGGGAATTGAAATAGTTGAAAGGAATGATCGAGGGGATGGCAATGAAAAGACCTGCTGCAGTGGTAATCAGAGCTTCGGCTATTCCTGCGGTAGCCAACTGAGGTTGTTCGATGCCGGCTGTTCCCAACAAGTTAAAAGCAGTGATGATTCCTGTGACGGTCCCGAGAATCCCCAGCAGAGGCGCAACGGTAATCATCGTATCCAGAACGCCGAGAAAACGGCGCATCCTCTTCATCTCATCTGCGGCGGCGGTTTCCATGGCCTTGGTCATGGAGAATTCCCGGTGAAGAATGCCGTTGACTAGGATGCGGATCACGTAGTCTCTGGATCCTTTCGCCTTTGCCCGCACCGATTCCCAGTCTCCCTCTTGGCAGAGCTCAAGCACCTCGTCCACAAGGGGTTGATTCCGGCGCATATCTTCCCGAATCCAGAACAGGATTCGTTCGATCACAACGGTGAGGGCGACGATGGAGCAAGCAAGAAGAGGGTACATGACTGGACCGCCCTTGATAAAAAACTCGACCATAGAACCTCCTCAGAAGAAAGCGCGAAGTTTGAGTTTCGAGCTTCGGATTTTCACGGTTTGAGATGGACTCTTGGTTTTCCGGTGATGGGGTTTCTATCCACCAGAACGGCACACTCGTAAACCGCCTCGATGCTCGCTGCATTGATGACCTGATCCGGGGTTCCGGTCAGGTGCACGGACCCGTTCTTGAGCATCACGATTCGGTGACAATACTGAGACACGAGGTCGATGTCGTGAGAGACGAGGACGACGGCCAGCCCCTTTTCCCTGGTCAGGCCGGCGATCAAATCGAAGATCTCCTTTTTGAACTTGAGATCAAGGAAGGAGGTGGGTTCGTCGAGAAGAATCACCCCAGGTTCCTGGGCAAGGGCTCTTGCCAGAAGGACTCGCTGCTTTTCTCCTCCCGAGAGCTCGTGGATGGACCGCTCAGAGAGTTCCAGGCCATGGGTCGCTCTCAAGGCGTTCACCGCTATCTCCAGGTCCTTGGTTCTTTCGAACTGCAGCCTTCCGAGGTGGGGGAAGCGACCCATGAGCACCACCTCGAGCACGGAAAAATCAAATCTGAAGAAGGTTTCCTGAGCCACCATGGCGACGACCTTTGCAACCTCTCCCCGTTTAAGGGTCACCATGCTTTTTCCACGAACAAGAACCTCTCCTTCGTGAGGATGCAACATTCCGTCCAGGAGCTTGAGCAGAGTGGTTTTTCCCGAGCCGTTTGGGCCGAGGATGCCGAGCATTTCGCCGGGAAACACGTCGAGGTCCACGCCCCTCACCGCCCAAGAGGCGCCGTAGCGAAACCCCGCTTTTGTTAAAGTCAGGATCGGCTCCATTGGCTTCCTCTCGCTCTCAGAAGGTAAAGGAAAAACGGGGCTCCCAGGAAAGCGGTGATCACGCCCACAGGCAGTTCACTGGGCGAGATCAAAACCCTTGCCAGAGTGTCGGCTGCGATCAGGAAGGTGGCGCCACCCAGAGAGGCCACGGGGATGAGGAGACGGTGATCCGATCCAAAGGCCATCCTTGCCAGGTGAGGAACGATGAGCCCGACAAACCCGATGAGTCCGGAAAAAGAAACGACAAGGCCGATCAGCAGGGAAACAAGCACCAGGCACGTTTTCTTCGCTTTTCCAACATCCACGCCAAGCTGAAAAGCAATCTCTTCTCCGGTGGTGATGAGGTTCAGTTCTTTCGCGAAGCTGAAGAGAATCAGGGAACCAGCGATCAGCGCAGGAGTCAGAATGATGAGCGAAACATAACGGCTCTGCGAAAGATCTCCATAAAGCCAGAAAAGCATGGTGTGGAGGCGGCTGTCCGCGACGATGGAGATGAAAAACATGATCACTGCCGTGAAAAAAGCATTCAGAATCACACCCGTCAGCAAAATGGTCGACGATTCCATGCCCATCCTTCTTGTCCCTAGGGATAGAACGAGATAAACAGCAAAAAGTGCGCCGGCGAAGGACATAAGAGGGACGCCGACGGAAAAGGTGAAACCCAGAAGAATGCCGATAATCGCTCCAAAAGCGGAGCCGCTTGAGACACCCAGGATAAACGGATCGGCGAGAGGGTTGCGCAGCAGCGCCTGAAAGACGACGCCGCCCAGAGCAAGAGAAAACCCGGCAAGCCCTGCGAGGATGATCCTGGGTAGCCTGATTCGGAGGATAATGAGCCTGGCCGGGTCATCTGCACCGAGCGAGCCGGAAACGAGGGCCGCGATCTTGTGCAAAGATACTTCCGCTGTCCCGATGAGCAGTGAAGCCGCTCCGACAAGAAGCAGAAGAAAGGCCATGATCAGGGAAAGGCGAAAGACCCTGCCCGGCGTCAAAGGAGGCTTGTGGAGCGGATCATTGTTCATTGGTCACTCAAAACGCTCGTACGTACAATGGGTGCCACGGCCGAGCTCTGCTTGTCCGTGTTGATCATGACGCTTGAACTCTGCCCGTCACGGACAAACCCGCGACGTTTGTCCGTGCCACCATTCCGTACTCTTATTCGTTTCTTGTGCGCTGTCACTTAAATGCTCCAGGGTGAAGAAGCTTTGCCATGATTTCAAGGCCGTCCACTAAACGGGGGGAAGGTCGGTCAATGAGGTCAGAGTCTATCAGGTGAACCCTTCCGTTCTGCACTGCAGGGATGGAGGTCCACTGGAGCCAGTCCTGTCTGGCTTTTTCGAACCTTCCTTTTCTTTCCATCGACGAAATGAGAATCACCTCAGGTTTCCTGCGAATCACTTCCTCCAGACTGATTCTAGGGTAGGTTACTGGCTCGTCGGCCGTCATGTTGTCGCCGCCTGCCAGATGGATGATGTCGTGGTGAACCGTGTTTCTGTTTACCGTCATGATCGGCTGGATATTGATCTGGAGAAAAACCAGAGGCCTTTTGACTGTCCTTGTGGTTTCGAGAACCCGATTCAGCCGCAGGGTCAGGTGGCCGGAGATCTGTCGGGCTTTCTCAGGAAGACCGCAGACGATGCCGACAGTGGAGATCGTCTCTATCGCCTGCCGCACATCTCTGGGATTCACAAAGAAGACTTTAATATTGGCCTGTTCAAGCAGGTCGAGGACGTAGCGTTCATTGCCGTCCATTGTTCCTAACACCAAGTCCGGTGAAAGGCTGATAATCTGTTCGACGTTGAGATGAATGTAGCTTCCTACCTTTGGTTTGAGGCTCGCCTCAGGGGGATAGTTGCAGTGATTGGTTACGCCCACGACCCGGTCTCCTAAGCCCAAAGCATAGAGGATTTCCGTCAGGTTGGGGGCAAGGGCAATAAGCCTCCTGGGTGGAGCCGGCACGGAGATCTCTCTTCCAAGGGCATCCTTAAAAGTAGCGCAGTGAGCAGGGGTTCCCCAGAGGCACATGAGGATGACCATAAAGGCCCAAGCGATTTTAGTCTTCGTCCCAATACTCCAAAACTCCATCACTCCACTACTCCATTCAGGTCGCACTCCATTACTTTAACACTCCATCCACAAGAACCATCCCCCCCAGCAGCACACTAACCTCTGCGATCTCATTCGCGGCACCCACGCAGTCGCCTGTAATTCCATGAATCTTTCGCCAGCAGTAAAGCGCGAAGGCCAAGGTGGCGGCGAGGGAGCACAGAGCACAGACTAGGGCAGTGCGAGGGGACAAAAGCCAGGCCGCTGCGAGCCAGGCAACCAAGAAAGCAAGGATGACAGAGATCCTCGAAAACGTCCCACCCTGACCGAAGGGAGCGGCAATGCTTTCAGCGCGGGCATTGGGAATGAAGGCGATGGCAAGACCCTGCATGGCCCGGGAAAACACAAAGCTCCAAAAGATGATCCAAGGGTTTCCTTTTTCAAAAAGGAACTGCCAGCACCACGCTTTGATCAGGATATCAAAAACTATGGCACAGACTCCGAAAGAACCCATGGCCGGATCTTTCAGCAAGCGGAGGATATGCTCCTTGGTTTTTCCTCCTCCGAAAGCGTCCGTGACATCACCCAAACCGTCAATGTGCAAACCTCCTGTGAGCCAGGTGACAATGGCCATGGCGAGGAGAGCCAAGAGGAAGGGATGTTCGAATCCGATGGATCCGGCACCCTGATACAAAAGGAGAATGACCGATCCGAGCAGGGCTCCCACGAGCGGGAAAAAATACAGGGATCGAGAGAAATGCTCCGTGTCCTTCCCGGGGATGGGAATGATGGTCAGGGTGCGAAAGGCTGTAAGCATCGCTCGTAACATGGTCACCGGCCACTTGCGCTTTCCTTGCAGGGATCCCTCACTCCGTTTTTCCTGACACCCCTGCCGAATCAAACGTGGCCATTCGGTGATAGCACTCCATGGCCTGGGCGATAATCTGCATGGCCAGCACCGATCCTGTTCCCTCCCCAAGGCGCATGTCCAGGGCGAGAATCGGGTCGATGCTTTGGGAAGCAAGGAAGGGCTTGTGAAATTGCTCGGCAGAAGCATGAGCGAAAAACAGATAATCCTTGGCCGCAGGCTCCATCTTCATCGCGACCATGGCGGCGGCCGTTGCAACGAACCCGTCTACGACCGAAGGGATGCGGCTCTGAGCTCCGCCCAGAATCATACCTGTCATGCCGGCAATCTCAAAACCCCCCACCCGCCTCAAAGCATCCAGAGGAGTACGGTCCCACTTTTTTCTGTGGAACAGGACTCCCTGACGAACCACCTGCTTCTTTCTTTCCAGAAGGGAGCCGACAGACCCCGTGCCCGCGCCGATGGTGTCCTCGGGATCCAAATCGAGCAATAGACTGTAGAGCGCGGAGGCTGAGGAGGTGTTGCCGATTCCCATTTCCCCGACACCCAGGAGATCACAGGCTGATCCCGTAGCAAGGTCGCACCCGGCATAGAGAGCTTTCAGGCATTCTTCGTGACTCATGGCCGGCTCTTTCTTGAAGTTCTTTGTCCCTGGAGCAATTTTTCTTATCAGGAGTTTCGGGAACTCCTGGAAACTGCTTTTGACGCCCATGTCAACCACGACGCAGTCGATCCCCGCTTTCCTGCACATCACGCTGATCGCCGCCCCGCCGGCGACCATATTGAGCACCATTTGGTAGGTGACCTCGCTCGGATAGGGCGTGATCTTCTCTTCGGTGATGCCGTGATCTCCTGCAAAGGTGAATATCTTCATCCGGGAGAGCTGGGCATCGGCTTTGCCTCTGCAAAGACAGTAGCGGAGCGCGAACTCTTCCAGCCTTCCAAGACTTCCGGTCGGTTTGGTCAGATTGTTGAGACGGTCCAGAATTCCTCTTTCAAGGGTCTTATTGGCCACAGGATTAATGGCAAAACTCGGTTTGTCCACGCAAAGGTTCTCCTTTTAGAGTGAGAGGTATTCCGCAGCAAAGCAGATACACGGATGCCGCTTTCTGGGCCACAAGCCGGTTGAGATACCCGGCTATGTCCCTGAAAGAGCGAGCCAGGTCGTTCTCAGGGACAATTCCCCATCCGACCTCATTGGTCACCAAAATGAGATCGCATAGTGGGTGATCCAGCTGATCGAGAAGCGCCTCGACCTTCACCCGGACCTTCTTCTCCTCGCCCTGGAAGTGATGATAGAGATTCCCAAGCCACACGGTGAGGCAATCAACGACCACCACGTCGGTGCCGCCCGGTAAAACGGTGAGCACATGGGGAAGTTCAATGGGCTCCTCAATGGTGCGAAATTGATGGCCCCTTTCTTCCCGATGCCGAGAGATCCTCTCTTGCATCTCCCCGTCAATGGGAACAGCCGTAGCGATGAAAACCCGTTTTGAATAGTTTTGAAGGCCAAGAGAAAGGGCAAAGGAACTCTTCCCGCTTCTTGCACCTCCGGTGATCAGAGTGATTCTAAACATGGTTTGAATGCCCATCAGTGACCCATTCGCTCGACAACTTCCAGAGACAGACGAAAATCGTTTTCATCAAAAACCTCAAGGGTAAGAACAGGATAGAAAGACCGGTGCAAACGGAGATTACCGAAGAGAAGAGCAAGATCATCGTCCCTCAGCGCCCCGAGGTCCCGATGGTCTTTGTTCTCCCGAATACCGTGCGCGTGGAAAACACGGATCTTATCATGATACTTTGCTAGATAGGCGTCAAGAGGATAGCCCTTCAGAAGAACATGCCCGATATCCAAGCAAACGGAGAGTTCAGATTCATAGACAATCGGTTCAACCAGAGCGAAAGGATAGTCCAGAGTCTCAACACAGAAGAGATGAGATGGAATTCCGGTGCCGAGCAGTTCCGCCACGGATGCCCTGAGGCTGTTTGTCCATCCGGTAATGTTCTCCGAGGGAATGAGACCTCTGCGCTCTCCCTCAAAGTGCACCACATAGGCGGCCGGATCCAGGGGAGAGGTCAATTCGACAATTCGAAGCGCCGTCTTCACCGCCAAACGCCGCTCGTCCTCGTCCGCAGAACCGAGCAAGAGGCCGAGGGGCAGGTGAACCGTGTAGGACAGACCATCAGAGCAGGCGACTTCATTGAGCGCACGAAGCGTTTTCTCATCAGGAAGATTGGATTCATCGTCCGCCTCGAAAAGGACAAGCTCAATGTCATCGACATAAGGAGCCAGGAACCTGACGTTGGTGATCAGATCCGCTGGAATGATGTAGGAGGTGGTTCCCAGGCGAAAGGGGAACCGGTTTTTGAGGCTTTTCATGATACTGCTCATTTAGTAGCGCACCTCAATGCCCGCGACCCAGTTCCTTTCGGGCGCCGGATAATAATAGGGAGTGGGCGTGAAACCGCCGATCACTCCATACTCTGAGTACTTTTGATCTGTAACATTATTGACCCCCGCAAAAGCACTAAGCCATTTCCAGGCGTAGGAGAGTCTGAGATTTATCGTGTAATAGCTCTCAAGCTTTTCAAAAAGATTGGCCTGATCGCTGATCAGGGTGCTGTCTCCTACGTAGAAATAGTCGGCTGAGAAAATCAAATTGGGGATCACGCCGTGAATGCGAAGGCCCAGGTTGAATTTGTTTCTGGGCACGGCGGGGATACCCTTTCCATCACGAGGCCCATCACGGAAAGTCGCCTTTTCGTAAGTATAATTTCCGGAGAGGGTCAGCATTTCGAAGAAGTCTGCCTTTCCCCCGATCTCCACTCCTTGGTGCAAGGTCCTGTCGTAATTCTCATTGGTGAATGTGTCCTTATTGAAGAAGATCTCGTCTTCAATCTCTGCCCGGTACAAGGTGATGTTGGCCTGAAGATTTGGGGTGAACATATGCCTTACACCCACTTCATAGTGATCACCTGTTTGGGGCTTCAGGTCCTGGTTGACGCTGATAGTCCCTGCCACATAGTCAAAAAGTACCAGTTCATCGGTCAAAGGAAATCGGAAGCTCCGGTTGTATCTTCCAAAGAGGGCAGACTTTCCGCTGTAAAGCCACGTGAGTCCTGCAGTGTAGGCATTCTCGCTTTCCTTGACCGTTTCATCCAGAGGAGCCAAAGGAAAGGCACTCAAGTCCCTCTGCTGGAGGTCATACTCGGCTTTTTCATGCCTTGCGCCCAGCGTCACAATTAGGTTTTCCAAAACCGAAAAGTCATCATTCATATAAAGGCCATAGGAATCCCGGCTGACGTCTGCCAGACCGGTGAGCGCTGTCGATGAAGAAAGGATTCCGGAGTAGGTTTTAAGGTCCTGGTCAATCCAATAGAAGTCCACTCCTGTAACGATCGTGTTCTTGTGACCCATCACGTCGGATTTGTGAACATAGCGGGGGGTGAATCCATACGTCTCGATACGGCTTTCGATCACATAAGGGAAGAGGGAGTCAGGGAAGTCACTCTCGCTCTTACGGTTCCGGTAGGAGAGATCGGTCACCAGATTCCCCGAGTTCCCAATAAATAGATCAGACCCGAGCTTCAGATAACCGTCCTCTGTGTGCGCCTTGTCAAGCGGATCCAGACTAGCCCGACGGTTTACAGAGAGCTGTTCCTTTGTCAAAGGGCCCGGCAAGCCATAGTCATCCTCGTGGTAGGATCCAGACAAATTCAGGCTCAGGAACTGCGCAACATCATAAACAATTTTTCCGCCCCCGTCTTTGGCGCGGTAGAGGTTATTCTCCCGATATCCCTGGGTCGCGTCGTAACTTCCGTAAAAGGAGGCCGCAAGAGCACCCTGTCCACCGCTGATCGAAAGATACTCCTTGTTGCGGCTGTAACTCCCCGCTGTGGTCCCTGCGGAAAAAGCTAATTTATCCGATGGTGTTTTCGTGATAATGTTGATCACTCCGCCGACCGCATTGTCCCCATAGAGCACCGTGCCGGTTCCCCGCACGATCTCAATGCGTTCAATCTGATCCAAAGGAATCTGCGTCCAGTCCACCCCGCTCAGGTCGATCTCATTCACCCGCCGGCCGTCAACCAGAACCAGGTTGTTGTAAGGGGCGGCCTCTCCAAAGCCCCGCAGATCCACTTGCGCGGATTTTCCATTGGCCAAAAGGTCGCGCACTACAATCCCTTCCTGGGACCGGAGAAGGTCAGGCACGTTCTTGGCATTGGAACTCTTGATGTCTCCCTGGTCGATCACCGTGACATTGGCCGGGATTCTTTCTGCTTTCTCCTCAGACCTAGTCCCGGTCACCACCACTTCCTTCATGACCACGTCGGTCCGCGAATTCTTCTGAGCCTCCTCAGCGAATAGTCCGGAAGGCAACAGAATTACAAAAACAGCCGCAGAAGCTCTAATCCATTCCCTCATAGAAAGCCCTCCTCTCCATAATTAGAAAGAGCTTTAGAGACGACTCAATTGCTCAAACTTTCGCCATGGGCACAACGGGCTTTCTCGACCCATCGCCTGTATTCTCTGGTGAAACGAGGATCGAGAAAGACGAGTACTTCTCCCAGGTACAGAGGTTCTTCTTTGATTCGCCAGTACAGATGCATCGCCCGATAATCTCCTTTCTTCCTGTTCTCAAGATAAAAAAATCCTCGGACCGATTAGCTCGATCCGGGGATTTCCCTTTTTTATCCTCAAGATCTACGCGCAGCCTCTAACCTCGAAGGCTGTAACGAAACGTCTAGGCAGGTCTTCTGACTCCCTCGCCCTTTCAGCGGCCTTCCCATCCAGATAAATCAGAACAGTGGCACACAGCGGCTAAAAGAGTTCCCCATTCTCGTCAAGAGAAGAGAGAGAGGTTACAGCGGCGGGCCCGTCCCCGGTTTTAACGGGGTTCCCTTTTAAGCTCCAACGGAGCACCTAAACAAACTGACGCGAGTTTTATTCAGAACAAAAGAGAAGTCAAGAGGAAAATAGAAAAACAGAAACCTGTGACAGGCTTGTAAAGCATTTAAACCACCGCGTTTTCGATCATGGGCCTGATCGCGAATCGTCACAAGGCTCGTCGTCGCTCGTCCCTCTGGAATGCTCTGGGCTGGGAGCGTTCGTGCAAAAGGGTAAGGGCTCGACCTGTTTCTTTTTACCTTTTTCTTCTAATTCTTTCTTTTCTTTGTCTACCATAGGACCCACCCCCTGAGTCATATTTTATTACTAAAGCTAAATACCCTCTCCCTTCTGTCAAGGCATCCCATCGCGCCTTGGCTTGTATGGAGTTGACACCGTGCCCCCTATTCCAGTAAACCTTTCACCTTAAGAGCGTGAAATTTGGATGAAAGAATCCCTCAAGAATTTTCTTCCTCTCAAGGAGTATTTTGTCCGGAACCGCCGGGTTCTGATCGCGGGTCTTCTGAGCCTTTTGGCCGTCGACTTTCTCCAGCTCCTGATTCCCCTGGTTATCAAGAGAGCGATCGACGCCCTGACCCTCGGAGAGGCCACCTCCGCTGTGCTCCTTCAGTTTGGGGCCGTCATCATGGCCATCGCATTGACCATGGCGTCCCTCCGGTACGTGTGGCGGCACTGCCTGTTCGGCCTGTCGAGAAAAATCGAAGAAGGGATTCGCAACAGGCTTTACGAGCACCTTCAAACCCTGTCGGTGTCTTTTTATCATCGGACAAAGACGGGAGACCTCATGGCCAGGGCGATCAACGATATCAATGCGGTTCGCATGGCAACGGGCATGGGTCTAGTCGCGTTGACGGATGGCGTGGTTCTCGGCGTTTCAGCCATAGGTTTCATGCTTTACATCGACCCCTCTCTCACTCTGATCTCGATCCTTCCGGCTCCCATTCTGATCTTTTTCACGCGAATTCTCACACGACGCATGTCGAGCGGTTACGAAAAAGTTCAAGCCACTTTCTCGGACCTGACCGAGAGAGCCCGTGAAGCCTTTGCCGGGATCAGGGTGGTCAAAGCATACGCGAGGGAGACCTGGACCTACGGGAAGTTGAAGAAAGAGGGAGAAACCTACATCAGTGAAAACATTCATCTTACCAAGACGATAGGGTTCTTTTCGGCAATGATGGCGATCTTCACCAATCTAGGGCTCGCTATTGTCATATGGTTCGGAGGCCGTCTTACGATCCTGGGCCACATTACGACCGGGGATTTCGTGGCGTTCATCAGCTACCTGAACCTTCTCATGTGGCCTATGATGGCCATCGGGTGGGTCACCAATATGATCCAGAGAGGGGCTGCCTCCATGCGGAGGCTCAACAGGGTCTTCAATGAAGTTCCTGAAATCCAGGATGTCGCGACTGAACGAGACATGAGGCTCGTCCAAGGCGGAATAGAGTTCCGGGGCGCGGGCATCACCTATCCGGGCGCAGGAAGACCGGCGATCAGAGATGTTCGCTTCACCGTAGGGGCCGGGCAGACGGTTGCGCTAGTCGGCAAGGTTGGTTGCGGAAAGAGCACCCTTCTTCAAGTCATTCCCCGACTTTTCAATGTGCCGAGGGGAACTGTTTTCATCGATGGAATGGACATTCAGGACATTCCTCTCAAGAGCCTGAGACAGAGCATAGGATTTGTGACACAGGAGGTGTTTATCTTCTCGGACACCATCCGTAACAATGTCCTCTTCGGCAGGGAGGGCGTTTCCGAGGAAACCCTCGTGAAGGCGTTAAAGACCGCCGAGATCTATGAAGAGATCATGGCGCTTGATCACGGCCTCGATTCCTTGCTCGGCGAGCGGGGGATCACCCTGTCGGGCGGGCAGAGACAGAGACTGAGCATCGCCAGGGCGATTCTTACGGATCCCCTTATCCTGATTTTGGATGATGCCCTGTCCATGGTAGACACGCGAACGGAAGAGCGCATCCTCAATCAGATCCTCGTGTCTAGGAAAGGAAAGACCAATCTGATCGTTTCTCACAGAATTTCAACGATCAGCAGGGCGGACGTCATCGGAGTTCTCGTTGACGGAGAACTCCTTGAAACGGGTGATCACCCAACGCTCATTGAGAAAGGAAAAGAGTACGCAAAGCTTTATGAGAGACAGCGCCTGGAGCAGGAGTTGGAGATAGAAACCAGCAATAATGGATGAATGGGAGTGATGGAGTAATGCAAAAGAAAAGACAGAACATTCATCCTACCAATACTCCAGTACTCCAATACTCCAGCACTCCATCAAGCAAAAAGATTGTATGCGAGTGGTAAGCACCTCATGATCGGTGAATACGGTTACATGGAAGAAGGCAAGCTGGGCAAACCTTATGACCTACGGTTGTTGAGGCGCCTGACCCGTTATGCCTATCCCTACAGGAAGGTCATCCTCTTGGCCCTTGCCCTCACCATGCTGATCACGCTCATGGATCTCTCTCTTCCCTACCTTTCTAAGGTCGCGATAGACCGCTATATTCTCGCCACGTGGTACCGGGTGACCCTGGGTTCACTGGAGCAATCGGCAAAGGAGGAAATCAGAAACACCCTCGGCCACGCTTTAGAGCAAAGCGAAGACGGTCTATACGTTTTCATCTCCCATGAAGAGCTGAAGAAACTGGACCCGGTTCTTGTGCACACACTCAAAAGCACCGGCATCCTTTCAGGCAAAGGCTATTACAGAGTTCCGCCTTCCCCTGAAGACAGTCCTTTTAAAGAGGAGAGGGAAGCCTCCTCCCTCCAGGATGGAAGCCGGATGGTTCTCTTTGAGAAAGTGAACGCCATGAAACCGAATGAAATCCTGAAGGTCAGGGCCAAAGACATGGAAGGTCTCGCTCTGATAGGGCTCGTCCTTCTGGTCTTTCTGATCATCTCCTTCGGACTCAGCTATGGGGAGGCCTATGTCCTCGAACTCATCGGTCAGAAGATCATGCAGGATATCCGCCTAGATCTTTTCGAAAAGATGCAGTCCCAGGCTCTCAGCTTCTTTGACCGGCATCCTGTGGGGCGACTGGTCACGCGGGTGACGAACGATGTGGAGAACCTGAATGAAATGTTCAAATCCGTGACGATCACCGTGTTCAAAGACCTCTTCATTCTCACCGGCATTCTCGCGGTGCTCCTCTATTTGAACTGGAAGCTTGCCCTGGTCTGCTTTGCCCTGCTCCCCTTCATTTTCGGTTTAACGCTCCTTTTCAGCTCTCTTGCGCGTCAGGCTTTCAGGGAACTTCGCGCCAAGGTGGCGAAGCTCAATGCCTTTCTCCAGGAGAGGATTACGGGGATGAGGATTGTCCAGCTCTTTGCGACAGAGGAATTTCAGAGGAAGACCTTTGCGAGAATCAACCATGAGAACTATGTGGCGGGCATGAAGCAGATCAGGATCTTTGCTGTTTTCATGCCTGTAATGGATCTCTTCATGTCCTTTGCTGTGGCTCTCCTCATTTGGCACGGAGGGGGAAAGGTCATCGGCGAGCAGCTGTCCCTCGGGTCTCTTGTGGCTTTTCTCAGCTATATTCAGATGTTCTTCCGGCCCATCCGTGACATTGCCGAGAAATACAACATCATGCAGTCGGCCATGGCTTCCACGGAGCGCATTGTAGAATTTCTCGACCACCAGGAGGAGATCCCTGAACCAGAGCATCCTGAGAAACCGGAGCGCGTCCAGGGACATCTCTGGTTCGAGCAGGTGACTTTCGGCTACCGAAAGGAAGTGCCTGTTCTCAAGGATGTCAGTTTTGAGGTGAGGCCCGGAGAGATGGTGGCGATTGTGGGGGCCACGGGAGCCGGGAAAACCACGGTGGTCAATCTCATTGAGCGGTTCTATGACCCGCTTCAGGGACGTGTTCTGCTCGACGGCGTGGACCTGCGGCAGTGGCCCAAAAAGGACCTGCAGCGGCACATCGGCCTGGTGATGCAGGATGTGTTCATCTTTTCAGGAAGCCTTGCGGGCAATATTCTGCTTGGAGACGATCAGCTGGGCTCAGAGGCCCTTGAGCGAGCCATAACGCAAGCGAATGCCCGCTCGTTCATTCAGAAATTGCCGAAAGGCATGGAACAGGACATCGGAGAGGAGGGCTCTAACCTGTCCGCAGGAGAACGCCAGCTTCTCTCCTTCGCAAGAGCCCTGGCCCACGACCCAAAAGTGCTGATACTCGACGAGGCCACCTCGAGTGTTGATCCGGAGACAGAACGTCTGATCCAGGAAGCGATTCTCAACATGACCCGCAAGAGGACGACCCTGGTGATCGCGCATCGCCTTTCCACGATTCGGAGGGCAGACCGGATCCTGGTGATGCACCAGGGCAAAATCAGGGAGCAAGGCACCCACGAAGAACTCATGGCGCTCAAAGGGGTGTATTACAAGCTCAACCGGTTCCGGGAAAGTTAGCCGGTTGCTGAAAAACGCCCATCTCCGGCGTTGCCCTCACCCCTCGTCGTTGCGACGTACTGGACTGTACGTCTCACTCC
>Ga0105107_10000234_pt1 | contig 33181 bp, 25 predicted proteins | sample PPLLaktember2015_6_FD_79335 | JGI IMG/M metagenome (GOLD analysis project Ga0105107, IMG submission 79335) | Freshwater sediment microbial communities from Prairie Pothole Lake near Jamestown, North Dakota, USA - PPLs Lake P8 Core (1) Depth... | ecosystem: Environmental > Aquatic > Freshwater >...
AGACGGGGTTTCCGTCTTCTCAGGCTATTGTAATCATTTAAAATATAAAGAGTTGCGTTCACAACAATACCGCACAGCAGAATCATAGCCGCAAATACCCCTTCATCAGCATTGATCCTGAAAATATGAAACGTAAGGAACACCCCGATAAATGAGAATGGAATCAGGCTGATAACCACAAATGGCTGCTTAAACGATTCCAGCAGAATGGCGCAAATGAAATAAATGATAAGAATTACCAGGAAAATAAGATAATAACTTGTCTTGGCCTGGTTCCAGGAATAAGAGTACGACCCGCTCTGAGCCGTATAACCAAGGGGGAGCATGGCGCTTGTCTCGTCGATATTTCTGTCGAGGATCAGCCGGCCAAGTTCATAGTTACCGATAAAATCATATCCCACGGTTATTATATATTGCTGATCTTCCCTGCTGATTGTGGCATCGGATATCTCGCGGGTGACTTCAGAAAAATCCTTAAGCTTTACAAATCGTCCTGAACCTGTTCTCAGTGGTGCATTGTTCAGGCTCCAGTAATCGTATTCTTCCGATTGCCGGGACCTGATATTCACCGGTGCTGTTACACCATCGACATAAGCTGACTGAAGCGAAGTTGTTCCCCTGGAATAACGTCTGGCTTCACTGTATGCAAATGCAACATCGGAGCTGCTTTCGGCCAGGTAATATTTATCCATACCGAGAGCATTCCTGTATACCTTCCTGGACGGCCCCCCGATGATATACCCACCGTAAGTGGCCCCGAGAAGAAATACCTCTTTAATCCTCCCCTTACCGCTTTCGATCAACCGCTCCCTCAGTTTTTCGGCATATCCATACAGCTCATCATAGTTGTAACCCCTCATAATGACCATGTAGCTGGTACGGATGTAATCGCTGTAAACCTGGTTGCTGAAAGCTTTGCCGACTCCATAAACCGATGCATGATAACTCCCTATTCCGTTCATATAATCTTCGATCCTGATCTTCAGGATGAAAGGGAATATTGTGAAATCGTGCTCAGGCCTGAATGTTATTGACACCGTAGCCGTTTCCTCATCATATATGCTCGTTGTGAACATATCGATCTCGCTGTAGGCTGCAAGCATATTTTCAAGTCCGGTACAGGTTGTATTTATATCTTCGATCGTAAGTCCCTCCTCACTAAGTCCGATATTGACAGTGAGGCGGGTACGCTGTAATTCATCCTCACTTCCATAATAGTAGAACCTGCTGTTCTTTGCCTTCTCGCTGAAAAGTCTGAAAGTGCCGCCAAGCGCCTTATTCACTACAGGTTTAATATCCTGAACGTATTTTCTGTTTCCAAGAGTTTTGTTATAAAATATCTGGAAACCGGTGCGGTCCTCATCCCTGACCTGGTTTCTGGTATCCTTTGGAAGGGAATCCGGCAGGTAAAAGACAGGAAGTCCAAAGACCAGTATGGCAGCAATTATGAACAGAGCTCTGTGTCTTATAATGAAACCAATACTTTTCAGATATTTTTCCGAAAACCTGACAACTCTTCTTTTTCTCCTGATAACCAGCGAATTAAACTTTGGTGCCAGTTTTATCTTCTCTATCAGTGACGGGATAAAGAACAGGGCGACACCAAGAGACACTGACAGGTTTATAATGACAACTGCGGCAAAATCGGCCAGGGTTACTTTGGATGCCTCATCGAGGAAGAAGATGACAGACAGCGCCCCGATGGTCGTCAGGGTTGCTGCAAGAAGCGATATCCCCACCCTTCTGTTCTTCTGAAACCTGATGTGATCGGTCATCACTATTGTATTGTTGATGATAATTCCGAAGGAAACGGTGATACCGGCAAGCGAATAAAGATGAATTTCGAGCTTAAAGAGGTAATAAAATATAAAGGCAATCAGGATATTGGCTACAAGGCTTATCGCTATTATAAGAAGGTATTTAAGTTCACGGCTGATTAAAAGTACGAATAGCAGCAGAAGTACCACTGATAAGATTGCCCGGAAGATATTTTTCGAAATTTCTTCCTTCAGGGAAACTGTATTGTCGAGTGAAGTCCGGATGCTGTAACCCGGGGGCAGCTCTCCCTTTATCTTTTCAATGACCTCTTTTGCATCCTCTGCCACGGTAATATTGTTGACATTCCTGCCGGCATTCACCCGGATATTAACGGTATTGAGCCCGTTTATCCTGAAATAGCTTCCTGGTCGCTGGTCTTTGAGTCTCACCTGCGCAACATCAGTAAGATGGATAATTCTTCCCGAAACCTTTGCAACAGGTATCTCCTCCCATCTGAAATCTGCTGAGCTGTTCCCTTCAAGGGTAAGATATGTCCTTTTCTCTGGACCACCTGCTGAGGCTTCAGCAGCTCCGCCCAGCTCATACTCGAGAAGGTAATTGTTTATGGACCTGCCTATTTCCGATGAGCTTATACCCATTGCTGATAGCTTCTGCTGGTCATATATAAGCTCCCATTCCTGTGGTGTGGCGCCTGAAATATCAACCCTGTATACACCCTCCACAACAGCAAGGGCAGGTTTTATGACCTCATCGGCAATAGTATAAATATATGAGGGACTCGCATTGCCGTTAAGCTGGAAACTAAGGATCGTTGAACCCGTCTGGTTAGAGGGCATATTCATGCTTATAGAGGGGTATGAGACCCGTTCGGGGAGTCTTTTCCTCGTTTCGCGCAGAAGAGATGCAACCTCGAACCTCCTGGCTCTCAGATCGACATTCTTGTCGAATTCGACGGTAATCCTGCCGCCCTGGTTATAGGTTGATGAAGTTATCTTTTTTACGCCGGCCACGGTTGTCAGAACGCCTTCCAGAGTTGTTGTAACCTCCTGTTCCACAACACGTACCGGAGCCTCCGGCCAGGACCAGGATATTGTCAGCGCAGGCAGGTAGCGTGTAGGATTAAGCTGCAGTGAAAGCAAAGGGATCATTGCCGCACCTACAATGATCAACATGACAAAGAGAATGTTGACAGTGAATGTGGATAAGAATGAACTGTAATGAGGTTCTTTGTTCATTCCTCCTTCACAATTGTTTCGTGTGCAAGGTTCACATTGCCGCTTATAATTACAAGGTCACCGGATTGAAGACCCTCCTTAACCGAAACGCTGGTGCTGTTCTCGAATTCGACTGTCACATATTTCCAGATCGCAAGGGAATCCTGGCGCACAAAGATCACATCCTTGCCCTGGCGGATCACGAGGGCTTCCTTTGGCACCACCAGCCGGTTGGGAACAGGTTTACGGATAATCACCCTTACATTCATACCGTCGATCAGGCGGCCGTTATTCCTGAATTCAGCCTTCACCTTAACCATGCCGGTTTCGTCGACCTGCGGATTGATCTGGGTTATTGTACCTGAGATCAGGGTACTGTCGTTAATGAAAGGAATAATCCCCACCGGCATTCCCTTATTTATAAAGCTGAATTCCGATTCGATCACGGGGAACTCGACATTCATTATCTCGTCGAAGATAACGGTGCAGAGGTCTTTATAGTTCTGGGAAGGGTTCCACTGCATCGCCTCCAGGTTAGCGACACTGCCGCTAATAGGTGCATAAATGCGCGTATTGTTATAATTATATTCAGCAACCTCCAGGGCAGTCAGGGCATCATTAAGTCCGCTGCGGATTCGGGAGATCTTTATTTTGGCAGGTGACAGGCCTGAAGTGTCATATGTATAGTAATTGCTCAGCAGGTCGTCCTTGAAATTGATCTCCGCTTTTTCGAGAGTCTGTTTTGCCGTAGTCAGCCTCGATTGATATTCAAAATCCTCAATAACAGCAAGCAGCTCACCTGACCTGACTTTCTGTCCGTTCCGGATATTAAGTTGCTTGATTATACCATTCACTCTGAAGGGAACAACGGCCTTTCTGGAGGAGAATGCTTTCCCGTTGCTGATAAGCTCGTGGTAAAAGGTAGACGGTTCAAGCTGAATCGTTTTGACCAGAACAGCTTCGGGCCGCGATGACCTGCGCGCCATCTCCTCCAGGTTTTCGGCGGTTTTCGGCTTGCAGGAAAAGATTACGGAGATTGAAAAAAGAAGTATAAAAAGGATTTTGTCTTTCATTTTAACATTGACTTGGGAAGAGATATGAATTAACGAATATAAATTTATACAAGATTTTCTGAACGTGGAAACTTTTTTTAACTAAATGTTTCGGTAAGGTAATTATTTTTCATCCCCTTTTTTGCCCCCTGAATCCCTTGTATTTGCCCCCTAAATCCCTTGCATCTGCCCCCTAAATCCCCCAAAAGGGGGACTTTTAACTTCTGTACATTCCTTACTTTACAACCTGCTTCCACAGGTCTTGGACTTCTTACTTGAAACTGCTTCACACCTCCCCATTTGGGGAGGCTGGGAGGGGCAAGTCATGGGGCAGGGAGCAGAGGGCAGAGGGCGAAGAGCGAGAGGGAGGGTGAGTTGGCGGAAGAAATGGCGGGACAATTTTATGACCTGTATTTAATACAATTCATACACTTTATTACTATGTATATGATACAATATGTTTATATTATTATATTGTATTTGTTACATATTTGATGTATTTTTACCACGTATTTAAGACAGAATATATATGTTTTACAGGAAAATGTACCGGCATCTTTTATTATGGAAAGATAAGAAGAATCGCAAACCACTGATAATCAGAGGAGCAAGACAGGTCGGAAAATCAACTCTGGTAAATGAGTTTGGAAAGGAATTCAGATATTTCATTACATTAAACCTTGAAAAAGCCCGGGACAGGAAACTATTCGAAGACCTTGAACAGACACGAGATATCGTTGATGCCGTTTTCTTACGGTCAGGTGTACCATATACTCATGAACCAACCCTGATCTTTATTGACGAAATCCAGGAATCCCCAAAGGCGATAAGCCAACTCAGATTTTTGCATGAGGATTATCCACACCTTTATATTATAGCTGCCGGCTCTCTTCTCGAATTCGCCATGAAGAATATAAAATCATTCCCTGTGGGGCGGGTTGAACAGGTACTTCTTCATCCTTTCGATTTCGATGAATTCCTTTTAGCACTTGGAAGAGGGCATCTATTAAACGAACTGGAAATTGTCCCGGTAAAAAAAGCAGCCCACAATATTCTCCTTGATCTGTTCAATGATTATGCTGTGATCGGAGGCATGCCGGAAGTTATTAAACGATATATCGCAGATAACAGCCTCGCAAACCTCGGAGAAATTTATTCAAACCTGTGGCAAAGCTACAGGGATGATGTCGAAAAATATGCTTCCAATCCAACTGAAAGGAAGGTTATAAGACACATCATCGACACTGCTCCGTTTGAAAAGGACCGTATTACGCTTGCCGGTTTCGGTAACTCCGCTTACCGGTCAAGGGAAGTTGGTGAAGCTTTAAGGGCTCTCGATATGGCAAGAATAATCCAGCTTATATATCCAACCACCTGTATGAAACCTCCCGTTTTACCAAACCTCACAAGAAAACCCAGACTTCAGTTCCTTGATACCGGACTTTTAAACTATTCCTCAGGCCGCCAGGCTGAATTGATAGGGTTAAAAGATCTTAATAGTTTCGGAAGAGGCAAAATACTGCAGCATCTTGTTACACAACAAATTCAGGCACAGAACCCCTCCCCTCTCTTTAAGCCGGCTTTCTGGGTCAGGGAGAAGGCAAACAGCAATGCAGAAGTCGATCTTGTATATCAATATGAAAAATACCTGATCCCTGTCGAAATCAAATCCGGAGGTCATGGAACTCTGAGATCACTCCACCAGTTTGTTGAACGCAGCGCTCACAGGTATGCCGTCAGGTTGCTGGCTAATTACACACTGGTAGAAAAGGTAACAACACCCGGAGAGACTCCATATCTGTTATTGAATATGCCTTATTATGCGGCAACAAAGATCTCTCAATATATAAGATGGTTTGTGGAAAACAACAAGTGAAGTAGGGGGCAGGGAGCAGAGGGCGAGACAAGGAGCCCCGCCTTGCGGGGTAAACTTCGCGACGCAGTTTCGCGAAGCGGAAGGGAAAGAGAAGGGATTTTCTGCGATGATCTGCGAAATCCGCGGGAAAGAATAATTGGATTTGAGAGTGCGAGGGCGCCCCGATGTTAACGATTACTATCCAGTCTTCTCAGTGGTTTTATCAGTCTGTATATCAACCTCTTGTTATCTGTAATAATATCTGCTGTTCCGGTCATGTCATTTATGAAACCTATATCGATTCCGTAAGAGGATCGCAAACCGTTTACAGGATCTATTTCTGCAATATAACCTTCCCCTGCCGGGACAAGAGAGATAGATCGTATCTTTCCTTTTATGACTCCGAATTCCATATAGGGGAATCCCGAGAGTTTTATATTAACCTCCTGACCTGACCTGACACGGCCAAGTCCCGCTGCCGGTACTATGGCTCTTACAATAATCCTGCTTGGATCCTGAGGTATAACTGTAGCGACAATATCTCCTGCGCGAATCACCTGATTAACGTTCCAGAAGGCGGTAAAGGTTATCTTTCCATTTACCGGACTTATTATCAGGAATTTCTCCTTCCACTGCCCCAGGGAAACATTAAGTAACTGTAATGCCTCTGTGAGATCAGAATTGAATTTATTAACCTCCTTTTCGTACTGTATCCTCAGGTCAAGCCCCGATTCCTTCATCTTAAGAGTGGATGATTCAGTATTCTTTATTGATGATCTGAGACTGCTGAAGGAAAGCTGCTTTTGAATAAGTACCTGTTTTGATCTTTCAAGCTCTGTAACAGATATCGAATAATTACTGCTTGCGAAAAGGTTTGAATCACGTCTGTAACTGTTGATTGTTAATTGAAGATCTTCTTCTGATAGTTTTAATTGATTCTTCAATTCGACTATATATTCCTCCTGCCTGGCAATCTGTTTTTCGAGAAGATCTGTTTTGGAAGGAATATAAGCCTGGCGGAGATAATCTATAAATTGTTCTGACAGTGTTACGAATCTTAAGTAATTGCCCTGAATATCTCCGAGAGAGAGTCTTTCATGAGGTGTTAAAATATTAACAATACCATGCCATGCTTCCGGGTTTCCGAGTGAATCCAAAAAGGAGGTCAACTTCTGAACATCCTCCCACCTTGCCTGGTTTCCGATAAGTGCGACAGGCTGGTTAACAGCGATTTCATCTTCGTTCTTTACAAAAAGCTCGGTTATTGTACCACCTGATCTGGCAATGAGTGATGCAGGGGAATTGAATGTAGTCAATGTTACCGGTGCTGTGACAATATCAGGATAATTTATAAACCATGTTACCAGGAGGATCGATAGAACAATGCCGAAGAACAAAAATAATCCCCACTTCAGGAAGGTTCCCGGGATTTCGGACATAACCTCCTGCATCTCCGGGCTTCGGATCTCGTGTTTGTTTAATTCAGGCATAATGGCTCAGAGCTCAGAGCGCAGGGCACAGAGCTATATCTTGGTCATTTTTGATTCAGGGATTTTCTAAAATTGGTTATTTTTTTACTGAGCAAAAGGAGCTTGGGTTTAATAGATTTCAATTCATCTGATGAAATGATTTTTCTTCGTTCGAAAATGTGAATAATATTTGCACATTCGAAAACTGAACGTCGGGCAATATTCAGGAAACTGGCAAATTCCCTGTCAGAAAATGACCCGGATCCCTCGGCAATATTATTTGAAATACTTAAAGTGGCAGCCCTCAGCTGTTCAGCGAACTTAAAAAGTTTCTTGTTATCAGCTTTATCTGCATAATCAAACAGCGAATCTGAAATCACAATTGATTCTTTCCAGATATCAAGTTGCTCAAATCTGAAATCATCCATGGTATATAATAATTAATCCTCCCTATTCTCTGTGCCCTGTGCCCTGTGCCCTGTGCCCTGTGCCCTGTGCCCTGTGCCCTGTGCCCTGTGCCCTTTCAATTCCCCAATTCCAGCTGGTCCTTCACCAGGTTGAAATATGCTCCCTTCGCTTTGACCAGTTCTTTGTGTGTTCCTTTTTCAACTATTTCTCCTTTTTCAAGGACAACTATCTGATCTGCATTCTTAACAGTGCTTAGCCTGTGTGCTACAATTACCACTGTTTTCCCTTTGAAGAAGGTTCCCAGATTATCCATAATTGTTTTTTCATTCGTTGCATCGAGAGCATTTGTTGCCTCATCGAAAAAAATAAAGTCGGGTTCTTTATAAACTGCCCTGGCAATCAATAGCCTCTGCTTTTGTCCGGTGCTGAGACCATGACCGTCATTCCCGATCCTTGTATTGTAACCCAGTGGCAGACTCTCCACAAAATCTTTTATATTTGCTGTTACAGTTGCCCTGTCGACCTTTCCTTTGTCCGGGATCTCATCAATAAGCGCTATATTCCCGGCAATTGTATCAGAAAAGACAAAGCCCTCCTGCATGACCACTCCGCATTTTCTTCGCCATTCCGACTGGCTGTAACGATTGAGAGATACACCCCCAAGCATGATGTCTCCTTTAACCGGATTGTAAAATCCTAACATCAGCTTTATAAGTGTGGTTTTTCCGCTACCGCTTATACCTACAACTGCCGTTATTTTTTTTGCAGGGATTGTAAGCGATACACTATTCAACACCTTCTCCGAATGCGGACCCTCATACTGAAAGAGCAGGTTTTTTATCTCGATATCCTTATCAGAGGGTATTTCCCTCAATTTGTCATCCTCCGGTTTTTCCTCATCTTCCCTGTTATGTATTTCCCCAAGCCTTTCGAGGCTTATCCTTGCATCCTGAGCTGCCTGTGTGAAACCTATAAACTGCTGGATCGGCGCATTTAACTGACCAATAATATATTGAATAGCCATCATCATCCCAAGGGTCATCTCTCCCTGTATGACTGCTCTTGCAGAGAGAAAAGAAATAAAAATATCCTTTGCCTGATTGATAAGGGCTGCCCCAATCTGCTGGTTCTGGTTGAGTATCATACTCTTTATGCTCACCTTGAAGAGCTTTATCTGGATCCTTTCCCATTCCCACCTCTTCTGTTTCTCGCAACTATTGAGCTTTATTTCCTGCATTCCGGTTACAAGCTGGACAATATTGCTCTGATTCGCGGCGCTTTGCTGGAACCTTTTATAATCAAGCTCTCGTCTGCGTTTGAGGAACAAAACCACCCATCCAATATACATAGCGCTGCCTAGCATGAAAATGCCAAGTATTCCCAGGTTATATGATGCCATTATTATGGTGTACATTACCAGTGTGATGGCAGCAAAGATTATACTGATAAGCGAATCTGTCAGAAATGACCTGATCCGGTTATGATCGCCGATACGCTGCATTATATCCCCGACAAGCTTCACATCGAAGAACGAGATAGGCAGCTTCATAAGCTTGATAAGGAAATCGGAAATAAGCGAAATGCTCACCCTACTTGTAACGTGGAGGCTGATCCAGTTGCGTAGAAGTCCGTTTGCGGTCTGGCTGAGAGTCAGGATCAGTTGTGCAACAAGAACCATAACAACAAAAGCCAGGTTGCTGTTCCCGATACCTGTATCAACGAGCGACTGTGTAAGAAAAGGAAAGATGAGGCTTATGATACTGGCGGTGAGCATGCCCAGCATAAGCTGGAGGATGTACTTTGTATATGGACGGATATACCCAAGAAGGTATAGAAAGTTCAACTTACTTTTTTCTTCATCCTCCTGTTTATAAAATTCCGGAGAAGGTTCAAGCAGCAACGCAGCGCCCTCATCGATACCATCGCTCTTAGTCGAATACCAGCATTTGCAAAACTCTTCTTTTGTGTATTTTAATAGTCCAACGGCAGGGTCGGCAACGTGTACAGTATAACCAGACTGTTTTTTGTCTTGCAAGTCCTGCAGGTCGTGCGGTCTTGCAGGTCTCTCTCGACTTGCACGACTTGCACGACTTGCACGACTTGCATGACCTTTTATATCGTACACAACAACAAAGTGTCTCTGGTTCCAGTGGACAATGCAGGGAAGCGGGACCTCATCGCGGAGCTGTTCCCAGGTGAGCCGATAACCGCGCGTTCTAAACCCGATGTTCTCGGCTGCATCGCTTATGCCAAGCATTGATACACCCGATTTTGTTATGAACGATTTTGATCGGAGAGCCTGTAAAGAGTATGATTTACCATAGTACTTAGCCACCATGCGAAGGCAAGTTGGGCCGCAATCCATCGAGTCGAGTTGTTTAAATATGTAGAATTGCCTCATTGTCGCGTTTTAATAGGGCATCTGGTTGAAGGAGTACTGAATATTGAATATTATTTGAGCTAACAGCGTCAATAATATAGTAATTGTGTTACCTCTGGCTCATTTAAATCTACCAATTAAGATGAAAGGATTATCAAAAGGAGATATTGTTTTGATATTTTCTTGAGATTCAGGAGTCATAATTTTCAGTATAGATAGCTTTAATAAAGGTTCATTTAGCATTTGGCTGATCTCTTCAGGCTTTAACACTATTGCAAAGAGATTATCAGGAAAAAGATGAATTTCTTTATTATTTAATAACATCTTTTTATCTTTAAAATATATTTTTTTCACAGCAAATATTTTATTGTTGACTCTATCAATAAGGCAGATTTGATCTCTCCCACCAGAATACATATTCCTCTGATACACACGATGTAATTTAGATAATAGAATAGTATCTTTTGAATAATGTATTATTTCTACATAGGGTACTTTTTGTGTTGAAAGTTGCTCATTAAAATTAGTTTTATAAAAATTTCGCCACAGTGTAAATAATCTTTCATTTGAAATACTCATTATTGAATCACATCTGGGGCTTGATATCAATATTTCTTCATGATTTTTAAACATCTGATAATCATGCGGAGGGATGACCCTATAACTTTTATGTGAACCTAAAGAGATCTTACTTAAAAGTTTTCCGGCAAAATTCTGTCTTATAAGGGAATAATCGGCTATATAAGATGTGTTTTGATATGTCTGACTAGTCCTACTATGTGATATCATCAGAAGTGTGGAATCTGTGTCAGGAATCAGAACATTTATTATTTCTCCATTGGTTTTTGGAATACTTGACAATTTCCCGGATAATAAATCTATGGCATAAACATAATGGCTGCTTTTTCTGCCATCACTAATATATATAACATCATTTCTTATGGCCATTGATATAGTTGGATCAATAAATTCATCAGGACCTTTCCCAATCTTTAAAAGGCGCTTTAAATACTTACCATTTCTGTCGAAAAGGTAATAATCATTTCGAGCTCTCATTACAATAAAGTTTTCACCAATAATTGGACTACCCCCATCCAGAAAAACTGACCCATAAGTTTCAAAATTCACAATGTGTAAATCCTTAGAAATATCACTCAAATCTATTTCAATAGAGTCAAGAACATCTTTTTCTATTTCAATTGAACTTATATACAACTCCTTTATCACATTACTCTGATTACATGAGTAGACACATAATGAAATCAAGGATAATTTGATAATTCCCTTCATTATTAATTTATTGGAAATAAAATTCTTTGATTTCATGATGTAGAGTGTATAGAGCAAATTTAAAGAATTAAAGAAATAAAATGGTTATGAAATTAACGATTTATGTACCATCAGAATATAAATGAAAAATCGAAAATTTTCAACCATTGGCTTTGGCGTTAATAAGAAAATTCTATTAACCAGAAGACTGAAAGATAAGGAAACAGTATCTGTTCCCTTATCTTAAAATAACTAATCCAATCAGCTTTCTAGCCGCAGTAGGTAGTTTCATAACAATGATCACAGCACCAATGAATATCCTGACACGAATGTGCATTGCATTGAACAAGGTATGCCTCAACCGTAGACAAAGATTGTTGACATCCACCTGCTTCCCAACCACCATCACATTGACTACATTGGAAACCACAGGTGCCACTTTCATCATAACCACCTCTCAGTGTAACTAATTCATCCTTCTGCATCAGCTTCGAAGAATTGATTTGTAATTTACCAAGTTTCTTCATTTCTTAATAGTATTAATTGTTAAAAACTGACCGTTTGACTTTTCAAACTGCATAAGTTAATAATGGTCTGGCTGTCCATTAAAGGAATATTCTATCTTTGCCAGATTACCTCCTTTCTTGTTAGAGAAAGGTCCGGGCAGGGGATGAGGCTCAGAGCGCAGAGCACAGGGAAAAACCCCGCCCTACTCTTTCAATCTATTTCAATTTTAATAATACCAATACTGGATTATCGGTTTCTTTCAGACTATTTGCAAGTTTTTCGAGTTCTATTTTCTTTTCAGGGTATTTTGGAGTTGAATTTTTAAAAGCTTCGGAGGCAACATGATTTTTTAATTTAATGGCATCAATCCAACTGATTACAGTTTTATCATCTTTTATTGTTTTGGGTAAAATGTCTGGGCCCCCGTCCAGATCATTAATTAAACCTTGTTCTGCATTAATGAAAGCCTGAAAATCAGTTGTTTTTGATCCTATAAAGCCATATATTAAATTGTTTGTTCCAGGTATAAACCTATAGGTATATTCATAATAAATATAATCGTTAAATTCAAACAAGTGTATTGGACGAATATAATTTTCCGAGAGATAGGGTAGATCAAACTGAGCACGTGCTTCGGGGGTTAATAACCTATTACCCACTCCAATGATTAAGTGGGGTTTAAAATCCATGTTTTCAAAAATATATACCGTATCAGAATATACTTCTTTCTTAAAAAGTTGATTATTAAATTGATAAAATAAATTTTCTCGCCCAATACCGATGCCACCTTTTTTATTGGGAGTGAAAGGATACCTGTTGGGAAAATTTTTAATAATTCTCCCCAAAGTATCTATCACTAAAAAGCTATTTTCTATATTACCTTGATTATTTTCAAGATAGCACAAGATATTACCTTTGTATATTCTGAATTGCATAGGAGCATGAATTGGAATCTTGAATGTTTTTACAAATTCTCCGCTTTCAGAATAAACATTGAATTTCTCCTGCCATGCGGAAACCAGATATAATATTTGATTTTCCTTATCTAAATCTATATCATGGGCAACCTCAAATTCATTTGGTCCTCTTCCTAAGGTTCCGATCCTGGTTAAAAAAGTTCCATCACTTTGGAACTTTACTATATCATTAAATAGTTTAATAATAAAAAAACTATTACCAGCTATAAACCTATGCGTAACTGCCCTTAAATCAAAACGCCCAATCGCACTTTGTTCATTAGTTTCCAATGGGATATAATCAATATCGACAAATCCTAAATCGGATAGCTTTACGTCGGAAATTTTTGGCAACTCCTTTAAATCAAACGTTCTGATTTGACTTTTTTCCTTATTATTAGCGCTTTGGCAACTATTTATGATTAAGGAAATAATAAGAATTTTTATAAATGATTTCATATATACGCTTATTTGATTTTCTCAAGTTAGAAGTATTTTAGCAGGATTGAAAAATATCTAAAGAAGGGAACCAAAGTTCCCTTCTTAGAATTTATACTACCATCCTACACATATAAATTCTGTATAATTTGGACAGTAATATGCACAATACTGCTGACAACTACCATATCCTGTACCGTCGCAAGTTTCTACAAAAGCCTGTTCGCAACGAATACCATTTATTTGACATCCACAATAACCACCATCGTATCCGCCTCTCAGGGTCAGCAACTCGTCATTTTTCATTAACTTTTCTGGGTTAATCTGAAGTTTGTTTAATTCTTTCATACTTATACATTTTTAAGACTTTAAACATTCATTTACTTTGCCAGCTTGCCAAACTGATTCAATTATTAAATATCTTTGGCATTAACCTCCTTTCTGTTAAGGAAAGGTCCGGGCAGGGGCTGAGGCTCAGAGCACAGAGCACAGGGAAAAACCCCCTGCCCTTCTCTTTCAAATAGGTAAATTAAAAATCATTCTTTTATCTTTTTCATTTCTAATATTCAGTGGGTTGATTTGACAAACTGCCGATCACTGCCGATACAGTTACTTACTGGCGAGAATTATCCTTACATTTTCCAAAAGCAATTATTGGATTGCTGAATTCATCAATTTCTTTTAGCCATGGTTGACTTTCTCTAAGTTGGATAGCTTTTGGGGGATTTTCTTCAAGCCAGTTTTTTAAATCTAACGGCTTGATTATGTAAAACATTTCGTTATTTTGAGTGAAACCTAGCGGAATGACATCCATTAAACCGCTAACATCATCAGTTAATGCTGATTCTCCAGAAGGACCTGTCATGCAGGTCGTTACATTATTGTTTTTCTTGTCAATTATGCCTAACCAGATTTCTTTGTTAAAAAGATAATTAATGAAGATATAATTCTGGTTCTCACATATACCCAATAGGAAGAAATACTCATCCCAGTGTTTATTTAACATTATATCAGGTTGTTTGGAATAAGGAGGATTAAATTTTCCAAAATTGAAATAGTATCGAGGTATCATTTTATCTTTTGTAATGTGATAAAGTGTATCACAAAAAGCCTCAATAAAATAAAGTTCATTATTCCATTTGTAAAATTTAGAAGAACCACCCGGTGGTTGCCAGGAATGTCTCGAGTTATCATAAGAATATTTAAGGTAATTTGGGAAAACTCTCAAAAAACTATTCTTCGAAAAAAGTACAATTTTTCGTTTCTCGAGTCCGGACATATTACGAACGTATCCAACAAAAATATTGGTATCAAGTGTATTATAATATTGAACATATACAGATTGAAGAATATTATAAACATCACTACTAACCTCTGATTTCGCAACACTTATATCTCTCCAAACAGGAAGGTTGATCTTGTCAGAATTATTTCCGGATAAATCGTAAACAATAATTTGTCGCGATGGGCCTAATGCATATATTTCCCTTTTAACAGGATTGAACGGGATATTACTAGGAAAAAGATATTCATCCGGACCTATTCCCGATTTCCCTATTTCTCTGACAAATTTGCCGGTCGCTCTGTCGAACAGTAATATTTGGTATTTCCCATCAGATTTGCCATTTTTCACAATAATAAACTCATCAGTAACATTGAATTCCGCATTATCTGAGAATATTGTTCCCGGGGATGTTTCAAGTGGAATATAAGAAATGTGTTCAACAAATCTGCTGAGTGGTACATTTTCTTTCTCTTTAAAGGACTTAAGAATATTGATATCAATCAATTGTGATTCCCGTCTATACTGACCAGCTAATGAGTGATAACCAACAAATAAGGTAATAAATACGAATATTAGTTTCATCTTACCCATGCTTAAGTGCTAAAAATAAATTCAAGAGAATAAGTGACCATATAATTTCAATTTTTAAGTAAATTATTATTATCAATAATCTGCAGAAAACAGTAATGGCACATTTTCCCATTGGAAAGGACTTCTTTTCTTTATAAAGGCAACATGTTTTTATATTAATTTAGGTTGATTCAAAGAAGCCCTTTCAATATTATGAGGTACTAAAGTTACAAGCAATAACAAGGTAAACCCCAATAAATGGTACACTCCGCCTGGACAGTATATAAATCCAGCCCACATAGGTCTTCAATATACACTGTTTCACCACACGATTTTACTTCACAAGTCCAACAATCATACCCACCCCTCAATTTAATTAATTCATTATTACTCATGACCTTTTCCAAATTGATTTCCAATTTATTAAGTTTTTTCATTTGTAGTCTTTTTAGATATGAAAATAATTCATTGTCTTCCTGATTTATCCTTTCACAGGCCGCAACCGTTGTTACAGAAAAGTTTAATCTTCGCATGGGTACACCCCCTTTCTGTTAAGGAAAGGTCCGGGCAGGGGCTGAGGTTCAGAGTGCAGAGCTCAGAGCTCAGGGCAAAACCCCTGCCCTTCTCTTTTGATTTAGTCTTGCATCAAGAATTATATATTTCTTGTATCTGACCGGAATTAACTGTCGTACATGTCATGCAGACATAAGAATAAAGTGACGAAGTCCCGCATGGTGTGATCGTGCTGGTCATACAGGTCCACTTCATTTTGAGACATGCAGGACTGACAAAACTAACCAACCTACTGTGAAGCTCCATCTGTATATTATAAATATCAAAAATCTATTTGCAACTACCAATTGCAATGACTGGATTACTGAACTCATTTATATGATTAAGCCATAGTAGTTTAGACTTTGCCACTGCAGCTTTTTCAGGGTTTTCTTTAAGCCAATTTATCAAACTTACCGGCTGGACAATCCAGACCATCTCATTATTTTGAGTGAAAGACAGAGGTACAACATCCATCAAACCCGATATATCATCGGTCAAACCTGAATAATCAGAAACTTCTTTTTTACAGAATGTTATATTATTATTACTTTTATCGATGAAACCGGTAAATGTGTTCTTATTATAAAAAAGTTGTATAAAAATAAAATCCTTATTCTCATCTATGTCAGTTATAAAAAAGTATTCATAAACATGAGTATTCTTCGACAGATCAGCTTGTTTTGAATAAGTAATGTGAAATTTGCCTGAATCAAAGAAATAGCGTGGTAATAGTGATTCTTTTGTAACCTGGTATAGAGTATCGCAGAAGGGTTCGATAAAGTTAAGCTTGTTATTCCATATGAATAAGTTAGCAAAATTTCCCATTGGTGGGATGATAATTCCTTTAAAGTCTCCTCTATTCCAAGTCATATAATTAGGGAATACTTTTAAAAACCCATCTTTTGAAAAAAGTACCAGTTTTCGCCTCTCAAAACCGGAAATGTTTGGGATGTAGCCGACAAAAATGTTGTTATCAAGCATGTTTTCAAATATTATGCTTGTTGAAGTCAAAATTTCGTTCTTTATCTTAGGATCAGGCACTTTTATCTTATCAATATTCTTTCCGAATAAATCATAAACAAGTATTTCCCTTGACGGACTTATGGCATATAATTCGTTCTTTACTTCATTAAAGGGAATGCGACTATAGATTGAATATTCTCCAGGACCTCTTCCATGTTTACCAATCTCCCTGAGAAATTTCCCTGAGTTCCTATCGAACAGCAGTATCTGATATTTCTGATTGTTGCCTCCTTGTCTGACAATAACAAACTCATCTGCGACTTCGATATGGGCAGTTCCTGAAATTACAACTTCCGGATTTGTCTCCAATGGGATATAGGAAATTTTGTCTATAAATCGGCTGAGTGGCACCTCCGATTGTTGTGAGAATGCTTCCGGGAGGTTTAAGTTCGTTAACTGTGGTTTGTCTCCTCTCTGAGACGATAATGTTACAATAAACAAAAGGGCGAAAAAAGGGAATAATGATTTCTTCATTCGTATACTATTTTAACTTATAGTTATATTATAATCTTACATTATTCATAATCAATTGTATTCTCACATACTTATTTTTACCAACAATCATTTATGGTTATAAAATAGATATTATTCAAAATGCTTTTTATTCTATTGAGATCATGTGGAATTGACCAGATATATGTATGTCATTGAAATTTAAAAGAAGATGATGGCTATATTCCTTATAACCAAATATATTATTAAGATAATCATGCATAACATAATTCCTATAAAATGAGCTTCTTATTGGAAGATAAATTAATTAAGTATTTAAAATCACAATAAATAAGAAGCTCATGTTAAATTATTGAAATCAAGAACTAACAATAAGGGCAATCCGCGCTCCAATCACTTTCTGGATATAGATATGCAAATGCATTAGCAATGTTAGCCTCTGCTTCAGCTTTATCAGATCCACACATTTCAGTTTCCGTGGTAGTATAATAATTTCCATCACGATAAACATAACAACCGGTATAGCAATCATAACCACCTCTCAGGATTACAAGTTCGTCATTTTTCATTATTTTTTCGGAATGGATATGTAACGAATTAAGTCTTTTCATAACAGTATCTTTTTAGTTAATAAATCATCCAATATTTTATTTACCTGAAATTATCATTTCACAGGCCGGAACCATAGTTACGGAAAATTGTTATTCTCGCATGGATACACCCCCTTTCTGTTATAGGGCCGACCGTTAAGAAATTGCCCGGTGGGCAATTTCAGGGAGGAGCCAGCCTGCAGGAAAGGTCCGGGCAGGGGATGAGGCTCAGAGCGCAGAGTACAGGGCAAAACCCCTGCCCTTCTCTTTCAATAGTTTATTTTTTATAAATCAATATCTTCATCTTTTTAATGATCTTAAATTCAGGTATTGTAATAAATAAGATTTCTCAAAATATTTTGCATCCATCTGCAGCCAGGTGGGGCCGCAATCCATGGAATCAAGCTGCTTAAAGTGCGGGAATTTCATCTATGCTTAAATGTCACGACCATTAAGACGGGATTATCGAATTCTGAGAGACTGTTGGCAAGTTCCTCAAGTTGTCTTTTCTTTTCAGGGTATTTGGGTACATTGTTTTTAAAATCTTCACTTGCAACGTGGTACTTAAGGTCCTTCGCGGATATGGTCATTACCATGGTAGAATCATTGATTAGTTTCCTTGGGAAGAACCTTGGTCCTGCATCTATATCATTATAAACACCTGAGGTAAAGAGCGGATTATCTGTACTGGTGGGTTTACAGAAATGCAGTTCCCGGTTTATTTTGTCGTAAATTCCAAGGCAGAATGTTGTATTAGTCCATACTCTGATGCTATTTGTCGATACTGTCCCGGGAACAGGTGATTCAACAGGTCTGGCAGTAAGCCTTCTGGCAGGAAACCTGTTTCCGAAGTTAACTTTAAGGAGAAGATAATTCTCAGTCTGAAAGATATCTTCAATAGCAACATAGTCGTTTATTTTTGCAAAGTATTCATAGAAACTTACCCTGACTGAAACCGGCATTTTAAGGTTCCCGAGATTAAAACAGTACTCCGGAATAAGTTCATAATCAGCATTGAGTGAGAATAATGTATCATTGAATTGCTCTTTAAAATAAAGCGTCCTGTTGAATTTAAAAATTTGTGTAAATCCATCCACAATCCTTGATCCCCTGTTTTCGAGCAAATCATAGTTCTTATAATAACGTTTAACTTTTCCGTCCCTGTTTATTAGAATTGCTTTATATTTGGATTGTCCTGAATTGTTTTGGATATGACCCAAAAATAGTGAGTCATCAACTATGCACCATTGATGCAGATAAAAAGTCTTATCAACAAGCATGCACCCTGAATACTTATAAACGAATGAACCATTCGAGTTAAACTCGAATAAATCGGCCATACTATGGAAATAAACCTTGTTGGCATTACCAAAAGAAAGATTATTAATATTTTGATATTCTTCGGGGCCGCGACCCACTGTACCAAATCTTACGATTAAATGACCTGCAATGTCAAATATTACCAGGGACGATTCCCTGTCAGAAGTAAGTATGAGATTATCTGCTATTTCAAAAGATGGATAATCACTAATAGTAACATCTTTTCTGTTCTCAAGAGCAATATATTTAATATTATCAGTAAACCGGCTCAGATTGATTTGTTGCATATTATTGACATTCGATACAACATCAATAGTCCGGAGTGAATTTTCAACCTTGTGCGGGTTATTGCAGGAGGCAGTTAATATCAATAACAGAACTCCACTAATACTACTTTTAAGGTTCATTTAATAAATTTTATTGATTTATATTATTCTTTGGGAGTAACAACGATTAAAATATGACTATCCGGATTCTGCAGGGAATCAGCGAGCTTTTTAAGGTTTTCTTTCTTTTCAGGATTGGCTTCAGAATTTAAAAACCCTTCACCGGCAACATGTTCCTTAAGTTTTGATGCACTGATCCAATAATACAACTTGCTTCCGTCACAATATTGTGGCATAAAATCCACACCACCAGCTATATTATCCTTAAGGTACAATGAACTGTTACTAAAACTGTAATATTTATTCAACGTCTTATCATAGATTCTGAAAATTTCTGCTTTCCTGTATATGATCAGGCAGAGGAGGTAACGTGAAGTTTCCGATATAGATCCTATGTTAAAATAATCCCATAGTTGTTTCTTATTTTTTCCCTGTTGTAAACGTGCCAGAATTTTCAGTGATACCTGTTGTCCATGAGAGTCAAGTACCAGGTATGGTATGATATTATTAAAAATGTCAACAGCATAAATTGTGTCATTAACCATTTCTTTGCAATGAAGAGCATTGTTGTATTTATAATGAATAACCATTAAAGGGAAAATACTGCCAGGTCCCCTTTTTAAAGGGTGATAATTAGGCCTGACAGCAAGAGTATCTCCATCAGGATTAACCAGTATATCAATGAAAGGCTCAGTTCCCAGGTTAAAGTTTGAAAGTAACAGATTGTTACTCCCGGGGACAAAGCTAAAGGTAAATTGATTGTTAATATCTATGGATCTCAGAAAGATAAAGCTGGTACCCGTGTTTTCGTATATTTTTACTGCCTTGTAAGTTGCAATTGCCAGCAGTTTTCCATCCGAATTTACATCGAAATTGTTTAATGATATATACTCATCGGCTGCGGTCCCTTTCTTTGACAACTTATAAAGGTACCTGCCGTTCTTATCCAGGCACTCAATATTTTCAAAATTACTTTTTATATAAAACCTGTCATCAGTTATTCGTATTTCATCAATCCATGAACCTGAAATTTGAAGCGGAATATATTCAATATCGCCGGCAATTTCGGAAAGGTTTGAAATTTCGGATCCGGGATTTGAATAAAAGTCGATAACATAAAGGTTTAGAGTGTCAGGACTCTGCTTACAACCACAGCAGATCAGGATGCAAATTATCATAAGACCTTTTTTCATTTAAAAATTCTATTTAACCATCTGTTTTTAATTAGGAGATGCTGTAATGAAGAAAAGTGTGATATTAAAGTCTCCGAAAAACTTAATAGAGTATCCCGGAATGTAATACTCAAGACATATGACCCTTAAGCGATTTTCTCAAAGTTTCCAGGATACTCTGAATAGATTACTTAAACTACTGCCAATTAATAACCATTATTACAGAAGCAATAATCAGCGGAATAATAAGTCGCACAAGACTGATCTACCCACCAATCATAAATACACAATTCCCCCCAACAAAACCAATCTTTCAACCCTTCATATTCACCGTCCTTATAAACGGCGCATTGACCAACCCAACCCCCTCGAAGTTTTTGAAGTTCTTCATCTTTGAGAAGGTTTTCAGGTTTAATATTTAATTTACCCAGCTTCTTCATAATAAATAATTTTTTATAGTTAAAATATTTTGTTCATTTGCCCTGATCTATCCATTCACAGGCCGCAACTATAGTCACGGAAAATTATTATCTTCGCATGGGTACACCCCCTTTCTGTTAAGGAAAGGTCCGGGCAGGGGCTGAGGCTCAGAGCGCAGAGCTCAGGGCACAGGGAAAAACCCCTGCCCTTCTCTTTCAATTGTATTATTTTATGAATCAATATTTTTTTCTTATTAAAATACTTGAGTTAAGTTCCTGCATTGAATAAGATTCCTATAATATCCAGCCACCATTCGCAGACATGATGGACGGCAAAGTATAGGATCGCCCGATTTTATAATAAAAGATCTTAAACGGAGTAACTGGAATGAATATTTCTTCCAATGCTGCTTTGTAATAATGCGGAGGAAGTGGGGACCGTAGGTCTTAAAATCGAGTTGATTGTAAAAAGTGAATTTCATTTTGTTTTAAAAGTAACGAACATATAGACAGGGTTATCGAAAGAAGCTCTCCTTAAGCTGTCCACGAGCTCTTCAAGCTGCTTTTTCCTTTCAGGGTATCTCGATGTGTTGTTTTTGAAATCATCACTTTTGACAAGTTCTACCAGGTAATCAAATCTGATTTTCATGACCATTGTCGAGTCATTTACCATTTTATCCGGAATAAATCTAGGGCCACCATCAAAATCATTATATAATCCTGAGGTTAAAAGATGATTATCAGTACCAGTAGGTTCAGAAAATACAAGATCTGACGTGCTTTTATCATAAATTCCAACTACAATAGAGGTATTCATCCTCATTATAATATCTTCATGACCTGGAAGTCTAATTATTTCTGGCGTTAATCTCTTGGTTGGGAAATACTTGCCAAAATTGCATTCCAGAATCAAGTAATCAGTAGTTTGAAAAGCGGCACTTAATCTTATGTATGATGAGAAATCTCTTTGAGACCATGGTTTCCCGGTTTCAGAGAGTGGTTCCTTGTACTTGCCAAAATCAAAGACATAGGATGGATTAAGTTGATATTGATCATTAATCCGGAACAAGGTGTCATTTAGAGGCTCTTTATAGAAAACTTCATCTTTGTATTTATAGATTATCACATTGCCACGGCTTTGAGCCCGACCCAGCCCCGGCTTCAGATTGAAAAAAATAAAATTCTTATAATAATACCTGACTTGCCCCTGTGTGTCTATGATTAAGGCTTTATATTCATCCTGGCCTGACTGATTTTCAAGATGACCGAAAATCAGGGAATCATTTATCATGATTGATCCGTTATATTCCAACCTGTACTTCTCCTTTGTGGTAAAACCACTGTTATACCTTTTTACAAATGTTCCATCCACCTTGTATTCAATCAAATCATCAGTGAAGTAATCGTGTATATAAACTTTTTCGCCGATCAAAAACACGCTGCTTATACCCATATACTCTCCCGGGCCCCTGCCATTTGACCCTACCTGTCTAAGAAAATGTCCCTCGTTATCATAAAGCAGACATACTCTTCCATCTGAGTCTAATATGTTACTATTAGAAAAATCAGCATAAAAATGCGTATTCCAAGTTATTGGATGGATTAAATCACTTTCAAGTGCAATATATCTGATAGTACGTGCAATCTTACTTAGATATACCTTTTGAAAAATGTTAACCTGAGACTTAATATCGATCAATGGCAAGGCATGGTTTGTTTTTTTCTTATTCAAACAGGAAGAAATCAAAAGGATAATGAGGCAATTAATGAAGATAAATATTTTATTCATTTTATTGTATATAGTTGATCCTTATTAATATCTGTTTTTCTTATATTCTGTAGCGTTGGATATTACCGGGGCTAAAATAAGACTCTGTAAAATCGAGCAAAAAATTAAATCTAGTATTTTTTGTTTCTTTAGTCTCATCCATTTGATCAGAAATTTAATTTTGATTTTAATGGTCTGATCGAATCCACATGTTAGAATACTTGCGCTTAATACCTGCATCCTGAAACATGTGGGTTTCTTCATATTATATGCTGCAGCAGCCAGTAATGTGTTGATCTGATCACCTGCTGTGCCACTGAGGTGGTTCCTTATCATCCTGTGATCAAGTTTCAGGTGTTAGATCAGTCCTTCTACTCCGGCTCTTGGCCTGCATCGTTCTTCCCGTTTCTTCTTTTTGTAATAGCTTTAAAGGATTAACCTGTAAAATAATCCTTTATGTTAAAATTTTGCTTAAATGCGGCATGTCCTAAGGAAAGTATCGACCTAAGTCATTCAAATGACCTTTACTTTATAATTGATTTTACGATTAGTTAAGGACAATATCTCTTAGACATGACGCAAGAAAAAATAAACAACTTTTCTAAATCAAATTAAATGAGTTCATTACTGGATCGTATATTTTTGTTCTATACGCACCAATATTCCTGACAATCACACTGACAACCTGTGAACTGTTGCCCAAAAAACCAAGCACATTCATTATTAACGCACCATGGATAATATGGCCAACAGGATGAGGAAAAGTTGAAATCTTCTTCATGATAGCCATCACAATTTACAGTACAACAGTAAGTACCACTGTATCCACCTCTCAGAGTTATCAACTCTTCATTTCTCATCAATCTTTCAGGATTAATCTCTAATTTACCAAGTTTTTTCATTTTTTAAAGTTTTAATTGTAAAAAAATTGATCGTTTGATTTTTCAGACTGCACAATTTATTCATCGTCTGACTGTCCATTCAGGGATACATCTATCTTTGCCAGGTTACCTCCTTTCTTGTGAGAGAAAGATCCGGGCCCAAAATGGCGCTGGGCGGGGGACGGAGGGCATGGAGCTGACTTATTGATTTCTTTTGCTTCTTGCTCCAAGCCCCCAGCCTTCGCTGACCTACGGCCAGCTATGGCTGGCAAAGCCTGCTCCCTGCGTTTTTTCTTCCTGCCCTTTTCTTTCAAATGAGTGACTTAAAGATCATCCTTTTCCTATTTCCATTTATTAAAATCAAAAATATACAAGTAGTTATACTTTAACTTTCGCTATATCGTTAAAAATCTCTGATAAATATTTAATATCATCAATATCATACTGATTGGGAAGCTGAAAGCCATTAATAAAAAAGGCAGGTGTGCCAAAAACATTGCACTCTTTAAATAGCTTTTGATTTTCATTTCCAAGATCCTGAGAGAGTTCTTCAGGTTCCAGGAGACACAAACCCTCAGTCAGTGTCTTCCTGGAAATTGAATCCGTACTATACCATTTGGCAAGCAATTTTATAGCTTCATTATCCTGATTTGTACTTTTAAAATGGCATAAAGCATTTAGCATTTTACTATCGGATGCAGCCAGTACAATATTTATAGCTGCATCAGCGCCGGATTGGAGGATTTCTCTTATTTTTTCAAATGCCTTTGAACAATGTGAACAATGCATGCTGAGAAAAGCAGTTATCTGTAAATTGCTCTCCTTTTGACCAAAAATCAGACTATGCCCGGTAACAGGTATTTCATAATGTTCCCTTTTTAACAGAAGTGCTCTTAATATCTGAGGATTTCTCCTGAATCCCAGGTATTTATAATAATGAACTTCGTTTGACATACTTTCCCGTTTAAACATGATAACCAACGAATAAATTATTCCTGTAATGAGGGAAATCAGGATAAATGTTGAGAAACTCGAAATAGTAATAGTAAGATTTGAAAAAGCAGGCATCAGTAAAACGAATTCGGCTATTAAAACCAGCTGTACGGCAACACAAAACGGGCACCATTTTTTGAGCACAAATCCCTGGTAATAAATTGAAAACAGAGGATACGGTAATGATAATGCCGAAAGGATGGCTAATAAAGATAGCTCGGCACCTTTAATTCCTGTAAGTAAAAAGGAAAGTCCGGCAGTAAAATAAATAAATCCTGCATCGGCCCAGCCGAACCATCCGAATATTTTAGATGCTTTATCATTTAATACGGTTGTACAACTGGTAGCTTTATTTAGATGGCAAATTTTATCTGTAACGGATGTATGTACTTCAAATTCCTGCAGAACCAGGAGCAGCGACAGAATGAGCCCTGTTACTTTTGTCAGTATCAGTAACTTATTTACACTCCATATACCCGAAATATCTGAAGTAAATAATGAAAGGAACATGAATGTTAAAAAAGTCAGGACTATACCCGGAAGAATTGAATTGCTGATTGCCTCATCCTGCCATTTTTCCCGGTAATTCTTTTCACCGGATCTTTCATCCGGATTCAGCATTATGACTGCTCCAGAAGTTCTTTTAATAAAATCATCAAATCCTGTTTCTCTTTTCGTTTGATATGAATCGTAATAGGTTACCTTATTGTTTTTAATCTTTGTTACAAAACCAATCTGACCCCCTCCGCTATTAAAATGTATAATGTACGGAGGCTTAATTTCCTGTAATTCTTCGGATTTATATCTTAACGGATAGTGTTCTATGCTCCATTCATTTAATGTATCACAAATACATTTAAATGTCGGATATGCCGGATGCGATTTGAGCGCCTCCTTTACAGAGCTTTTCATTACAGGTATTCTGAAATGCCTTACAGCCCGCTGAATAATCCCGACTGTATTATCTTCTCTCGCTCTTTTCATATTCTAATGGTGAAGCTTTTTCCCGTGTCAAAGAGTTAAAAAGGTTATTCATTTCTTCTGCCATCCTGGCCGCTGAAAACCTGCTTATAAAATGCCGGTGTGAATTAGTTGCTAGCTTTGTCCTTAATGCCTTATCCCCGGCAAGGGTTAGTAAAGCCTGTGACAATTCTTTTATATTAAAAGAGATATCACCCTCAGCACCGATTACAGGATTAATGAACAGACATTCCTCATCGGTGAGCAATTCGTCCAGACCGTTTATCCTCGAGACTATCAGTGGTATACTATTCGCCATCATTTCAAGTATAGTATAAGGGCAGTGATCATAGATTGAAGGCGCTATGCCAATGTCGGTAATTTTGTAAAACAACGAGACTTTTTCTTTCGGTAGAAATCCTGTATATGTAACTTTCCCGAAGAAAGATTGGATTCTCTTCTGACAATCCTGGGTGAAACCTTGCCCTAATAATACTAATCGTAAATGGGAATTAATCTTACAGGCCTCATCGAATGCTTCCATAAGGTATATTACACCCTTGCAGGGATCTATTCTTCCTGAAAAAAGGATAATCAGTTCATCTTTTCCAAAACCCAGATTCTGTTTCAACTCAATTTTTTCAACTTCAGAAACTTCATCAGGATTATTTATACCAAATCCATTTGGAATAACTGAGATTTTATCAGCCTGAATCCCATACTCATTTACCAGGAAATCTTTCATATACCGTGTCACCGACACGACATGATCAGAGAGCCTGTACATTTCCCTCTCCTGAGCTAATGTGAACTCGGTATTGTTCGAAGGTTTGTCTATATTAAGACTTGCAAGTTTCTTCCTGTTCCCTTCGAATATCTGCTGCCACTGGGCAAAATGAACAATGCTGATAACCGGATAATCAAAGCATTCTTTAAGCTTGGTTATAATCGGAAGATCATCAATATAATTGAACTGAAAAATAACCTGTCCGTCTTTCGGAATCAGGTCAGAAATCATTCTGACAACATTAGCTGCATATCTTTTCTCAGAATTGTTATTTTGACCAACATGAAATAAAGGTCCGGGTATACTTATCTCTGAAAATCTTTCTGACGCTTCCCGTATTGAGAACTCCTTACACTCTATGTTCTTATATGAAACGAGAAATATGTAAATACCGGGAAATTGAAGCAACGCCCCGGTAAGCTCATGAATATAAGTGCCAATTCCGTATTGCATCCCCCTGGAATTTGATCTGAAGATAAATAGTGATATCATTAAATTATATTTGCTTACTTGTATTCAACTTTTCTACATGTTAATTGCAGAACTTGTCTGTTTATCCTTTCAATATCCGGATTTGCAAACCAGCTATTCTTTTTCATCGGATGCCAGAGATGAAAAAGGATACCGTTTGAGAGATAAATCGGGAAGACTTTAGTTTCCAGTCTCCTGACTCTTTCTGTGTCTTCAGGTCCCCAGCCATAAATGTTCTCGTTCTCACCACCTGCTTCAAGGTATTTCTTTTTATTTACCAGAAAGGCCCCGCCAACGGAATGATATCCATGCATCAATGTCATAACCGGTATTCTTTTTAACAGAATCTCAATGTTTAATAATCTTTTAAATAAATCACAGCTGACCTTGTCACACGAAAAAAAACGTCCATCGTAAGGGAAAGCAAGCGCTTCTGTTTTTTCACGAAGTTTGTTTACTGCATCCATAATCTGTCCGGGAGGGGCAATCGCATCCGCATCCCAGACCCCTGTAAATGGTGTTTCAGTCATCGAAATTAATCTGTTGATCCATTTTGTTCTGTGGAACACATTATCAGTATTTTCAACAAATTCATATCTGAAGCCCTCAGGTATGGTCTCAGGATAAAACTTACGCACGGAGTCAGCTTCAAGCACAATGAATTTTGTTGTGAAATGCTGAAATGTATATCTAATCAAAGTTTCGATATTCTCTCTGCGTTCCCCGGAATCAATATGAAGCGGAACGAGGAATGTAACGTCCGTTAAATCTGCCCTGCAGTCTTGCGGTCGTGCAGTCAGGCAGTCATGTCCGGAAATTTGACTCTCATTCACTTTAATTAGTTTCACTTTACTTCTACAAAAACCAGAACTCTTACTTTCATCTGATTTTAAGTTACTTTTGTTTTACCCTGTGCTCTTCCGCTGCGCGGAACTTCGTCGCGGAGTTTACCCCGCAAGGCGGGGCTCCTTGTGTTCCTTGAGCCCTGAGCCCTTTGCCCTCTGCTCCCTGCCCCCTGCCCCCTGCCATTAATAGTCCCAGTCCGGCTAATCCTGAAAGTCCCAGATTGTTTTTATTCAATGTATCAATCCGGTTGTTCCAGTTCTCTTCATTATCAATTATCTCAAAAATCCTTTCTTTTGTAATGAGTTTATTATCAGAAGCTTGAATATATGGAGCGTATATTAATCTCTGCCAGGTCGATTTTGTAAAGCTGTTTATGAGATTTTCATCAGTCAATTCTATGTCAGTCTTCATGCCACAACTCTTCTTTGAGAGGTTTATATAAATATCCCTCACATTTGAATCTTTTACACATGACCCAATATGATCAATGAAACATAACATATTATCAATGCCGGTCATATCTGTTTGCGGATTCTGTATAAGAGATTCAAAGTATTCAGGAAGAGCATGGAAGAGTTTCTCAACCTTAAATGGGAATATCTTCCACTTGTACATTTCCAGCAGAAACCATGAAAATGAGTTGACTGCATCAACACTTAACGACTTGATATTGAAATCAATATATTTCTTTTGAATAAGAATTCTCTCGCAATCGTCCGTCAGGTAAATCAAGTGCTGTTTCTTAAAAAGGGTATTCAGGTTATCATCGTCATCCCCATGTTGAGTGAGTCTGATTAAATAGTATAATCCGTAGCCGAAAATGTCATTACCCGTTTCCAGAAGGAATGGCCTGTAAAGACTGTTTCTGTAAACCGTTGTATCGATTTCAGCCAGCGCCTCATCAGTATCAGCCTGAACAAATTTGTTCTTAACCAGGTATTCAATCCCCCACCCTATGCCGGTAAGCCCATTTTCGAAGTTTACTGGAGTATTTTTGTTTATCTCTTCATAAATCTCATCTATCAATTCACCTGCATACTCTTCATAAATTTTGTTATTAGTGTATCTTGAATATTGATAAAAGAAAATTGCAATCCCCATCTTGCCATTGAGTAAACCCGGATTATCAATGAAGCTCGCATTTAACAGCAGCACATTGGCAATCCGTTGGAGGCGATCATCAACAGATGACCTTGAAAACGTTTTTTCCCTGTTATTAGTCATGATTTAAAGACTTCCATACCTGAAAAATCGCAATCAAGTTCGGAAACGTAAATAAATTATGAGAAAAAAATCGTTGAATCATTCTGCTAAAAACTGCCGAAATCTGCCAAAATCTGCCAAAACCTGCCTGCACATGACTTAAACAGGTTAATGATCGTCTTTTTTGATATCCGGAGAACCCAGTGTCGCATAGATTATTCTCAGGTCTCCCGGGCAGATAAGTCCCTGAGGTATGTTCAGGTTCTTCTCAAGAAACCACCTGTTAAGCACTTTTACCGACACCATGTACTCCCCGGCAACTTCGTTGCGTGTCTTTGGTTTCCTGCTCAGTTCCACAATCACCGGATCATTAATGTCAAAAATGAATGAAGGAACAGCTTCCGGTTTTTTAAAGAGCATATTAAAGAAATTCAAAATTCCTTTGTTTCTCAGGTGATTTTTGTTCATCCTGCTGAATTAAAAGGTTTTTTCGGTTAGTTTCACAAGTCAGTGAGTGGGAATCATCTCCCAATAACTATCTGTACGATTATGGGAAGTATTGTTAATCCTCTACGAGGAAGTAAAACCTAATCTGAACGGATTTGTCTTATAGGGTATATCGCCTACGGCGAAATGGAATAGTTTGTGGATGATGTATCTTGCCTCCTGAGCTATGCCTGCATTGAGACACACGATTTTGTTATTAAAGATTTTAAACGAAATGATTGTAATGAATAGGATTTCCCCAAATATTTAGCACCCATGCGTAGGCATGATGGGCCTCAATAAATTAAATCGAGTTGTTAAAAGTGGGAAATGCTAAATTATTTTTTTATTTCTTTGGTGTTATCATAACAAGAACTGGATTGTCAGTTTCTTCTATTGAATCTATCATATTTACAAAGCTATCAATAGTTACCTTATCCTTGTTTTTTATATTATATTGATCTGGGTAGTTTCGATTATTTATTAAAGTTAAAGCATCAATCCAGGAAAATAATTTATCATTATTGCAGAATTTTGGTTCAATTGTAACTCCTCCTAATAAATCATCATTTAAAAAAGTCTTATTATTGATGCCAAATTTCCTGTTTAACTTTTTATCATATACTTCATAATTTGTAACATGCTTATATGAGTAGGTATAAAAAATAAAACGTGGAACTTCCATTATATTTGTGACTACGAGGTATGGCGCAGTAGGAGTTTCATACATCCGCATTAGCGCCGTTGGATCTTTTTCCAATGTTTTAAGTATACGGGCAATGACATCAGAAGTAAATTGTCTGCCTTTTGCATCAAGTATAAGGGAAGGAATTATCATGTTTGACTGGTCAATGCTGAACACAGTATCGCTGTACCATTCTTTGAAGTATAATGAATTATTATATTCATAGATGATATTTTGACTTAATCCAGCAATACTCAAAATATTACTACTGTTTATTCTGTTATAATTTGGCCTGACATTCAAGGTATCACCATTATTATCAATTAAAAGGTTTCGGAGGGATTCATTACCTCCACAGTTATAGGAAAGAAAAATATTGTTGCTTTGAGGGACAATGTCAATAAATGCAATATCCTGCATCAAGCCCGAAGAATATAGTTTTATCGTCCTGCTATATATAAATTTGTTTTTCGAGTTCTTAAAAATCAGTATGTTATTATTAGAATCAAGGATTAGAAGATTGCCTTCAGGGTCAACATCAAAATCACTTATAAAGCTGTATTCACCAGGGCCTCTTCCTCTGTTATCAAGTTTATTAAGGTAATGACCCGACATGTCGAAACAGCAAAGTTTAGTTCCTGTATTTACATAAAGTATGCTTTCATGAATTTTGATTTTAACTATCCGGCCAATAAGAGAGTTTTCAGTAGTTTGGAATGGAATATACTCAATATTTTCAGCGATGTCTGACAAGTTAGAAACTTCATTTGTAGGGCTAGCAGAAAGATCAATCTTTTTTAATTGATAATTAACTTTATTAAAGTTTTGAGCATGTAATTCATTTATGAATAAAAGGATCAATGTCAAATTAATTATTAACTTCATATTAAACTCTTTTACAATTAGTGATTAAATTAAAAAAAAATGCAATTGTTTAGCTGTTTGAAACTGTAATAAAATTAGATCCCTCAAATGTAGTGCATAATTCGAACAGATGGGGCGGTAATTTTTTCTTGCTGTGGAAATAAACCCTTCTATTCTGGCATAACTTTCAGCTCCATTGAAAGTACGAAAGCAATTGATATTATCTATTTGACCTTGGCAGGTCTTATATCTCTTTCGGCAAGATTGTTCGTAAAATGGACCTTCTTGTTGAAAGCAGATGCAAGCACGGTATCCTTTTCCCTTATCAGGCGTTCAACATAGTTTCTTCCGTATAACCACCTGACTTAGCTTACTTTACTTCAATTATTATTAGAATTTCATTTAAAAACATAATGACATTTCAACAAAAAATCAAAGAGAACCAATATTATCATATTGGGCCTCTTTGATAATGAAAATTTAACAATTTTAGTAATATTGACAATCACAACTTGGACATCCAATACCACAGACCCCAATAGCATAATTAATTGGAGAGCCAAACATTGATTCACAAGCATAAATCGCATACTGAGTATCACAAAAATCGATTATAACACATCCTACTCTTTGATCATTTCTTATACATGTATAGGCTGTTTCTTCAGTATCTCCTCCATGGAAACTGATAAGATCTTTAATGCTTAAAATCTTATCTTTATCAATTTTCAATTTGCCAAGCTTTTTCATAGTACAATTATTTAAACTGTAAAATTTCAATTATTTGTCCTGATTATATCGTTTCACAGGTCGGGACCGAAGTCACGAAAAATTGTTATTTTTGCATGGGTACACCCCCTTTATGTTATGGAAAGGTCCGGGCAGGGGATGAGGCTCAGAGCGAAGAGCTCAGAGCACACTTGTCCACCGGAGCTTCAGCGAAGGTGGAGAGCAAAACCCCTGCCCTTTTTATCCTGCTAAGTTTTATTGCATCAATATCTTTGGTATGCAAAATGTTATATCCATTCTTAGTTTTCCAGACCCCTGTTAGTTATTTCACAGCATCAAAGTTCCATCATAAACAACTCAATGTCAAGTTTTACACTGAATTTTTAGTAACCGGTACTTTTTAATGTAAAAACGGATAAAAACCTTGTACAAACGGTATACAGGTTTTCTCTTTACAACAATAGGTTTCGTCTTTTCAATTCCTTTTTAAGCGGACCACGCTGTCTCCTCGAGAGCTTTAGCTCAACACCTGATTTCATGATAACGAACTTATCATTAAAAGCCTCCAGGAAATTAAGATTGATAAGAACCGATTTGTCAGTTCTGAAAAATAAACCGGGAGGCAGAGTCTTTGCAAAGCTTTTCAGACATTTTGCAACAATTTTGTTCTTATTTGCAAATATAATACTGGTATAATTACCTTTTGCCAGGCAATAATGGATCTTTCGCAGATCGGTTATTTCCTGATCCTTGAAATTATGTGGGGATCGGTTCCTGCCCCCGGTCATCTTAAATATTATTTAATTTGAGGCATTGTTAATCCTCTACGAGGAATAAAAACATAATCTGAACGGATTTATCTAATGATGTTATATCGCCTACGGCGAAGATTTTTAATGTCAAATCAGTGCTCTAAGCCTATTAACTTTTTGCCCTCCGCTCCCTGCCCCATGCTCTTTGCCCCTTGCTTTTCAGCATGCTTCCGCCCCGTCAGTCACATTCTGACTCATATCGTTTCAGGTTAGTTTTCCAACCTGAAAGCGCTGCCGGGAAGTATTTTTCCACGGTTTTTGTATCGAAAACATGGTTTAATAGGAATTAACCTCATTTTGTTACCTCTAGTTGGCAACTTTTTTCAAATTAGTGCTGCTTAAAGGCAGGGAGCAGGCTTTGCAAGCCGTAGCTGGACGAAGGACAGCGAAGGCTTGGGGCAGGCTTTGCAAGCCGTAGCTGGACGAAGGACAGCGAAGGCTTGGGGCAGGCTTTATAAGCCGTAGCTGGACGAAGGACAGCGAAGGCTTGGGGGAGAGGGCAGAGGGCAGGGAGCAGAGGGCAGGGGGCAGAGGGCAGGGGGCAGAGGGCAGAGGGCAGAGAGCAGAGGGCAGGCTTTGCAAGCCGTAGCTGGACA
>Ga0105107_10000235_pt1 | contig 33164 bp, 24 predicted proteins | sample PPLLaktember2015_6_FD_79335 | JGI IMG/M metagenome (GOLD analysis project Ga0105107, IMG submission 79335) | Freshwater sediment microbial communities from Prairie Pothole Lake near Jamestown, North Dakota, USA - PPLs Lake P8 Core (1) Depth... | ecosystem: Environmental > Aquatic > Freshwater >...
AGGGCAGGGAAATCCCTATCTACCACGGAATGTGTGTCGAAAAGGGAGAATTCCGTGACCAAAACCCCTCAAGCGCGGGAAAAAGCCAACACGTAGACGTCGACCGGATCGGCTCGGCCCCGAATGCGCTGGCCGGGGCGCGCCTCGAAGCCGTCCCCGAAGGGACCGGAGGCGGACCAGGTGGCCGCGTCGACGGCGACCTGGACGTCGAGGTCGCGGGTCAGCTTCTCGAGGCGGGCCGCGAGGTTGGTCGTGTTGCCGAGGGCGCTCCAGATGTTGCGGTCGATGGCGCGGACGCTCCCGACGAAAGCCGGCCCCGAGGCCACCCCCACCCCGACCGAGAGGCGCGTGCCGTCGATCTCGAGGGCGCCGACCTCGGCCACGAGGTCTCGCGCCGCCCGTAGCGCGGCCTCCTCCTTGCGCGGCAGCGGCCGCGGCGCCCCGAACACCGCCATCATGCCGTCGCCGTTGAACTCGACCACCACGCCGCCGTGGCGCAGCACCACGTCCGAGACCGTCCGCGTGTAGCGGTTCACGCTGTCGAAGATCTCCGGGGCCGCGCGCCGCTCGGCGAAGCTCGTGTAGCCGCGCACGTCGACGAACAGCACCGACACCTCGCGCTCGCCCTCCTCGAGGTCGCCGCCGCTGGCGAGCTCCTCGGCGATGGCGCCCGGCACGAACCGCCGCAGCTTCTCCATCATCTCGCGCTCCTGGCGCCGCACCTCGGCGTCGTCGAAGCGGCGCAGCTCGGTGGAGGCGAGGTCCGCGAGGCCCTGGAGCAGCACGCGATCCGTCTCGGTGTAGATGTCGCCCGACTCCTTCTGGCCGAGACAGACGAAGGCCGCCAGCTCGTCGGCCGGGATCAGCGGCACCAGGAGCTGCGCGCCCATCCCCTCGAGCACCGCGCGCTCGGCGCGCGCGGCGGGCGCTGCCGTTCGCCAGCGCCAGCGCGCGAGGTCGATCGCCTCGCCCGTCTGGCCGAGCAGCGCGACGATCGGCCCGCCGCCGCCGAAGGACGGCGCGATCGCGGCCCCGCGCGCGTAGAGCGGGGCGTAGGCGTCGGCCGCGCGCGCGTAGATGGCGAGGCAGTCGGGGCGAAGCAGCTCGTCGAGGCGCGCCCCGAGCAGCGCCAGCACGTCGCCCGGCTTCTCGCAGTGCGCCAGCTCCGAGCGCAGCCGGCTCGCGCCGTGCTCGAGGGCGCGCCGCTCGGGGAACATCAGCCGCTCGAGGCGCGGCCTCACCACGCGCTGCGCGCCGCCGATCAGCGGCGTCACCGCCACGGCGAGCAGGATCTGGCTGGTCTGCGGATCGAGGGACGCCACGTGCGCCAGCGCGCCCGACGCCGCCGGCGCGCCGGCCAGCATGCCCGCGAAGGCCACGCCGATCAGCAGGCTGTAGCTCGCCGCCGCGCTGATCAGCCGGTCGACGTCGAAGAGGTGATCGCGGTGGAACGCCACGAACAGGCACAGCGGGATCGCCACCACCGCGCAGAGGCTCAGGTGGTAGAGCCACCAGAGCTGCGGGAAGAGCACCGCGACGCCGCCGGCGAGCAGCGGGCCGCTGAGGCCCACGTAAAAGCCGAGCAGCGCCCAGCGGAGCTGGCGCCGCCCGAAGGCGCCCGAGCGCAGGTAGCCGCGCGCGAAGAGCGCGAGCAGCGTCGCGATCAGCGCCACGTTCCCGGCGAGGGCGAGGGGCTGGCCGATCGACGGTGGCCAGGGCGTGCCGAACACCCAGCTCGTGAGCGCGGGGCCGTTCAGCACGAACAGCCAGGGCAGCCAGCGCGCGGCACGGCCGTGGGTCGCGGCCTCCTCCGGAAACAGCAGCAGCACGCGCAGGCACTCGGGGCCGGCGAGGGCCGGCGCGGCCAGCAGCGTCGCCAGCGCGAGGGCGTTGTGGATGGCGCCGTCGCCGGGGAAGGCGTGCCACGACATCGCGTAGGAGAGGCTCGCGAGGAAGAAGGCGCGCGCCGCGGGAGAGCCGCGCGCGCGGCGGAAGCCGAGCAGGCCGATCGCCGCGAAGGCGAGGGACAGCGCCGCCGTCCGCCAGGGCAGCAGCACGGGATCGAGGCGCAGCGCGGCGTCGTGCTCGGCGCCGGCGCGCGCCACGCGAAGCGTCACGCGGAGATCGGCGTCGGCCTCGGCGAAGAGCGCCGCGACGACGGCCTCGCGCGTGCTGCCCGACAGAGGGCGCCCGCCGACGGCGACCACGCGATCGCCGGCGCGCGGCGCGTCGGCCGCCGCCGCGGCCTCGGGCCAGACCTCGATCACCGAGGGCCGCTCCCCCGGCGGCGCCGAGGCGAAGGCTGCGGGCACCCAGCCGATGCGGCCCGTGGCGAGGCGCTGGACGTGCAGGCCGAACCCGACCGCCCAGATCGCGAACACCAGCAGCAGCAGCGCGCGATCCGACCGCCGCAGCCGCCGCGTCATGCGACGGCCCCGAGGCGCGCGGCGCCGCCGGCGCGCAGACGAGCCAGCGTGGCGAGGGCGACCCCCGCGAACGCCAGGTGCTGGGACACGTCTCCGATCCGCTGGTAGGGCGTCGCGGCGCGCGAGCGCAGCACCTCGCCGTGCAGCACCTCGGCGCCGCCGTACCGGGACGTGGCCACGATGCGGCCGTGCGGATCCACGAGGGCCGAGTAGCCGGTGGGCGTCGCGCGCAGCAGCCAGCGGCGCGTCTCGATCGCGCGCAGCGACGCCGTCTCGAGCTGGAGCCGCGCGGCCGAGGCGGAGGCGAACCAGAAGTCGTTCGAGGGGTTCGCCAGCAGCTCGGCGCCGTCCGCGGCGAGGCGGCGCGCGACGTCCGGGAACATCGCCTCCGCGCACAGGAAGGCGCCGACGGCGGCGGCCTCGCCGCGCAGCACGCGCGGCGCGTCCCCCGCAACGTAGCCGCCGCCGGCCCCAGGCCAGAGCGCGCCGAACGGCGAGCGCTCGGCGAAGGGCACGAGCCGGGTCTTGTCGGAGCGCGCCGCGACCTCGCCGTGGGAGAGCAGGAACACCGAGTTGAAGTAGCGCGCCGCGCCGCCGGGCCGCGTGTAGTGCGGCGCGCCGAGCACCACATCGGGGCCGCCGCCGTCCAGCGCCGCGCGCAGCGCCGCATGCTCGGGGCCCGGGTCGCGCAGGTAGAAGTCGATCGCGTGCTCCGGCCAGACCACGAGGCGCGGCGCGCTGCCCGTCGCCGCGCGATGGAGCGCGAGGGTGCGGCGCAGGTTCGGCTCGCTCTGCGCCGCGTCGAAGCGGAAGCCCCAGGTGACGCCGCTCTGCACCAGCGCGACGGGCAGCGGCTCGCCCTCGCCGAAGGGCTGGCCGAGGCGCAGCGCGCCGTAGGCCCACCCGGCGACGAGCAGTGCGACGACCCCCGCGACGTGGAGCTGCGCTCGCGGCGCGCGCAACTCGGGCGCCGCCAGCGACGCGAGCGCCGCGCCGCCGAGCGCCACCAGGAAGCCGGGCCCCGCCGGCCCGGCGAGGTCCGCGGTCTGCGCGAACGGCGTACCCACGGCGGTGTAGCCCGCGAGGGCCCAGGGCGAGCCCAGCGGCCCGTGGCAGCGCAGCCACTCGGCGCCGAGCCAGCCGGCCGCCACCAGCCAGGGCGTCGGCGGCCGGCGCCGCGCGCACCACGCCAGCCAGCCCGCGAAGGCCGCGTAGGCGGGCCCGATGCCGCAGACGCCGAGGGCCACCAGCGCCGCGACGCCCACCGGCTGCGACGCCCCGAAGAACTCGCCCAGCATGCGCGGCATCCAGCTCGTGACGCCGAGGGTGGCGGCGGCGCCCCACAGCAGCCCAAGCGCGAGCGCCGCGCCCACCCGGCTGCGCGCCGCGGCCACGAACAGCGGAGCCAGCGCCAGCGGCGCGAGCGCGCGCAGCGAGAGCGGCGGGAAGCAGAGCGCGTAGAGGCCCGCGGAGGCCAGCGCCAGCAGCGCGCGGGTCATTGGGGGGCGGCTTCGAGGGGGAAGCGATCGAGGGCGCGCATGCGGCGCCAGAGGGAGCGCGCGTCGCGCGGCAGCCGCGCGCTGTAGGCCAGGTAGTCCGGCAGCGTGGCGAAGGTGCGCTCCGCTGCGGCGAAGTGCGGATCCGCGCGCAGCGTCTGCTCGCGCACGGGCGGCACGGCCGACGGGTCTTCGCGGTAGCGGCGCACCCACTCGCGCAGCCGCGCGTGGTAGCCGGCGTCCTCGACGATCGCGCCGATCGTGCGCTGGCGCGGGTGCGAGCCGGCGAGCATCTGGTCGAGCTGGCGCTCCAGCTCGTCGAGGCCGCCCTCGAAGCACTGCAGGATCTGGACGTCGTAGATCGGGTTCAGGTGCGTCACCTGCATCAGGTGACCGATGATGGTGTCGCGGTCGGAGAGGAAGCCGGTCGGGTCGATCATCGAGACCGGGTCGTCGAGGACGCGCAGCAGCTGGTGGAAGCCGAAGGAGATGCCCTTCTGCCTGTAGTAGTCGCGCGAGCCCGGCTCGATCATGAAGCGCAGCATGTCGATCCCGCCGAAGACGAGCTGGAGGCGCGTCGGGCGGGCGGGCGCGAGACCGCGGGATTCGAGGGTGGCGAGCCGGCGCTCCACTTCGCCGCGGTCCGCCCAGAGCCGCAGGGTGCGCCCCAGGCGGCGCAGCTTGCCGCCGATCTCGCGCGGCCCGCCGAGGGCTGCGCGCACCAGGGTGAGGGGGCTGGCGGTGGTCCGGAGGGTCACGCGTCCGAGTGTACGTGCTCGCTGACCGCGCAGCGAAGCGCCGCGAGGCCGGCCAGGGCGTCGCCGCGGGTCACGAGATCGAAGAGCCGCAGCACGCCTCCCTGGCGCGGCGCGGCGCGCAGCGCGCGCGCCGCCCAGAGCGGCGGCGCCGAGGGCACGTCGAGGCCCTCGCTCACGGCCACGACCTCGACGTGCTCCGCCAGCCGGCCGCCGGCCAGGGCCTCGACCCGCAGCACCCCGCGCGGCGAGCCGAAGCGGCCGACGAGGCGAACCGCGGGCACGGCGGCGCGCACGAGCTGCCCGAGGCGCTCGTCGGAGAGGCGCGCGAGGTAGGGAGCCGCGAGCCGGAGCGCGGGCGCGAGGGCGGCGCGATCGAAGCCGACGTGGAAGCGCAGCGGCACCTCGCGGGCGCCGATGCGCACGCGCTCGCCGGCGAGACCCGACGGGTAGCGGCCGAAGGCGAGGCTGCGGCCGTCGGCGCGCCGCCGCACGACCTCGTCGTACCAGCGCCCGCCGCCCGGCGCCTCGCGGCCGAGCGGCCGCAGCAGACCCTGGAGGAGCGGGACGCTCGGGGGGTTCCGCGTGCCGAGCGAGAGCCAGGCGTCGACCGCCGAGAGCCCGTCGACCCGCGCGAAGCCCTGGGCGAAGAGCTCGACCAGGCCGGGCACCGTCGAGCAGCCGGGCACGAACGCGACGCCGGCGGCCGCCGCGCCCGCGCGCTCCGCGGCGGCGCGCAGCGCGGCGATGAAGGCGGCGCCCTCGGCGAGGTCGATGTAGTGGGTGTGCGCGGCGACGCAGGCCTCGACCACCGGCTTCGGGTCGTAGTCGTAGGGGCCGACGACATTGACGAGCAGGTCGATGTCGCCGAGCACCCGCGAGAGCGAGAGGCCGTCGCGGACGTCCGCCGAGCGGGCGCCCCGGCCGAGCGCGGCGGGCCCGCGCCGCGAGGCCGGCACGACCCGCGCGCCGGGGAGCCCCTCCTCGAGCAGGCGCGTCACGCGCCGCCCGAGGACACCCCCCGCTCCGAGCACCAGCACCGACTCGATCCGCGCCGCCACGAATGCGACGATAACGACCGTGGGTGCGGGGGGTCGATCGCCGGCTTCGCGGGTGCGGGGGGTCCTCGGGGGGTTGGCCCTCGCGGCGGGCTCCCTGCTGCTCGCAGGCGCGGCCGCGGAGGTGGTGCTGCGCGCCTTCCCGGCGCTGATCCCGCCGGGGGTCTACGGCGCCGGGCGCTTCGACCCGGGCCTCGGCATGCACGTGCGCGCCGGCGAGGTGCTCTACACCCGCAGCGGCGTGGTCCGCAAGCAGGCGAACGCCGACGGCTTCCTCGACGTCCCTCACCAGGCGGCCAGGCCCCCCGGCAGCTTCCGCATCGGCTTCTTCGGCGACTCCTACGTCGAGGCGAATCAGGTGCCGACCGACGTCACCTTCTTCCGGCTGCTCCCACGGCTGATGGAACCGCGCGCGGTGGAGAGCTTCGGCTTCGGGCTCTCGGGCTGGGGCACGCTCCAGGCCTTCCGCGCCTTCGAGCGCATGGCGCCGCGCTACGACCTCGATCTCGCGGTCTACGTCTTCGTCGAGAACGACCCGGGCGACAACGCCCTCGCGCTCTCCGCCCACCGCCACGACGCCGCGATGCCGTACGCCGAGCTCGACGACGCGCCCCCCGGCTACCGCGTGGTCGAGGCGCAGCCGCCCGCCGGGCCGCTCTGGTTCCGAGCCGCCAAGGCCGTGCAGGAGCGCTCGCTGCTGGCGCAGGTGGTCTGGGTGAGGCTGCGGCTGCTCCAGCAGGAGGGCCTGCGGCCGCGGGCGCGCGCGGAGGAGAAGGCGATGCGCGAGCGTGCGCCGCGGAGGCCCGGCTCGAAGCCCGACCCGAACGACATCCCCACCTCCTGGTCCAAGCGCGAGCGGGGCGAGGTGCTGCTGCTCGCGGAGCGCATCCTCGCCGACTGGCAGCGCAGCGCGAACGCGGGGGGCCGCGGCCTCGCCGTCCTTTACGTGCCGCGCGGCAACGACATGCTGACGGGCCTGCTGACCGAGCAGGAATCGTGGCTCCCCTGGCTGCGCGGCGCCTGCGCGAAGCTCGGCATCCCGCTCCTCGACCCGCGCACCGCCCTCCGCGCCCGCATGGAAGCCGGCGACCCCGTCTTCGACGACCACTGGACCCCCGCCGGCCACGAAACCATCGCGCACTTCCTCGCCGAGGAGCTGGTTTCATCAGGAGGGGACGGAGTCAACTAATCAACTAAGTCCCCCCGCGGGTGGAATCGGTTGATTAGTTGACTCCGTCCCCGTCGCGGTAGCGTGGGGGATGGACCGATTCTCGAAGCGCTTGCTGGCGCTGATCGTGACTGCGCTGGTCGGATGCGGCGGGATGGTGGCGGACGTGCCGGCGGCGGCGCCGGGCGAGACGCGAACGCTCGCGGCCGGCGGCGAGCGGCGGGACGTGCGCTTCCCGTGCGAGGGCTCGGAGTGCGCCGCGTGGCTCTATCGGCCGGCGTCGCCGGAGCGCCCGCCGATCGTGGTGATGGGCCACGGCTTCGCCGGCACGCGCGACGTCGGGCTCCCCTACTTCGCCGAGCAGCTCGCCGCGCGCGGCATGGCGGTGCTGCTGTTCGACTACCGGACCTTCGGGGCGAGCGGCGGCGGGCCGCGCCAGCTCGTCGACCCCTGGCGCCAGCTCGAAGACTGGCGGGCCGCCCTCGCGTTCGTGCGCTCGCAGCCGAACCTCGACGGCGAGCGCGTGGCGCTGTTCGGGAGCTCCCTCGGCGCCGGGCACGCGGTGATGACCGCGGCCGACGACGGGGGGGTGCGCGCGGTCGTGGCCCAGGCTCCGCTCATCGACAGCGGCGTCGAAGGCGAGGCCTCCTTCCCGGGCGCGGCCTGGGCCGTTCGCATCCTCTTCACCGCGTGGGGGGACCTGCTGGCTTCCATGGCGGGGCGCCAGGTCACGCTCCCGTCGATCGCGCCGCCGGGCGGCTTCGGGATGATCGTGGACGGCGCTGCCTATGCGGCCTTCGAGAAGCTGGTGGAAGACGGCTCGACCTATCGGAACGAGGTGCTCGCGCGCTCGATCCTCACCTTCGACGAGTACAACCCGGCCGATCGCACCGGCGACGTTCGCGCCCCGGTGCTGCTGATCGCGGCGCCGGGCGATCGTTTCGCACCCTTCGAGGCCGCGAAGAAGTACGCCGCGGCCGCCCCGGACGTCACGCTCGTCGAGATCCCCGGCGACCACTTCGACGTCTACTCGTCCCCGGTGCGCGAGCAGGCGGCGGAGAGCGCCGCCCGGTTCCTGGCGGAGCACCTCCGAGCCGGGGACGGAGTCAACTAATCAACTTGTTCGACCCGCGGGGAGACTTAGTTGATTAGTTGACTCCGTCCCCTCAATTACCTCAATTACAAACCGGATTGACGGTTTATTTTTTTCTCCTACCATTCGGTTCACCGTGGCCCAGGCCCAACCGACGGACTCCCGTCCTCCCCGCCGCAGCCAGGCGGAGCGGCGGGCCTCGACCCGGGCGCGGCTCCTCGACGCGACGCTCGAGTGCCTTGTCGAGCGCGGCTATGCGGCTACCACGACGGTCGAGATCGAGAGCCGGGCCGGCGTCTCGCGCGGTGCGCGCATCCATCACTTCCCGACCAAGGCCGGCCTGCTGGGCGCCGCGGTGGGCCACCTCTACGACCGCATCGCGCGTCGCTATCACGCCGCGCTCGCCGCCGCGCCGGCGGACAGCGACCGCTTCCACGCCGGCTACCGCCTGCTCTGGGACACCTACGCCGACCCGGCCTTCGCCGCGGTGCTCGAGCTGCTCGTCGCCGCGCGCACCGACGCCGAGCTCCGCGAGGCGTTGCGCGAGACCTCCGCCGCCCACCAGCTCGAAGTGCGCAGCCGCGCCAACGCCTACTTCCCCGACCTCGCCCGCCGCGACGCCGACGGCCTGCTCGAGTCGCTCCAGGCGATGATGACGGGCCTCGCGCTCTCGCGCCTCGTGTTCGGCGAAGGCGGCCGCGAGGAGCGCGTGCTCGCGCTCGTCGAACGCATGGTGAACCACAGCTTCGCGCCCCCTCGAAAGGAAGCCCCGTGAGCGAGACGCCGATCTCCGACGAGATGCTGGACCACTACTGGAAGCACGGGTACGTCGTGGCCCCCGGCCTGCTGGAGCAGGCCGACCTCGACCCCTGGCTGGAGCGCCTCGACGCGATCGTGAACGGCCGCGTGCCCCCGGCCGCGGGCATGCTGGTGATGCGCGACGTGATGATTGCGAAGGGCGTGGTGAAGCCCGGCACGCGCATGGAGGCGATCGCCAAGCTCCAGGACTACGAGAACGACCCGGTGCTCGACTCCTACACGGTCCACCCGCGCGTCCTCGACTGCGTCGAGCGCTTCATCGGCCGCGACGTGATGACGATCCACACCATGCTGATCAACAAGCCGCCGAACGTCGACGGCCGCCACCCGCTGCACCAGGACCTGCTCTACTTCCCCTTCCGCCCGGCCAGCCGCATCGTGGCGAGCTGGACCGCCCTCGAGCGCGTGACCAAGGAGAACGGCTGCCTGGTGGTGGTGCCCGGCACCCACGAGGGCGAGCTGCTCGAGCACGAGAATCCGCCCGACATCGAGTGGCTGAACGCCGCCTACTTCGGCGCCAAGGGCGTCGGCGAGGCGATGGCCGCCCGCGTCCACCTCGAGATGGAGCCCGGCGACACCGTGTTCTTCCACCCCGTGCTGCTGCACGGCTCGGGCCGCAACCGCACCCAGGGCTTCCGTCGCGCGATCTCGGCCCACTACTCCGCGCTCGACGTCCACTGGGGCTGGAACCACGAGCACTTCGGCAACCGCAAGTACCGCATCGTCCGCGGCGAGCGCGCGGGGGAGCGCTGGGACGGGCCGCGGAGGGCGAGCGCCGGCGCGAGCTAGTCGCGCGCCGGGCCGGCCGTCAGAACACGAGCTTGGTCTTCAGCTCCGGCGCCACCGCGTCGAGGCGCTCCGCCAGCACGGGCAGGCGGCAGGTGGGCACCGTCGGGAACAGGTGGTGCTCCACGTGGTAGAACATGTCGTAGGTGACGAACGCTTTGAAGGGATTGCGGATCGTGCGCGCGATGTAGTGCTCGCGGTCGCAGTCGTGGTGCACCGTCCACACCGCGAAGAACGCCGAGAAGCTCTGCCCCACCACCATCGCGATCACGTGGTAGCGGAGAAAGGTCCAGTCCACGACGCCGAAGGCGAAGATCGCCATCGCCGCCATCGCGGCGAGCTCGAGGTGGATCCAGCGCTTCGTCTCCGGCCGCCCCTGCTGCAGCGCGGTCTTGTGCAGCATGAAGGGGAACTTCGGGCCGAGCATCAGCGCCTTCCAGCCCGGCATGCGCGCGCTCATCGCCTCGACGTCGTCGTCGTCCATGCAGTGGCGGTGGTGGCGCAGGTGGCAGTACTGCACGGCGTGCATCGCGCTCATCATCAGCGGCGAGAGCACGAACATCAGCCACTCGTGGCCGCGCTTGCTGACGCCCACCGCGTAGTGGAAGGCGTTGTGCACCTGGCGCAGGCCGCACAGGAAGAACATGAAGGAGCAGCCGAGGGCGGGGATCCACCAGTGGAAGTGCGCGAACACCAGCGAGGCCAGCAGCCACGGCGTGTAGATCAGCACCTCGAAGAGGACGTCCCGCGCGGAGAGGTCGCACAGGTCCTTCCACTCGACGTCGGCCAGCCGCGGATCGCGCAAGATCTCGAGCGCCACGTTCCCCCTCCTTGCAGGCCGCCCAGTCTATCCTCGGGGGATCGCCGCTTCCAGCGCCGGCCCCCTCCCGGACTCAGCCGGCGGGCTCGACCTCTATCGGCACGCCGGTCATGAAAGCCTGATTGGAAAGCGGCTCGTAGCTGCCCGGGCCGGTCGGCAGCAGCCGGTTGGCGTTCACGCCGGGGCTGCCCGCCGCGACGCGCATGCCGGGCGCGCCCTCGTGGCCCCAGCCGTGGGTGAGCGCCGCGACGCCGCGCACCAGGCCGGCGTCGAGGCCCACGCGCACTCGCACCGCGCCCCAGGCGTTCCGGCAGAGCGCGAGCTGTCCCTCGGCGAGGCCGCGCGCGGCCGCGTCCTCGGGGTGCATCGAGAGCAGGTTCTCGCGCCGCCCCGGCCGCTTGAAGCGCGGCACGTTGTGGTACCAGGAGTTGTGCATCCAGGGATCGCGCCGCGTGACGAGCTTCAGTCGCTGCGCGCCCTCGGCCTCGAGCTCGCGGAAGATCGCCTCCGCGCGCTCCAGCGCCTCCGCGAAGAGCGGCGGGCAGCAGTCGACCTTGCCGTCCGCGGTCTGGATGCCGTCGCGGAACAGGCGGCCCGGCTCGGGCTCCGGCAGCTGCGCGCCGTGGGGCTGCGCGCGCAGCGCCTCCACCGAGAGCCCGCTGTAGCGGAGCATGTGGTCGAGCCGCCCGAAGAGCCGCGGATGGAGCGCGGCCGGGGCCGCGGCGTCCGCGCCGTCGAGGACCGACTTCTGGCCGAGGGCCTGCTGCAGCCGGGCGAAGATCCACCACTCCTCGCGCCGCTCGCCGCGCGGCGCCGTCACCGGCTCGGTGTACTGGACGAAGGGGCGGTACTGGAGGCCGAGGCCGGTGAGATTGAGGTCGGGCCGTTCGAAAGAGTCGGTGCTCGGCAGCAGCCAGTGCGCGAACTCGCCCGTCGCGTTCCGATACAGGTCGACGCAGACCAGCAGCTCGAGCCGCCCGAAGGCCTCGCGCAGGCGCTCCTCGCCGCCCACCGAGAGCAGCGGGTTCCCCGCCACCACGAACAGCGCGCGGATCGGCCGCTCGCCCTCGGGCGCCAGGATCTCGTCGGCGAGCAGGTTGCCGGGCAGCGAGCCGCGGATGCGGCGCAGCTTCCCGTAGCGGCTCTCGAAGAAGGGATCGCGGCCGTCCACGCGCCCTGCCTTGGCCGCGGGGTAGAAGCCGACCGAGAGCAGGTTGCCGCCCGCGCGGTCGAGGTTGCCGGTGACGAACGAGAGCATGTGCAGCAGCCAGTAGGCGAGCGTCCCCTGGCGGCCCATGTTGACGCCCGTCGACATGTGCACCGACGCGCGCGGCGCCTCGGCGAAGGCGCGCGCCAGCGCGCGGATCGTCTCCGCGGGGATGCCCGTGACCGGCGCCACGCGTTCGGCCGGGTAGCGCCGCACGAACGCGCGCAGCGCCTCTGCGCGCGCGCCGTGCGCCTCCACGACCTCGCGCCGGAAGCCCGGGCCCCGGTCGATCGCCTCGAGCAGGGCGGCGAGCAGGTAGAGATCGGTGTCGGGTCGAATGGGGAGCCACTCGCCCCCGCCCGACTCCACCGACTCGACGCGGCGCGGGTTCACGTAGACCACCCGCGCGCCGCGCGCCGTCGCCGCGCGCAGCTCGCGCATCGGGTCGGCGATCGAGACGAAGCTCATGTGCGAGACGCGCGGGTTGGCGCCGAACACCAGCAGGCAATCGGTGCGAGCGATGTCGGGGATCGGATGGATCGTGCTCGAGCCGAACACCGCCTCGCTGCCGGCGAACTTGTTCGCGCAGTCCTGGGTGCCCGAGCCGAACATCCGGCGCGCGCCGAGCTGGCCGAAGAAGGAGCCGATCGCCGGCCCGACCAGCGCGTTGAAGGCGGCGGGATTCCCGACGTACGCGCCCACCGCCTCGGGCCCGTGGCGCTCGACGATCCCGCGCAGCGCCCCGGCGATGCCCAGGGTCGCCTCGTCCCAGCTCGCGCGCTCGAAGCGACCGGCGCCGGCGCGGCGCAGCGGGTGATCCAGCCGGTCCGGGTCGCGGTGAATGTCGACGCCTGCGAGGCCCTTGTGGCAGGCGAAGCCCTTCGTCACCGGGTGCTCGCGGTCGGGCGCCAGGGCGACGAGCTCGCCGTCCTGGACGGTCGCGAGCAGCCCGCAGGCGGGCTCGCACACCCGGCAGAAGGTGGGGACGACGCGGCGCTCGCCGCTCATCCGCGCAGCGTCCGGAAGAACTTGCGCACGTCGCCCACCAGCGCCGCCGGCTCCTCCATCGCCGCGAAGTGCCCGCCGCGCTCGAACACCGACCACTGCTTCAGGTTGTAGGACGCCTCCGCCCAGGCGCGCGGCGGCTTGTAGAGCTCCTTCGGGAAGATCGCGATCGCCGTCGGCGCCTCGATGCGGCCCTGGGTGACGCCGATGCGGCCGCTCTTCCGCGTCTCGTAGTAGAGACGGGTGGACGAGTTGATGGTCTCGGTGACCCAGTAGAGCGTCACGTTGGCGAGCAGCTCGTCCTTCGTGAAGCGCGACAGCACGTCGCCGCCGCAGTCGCTCCAGGTGCGGAACTTCTCGACGATCCAGGCGCAGAGGCCCGCCGGCGAGTCGCTCAGGCCGTAGCCCAGCGTCTGGGGCTTGGTGCCCTGAATCTGCTGGTAGCCGGTCTCCTCGGCCTGGAAGTGCTGGAGCTCCGCCACCCAGCGCTGCTCCTGCTCCGAGGGCGGCGGCGCGCCCGGCGGCGGGAAGGCGATCGCCATGTTGATGTGGATGCCGGCGCAGTGCGCCGGGTCGAGGCGCCCGATCTGCGTCGAGATCAGCGCACCCCAGTCGCCGCCCTGGGCGCCGTACCGTGCGTAGTCGAGCCGGCGCATCAGCTCGACCTCGGCCTCGGCCACGCGCTGCACGTCCCAGCCGCGCTCGCGGGTCGGGCCGGAGAAGCCGTAGCCCGGGATCGACGGGCACACCACGTGGAACGCGTCGCGCGCCTCGCCGCCGTGGGCGGTGGGGTCGGTCAGCGGCCCGAGGATCTTCGTGAACTCGAGAATCGAGCCCGGCCAGCCGTGCGTCACGACGAGCGGAAACGCGTCCGCGTGCTTCGAGCGCGCGTGGAGGAAGTGGAGGCGCTGGCCGTCGATCTGCGTGGTGCCGTGCTGGTAGCGCCGCAGCTCTGCCTCGACGCGGCGCCAGTCGAACTTCTCCCGCCAGTAGCTGCACAGCTCGCGCACGGCGGAGAGCTCGCTGCCGTAGTCCCAGCCGGCGCCCTCGATCTGGTCGGGCCAGCGCGTGCGCGCGATGCGCTCGCGCAGATCGTCGAGGACGGCGTCGGGGACGTGGACTTCGAAGGGCTGGATGGCGTCGCTCATCGAGGGGCAGGATACAGCTCCGAGTCCGGATGGAACGCCTGCCAGGCGAACCAGTAGGCCACGCTGCCCGGGAGCCGCCGGCCGCGCGCGCCGTCCGGCCCGATCAGCTCGGCGTCGGTGGCGCGCCAGGCGCGGCCGGCGTCGTCGAGCAGCGTGTCCGGGTCGCCGCCCGGGCGGAAGGAGGCGTCGCCGCGCGCGTAGGCGCGCACCTCGCTGCCGGGCGAGAAGCGCACGCTCCCGCGCTCGGGATGGGTGCCTTCGATCTCGACCGCCCCGCGCGTCGCCACCAGCACCAGCGGGGTGTCGCCCGCCGCGTCGTTGAGGACGCCCTCGCGGAGCAGCACCGCGAGCGGCCAGGCGCGCGCGCGCCCGCCGGCCTCGAGGCCGTAGACGGGATCCTTGGCCGCGAGCTCCTCGCGCTCGAGCGCCACGGGAAAGATGGTCTCGGCGCTCGCGTGGTAGCGGTCGTAGGGGCCGGGGGTGTGCGGGTCGCCGCCGGCGTCTCCGAGGGCGAGCGCCGTCGTCTCCGGGTTGCGCTCGCGCCAGGCGCGCCAGGTGGTGAGCAGCGCCGGCAGCGGTGCGAGCGCGGCCGCCGGCGGCGCGGCGCTCGCGCCGAGCACCGGCGCGCCGGTGAGCTCGTTCCAGAGCGTGCCCGTCTCGCGGTCGGCCATCAGCCGGACGCTCCGCTGCACGAGCCCCGTGCTGCCGAAGTGACGCGCCCCGCCGCCCGCGTCCGCCGCCGCGAAGGCCGCCGCCGAGGCGCAGAAGCCGCACCACACCACGGCAATGTCGCGGCCGCCGAGGCGGTCGTTCGCCACCTCGTGCCGGTCGAGCCAGCGCAGCGGATAGGCACGCGTCTCGCCGCCGAGCGCGACGCCCACCACCGGCTCGCCGTCTTCGAGGCCGGCCTCGGCTGCGCTCCGGACCGGCGGCGCCGCCGGGCCGCCCGGCTCGGGCAGGGAGCCGCTCCAGAGGATCTCCTCGCTGCGCACCCGGCGCGGCGCGTCGCCGTCGAAGAACGCGGCGAGGGCGGGATCCGCCTTCGCGAGCAGGCGGCTGCGGAAGTCGTCGAAGCCCGGCTCCGCGCGCAGGCTCGTGCCCTGGTACCAGCGCACCCAGGCGATCCAGTCGGCGCCGAGCGACTGGCCGGTGAGCCGCTCGAGAGCCACGACCTTCGCCTCGTAGTGCCGCCCCTCGAGGAGGCCGATCTGGCTGGCGCGCAGCGCCTCGATCAGCACCGCGACGAAGCGGTGGTCGGCGCGCTCGACCACATCGCCCAGGATCGCCGCCAGCTCCGCGTCGCCGCTCTCGAGCGCCGCGTAGACGCGCTGCGCCTCGGCGGGCGCGAGGGCGCGCGGCGGCGGCTCGGCGAAGGGATCCGCCTCGCGCCGCTCGCAGCCCGCGAGGCAGGCCGCCAGCAGCAGCACAAAGGGCCCACTCGCCCGGATCGCGGTGCGCATCCGGGCGAGTGTGGCAGAGGCGGAGCTCAGTTTCCCGGGGTCAGCCGGCCGACGTCGATGTAGCGGCGCGTGCGGCCCTTGTTGGCCAGCGGCGTGCCGTGGGCGTTCCAGAACTCGATGCGGTTGCCGGTGCCGGTCTGCACGTTCAGGATCGTGTCGCTGACGACGCGCAGGTCACGGGGCTGCTCGACGCCCTTCCACCCGGCGTACCAGGCCTTCTTGTCCTCGGGCAGGTTGTCCTCGCTCCAGCGATGGTTGTGCCAGATGATCTTCCAGAGCTCGCCCTTGTTGTCGTAGGCGAAGCTGTACAGCGCCACCAGCGTCTGCTCGTCGAGGTAGATGTCCTTGTGGTGGTAGGGGTGATCGGCATTGCGCGGGGTGAAGCGGATCTTCACGGCGTGGCGCATCTCCCAGCGGTCGTCGGCGTAGGAGAGGCCGTAGGGCCCGAAGTTGTGGTCCTTCTTGTAGGGGTACGCCGCCACCTTCGAGTTCATCGGCGCGATCAGGTCCATCTCGCCGAGGCACTCCCACCGGTACTGCGGGACGATGCCCGCGAAGCTGCGCAGGTCGTCGAAGGTGAAGTCGGTGCCGGAGACGGCGTCGGTACTCTGCGCGGAGCTGATGCGGCGCACGCGGCGCAGCACCGGGACGTACACCCAGGTGTCGTCGTTCTGCGTCTCCGCCCTGGGGCGGTCGGCCGCCTTGTAGCGGAAGTTCAGCAGCTTCGTGCCCCGCACGTCGAAGGGCGCGTTCACCTCGATGCCGAAGGCGCCCTTGCGCTTCTCGTTGCGGAAGAGATCGCCGCCCTGGGCCAGGTTCTCGGGCTCGACGCGGTGGGAGAGCTGGATCGTCTTGGCGGTGCCCTCGAAGTACAGCGGGAGCTTCTCGCCGCGATCCCAGTAGGAGTAGTAGTACTCCGCGCCGGCGCCGTCGCCCTCCCACTGGTAGTCGAAGTTCCAGATGATCTTCTCGCCGGCCTGCGGATCGCCCTTGCAGTCGATCTGCTCCATCGGGAAGGGCTGGCCGGCGACGTAGCCGCTGAGGCTCGCCTCGGGCCCGAGCTTCGCGGTGCCGGCGTACTTGCGCGTCGCCTCCTGGTAGGCCTCGGCGGGCGAGTAGTCGCGGTGGAAGGGGCCGATCTCGAGCCGCATGCCCTCGTAGAAGAAGAACTCGCGGTTCGCCCAGAACTCCGGCGGCAGGAACGGCTTCAGGCTGGCGACGTCGTCCATCGAGAGGACGTCGCCTTCCTCGAAGGACGGCTGCGGCCCGATGTCGTCGGCGGCGGGCGCAGGGAGAGCGGGGAGCAGCAGAGCGGAGCAGAAGGCGAGGGCGCGGAGACGCATGATCGGCTCCTGTCGGGAAGCCGCGCGCCGTCCGCGAGGGCGGCGCGCCGGCGGGTGGAGAGAGCCTGGCAACGCCGAGCCCAGCATGGATCCCGCGCGCGCGCGAAGTCAAGCGCGAAGGCGCGCCACCGCGAAGTGTAATTTGATCCGCGAGTAGGTGACGGATCGTCAGGAAACGCGCTGCACGCTGTTCAGCGCAGGCGGGCGAAGGCCTCGATCACCTCGGCCGGCGCCTGCACCAGCTCGATCAGCACGCCTTCGCCGCCGATCGGCGCGTCCGCGTTCCCCTTCGGGTGCACGAAGCAGACGTCGTAGCCCGCGGCGCCCTTGCGGATGCCGCCGGGGGTGAAGCGCACGCCCTGGGCGCCGAGCCAGGCGACCGCCGCCGCGAGGTCGTCGACCCAGAGGCCGACGTGGTTCAGCGCGGGCTCGTGCACCTTGGGGCTCTTCGCCGGGTCGATCGGCTGCATCAGGTCGACCTCGACCCGCAGCGGCCCCTCGCCGGCGACGGCGATGTCCTCGTCGACGTTCTCGCGCTCGCTGCGGAACTCGCCGACGCGCTGGAGGCCCAGGGTGTCGATCCAGAGCCGGCGCAGGGCGGCCTTGTCGGGGGCGCCGACGGCGATCTGCTGGATGCCGAGGATGCGGAAGGGGCGGCTGCTCATGGGGGGCTGCAGGGTAGGCTAACCTCCCTCGCCGTGCCCGAGCCCACCCCTCCCAAGGCCAGCGTCCACTTCCGTTCCCTCGGCTGCCCGAAGAACCAGCTCGACACCGAGATCATGCTCGGCAGCCTGGCGCTCTCGGGCTTCGCGATCGCCGAGCGGCTCGAGGACGCGGACGTGGCCGTCGTGAACACCTGCTCCTTCATCGAGAGCGCCCGGGAGGAGTCCATCCAGGCGATCCTCGAGGTCGCGGACCTGCGCGAGTCCGGGCGGCTGCGGGCCCTCGTCGTCGCCGGCTGCCTGCCTCAGCGCTACGGCGCCGACCTCGCCAAGGAGCTGCCGGAGGTGGACGCCTTCGTCGGCACCGCGGCGTTCCCGGAGATCCCGCGCATCCTGGACGACGCCCTCGCGGGCCGCTCGCGCGGCATCTATGTGGAGGCGGGCCGCACCCACCTCTACGACGACGCCTCGCCGCGGCTGCTGGTCGGGCCCGGCCACAGCGCCTACGTGAAGATCGCCGAGGGCTGCGACCGCATCTGCGCCTTCTGCGCGATCCCCGGCATCCGCGGGCGCTTCCAGAGCCGGAGCCTCGATTCGCTGGTGCGCGAGCTCGGCCAGCTCGCGGGCGCGGGGGTGCGCGAGGTGAACCTCGTGGCCCAGGACTCGACCTCCTGGGGAAAGGACCTGCCCGGGCGGCCTCGCCTCGCCGAGCTGGTGCGGACCCTCGACCAGGTCGACGGGCTCGACTGGATCCGGCTGCTGTACCTCTACCCGTCGGCGGTGGACGACGCGCTGATCGAGGCGATCGCCGACGGCAAGCGCGTGCTGCCCTACGTCGACGTGCCGCTCCAGCACGCGAGCGACCGCATGCTGAAGGCGATGCGCCGCGGCACGACCGCCGCGCGCCAGCGGGCGCTCGTGGAGCGGCTGCGGGCGGGCATTCCGGGCGTCACGCTGCGCACCACCTTCATCGTCGGCTTCCCCGGCGAGACCGACACCGACTTCGAGGCGCTCTGCGACTTCGTTCGCGAGACGCGCTTCGACCGGCTCGGCGTGTTCCGCTACTCCGACGAGGAAGGCACCGCCGGCTTCGAGCTACCGGACAAGGTCGCGCGCGGGGTGGCTCGGGCGCGCTACCGCCGGCTCACCGCCCTGCAGCGCGAGATCATGGCGGAGGGCCTCGCGGCGCAGGTCGGCAGCGAGGCCGACGTGCTCGTCGACGCCGTCCTCGGCCGCGGCCGCGCCCTCGGCCGGGTCCGCTCCCAGGCCCCCGAGATCGACGGCGTCACCCACCTCGCGACCCGCACCCCGGTGGCCCCCGGCGACCTGGTGCGCGCCCGCATCACCAGCACGCGCGCCGGCACCGACCTCGAAGCCACCCTTTAGGAAGGGGTCTGGCCTCGAGCTTTAGAAACCCGCCTAGACCCGCCGGCGGCCGGCGAACACCAGGCCGACCATCCCCAGGCTCACGAGCACGAGCGTCGTGGGCTCGGGAACGACGGTGGGCTCGACGCCCGCGATCTCGGGCCCCGCGGTGTCGACCCCGCCGTCGACGCGCGAGACACCCCTCGAGTCCCAGCTGTCGTCGACGGCGGGGTCGGCCGCCGCCTGGGTGGGGCCACTCCCCTTCCGGTCATCGATCGTCGTCGCAGCCGCCGCCCCTGCGAGCAGCACGGCCGCGGCCACAGCACCCAGACAGTTCCGCCAGCGTCGCATCGGCAACCTTCCCCTGCTGCACGATTTGCGGATCGATGCAGGGAGAGAGCAAGGGACGTGCCGGGGTGCTCGCATTCGAGGCTCGAATAAAGAAAACGGCGCAGGCAAGGGCACTTGCAGGCGCTGCCGCCGCCGGCGTACGGGGCGGCGGGGGAGCTGGGTGGGAAGACCCCTTCCCGCTCGGCGGAACCAGTTTTCCCATACGGCGTTCGGACTTCCGTCCCCTAGGGCCGGAAGTCGCGCAGCACCAGGTAGCGCTCGCTCGAGCCCTTGCGGGTGGCTTTGGGCTTGAGGACCCGGCTCTGGCCGAAGCGCGCCGACAGGCGGCTGCGGAAGCGATCCGCCTCGGGGCAGTCGAGGAGCTTGCAGAGGGCGCTGCCGCCCCGCCGCAGCAGCTCGGGGATCCGCGCCTCGACGGCCTCGAGCAGCGCCTCCTCCCGCGCGCGATCGGTGGCGCGCACGCCCGTCAGCTTGGGGGCCGCGTCGCACACAACGACGTCGGCCGGCCCCCCGAGCCGCGCCAGAATCTCCTGCGAGATCGCGGGGTCCGCGAGGTCGCCAGTGAACGCGAACGCGTTCGCATCGGGCAGCGGCGGCTCGATCGCCGCGAGGTCGACACCCACTACGCGCCCGGACGCACCGACCGCGCGCGCTGCGATCTGGAGCCAGCCGCCGGGCCAGCAGCCGAGGTCCGCCACGCGGTCTCCCGGCCGCAGGAGCTTCAGGTCGCGCTGGATCTCTTCCAGCTTGTAGGCGGCCCGGGAGGCGAGGCCCTCGCGCTTGGCGCGGGCGTGGAACGCGTCTTTGCGCTCGTAGCCTACTTGGCGGACTTCGCAGCGCGCACGCGGACCAGGGCGTTCGGGTGGCCCGGCACCGAGCCGTGCACCAGCAGCAGGTTGCGGGCGGCGTCCACCCGCGCCACCCGCACGTTGCGCGTGGTGGCGTGGGCGTTGCCGTGGCGGCCGAACATCTTGAGGCCCTTGATGACGCGGCCCGGGTAGCCGCCGGCGCCGATCGAGCCGCCGTGGCGGAAGCCCTCGTGGGTGCCGTGGGTGCTGCGCGAGATCTTGAAGTTGTGGCGCTTCACGACGCCGGCGGTGCCGCGGCCGCGCGAGGTGCCGATCACGTCGATCCGCTGCCCCGCCTGGAAGACGTCGACCTTCACGTCCTGGCCGACCTCGTACTTGGCGACCTCTTCGGCGCTGAGCCGGCTCTCGCCCAGGTACTTGCGCGGCGCCACGCCGGCCTTCGCAAAGTGGCCGAGCACGGGCTTGCCGATGTTCTTGCGCCGGCGCTCCCCGAAGGCGAGCTGGATGGCGTTGTAGCCATCCGTCTCGTCGGTCTTCTTCTGGACGACGGGGTTCGGACCGGCCTCGAGCACCGTCACGGCGATCGAGTCGCCGCTCTCAGTGAAGATGCGGGTCATGCCGATCTTGCGGCAGAGCAGCTCGATGGCCACGATCTCGTTCTCCGGCGGGGGGTTCGCAGGGCGCCGGAATATAGGAGGCAGCCCTGTCCATGTCGAGGCGACGCGTGACCCTGATCCCGGGCGACGGAATCGGACCCGAGGTGACCGAGGCCGCGGTCCGGGTGGTCGAGGCCGTGGGGGCGCCCATCGACTGGGAGCCGGTCGAGGCCGGCGCGGAGGTCGTCTCCAAGTACGGGACGCCCGTCCCCGAAGGGGTGCTGAACTCGATCCGGAAGAACGGGATCGCCCTCAAGGGGCCGATCGGGACCCCCATCGGCGGGGGCTTCCGGAGCGCGAACGTGGAGCTCCGCCAGGCCCTCGACCTCTTCGCCTCGGTCCGGCCGGTGCGGAACGTGCCCGGGGTGGCGTCGCGCTTCGAGGGCGTCGACCTGGTGCTGGTGCGCGAGAACACCGAGGACCTCTACTCCGGCCTCGAGCACCGCATCGCCCCCGGGATCGTCGAGAGCCTGAAGGTGGTGACGGAGCGCGCCTGCCTGCGGATCGCCCGCTACGCCTTCGAGCTGGCGCAGCGCGAGGGGCGCGCGGAGGTGGCGGCCGTCCACAAGGCCAACATCATGAAGCTGACCGACGGGCTGTTCCTCGAGTGCACCCGGCGCGTGGCGCGGGAGTTCGGCGAGGTCCGCTACCGCGAGGTGATCGTCGACAACTGCGCGATGCAGCTGGTGCGCGACCCGGGCCAATTCGACGTGCTGGTGCTCGGGAACCTGTACGGCGACATCCTGTCCGACCTCTGCGCGGGCCTCGTCGGCGGGCTCGGCGTCGTGCCGGGCGCGAACATCGGCGAGGACTGCGCGATCTTCGAGGCGGTCCACGGCAGCGCGCCGGACATCGCCGGCAAAGGCCTCGCGAATCCGACGGCAGTGGTGCTCTCGGCCGCGGCGATGCTGGCGCACCTCGGCTTCCGCGACGAGGCGAGCGCCATCGAGCGCGCCGTCCACGCCATCTTCCTCGACCCCGCCAACCGCCCCCGCGACCTCGGCGGCACCGCCACCACCGCCCAGGTCACCCAGGCCTTGCTCGCGCGGGTTTAGAAAGGGGACGGACTTAAGAATTTAGAAACGTAGGGAGCAGGTCAGGCTTGGGGTGCGGTCGTACGTTTCTAAATTCTTAAGTCCGTCCCCTTTCTAAACCTCTCAACCGGTTTGCGGTGGGGTGGGCGCCGAGGGATTCGGCGGCGGCAAGGGCGCGGGCGGAGAAGTCGCGGGCGTCGGCGCTGCGGCCCTGGAGGGCGGCGAGGCGGGCGAGCGCGGCGGCGACCGGGCCGCCGTAGCAGATCGGGACGGGGAGCACGCCGTGGAGATCGGCGTAGGGCGCGAGCAGCGCCTCGAACTCCGGAGCGCGCTCGCGATCGCGGAGGTCCGCGCACAGGTGCCCTAGCTCGAGCAGCGTGCTGACATACCGGATGTTGCGCGGCAGCTGCTCCAGGCCCGCGGCGACGATCGCCTCGAAGCGCCGCCGCACCTCGTCGACGCGGCCGAGCGCGAGCTCCGCGCGCAGCGCGACCGCGCGCATCCAGTCGACGGCCCCGGCCCCCGACTCCGCGGCGCGGCCGAAGGCGCGCGCGACGTACTCGAAGTCGCCGCGCTCGAGCGCGAGGCCCACGCGGTGCGCCACGTACACGCCCGCGGCATAGGGATGATCGATGCGCTGGCCGATGCGGCGCGCCTCGGCGTTCAAGCGCTCCATGTCCGCGAAGCGCCCCTCGAGGTGCGCGAGCCCCGCGTCGTAGGCGAGCAGGTGCCACACCATCGTCGGGTTCGGGCGCTCGCCCGCCACGGCCTCGGCCTCGGCGCGCCAGCGCCGCGCACCCTCGGCGTCGCCCTGGGCGATGCGATCGCTCGCCACGTCGACGAGGGCGATCACGGCCTCCTCCGGCCGCTCCGCGCGCGGCGTCGCGAGGCGCATCTCCTCGGTGAGCGCCTCGCGCTCCGCGAAGCCCGCGGGCCCGGCGATCCCGAAGTGCAGCACGTAGCAGGCGTCGATCACGAGATCGGCGTCGCCCGACGCGCGCGCCAGCTCCACCGCCTCGCGCGCCAGCGCCTCGACGCGCGGTAGATCCGCGCGGATGTCGAGATAGGCGAGGCGCGTCGCGATCGCCGAGCGCAGCCCGGGATCGTCGCCGGCGACCTCGAGCGCCTCGCGCAGCGCCGCCCGCGCCGCCTCGTCCGACGGCGCCCACTCCGTGAGATCGCAGAAGCCGATCGCGGCGCGGGCGAGCGCGTCCGGCCGCCCGAGCCCGCGCGCGCTCTCGAGCGCGCGGCCGAAGGCGTCGCGCCGCCCGGCGCGGTCGCCGGCCAGGCCGCGCGCTTCGCCGAGTGCGAGCAGCGCGTCGAGACGGCGGCCCGGGTCGCAGCCCGGCAGGTGCTCGAGCGCCGCGAGCGCCTGCGCGCGGTGCATCGCCGCCTGCTCGAAGTCGCGGATGCGGTGGGCGCGCTCCGCGGCGCGCCCGGCGCAGGCGAAGGCGCGCTCCGGATCCCCGAGCGCGATCCCCTGGAGATGGTGGTGCGCGAGCTCGGCGATCGCGCGCTCGTCGGCCCCGTGCAGCTCCTCGAGGGCGCGCGCCGCGCGGGCGTGGAGCCGCGCGCGACGCCCGGCGGCGAGCCCGGCGTAGACCGCCTCCTGGAACAGCGCGTGGCTGAAGCGCCAGGTCGCCGGATCCTCGGGCGAGCTCTCGACGACGCCCGCCTGCTCCGCCTCGTCGAGCAGATCGAGGGCGCGCTCGCGCGGCAGCTCGGCCACCCCGGCCGCAAGCGCGAGCGGGAACTCGCGCCCCAGCACGGCCGCCGCGGCGAGCAGCGCGCCGCACTCCGGCGTCAGCTGCTTCAGCGGGCGGCGGATCAGATCCAGGACGTGATCGGGAAGCGTCACCGCCCAGCGCCGTACGCGCTCGGGACGCTGGAGGTCGCCGCGCTCGCCGAGCAGGCGGATCGCCTCGCGCAGGAAGAGCGGCACGCCCTCCGTGCGCGCGAACAGCTCGGAGGTGAGATCCGGCGGCGCGCTCGCGCCGAGCTTCTGGGCCAGCAGCGTGGCGACCTCGCCGCGCGAGAGCCCGCGCAGAGCGAGCTCGCCGCTCGTTCCGCTGCGCAGCACCCGCGAGAGGTTCGCCGCCGGCGCCGCGTCCTCCGCGCCCGAGCGCACCGTCGCGACGATCAGCAGCGGCGCGCTCGCGGCCTCGATCCCGACGTGCTCGAAGAGCCGCAGCGACGCCTGCCCCGCCCACTGGAGGTCCTCCAGCACGATCAGCAGCGGGCGGCTCCGCGCCGCCGCCAGGAGCGCGCGGCCGACCGCGTCGAAGAGCAAAAAGCGGCTCTGCTCGGGGCTCGGCGCCAGCGCGCCGTCGCGCGGCGCGCTCGCCCCGCTCGCTCCGAGATCCGGCAGCAGGTCCGCCAGCTCCGCCGCCGCGTTCGCCAGCGCCCCGCGAACCCTCCCGTCGGCGTCGCCCGCGAGCAGCCGCCGCAGCACCTGCACCCACACCCAGAGCGCGGGCACGCCCTCGCCCTCGCGCGCGCGGCCGAACAGCGCCTGCGCCCCGCTCCGCTCGCACTCGGCCGCGAAGCGCTCCGCGACGCGCGTCTTGCCGATGCCCGGCGGCCCCGAGATCACGATCACGCCGCCGTGCCCCTCGGCCGCCTTGCCCCAGGCGCCGCGCAGGCGCTCGAGCTCGGCCTCGCGCCCGACGAGGTCGTCGCCCGCCGGCTCGAGCGACTTCGCGTCGCTGGGCGCCGCCGGCGCCGCGGCGCTGCCCAGGCTGATGACGGGCGCCACGAAGCGGTAGCCGCGCCGCGCGACGCTGCGCAGCAGCTCGCCCCGGTTCGTGTCGCCGATCGCGCGGCGCGCCACCGAGACGGCGCGCGTCAGCGAGCTCGGCGTCACCGCCACCCCCGGCCAGAGCGTCTCCAGCAGCTCTTCGCTCGAGACGACGCGCTCGCGCTCGCGCACCAGGATGCGCAGCAGCTCGAAGGGCTTGGGCTGGATCGGGACGAGCTCGCCCTGCCGGCGCAGCTCCCCCGCTTCCTCGTCGAGCTCGTAGGCGCCGAATCGGTGGATCATCGCGAAGCGGCGAGCGTAGCGCCGCGCGGATCAAGCGGCCCGCGCCAGCGCTTCGCGGGCCGCGGCTTCGAGCGCGCGCATGCCGAGCTCCGCGGCGAGCGCCGCGCCGGCGGCGAGCTGCTCGCGCGCGGGGCCCCGGCTGCCGCGGCGGGCGAGCAGCGAACCGTGCTCCACCTGGATGCGCGCCTGCATCGGCCGCGCGCCGAGCGATTCCACCGACGCGCGCGCCTCCTCGAACAGCTCGCTCGCCTCGCCGAGGCGTCCCTGGAGCGCGTAGAGCCGCGCGAGCGCGCGCGTCACCGGCCCGCCGTAGCAGATGGGCAGCGCCATCACCGCGTGCTGTCCCTCGACCGGCGCCAGCTGCGCGACCAGGGCCGCAGCGCGCTCGGCGTCGCCGAGATCGGCGCAGAGGTGCGCGATCTCGACCAGCGTCCCCGTCCAGCGCATGTTGCGCGGCAGCCTCTCGAGCTTCGCGGTGAGCGCTTCGAGGCGCGCGCGCGCTTCGTCGGTGCGGCCCGTCGCCGCGAGGGCGCGCGCTACGAACGCCGTCGTCCACTGCTGCGCGCCGCGCTTCGGGGAGCGCGCCGGGTCGAACCAACGGAAGACCTCGGCGATCTCTCCGCGGTCGCACGCGAGCAGCGCCCGGTGCCCCCGGTGCACCGGGCTCGCGTAGGGATGCTCGATGCGCACGCCGATCGGGAACGCCTCGCCCGTCAGCCGCTCGGCGTCGGCGAAGCGTCCTTCGAGGAGCGCGAAGCCCGCGTCGAAGGCCCGCAGGTGCCAGAGCAGGCCGGGATGCGGGCTCGGCCCCGCTGCGGCGGCGGCCTCCTCCCGCCGGCGCGCTGCCCCCGCCGCGTCGCCGACCAGCAGCCGGTCGCTCGCGGCGTCGAGCAGCAGGATGACCGGCGCATCGCTCCGCCCCGCGCCGAAGTCGCCCGCGAGCAGCTCGCCCACCAGCTCGGCGCGCTCGGCGACGTGATCGGGCCCGCTGATCACGAAGTGCAGCACGTAGAGCGCCTCGGCCAGCGCCTCGGCGTCGCCGGCCTCGCGCGCCAGCGCGGCGGCGCTGCGCAGGCGCGGCTCCGCCGCGGCGGGCTGGCCGAGGGCGTCGAGGTAGCCGAGCCGCGTGAGGAGCCGCGCGCGCTGCGGAGCGCCGCCCTCGCCGAGGGCGCGCAGCGCATCCTCCAGCACGGCGCGCGCCTCCTCGTCCTGGGGCGCCCATTCGGAGAGATCGCAGAAGCCGACCGCGGCGCGAGCGGCGTCCTCTTCGCGGCCGAGCTGGCGCGCCAGGGCGATCGCCTCGGCGAAGGCCTCGCGGCGCCGCGGCCGCGCCCCCGCGAGCGCGTGCGCCTCGCCGAGCCGCAGCAGGACCTCGAAGCGCCGCTCCGGCGCCGCCTCCCCGCTCTGGCCGAGCGCGGCCAACGCCTGCTCCCAGTGCATCGCGCTCTGCTCGTACGCGTACAGGCGGCGCGCCCACTCGGCAGCGCGCACCGCGCAGGCGAAGGCTCGCTCCGCGCCGCCGACGGCGAGCGCCTGGTGATGGTGGTGCGCCAGCTCGGCGATCACGGCGTCCGCATCTTCGCCGTACTGGCGCTCCAGCGCCTCCGCGACCCGCGCGTGGAGGCGCGCGCGCGGCTCGGCCGCGAGGCTCTCGTAGACCGCCTCCCGGTGCAGCGCGTGGCCGAAGCGCCAGGTGGCGGCGCTGTCGCGCACCGGCTCCACCACGCCGGCCGCCTCGGCCTCGTCGAGCAGGTCGAGGGCCTCGTCGCGCGGGATGCCGGCGGCGGACGCCACCAGCGGAAGCGGAAATTCTCGGCCCATCACGGCGGCGGCGCCGAGCAATTCCGCGCTGCGCTCCGAGAGCCGGGCCAGGGGCCGCCGGATCAGGTCGAGGAGGTGATCGGGCAGCGTCACCGCCCAGCGCCGGACGCGCTCCGGCTCGCGAAGGTCGCCGCGCTCGGAGAGCAGGCGGATCGCTTCGCGCAGGAAGAGCGGCACGCCTTCGGTGCGCGCGACGAGCTCCGAGGTGAGGTCGGGCGGCGGCGGCCGCCCGATCGCGGCCTCGAGCAGCGCGGCGACGTCGCCGCGCGAGAAGCTGCCGACGGCGACGTCGCAGCAGCGCGCCTGGCGGCGCAGCAGGGCCAGCGTCCGCTCGAGGGGCGCCCGGTCGGCGCCGGCCGCTTCGTCCCGCACCGTGGCGAGCAGCAGCACCGGCGCGCTCGCGAGCTCGACCGCGAGGTGCTCGAGCAGGCGGAGCGACGCGGCGCCGGCCCACTGCACGTCCTCGAGCACCACGAGCAGCGGCCAGCGCTGGCTCGCGCGCGCCAGGGCGCGCGCCACCGCCTCGAAGAACAGGAAGCGGCTCTGCTCCGGCGCCCGCTCGGGGCGCCGCGCCGCGGCGCCGGCGCCGGATCCAGAGCCGGACAGCTCGCCCAGCAGGTCCGCGAGCTCGCCGGCGCCGGCGTCCTCGCCCGGCTCCTCGGCGAGGAGCTGGCGCAGCACCTCCGCGAAGATCCAGAAGGGCGGCACGCCCTCGCCGTCGCGGCCGCGCCCCACGAGGACGCGCGGCCCGCGCGCCGCGACCTCCGCCGCGAGCGCGTCGGCGAGGCGCGTCTTGCCGATGCCCGGCGGCCCGCTGACGATCGCGACGCCGCCGGCGCCCGCCGCGGCGGCGTCCCACGCCGCGCGGAGGCGCGCGAGCTCGGCCTCGCGGCCGACGAGCGCCACACCTCTGGGCGCCGCGCGCCCCGGCGCGGCGCGCTCCCTCGGCGGCGCGGGCGCGGCGCCGCGCGCGGCGGCGGGGTCGAAGCTCTGCACCTCGCCCACGAAGCGGTAGCCGCGCTTCGCCACGGCCTGGATCCACTCGCCGCGGTGGGTGTCGCCGATCGCGCGGCGCGCCACCGAGACCGCGCGCGTCAGCGAGCCCGGCGCCATCGCGACGCCGGGCCAGAGCGCCGCGAAGAGCTCGTCCGCGGGCACGACGCGCTCGCGCTCGCGCAGCAGCAGGCGCAGCAGCTCGAAGGGCCTGGGCTGGATCGGGACGAGCTTCCCCTGCCGGCGGAGCTCTCCCGCATCTTCATCGAGCTCGTAGACGCCGAAACGGTGGATCATCTCGCCGACGGGCGAGGGTACGGGACGCGCCGGTGGGCGTCACCCCGCCCCCGCTCAGGCGCGGCGCGCCACGTAGTAGAAGTTCAGCAGGTCGTGGGGCAGCGTCTTCACCTCCACCTTGCCGAAGCCCGCCTCGTCGAGCATGCGCCGCGCGGTTTCGGAGCCCCACATCGCGCCGAGCCCCGCGCCGCCCGCGGCCAGCGAGACGGTCATGCAGTGCAGACACGAAACCGTGTAGAGGAAGGCGCCCAGCGGGTGTCGCGCGTCCTGCTCGACCCGGCTGCTGCCGCCGATGTCCTGCATCAGGAAGACGCCGTCGGGCCGCAGCGCGCGGGCGATCGACGCCAGCACCGCCGCCGGGCGGGCCTGGTCGTGGATCGCGTCGAAGGCCGTGATCAGGTCGAAGGCGTCGCGGCTCGTCAGGTCCGCGACGTCGCGCACCTCGAAGCGCACGTTGCAGAGCCCGCGCTCCCCGGCCTCGGCGCGCGCGGCCGCGATCGCCTCGGCGGAGACGTCGTAGCCGGTGAAGCGGCTGGCCGGGTAGGTCCACGCCATGCGGTTCAGGGCGCGGCCGCTGCCGCAGCCGACGTCGAGCACCTCGGCGCCCTGCTCCAGCGCAGGGATGATTCCCGGCACCAGCGGCAGGATGGACTCGCAGAGCCGCGCGACCACCGACTGGTCGCTGTCCTCCGCCATCACCTCGTGGAAGCGCTGGTAGGCGCTGTAGGGGACGCCGCCGCCGCGCTCGAAGCACGACAGCACCTGGTCCTCGACGCTCGCCAGCAGCGGGATCCACTGGGCGGTGGCCGCCAGGTTCCCGGGCCGCGCCGCGCGCGTGAGGCACGCCGCATGCTCCGCGGGCAGGCAGTAGCCCGCGCCCGGCGCGTACTCGACGACGCCCCCCGCCACCATCGCGCCCAGCCACTCGCGCACGTAGCGCTCGTGCAGGCCCGCGGAGGCGGCGAGCCCGCGCGCGGTGACGAAGCCCTGGCCGCTCATCACGTCGAACAGCCCGGAGCGATGCCCGAGGGAGATCATCAGGGAGAGCGCCCCGCTGTTGAGGACGCCGATCACGCGCTCGGCGAAGGCGTCGCGCCGGGCGGGGTCGAGCTGGCTTGCAGGCATGATCCGGTTCCTCTCGTGACATCGTCCCGGGCCGCGTCAGCGCGTCGCCCGCATCCACACCAGCGAGCGGCCACCCGCCGCCCGCCGCTCCCCTCGCACGTCGGCGAAGCCCGCCTCTTCGAGCAGCCGCGCCGCGCGCCCGGCGTCGAAGCGCGTGGCGGTCACCTCTCCCCCCTCCGCCGGGAAGAAGCCCAGCAGCAGCCGCCCGCCCGGCCGCAGCACGCGGCGGATCTCCGCCAGGTCCCGCTGCGGCTCCGTCCAGAAGTAGACCACGTGGGTGCCGTAGACCTTGTCGAAGCGCGCGTCGGCGAAGGCGGAGAGGTCTCCGCTGTGGCCGGGGCGCACGTCGGCCCGGCCGAGGGCCGTCCAGCGCCGGTTGCGCGCGCGGGCGTGGCGCACCATCAGCTCCGACGGATCGATGCCCGCGACGAAGCCCTGCCGCAGCCGGGCCGCCACCGCCGAGAGCAGGCGACCGCTTCCGCAGCCGAGCTCGAGGGCCGCGTCGTCGGGTGCGAGCTCCAGGAGCTCGAACACGGCGCGCGCGACGCTCTCTCCGGAGCACGCCGCCGCGTTGGCGATCACCTCCGGCAGCAGGCCGCCCGTGCGCGGCCCTCGAGCTCGAACTGCGAAACGCATCGGTCGGTCCCCCTATCCCGCTAGCGGGTCGTCGCCCGCGAAGGCGAAGTGACGGTCGCCGCGCCGAGCTTCGGCACGAAGGCCGGGGTGCGCTCGCGCCAGCGGCGGTAGGGCTCGCCCAGGGCGTCGGCCAGGTCGCGCTCCTCCATCGGGATCGCGACGAGGATGTACGCCGTCATGCCGAGCGCGAACACGAAGTGCCCCGCCGTCATGGTCGGCGCCGCCCAGAACATGGTGATCCAGCCGACGTAGAGCGGGTGCCGGATCAGCTTGTAGAGGCTCGGCGTCGCGAAGCGCTTCTCCGAGTACGCGCGGCGGCGGAAGTAGAGCACCACCTGGCGCACGCCGAAGAGGTCGAAGTGATCGATCAGGAAGGTCGAGTAGAGGATCGTCACGACGCCCAGCAGGTACAGGCCGCGCACCGCGCCGCGCAGGGTCTCGCTGTGCGCCTGCCACACGATCGCGTCGATCGGCTGCCAGAAGGCCATCAGCGCGATCAGCGCCACGCTGCTCGCGAGCACGTAGGTGGCGCGCTCGATCGGCTGCGGCACGAAGCGGGTCCACCACTTCTTGAAGCGCGGACGCGCCATCAGGGAGTGCTGGAGCCCGAAGAGGGCGAGAAGCAGCGAGTCGATCAGGAAGGCGGCGCCGACGTCCGTGCCGGGGCCGCTGGCGATCGTCTTCGGCACGGCCACGTCGGCCACGAAGGCGATCAGGTACAGGAAGGTCGCGAAGAACAGGGCGTAGCAGACCGCTCCGTAGGCCAGGGCGGCGATCCGAGCGTTGCGTTCCATGGGGTCTCCTCCCGATGCCCCGCCAGGGGCGTGGTGTGTACGGCCGCACCTTACGGCGAGGGGGAGGCCCGGGGCGTTACCGCCGGCATACCGATTTCCTACCGTCTCCATACCGCGGATTTATGAGCATTGGCGATGGGTTAGGCTGGGCCGCCGCCACCTTCCCTACACTCCCGGCCGAACGCGCGACGCCCTACCCCCGCCCTTCGCGGGGGCGGGGCCGTCGTGCATTCCGGAATCGCGACGGGAGTGATGGGCGAGCCCGAGGAGCACGAGCCGCACGCGCAGGAGCCGACCGGGCTCGCCCCGGTGCGCGATCTCGCCGACGTCGTGCAGCGCGTGCGCGAGCGCCGCGGGCCGATCCAGCTCGTCGGCCTGCGCGGCTCCGCGGGCGCGGTGGTGGGCGCGCGGCTGGCGCTGGCGCAGCCGGACGCGCCGCTGCTCTTCCTGGCCGCCGACTCGAAGCGCTCCGACGTGCTGCTCGAAGACCTGCGCAGCGCCCTCGGCGAGCCGCCGCCCGAAGAGGGCGGCCGCGTGCGGCCCTTCCCGCGCCACGACAGCGCGCCCTACGACCGCTTCTCGCCTCAGCCCTTCGTGACGGCGCAGCGCATGGACGTGCTCTACCGGCTGCTCGCGGGCGAGCGGCCGATCGTGGTCGCGCCGTGGACGGCCCTCGCGCTGCGCGTGCCGGCGCGCGCGGCGGTGGAGGCGCGCTCGCTGCGCGTCGCCGCCGGGCAGACGCTCGAGCGCGACGCCCTGGCCGCGTCGCTCGCCCTCGCCGGCTATACGCGCCAGCCCCTCGTCGAGGAGCGCGGCGAGTTCGCCGTGCGCGGCGGCATCGTCGACCTCTTCCCGCCCCAGCGCGCGCGGCCGGTGCGCATCGAGCTGCTCGGCGACGAAGTGGAGTCGCTGCGCGAGTTCGATCCCGCGAGCCAGCGCTCGGAGGCGCCGCTCGAGCGCGTGGTGGCGCCGCCCGCGCGCGAGCTGCTCTTCGACCGCGATCTCGTGGTGGAGCGCGGCCCCGCGCTGCGCGCGCTCGCGGAGGCTCAGGGCGTGCCCGCCCGCGAGATCGATCGCTGGATCGACTCGCTGCTGCGCGGCGCGGCGCCGCCCGGCGCCGAGGCCCTGCTCCCGCTGCTCCAGCCCGCCCTCGAGTCCTTCTTCGACTTCTTGCCCGCGGAGACGCTGGTCGTCGTCGAGGAGTGGGAGGCCGGCCACGAGCGTCTGCTGCGCTACACCAGCGAGGTTCTCGAGAACCACGAAGCCGCGCGCGCCGCGGGACGGCCGGTGTCGGCGCCGGACGAGTGCTTCGTGGGCTTCGACGCCGCGGTGGCCGAGCTGGAGCGGCGGCGACCGGTGCTGCTCGACGCGCTCGGCGTCGGCGGCGGGCCAGCGGCGGCGCCCGAGGCCGAGCGCTTCGCGGTGCGCGCGCAGACCCAGGACGAGCTGGCGCGCGAGCTGCGCCTCGCGCGCGGTGGCGGCGAGGGCCTGGCGCCGCTCGTGGCCCGCGTGCGCGCCTGGCGCGCCGACGGGCTGCGCGTGGTGCTCGCCGCGCCTTCCCTTTCGGGCGCGGACCGGCTGGCGCGCCTGCTGGCCGAGCGCGGGTTGACGGCGCCGCTGGTGCGCCAGCCCGAACCGTTCGTGCGCTGGGCGGCCGGGGACGGCGTGGAGGTGCGCGTGGCCGCGCTCTCGGCGGGCTTCGTGCTGCCCGCCGAGCGGCTCGCGGTGGTGACGGAGGAGGAGGTCTTCGGCCCGCGCGAGAAGCGCCGGCGCGCGGCGTCGCTGCGCGAGGGCGCCGCGATCGAGGCCCTCGCCCATCTCTCGCCCGGCGATTTCCTGGTGCACGCGGAGCACGGCATCGGCGTCTACCGCGGCCTCGTGCCCCTCGCCTTCAATGGCATCGAGGGCGAGTTCCTGCGCATCGAGTACGAGGCCGGCGACCGGCTGTTCGTGCCGGTGGACCGCCTCAACCTGGTTCAGCGCTACGTCGGCGCCGAGGGCGTGGCGCCGCGGGTCGACAAGCTCGGCGGGCAGACCTGGGCGAAGGCGAAGAGCGGCGTGCGCAAGGCGATCCAGAGCCTCGCGCGCGACCTGCTCGCGGTGCACGCCGCCCGCGAGGTGGCGCCGGGGCACGCCTACGCCGGGCGCGACGCCGCCCTCCAGGAGTTCGAGGCCGCCTTCCCCTACGAGGAGACCCCCGACCAGGCCGCAGCCATCGACGACGTGCTCGCGGACCTCGCGCGCCCGCGCCCGATGGACCGCCTCGTCTGCGGCGACGTCGGCTACGGGAAGACCGAGGTCGCGATCCGCGCCGCCTTCCGCGTGGTGATGGACGGGAAGCAGGTGGCGGTGCTGGCCCCCACCACCGTGCTCTGCCAGCAGCACTTCGACACCTTCGCGAAGCGCTTCGCCGACCATCCGGTGCGCGTCGAGTCGCTCTCGCGCTTCCGCTCGCGCGCCGACGCGAAGAAGGTGCTCGAGGGCCTCGCCTCGGGCGCCGTCGACATCGTGGTCGGCACCCACCGGCTGCTCCAGAAGGACGTCGAGTTCCGCGACCTCGGCCTGCTGGTGGTCGACGAGGAGCACCGCTTCGGCGTCGCCCACAAGGAGCGCCTGAAGCAGCTGAAGCGCACCGTCGACGTGCTGACCCTCACCGCCACGCCGATCCCGCGCACGCTCCAGATGACGATGAGCGGCCTGCGCGACCTCTCGACCATCCAGACCCCGCCGCCCGACCGCCTGGCCGTGCGCAGCCAGATCTGCCGCTTCGACCAGTCGCTGATCCGCGAGGCGATCCTGCGCGAAGTCAGACGCGGCGGCCAGGTGTTCTTCGTCCACAACCGCGTCCAGAGCATCGACGCCATCGCCGAGCTGCTGCGCCGCAGCGTGCCGGAGGTGCGCATCCTCGTGGCCCACGGCCAGATGTCCGAGCGCGACCTCGAGGCGCGCATGCTGGCCTTCCTGCGCGGCGACGCCGAGGTGCTGCTCTGCACCACC
>Ga0105107_10000238_pt1 | contig 33097 bp, 26 predicted proteins | sample PPLLaktember2015_6_FD_79335 | JGI IMG/M metagenome (GOLD analysis project Ga0105107, IMG submission 79335) | Freshwater sediment microbial communities from Prairie Pothole Lake near Jamestown, North Dakota, USA - PPLs Lake P8 Core (1) Depth... | ecosystem: Environmental > Aquatic > Freshwater >...
ACGGCGCTTTTTGCTGTTTTCAGAATTCCCACGGTACCCGGCCTATAAGAGACGGGCGCAACTGACGGATCAGAGATCAAGGGGAGTAGAGACAATGCGTTCAGTGCTCGTCGTCTTGGCCGCAATTGCGGCAACCGTGGTTTCCGGTGGACCAGCTGCCGCACAGAACATGCGCAAGCCACAGGCCGTGGACAAGGCGCTCATGCAGCGCATCGCTGCGGGGATGGAGGTCGCGGAGCGATCGTCGAATGTTTACGTGGTCCAGATGGCCGCCAAACCCGCAATTGCATTCGAGGGGGGTGTCGCGGGCTTCGCAAAGTCCGCGCCGGCAGCCGGCGAACGCTACAACTCCCGCACCAGCCAGGCGCAAATGTATGCCGAGCACCTCGGCGCGCAGCAGGACGCCGTGCTCGCCAGGGTTGGCGCTGCCAGCGGCAAGATCTATAGCTACCGCCACGCGTTTAACGGCTTTGCGGCGCGCCTGACCGCGACTCAGGTCGCCAAGCTTCGCAAGGACAAGTCCGTCCTCAGGGTCTGGGAGGACCGCAAGCTCAAGCTCGAGACCAATATCACTCCCTATTACCTGGGCCTGGCCAATCCGGACAAGGGCCTGTGGGAGAAGCGCCACCTGCGCGGCGAGGGCGTGATCATCGGCATGATGGACTCGGGCGCGGTACAGGAGCACCCGAGCTTTGACGACACGGGCATGCCGCCGCCGCCCGCGCACTGGAGCGGCATTTGCCAGCCCGGCGAGGCCTGGACAGCCGATGACTGCAACAACAAGCTGATCGGCGCGCGCTATTTCAATGCCGGCTTCCTGGCCGCGGGTCCGATGGAACCCACCGAGTTCCTGTCCGCGCGCGATTCCGATGGACATGGCACACACACGGCGACAACAGCGGCGGGACGAAAGGTTCGAGCCTCCTTAAACGGTGTGCCTCTGGCGAACGTCAGCGGCATGGCCCCCAATGCCCATATCGCGATTTACAAGCCCTGCTGGGAAGATTTGGGCGGTGATATTGGTGCCGGCTGCTTCTTCTCGGACAGCGCAGCAGCCACCGACGCCGCGGTCCAGGATGGCGTCGACCTGCTGAGCTTCTCGGTCGGAACGGCCGCCGCCTTTAACGACCCACAGGACATCGCGTTCCTGTTTGCGGCCGATGCGGGCGTGTTCGTGGCGCGATCAGCCGGCAACGAAGGTCCCGGGCCGTCATCGACAAATGCGGGCGAGCCGTGGGTTACGACTGTCGCGGCGTCTACACACAGGGGCAGGGCGTTCGTCAATGCGGTGCGCATCAATTCGCCGGCGTCCGTAGTGGGCGACTACGCATCACTGGAAGGCGCGACAACCACGCCGCTGTCAGTCACCGGTCCCATTACCGACGATGTGGTGGCCGCCAACCCGATCGACGCCTGCACGCCGATCGCCGCGGTCGGCACCATCGTGCTGATTCAGCGCGGCGTCTGCACCTTCGACGTCAAGCTCACGAATGCCGTCGCGGCAGGTGCGGACGCGGTGATCGTGTTCACGAATCTCCTGGCGGACGGCTCGGAGAATCCCAAGACGGTTATGGGCGGCGACCTGACCTTTCCGATACCGGGGGTCATGATCGACAATGCCCCTGGCGCCGCGATTCTTGCGGCACTGACGGGTGGCTCGACGGTCAACGCGACGCTGTCGGGTGAGGTCTTCATACGGGAAGCGATGACCGGACAGGTCATGGCCGATTTTTCATCGCGTGGCCCATACGCGACCGAACCCGACTGGATCAAGCCGGACGTCACTGCGCCGGGCGTGCAGATCCTGGCGGGCCACACCCCCGAGCCGAACACTGGCTTGGGCGGCGACTTCTTCCAGTATCTCCAGGGTACTTCGATGTCGACGCCGCACGTCGCGGGCATCGCTGCCCTGCTGATACAGGCGTACCCGGACTGGACGCCGGCACAGATCAAATCGGCGATCATGACGACCGCGGGCAGACGGGACATCGTCAAGGAGGACGGAGTTACGCCGGCTGATCCGTTTGACCTCGGCTCGGGTCACATCGAAGCAAACCGGGCCATCGATCCGGGCCTGACCTACGACGCTGGCTTCCTCGACTACCTTTCGGCGAGCTGCGGCACGGTATCGCCGCTGCTGGCACCTGACGATTGCGACGTGCTGGCGGGCCTCGGATTCTCGCTGGATGCGGCCGACCTCAACCTGCCGTCCATAGGCATCAGCGAGATCGTGGGGACAAAGACCATTGGTCGTACGGTGACCAATGTCGGCAAGAAGAAGGCCACCTATGAGGTGGGCTTCAAGGCTCCGCCCGGATTCAAGGTCAAGGTCGAGCCGGGCACGTTGACGCTCGGTCCCGGCGAGTCCCAGTACTACGAGGTGACAGTCACCAACGTCCGTGCGCCGGCGGGAGAATGGCGCTTCGGCCAGATCGTCTGGCGGGACGGCAAGGGAGCGGGCAAGGGCCACGTCGTGCGCAGCCCGCTCGCGGTGCGTGCGCAAACCCTGGTCGCGCCAGAGGCCATCACCGGCGAAGGCACCAGCGGCTCGACGTCTTTCGACGTCACCTTCGGCTACTCGGGGGCGTACAGCGCCGGAGTGCACGGACTGGTCGATGGTTTCCCATTCCCGCTTGACGGGATTCCGGACGACCCGGACAACACCTTCGACTTCGGCGGCGGCGAGGGTGAAGTCGGATTCGGGTACGAAATCGCACCGGGAACCGCCTACGCCCAGTTCTCGTTGTTCGACGACTACGTGGATGGAAGCCACGACTTCGACTCGTACCTGTTCTTCTGCCCGGCTGATCCGTCGTTGCCGTGCCCGCTGGTTGACCAGAGCGCGGGCGCGACTTCGGAGGAAACAGTAGGGGTCAACTTCCCGGAGACCGCGCCTGGTGACTTGTACATCTGGATACTGCATGCGTTCCAGACCGAAGGCGGCGCGCCGGCGAGTATCGTAACGTTCGACTGGGCCCTTCCGGGCGCAGCCGGAGATGAGGGCAACATGATCGTCACCGCGCCGGGCAGCGCTACTCTTGGTGTGACAGGCACGGTGGATGTGAGCTGGGCGGGCCTGAACGCCGGTCCGGGCTTCAAGCAAGTCGGTGCAGTTTCGCACAGCGACGAAAGCGGCCCGATCGGTCTGACCACTATCAACATCGCAAACGACGCGGGCTTCAATTACTGCGACTTGGTGGATTGCGGCCCGTAAGCTGACTGGACTGATAATGAGTTCAAAGGCCGTCCGGTCTTGACCGGACGGCCTTTTTCTTTTCAAGGCTCTTCCTACTCGGTCGCAATCACCGGGCAGGGAATCGTGCGAGTCATGTCGGTGTGATACGTGTAGTTGCGCTGGCCATGCCTGAGCGTCAGCACCCAGCCATCGACCTTGCCGGGCGGATAGTCCACGCCCTTTTCCGGGCAACCGAGGGACGCGTCGTCCCAGGTCTGCTGCTTGCCGGAGATCGGGCGAACATCTTTCGTCGACACACCGAGCCGCTTTGCGAGATCTTTTTGGGCGGCCATCATCTGTTGGCCGAACGCCAGTTCGAGTTCGGGTGTCACGGCACCTGACGCCTTGGTCTTGTGGCAGACGAAGGCCTGCCCCTTGGCCTCGTGCACGACGTAGATACGGTCGTTGGCGCGCAGCGTGATCTTGTGCCCCGGTGTGATGACTTGAAGGTAAGCTCGCCCGGGCTGCGGACAACCCACGCTGCTATCAGGCCAGTCGACGGCCCGAATGGTATCGACGAGGATCCTGTCCTTGGCGATCTGAAGATCCGCGGCGAGCGCATCGATCGCGAGCCTTGCGATATCACGCTCCGTGTCGGTCAGCTTCTCAGCCGAGCCCTGGCCCGGAACGAATGGAATATCCTCCGGGCCGGCCGCCGCACCCGTCGTTGCGGAGCAGGCGGCAAGCACCGACGTCACGACCGCGGCGAGCGATCCCGAATACGACTTCATTTGAGCCTCCGTGAATATTCGTGAATAGTACCAACATGCCGCAGTCCATCCGCATTCACGAACACGGCGGTCCGGAAGTGATGCGCCTCGAGCCGTCCAATCCGGGTCCGGTCGGCGCACGCCAGGTCCGCATCCGGCAGACGGCGGTCGGCGTCAACTTCATCGATACCTATAACCGCTCGGGTCTTTACCCGATGACATTGCCGGGCGGACTTGGGCGGGAGGCCGCCGGGGTTGTCGTGGAAGCGGGCCCGCGCGTCACGGCTTACAAGCCGGGCGATCGCGTGGCCTATGCGAGCGAGACCTCGGGCGCCTATGCCGAGGAGCGCGTCATGGATGCGACGCGCATCGTCAGGATCCCGGATTCCATCTCCGACCGGGAAGCCGCGGCGTTGATGCTGAAGGGCCTCACCGCCTGGTTTCTGCTCCGCCGCTGCCATCGCCTGCGCCGCAATGAGTTCGTGCTGCTGCACGCGGCGGCGGGCGGCGTCGGCCTGATTGCGCTGCAGTGGGCGGCGGCGCTCGGGGCGAAAGTGATCGCAGTCGTCGGCAGCGACGAGAAGGCGGCACTCGTGCGCGAGCACGGCGCGATGGAGGTGATCGTGAGTTCGCGCGAGAACATCGTCGAGCGGGTGCGGGCCATCACGAAGAAGAAGGGTGTGCCGGTCGTATATGACGGCGTCGGAAAGGACACGTTCACGGCATCGCTCGATTGCCTGGCGCCGCGCGGGTTGATGGTCAGCTACGGCAATGCCTCCGGTGCCGTGCCGCCGGTTTCGCCGCTCGAACTGACGCGGCGTGGCTCGCTCTACCTGACCCGCCCGACGCTCTTCCACTACATTGCGAAGACTTCGGATCTCGCCCGCGGCGCACGTGAATTGTTCGATGTCGTCGGCAGCAAGCGGGTGAAAGTGCGAATCGGCCAGACCTATCCGCTCGCGGAAGTTGCACAGGCGCATCGTGACCTCGAATCGCGCCGAACGACCGGCAGCCTGATCCTGATTCCCTGACAAGAGCGTAGGTCAGTCAGGCCTTTCCACCAATGCGGACCAGCGCGGGTCGTTGTGCAGCGGTTTCAGGAATGGCGAAAGGTGCAAGTCCCTCTGAAAGTAAATAGGCGAATAGGGCTGCGTACCTTTGGCAGCCTCGAGGGTCTTTTGCGTTGTGGTGAGCTGCGCGAATGCCTCGTCATGCAGTCCACGAAACGCGTAGACCTCGGCCACATTAACCTCTATCCCGAGGTCGCCGTCTTCTGCCTCCAGGCGTTTTAGCGCGGCATCCGACTCGGCACGTCGAGCCGGCACCCGGTGTAACAGTGCCAGACCGTAGTCCTGATACTTGCCTTTGGGCAGTTGCGCAACGGCTGACTGAGCCTCGTCGTACCGCCCCAGCAGCATGAGAATCTTCACCGCGTCGACTTTGTCTTTCGGCCCGGCGTCCGGATGCAGCTCAAATACCTTCCGATTCTCCGCGAGCGCCTCTTCGAGTTGTCCGTTGGCGAGCAGCATATTGGCCAGGTTTCCCCGACTTGTTGGAGAGAGCGGGTCCTTTGCGACGACCTGACGCCAGATCGAGACAGCCTTGTCGATATCTCCGCGCCGAATGGCCTCACCGCTGGAAAAGCCCAATATCAGGGGATCATCAGGGCCAAGTGTCACCGCTGAGCGGTAGTGCTCAGTGCCCTTGGCACGTTCTCCGATGTGGTAGTAGTACTGGCTCAGTCGTGCATGTGCGACAGCAAGCCTTGGGTCGAGCTCGACTGCTTTGCGCGCCGCCTGCCCCTGTAACTTTCTGAATGGCATTTCCGGGCGATTGTCTTCCGAAGCAAGTAGGGAGTACGCCCCGGCAAGGGCCGCATATGCCCTGGTGTATTGAGGTTCGATCGCCACAGCTTCCTTGAAGTACTTGACTGCAAGTTCGATGTCGCCAGGCGCGCGACGATTGTAGAAGTACTGTCCCTGGAGAAAGCGCTCATAGGCGTCGACGCTCACCTGAACCCGACCCGAAAGCTTGCCTCCGGAGAGTTCGGCATGGAGGGCATTCGCGACCGATGAGGCGATTTCATCCTGGGTCGCGAACAGGTCGTCGAGACCGCGATCGTAGGCCTCAGACCAGACGTGGGCGTTCGTCGACACATCGATGAGCTGGGTCGTGATGCGGATTCGATCGCCGGACTTCCGGACGCTGCCTTCCAGCACATAAGCCACGTTGAGCCTCTCGGCGATCTCGGGCACATCGAGCGATTCATCCCTGAAGGAAAACGAGGAAGTGCGCGAGATGACGCGCAGGTTCTCCGATTGCGAGAGCCGGTTGAGTATGTCCTCCGCAATGCCATCCGAGAAATACGCCTGATCCTTCTCGGCGCTCATGTCGAGAAAAGGCAGGACCGCGATCGAATTCGCCGTTGCAGCTTGCGGCGAAGCCTCAGGCAGGTCCGGCGATCGCGCCAGCAGGAGGGCGACGATGGCGGCGATGAGGACCGCCGCGGCGATGGCGATCGCCAGTACCCGCCGTTTCCGTGAGTGAAATGTGACTTTCCCGTTCAGTCGATAGCCGCGTTTCGGCAGGGCCTCGAGGAGCGCCCGGTAGCGCTCGTCGCCGCCGGCATGGCTGAGCTGGCGGCGAAGCTCAGAGAAGCATCGCGACAGCGCATCATCGGTGACGACCGTGTCCGGCCAGAGATGAGACAGCAGTTGCTCGCGGGAGACGACCTGACCCGCGTGCCGGGCCATGAGCGCGAGCACGCCCATGACCTTGGGATCCAGCTTTTCGCGACCGCCGGGGCCGGCGACCTCGCCCGTCAGCGGATCGATCCGCAGCTCTTCGAACTGAAAGCCATTCATCGGGTCCCCGCAGACCGAGTGGCTGACGAAATCCGGGTCAGGTCCATGTCAGGACAATGTCGGCACGATATCAGGGTTTCATCAGGACGCGGATAGCGCATTGGCGAGACTGTTCCCGATCGCCCGGAACACGTTGTTCTGTCTCATGCAGCGGGCCAACGCACTGCAAAAAACTTAGGGGAAAAACATGAAACTTCATCGCCTGGCGTTCGTGGTCGTCCTGGGGCTGCTGGCGGGCCCCGTGGCGGCGGATGCCGTCACTGACTGGAATGAAATTGCTGAGGCGGCAGTCGCCACAGGTCGTGCCGGCCCGGTCGGGCAGGCTGACTTGGCGCTTGTGCAGGCCGCCGTGCACGATGCGATTCAGGCTTACGAGAAGCGGTTTGAACCCTATTACGCCGAGGTCAAGCCAACAGGATCCAAGGTTGCGGCGGCGGTTGCAGCCGCCCATGGGGTCCTCGTTGGCTTTTATCCTTCGCAGGCCGCGACTCTGGACGCAACCTACGGTACGTATCTGGCCAACAAGGGACTGACCGGCAACGCTGGCGTGGCCGTGGGTGAGGCCGTCGCTGCCTTGTACCTGCCGCTACGGCGGCTTGATCCGGCGGTTCCGACCCCGTTTGTCGGCGATACGGGCATCGGGCAATGGCGTCCGACGGAGTCGTTCCTGCCAGGGGCACCGCCCACCCTGTCGCCGATGCACGCACCCCATATGGCCAAGTTCGACCCATTCACACTGACGGGCCCGGCCCGGTTCCGCGCCCCGCCGCCGCCCGCACTCAACAGTGCCCAATATGCAACTGACTACAACGAGGTCAAGGCGAAAGGCGCATTGGTCAATAGCGCGCGGACGGCCGAACAGACGGACATAGCCCACTTCTGGACCGACAATTTTGCCGTTCAGTGGAACCGAGCGATCCGGGGCATTATCGCCAAGCGTGCGCCAAACTTGGGCAATAGCGCGCGGCTCCTGGCACTCGCCAACCTCGCCGGGGCGGATGCGCTCATCACCGCCTGGGACGGCAAGATCCACTACAACCTCTGGCGACCGGTCACGGCCATTCGGAACGGAGATCTGGATGACAATCCGGCTACGGAAGTTGATGCCGCTTGGCAGTCACTAGTCAACAATCCGCCCTATCCGGAATACACATCGGGTGCAAACAACATCACGGGCGCAATGACCAAGACGCTCGAGCTTTTCTTCGGCAGGGACAACATCTCCTTTGACATCACGAGCAACGCGCCGCTGGCCGTCAAGAAGACTCGGAGATTTAGCAGCTTCACAGCCGCTTCCCAGCAAGTGGTCGTTGCCCGCATTTACCTGGGCATCCACTTCCGCACGGCGGACGTAGAAGCACGGAAACAGGGACGAAAAGTGGCGGAGTGGGTTCATGACCACTACCTGCTGCCGGTCCAAAAATGACGATTGAGTAGCCATCACTGGTCGTTTTCGACGAAGGCCCCGCAAGGGGCCTACTTTTTGACAGCCCTCGCGGCCTGTCAGAACGGCCTTAGCGGCAGGCAAACAGCCTTGAATGCGGGCTCCTTCGGCCCTCTCCGGCATAAGTGCTCGAATTGCAGTCGACTTGTTGCCGGATTTGCATCGGAATTCGGGCCGGGGTCGGCGGCCTGTGCCTGTATAAGAATTTAGCCGACCCCGTAATACAGACCGACTTGCGGGGAATACGTATGGACGCCAACAAGTGTAAGCTTATTGTTATGAATGAAGTGCGCGACACGGTCGCGACGATAATCGGCGAAGGCCGGGGTTCAAGGGAATCAACGATGAGTCACACCATCCAGAGTGCTTGCGATAGCAGGCGCCAGCTGATCTTGGCCGTATCCGCCGCATCACTGATGTGGGCAGGGATGCCTTCGGCGCAGGCACAGGAAGTCAACCTGATCCAGGAGCGGGGCCAGATTTCTCTCGGCACCTTTCTCAACAATTCCGATTTGAAGATCCGCGTGGATGGGGAGACGAGCGAAGGGTCCAACGTCGACTGGGGCAACACTTTTGGCGACAAGGACGTGACGCGCTTCCGCCTGGATGGTCTCTGGCGTATCAACGAACGCCATCACCTGCGGTTCATGTACACGGACTACTCGCGCAACCGGACCGAGACCATCGAAGAGGAAATTATTTGGCAGGACGACGTGTTCCCCGTCAATGCGGAAGTCACGGCCAGGAGCAGTTTCGAGATCATCGAAGCGGCCTATGAATATGCTTTCATGCGCGCGGAAGATTATGAGCTGGCCGGTAGCATCGGCCTGCACTACACCAAATTGGAAGCCTCTCTCACAGGGGACGGTGGCGGTGGCACGGCGAGTCTCGGCGGAACTGCCTCAGTCGATGCGCCGCTGCCGGTGATCGGCCTGCACGGCATGTGGCGCATGGGCAGCAGCAATTTCTATCTCGACGGGCACGCCCAGTATTTCGCGTTATCCTTCGACGATTTCGACGGGTCTATCGTGAACTATCGTGCGGCGTTCATCTGGCAGCCGAAGAAGTACATCGGCATTGGCCTTGGGTACGACTCCTTCACGATCGACGTGGACGTGGAGAAGGAGAGATTCACCGGCTCCATGGACTGGACCTATTCGGGTCCGCAGGCGTTTTTCAACTTTTCGTTCTGATCGCGGTCGTCCGGCCATCCACCGCCCCAGAACGCTGCTCTGTCTGACGAGCAATTCTCGGGCGTGTTTCCATTAGACTCGCATCTGCAATTAGTGCCGCACCTGGTGCAGCGCTTTGGAGAGATTCAATGAAGCCACGCACGCAGCGGTGGATCCTCGGACTGGCGTCACTGGCATGGGCGTTCGCGCCATTTGCCACGGCTCAGGCGCCGGCAGCAGCATCGGTCTTCACCAAGGAACAGCTCGAACAAATCGTGGCGCCAATGGCGCTTTATCCGGACCCGGTGGTGGTGCAGATGCTGATGGCCTCGACCTATCCGCTCGAGATCGTCGAGGCCGCGCGCTGGATGAAGGCGAACCCTGGACTTAAGGATAAGGCGCTCGAAGAAGGGCTCAAGCAGCATGACTGGGACGCGAGCATCAAGTCGCTCTGCGGGTTTCCGGACGTGATGAAGCAGATGGACGAGAACCTCGACTGGACCCAGGACCTCGGTGACGCCTTCCTGGCCCAGAAGACGGAGTTGATGGACACGATCCAGCGCATGCGCGGCAAGGCCTATGAGTCGGGCAACCTGAAGACCACGGAACAACAGGTCGTCACACAGCAGCCCGATAAGATTATCGTGGTCGAGCCCGCTGACCCCGAGGTCATCTACGTCCCGACTTACTCGTCGACCGTGGTCTACGGAGGGTGGTCCTACCCCTACTATTACTACCCGCCGATGTACGTTGCGCCGCCGTACGGCTACGGCGCGGTGGCGTTTACCGTGGGCGTGATGTGGGGCGCGGCGATCTGGGGTGGAGCCAACTGGGGCTGGGGCCACAGCGATGTCGATATCGACATCAACCGGCAGAACAACTTCAATCGCAACACGAACATCGACGGCGGCAGGAACAAGATGAATAACAAGGCTGGGGGCAAGCAGTCGTGGCAGCACGATGCCTCGCACCGCGGCGGCGTCAACTACCGCGACAACAAGACCGCGCAGCAGCACGGGGCGCAGGCAGGGACAAACCGCGTCTCGCGCGATCAGGCTCGCGGCTACGACCGCGCGAGCGCAAGCGACAGGTCGGCGGGTGGCCAGCGCGGCCCCAGCGCGTCGACCGGTGCGGCTGGAAGCCGCGACCTGAGTTCTTCCCGCGGCAGCGGCGGGGGCAGTAGCGCGTACAGCGGCTCGCGCAACTCAGGTATGGATCGTTCCGCGAGCAGTCGCGGCGGCATGAGCCGCGGCGGTGGCATGAGCCGCGGTGGTGGCGGACGGCGGCGATAGGGATCAGGGAGAAAAGAAGATGAATACCGCTGATCAGCCGCGCAGTTTCTGCCTGCCGCTCACCGTGGTCGCAGTCCTGGCCACACTGGCGGCCTGCTCACCCGCGCCGCCCGGCACTTACTCGACTCCAGCAGAGGCCGTTCAGGCGCTCGGGGATCTTGTGGGTTCGGGCGATTCCAAGAAAGCCGAGGAGATGTTTGGCGCCGATGGGGTCGATTTGCTGAAATCGGGTGATGAAGCTGCCGACAAAGAGGACGCATTGCGTGTGAAAGCAATGATTCTCGAGAAGGTCGCATTCGAGGATCTTGACGAGACGACCAAGGCCGCCGTGATCGGGAATGAGGAATGGTGGTTCCCGCTTCCATTGGTCCTGGAGAAGGGTCGCTGGCGCTTTGACGTTGTCGCCGGGCGGGAGGAGTTGCTGAATCGGCGCATCGGCCGGAATGAACTGAATGCACTTGCGAGCCTCCATGCCTACGTTGACGCACAGCGCGAGTACTTCGCTCAGGGCGCTGGTGGCAAGCCGCCGGCCTACGCGCGCCGCTTCCGCAGCAGCGAAGGAAAGCGCGACGGCCTCTATTGGGCGGTGGCGGAGGGTGAAGAGGAAAGTCCGCTCGGGCCGCTCTACGCCGAGGCCGCAAGCGAACGAATGCAGGAAGCCGGCCCGCAGCCCTTCCATGGCTACTATTTCCGCATTCTGGAAGGCCAGGGCAAGAACGCGCCCGGCGGCGAGCGCAGCTATCTGGACAAGAAGGGCCGGATGACGCAGGGCTTCGCAGCGATTGGCTGGCCCGCGAAATACGGCAACTCGGGTGTCATGTCTTTCCAGATCAACCAGCAAGGCCTCGTGTTCCAGAAGGACCTCGGAGCCGAAACGGAAACGGCGGTGGCAGCGATCAGCGTTTATGATCCTGATGAGAGCTGGCACCCGACCCGCGACTGAGAATCCAGGGTATGCAGTGGCTGATGCCGCGGCGTCGGAGCGGATGATTCAGCAAGAGGGCCGCATTCGTCGTGAGATGGGTGCGGCCCTGATCACTACATGAGGTCCGATTCATGAAAATCGGCAAGAACCTGGTGCCCGGCTGGAGCGTGGCGCTCCTGTTCATGGCCACTGCCGGTTGCGGTGACAAGGTGGACGCGCCGTCGTCAACCACCCCTCCTGCCGCAACGCCCGAGCAGTCCGCACCCGTTCCGGAAGAGGTCGCCGACGAGACCCTCACGCTCGACATCGCGACCATTCAAAGGCCGTGGATCGGCGATCTGGACGGGATGATCGAACGGCGCCTCATCCGCGTGCTGACCGTCAACAGCAAGACGATCTATTTCGTCGACAGGGGCGTATTGCGCGGCACCGCCGTCGAGTATGCCCGGCTGTTCGAGGAAGAGCTCAACAAGAAACTGGTCGCGGAAAAGAAGCTCAAGAACAAGAACCTGAAGGTGCGGATCGCCTTCATCCCCGTGCAGCGCGATGAATTACTGCCGGCCCTGGTTGCCGGCAAGGGCGACATCGCCGCCGCAAGCCTGACGATCACCCCGGAGCGCCGAATGCTGGTCGACTTCACGACGGCCGGCATGAGCGACGTGAGCCAGGTCGTGGTGACCGGCCCCGAGTCACCGGGTATCACCAGCCTGGGTGATCTCTCCGGCAAGCCGGTTTTCGTTCGCAAGTCATCGAGCTATTACGAAAACCTGGGTGCACTCAACAGGAAATTTGCGGCCGCAAAGAAGCCGTTGGTGAAGCTCAAAGAGGCCCCCGAGACGCTGGAGGACGAGGATCTGCTCGAGATGCTCGACGCTGGCCTCATCCCGCTCATCGTCGTCGACAAACACACTGCGGATTTCTGGAAGCAGGTTTTCCCGCGGATCACCGTGCATGCGGATGTTGCAATCGACACCGGCGGCGAAATCGCCTGGGCAATCCGCAAGAACAGCCCACAGCTGAAGGCGAGGCTCGACGACTTTGCCCGGCGGCACAAGGCGGGGACTTCCATCGGCAACCAGCTTCTGACGCGTTACCTGAAAGACCTCAAGTACGTGAAGAATGCGGCTTCCGATGAGGAGCGCAACAAGTTCCTGGCCCTCATCGACTATTTCAAGAAATACGGCGACCAGTACGACGTGGATTGGTTGCTCATGGGAGCGCAGGCCTACCAGGAATCGCAACTCAATCAGAATGCCAAGAGCTCGGTAGGAGCGATCGGGATCATGCAGTTGATGCCTGCCACGGCCAAGGAGATGAATGTTGGCGACGTCGCCAAGGTCGAAGCCAACATCCATGCTGGCATCAAGTACATGCGCTACATGATGGACCAGTACTACGAGAAGGAACCGATGACGGACCTGAACAAGGCGTTGTTCGCGTTCGCTTCGTACAACGCGGGTCCGGCGCGTGTCAGGAAGCTCCGGGCGGAGGCCGCAGAGCGCGGGCTCGATCCCAACGTCTGGTTTCACAACGTGGAATATGTGGCGGCCGAACGCGTGGGCCAGGAAACGGTGACCTACGTCAGCAACATTTACAAGTACTACATCGCCTACCGGCTCGTGATGGAGGCGCAGGCAGCCAAAGAGGAAGATCTGGAGAAGGTCAGGGGTGAAGCCAAATGAGAATCGGAAGGCTTGGCCTGTGGCTCGGGTTTACGGCGCTTGTCGCCGGTTGTACACACCTTGGCCCCGGCACCGTGGCGGTCGACCGTTTCGATTACAGCTCGGCGATCGCCGATTCCTGGAAGCAGCAGACGCTGCTCAACATCGTCAAGCTGCGCTACATGGACCTGCCGGTGTTCGTGGACGTGGCGTCCATCGTTGCGGGCTATTCGCTGCAAACCGGGGTGACGGTTGGCGGCGTCGTGTCGACCGACGGCGCGGTGCAGGGCAACTACGGATCGCTGGGCGGACAGGCCATCTACACTGATCGGCCCACCATTACCTACGTGCCGATGACCGGGGAGAAATTCCTGCGTGGTTTGATCACGCCGATCGATCCCAAGAACATCTTCTTCATGCTGCAATCCGGTTACGCGGCGGATTTCATCCTGGGCCTGACCGTCGAGTCGCTCAATGGCGTGCGCAATCGTTCGACGTTTGGCGGCGTCGTGCGGGAGGCGGACCCGGAGTTCGTGCAGGCACTGGCCCTGTTGCGCGAGGTGCAGGCTGCCGGCGCAGTCGGGATGCGTGTCGAGGAGGACAAGGCCAAGGGTGCAACCGGCGTGTTGTTCTTCCGGCGGGAGGACATCACCCCTGAAATCGCCGAAAAATCGGCGGAGATCCGCCGATTGCTCAAGATGCCTGTGGACCAGCAGAGGTTCACGCTGACCTACGCACCGGGGCGTGGCGCAGGAGGTGAGTTGTCGGTGAACAGCCGTTCGATGCTGCAGATCATGGGCGCTTTCGGGAGTTACCTCGACGTGCCTGAGGCACACCTGCAGGACCGCAGTGTAGTCGTTACCTACACGAACGATTCAAACGAGAATCGCGCGCAAGTAGTGCGGATTCGCAGCGGAACGGAAATGCCGGCAGGCGCTTTCGCTGCGGTGCAGTACCGTGATCACTGGTTCTGGATCGACAACTCGGATTGGCAGACCAAGCGCGCGATGACCGCGATCATGTTCTTCTTCACGCTGGCGGATACAGGGACCAACGACAAGCTGCCGCTAATCACAATTCCGGCGCAGTAGCCGCGCGATGGAAGATTCATGGCCGTGACAAGAGGCCTGCTGGTCGTTATGGCGGTACTCGAGGCGGCAACGGGCGTCGCGTTGCTGATATTGCCCGTATTCGTGGTTTCGCTGCTGCTCGGCGAGTCTCTCGACACGGCCGGCGGGCTTGCTGTCGCGCGCATAGCCGGGGCGGCATTGCTGTCGCTTGGGCTCACTTGCTGGCTCACACGCCATGATGGAAAAACCGGAGCGGGCCGGGGCGTGGTCGTGGCGATGCTGGCCTATAACGTCATGGTGATCGCGGTTCTGGCACACGCAGGTCTTGGTCTGGGCATGAGCGGCATCGGCCTGTGGCCGGCTGCCGGAGCGCATATGGTGCTGGCGTCCTGGTGCCTTGCGAGTCTCCGATCGCGGAATTGAAATGACCCGTCGGCGACGAAAACAGGAGAACAAAACCGGCAGTCCGCCCCAAGCGTCACCGCCATCTGGCGGCAGCCCGCCGACGCGCGTCGGGAGAATCAGTCGACGATGGATCTGGTTAGCTTGTGCCGTATTGGCCATTGCGGTGGCGGCGTGGGTCAGCCTGCGAGGCGGACCTTGGAACGAAGCGGATCCCGATCAGTTGAGCGACGCGATACCGCCGCACTATGCCGGACGCGCGGTGTGCGCCGATTGCCACGCGGAACAGCAGGCCGCCTGGATGGGCTCGCACCACGACCTCGCGATGCAGGAAGCCACCGAGAAGACTGTTCTTGGGAATTATGACGATGCGCAATTCGATTACGCGGGAGTAACGACGGAATTTTTCCGGCGAGACGGGAAATTCATGGTGCGTACGGATGGCGCGGACGGCGAACTCGCGGATTTCACGATTGCGTACACGTTTGGCGTGGAGCCACTCCAGCAATACCTCATCGCATTGCCGGGTGGTCGCCTGCAGGCACTGTCCATCGCCTGGGACGCGCGGCCGGCGGAGCAGGGCGGCCAGCGCTGGTACCACCTGTATCCGGATGAATCGATTGGCCATGAGGACGAGTTGCACTGGACCGGGCCGCAGCAGAACTGGAACTACATGTGCGCGGAGTGTCATTCGACCAATCTCGAGCGCAAGTACGATGCCGCCAGTCGAAGCTACGCGACGAGCTGGTCGGAGATCGACGTGTCCTGCGAAGCCTGTCACGGGCCGGGCTCGAGGCACGTGGACTGGGCGCGAAACCGCGATCCCTCACGCGATGGCGATGCCAGCGATAGGGGCCTTGTCGTGCGCTTCGACGAGCGCCGCGGTGTTTCATGGAACACGGACGCAACGAGCGGGAAACCGGTTCGCAGCAGTCCGCGAACGTCGAATCGTGAGCTCGATACCTGCGCGCGCTGCCATTCCCGGCGCGGCCAGATCTGGGGCGAGTACCTGCAGGGTCGCCCGATCGGCGACACCCATCGCGTCGCGCTGCTCGATTCAGGGCTCTACTATCCGGACGGCCAGATTCGTGACGAGGTGTACGAGCACGGATCGTTCCTGCAGAGCCGCATGCACCAGGCGGGCGTCACCTGCAGCGACTGTCATGAGCCCCACAGCCAGAAACTGCGGGCGCCCGGCGGCGCGGTCTGCCTGACCTGTCACACGGCACCGAAGTACACGAGCACCGAGCATCACCATCACCAGCCGGAGTCTTCTGGCGCCGAGTGCCTGGCATGCCACATGCCCGGGCGCGATTACATGGTGATCGACAATCGCCGCGATCACAGCCTGCGCATCCCGCGGCCGGATCTGGCGGAGGCCACCGGTGCTCCGGACGCCTGTACCAGCTGCCATCGAGATCGCAAACCCGCGTGGGCCGCTGCAAAGCTTCATGACTGGTTCGGATCGACGCCTGCCGGGCTGCAACGTTACGCAGAGATCCTTCACGACGGCGACACCCGTGCCGCGGGTGCACGCGAGCGCCTGCTTGCGCTGGCGCGGGATGGCACTCAGCCGGGCATCGCCCGGGCAAGCGCGCTGCAACGCCTGGATCAAATCCGGGGACCCGCCGAGCTGGACGCATTGAGTTTGCTGCTCCGCGACGGCGACTCGCTCGTGCGGCGGGCCGCGGTCTCGGCACACCAGAACCTGCCGCCTGAAATGCTGGATCGCCTCTTCTCGGCACTCGACGATCCCCAGCGAGACGTCAGGCTTGAAGCCGTGCCATTGATTGCCAGCTTGCCTGCTGCGCAGCTGAATGCAGGCCAGATTTCTGCGCGCGATCGGGGCATAGAGGAATACGAAGCCTCGCAGCGGGTCAACGCAGACCGGGCGGAATCGCACGTCAACCTGGGTCTCCTCTGGGCAACGCTGGGGAAACATGCCGAGGCCCAGGCGGCCTATGAAGAGGCCCTGTCGATGGATCCGAAATTCGTGCCGGCGGCGGCGAATCTCGCGGACCTTCACCGGACGCTTGGACGGGAATCGGATGCGGAGTCGGTACTGACGCGCGCCATTGAATCGAATGCGCAGGCGGCGGCATTGCACCATGCGTTGGGCCTGCTGATGGTGCGCACCGGCAGGTCGCCGGAAGCGCTGGGTGAACTCAAGCTCGCCGCTGAGCTCGCCCCTGAGTCGAGCCGATACGCTTATGTGTACGCGGTGGCGCTGGAAAGCAGCGGCAGGCGACGCGATGCGATTCGGGTCCTGCGCTCGGCGCTGTCCAAGCAGCCCAATGATCGCGACATGCTCTGGGCGATCGCGAACTGGCAACTGGACAGCGGAGACCGCGCGCAAGGGCAAGAGGCCGCACAGCGGCTGGCATCGCTCGAGCCGGATGATCCGAATGTTCGCGCATTGCTCGAACGCGCGAACACACGGGAATGATGGGGCGGCCTGGCCGCCCGCAGCCTGATTACTTGACGGTGTAACCCCGGGCTTCGAGACAGGCCGTCATCCCGCGCTTGAACGAAGCCGCGAGTTCCTGCTGCGCGGCCTTGGCCTGCTCGGTGCTGGCCTGAGCCTGCGCCTGGGACTGTTGCTCCTGCTGCGCCTTGGCCTGGCGAGCTTGTCGGCCGCCAGCCAGCACGCCGACGGTCGCGCCGACCGCCGCGCCCTTGCCGGCATCATTATCCGCAACCTCGCCGATGACTGCACCCGCCGCGGCGCCCCTGACGGCACCCTTGGCGCGCTGGCCACCCTGCGCCGGCTGCGCGGGCGCAGCTGCCTGGGCTGGTGCCGGCGGCGGTGGCGGCGACATGGGATCGTAGCCGGATTCCTGTTTCGCCCAGTTGTAGCACTCGCCTTCATCGAGCGTCTGCTTCTCGGCCGTCTGGCCCTTGGCGGGGTAGGCAAAAATCCCCGCCGAGGCGGCAAGACTCTTGCCCGGGGGCGGAGGACTCTGTGCAGCTGCCAGTGCCACCACGCCACTTGCGAATACGCCGGCTACCCATCGCGCGGTCGAGTTAAACGGATACATCGGAACGCCTCTATTCATGAATTTGTTTCAGAACTGCCAGCAGCCGTGAGTTTACGGCAATGTGGAACCACCGCTGTGAGGAGTTCTACGGAGGGCACCGGCCCGCAGGTCCGGGTGGCTGACGCCCTCATAATGGCGGCGTGAAAGTCAGGACTCTGCCGTCGGGGAGGGAGTTCCAGGCGCGTGGCGACGAGCCTGTGCTTGGGGCCGCGCTGCGGCAGCACCTGAACCTGCCGCACAGCTGCAAGGGCGGTTCCTGTGGCACTTGCCGCGTCCGCCTTCTTTCAGGCCGCATTGCCTATCCACATGGAAGGCCGGCCGGCATCAGCGCCGCGGAGGAGGCTGCGGGCCACGCGCTGATCTGCCAGGCGCGCGCGCTCGAGGACCTGGTCATCGAAATCCACGAAGTGCGGTTCGTTACCGACGTCGAAATCAAGAGCCTGCCCAGCCGCATCGAGAGGATGCGCCGCCTTGCACCGGACGTCATGGGCGTGTGGCTGCGGCTTCCGGCAGTTGAATCCTTTACCTGGCAATCCGGGCAGTATCTGGACGTCATGTTGCCCGGCGAGCGACGCCGCAGCTTCTCGCTCGCAAACCCGCCGCATGACTCGGCGCTTCTGGAACTTCACGTGCGCCGCGCGCCGGGTGGTGCCTTCAGCGAGCAGGTATTTTCGACGCTGCGGGAGGGATCGCTCCTGCGCATCGAAGGGCCGCTCGGCCAGTTCGTCTATCGCGCAGGCGGACGGCCGCTGTTGCTGGTCGGCGGCGGCACCGGTTATGCGCCACTCAAGGCGATGCTCCGCCAGGTGCTGGAAAAGGATACCGGACGCGACGTGACGCTCTTCTGGGGCGCGCGCACGACGGCGGATCTCTATGAGGATACGTGGCTTCGCGAACTTGGCGGGCGGCACGCGAACTTCCGCTATGTCTCCGTGCTGTCGAACCAGCCGGCGATCGAGCCGCACGAATCGGGCCTGGTGCACGAGGCGGTCGTCCGGCACGCCACGGGACTCGCGGAGTCGGACATTTATGCAGCTGGGCCGCCCGCGATGATCGACGCGGTGCGCGCGGCGCTTCCGGCGCAAGGTGCCGACCCCGAGCGGATCTACATCGATTCTTTCGATTACGCGCCCGTGTAGCGTCTACCGGAACAGGCCATCGTCCAGTATCGAGCCCTTGCCGACTGGCCGGCTGATCTGCAGCCAGATGCTCCAATCGTCGGGGGCAACGCCCGCTCCCAACGTGAATGTGCCGAACGTCGTCGGGCCCGCAAGGTACGCTGACGCGCTGTAAATCTCATCGTCTGCGACGAGGTCGATCCGGTCGTAGAGTCCGGCGGCCTGAAGGCCAAAGCCACCGTAGATCGCCTGGTTCTTGACCGGCACGAGATCCACGAGGCGCCAGAGGAAACTGGCCTGCGCGAGCCAGTATTCGCGCACCCTCAGCTCATCGTACGAAAATGCCGGGAGGGTACGCGGCCCGCCCAGCGCAAACGCGCGATCGACAGGCAGGTCGTCGCCAAGGTCGGCTCCTCCCGCGAGACTGAGCCACATGACGTTCTTGCCGAAAGACAGCGCCGTGCGGAATCCGGCCTCGACACGCTCCCAATCGCGATCGGACCCCAGTGAGTCGTCCATCATCTGGTATTCCACCGCCGCGGCGATGCCGCTCGTCGCGAAAGACGCGGCATCCCTGGAATCGTAGCGGGCGGAAATCATGAGTCCCGCATCCAAGAAATCGCCCTCGGGCAGCAGCGGATCGCCGGTCTTGATGTCGATTTCACGCTCGGCGGCACCGTAGCCGACCCGCAGTTGCGCGGACCGCGAGATATTCCATCCAAGATCCACGCGCCCGCCGTAATTGGTGAATTCATACGTCGCGATGTTATCGCCATCGTCGTAGACCTCCTCGACGGATCGGCTCGCGAAGAGGCCAGGTTCGACAAAAAATTGCTGCGGGACGTCGAACGGCTGATACAGACTCGTCGAAAGCAGCGATTCATAGCCGATCTGCAGGTGATTGCGCCATTGACCGCCACGGTCGTTCAGCCAGTTGTGGACATGCTGGACACCCAGCAGGAACTTGAGGTCGCCACCGCCATCCGCAAAGAGTCCCATGCTCGGCCGCAGGACGTTCGGTCCGATGGAAACTTCCTGTGGCAGCCAGACGAGAGTGGCATCGTCGGCGCTGCCTTCCAGCCGGTACCCGACAGACTCCAGGCCCTTCAGCGCCGACATGCGGCCAGCATCCTCGCTGATGGCATTGACGTTGGCTTCCTGGCCGGGACGAATGGTCGTGATTGTCTCGAGGTAATCGGGGTTGACGTGCTCAAGACCTTCGTAACGTATGCTGGCGACCTTCGCCTCGACTTCCTGGGGGGTGCTGATCTTCTGCCGCCACGCCGTGTATTCCGCACTGCTCACGGCAAGCGCAGCCAGGCGGTCCGAGTTCTTGCGTGCCGCGACCTCACCCAGAGGAATCGTCTCCGGCGTGCGCTCGAAATCGGAAGTCGTGATGTCTCCCATCAGCACGTCGATGCGGATGTCCCGCTCGGTGAGCGACTCCAGCTGGGTCTTTTCATTGACTTCGAACATGACATCCATGCTGCGCGAAAGCAGTTGCGTGGCCTGCACCAGCTTTTCCGCCGTGGCCGGGGGCTCGACGAGATTGGAGACGATGACGATGTCGGCACAGGTGTTGCGCGCGACGTCGACCGGAATGTTCCGGACCATTCCGCCGTCCGAGAGGATGTACCCCTCTCCCACAACAGGGGAGAAGGCCCCGGGAATAGCCATGCTGGCCCTCATTGCGTTCGCCAGGTCGCCGTGATCGAGGATGACCATGTTGCCGCTGATCATGTCGGTCGCCACGGCCCGGTAGGGTATCGGGAGCTTGTCGAAATCCGCGACGAGTCGCGAGCGGGCCACGTAGGACCTCAAAAGGTCATCGATCGCACTCGAATTGGTCAGTCCGGAAGGCGTCACGATCTCACCGTCGCGGAGCCCGAGTTCGAGCGTTGTGTTGGCTTCCGTGGCCAGTCGCTTCTGCTCAATAGGCTCGAGGGGCCGGCGGCCCGCGCCGCCGACAACTGTCTTCCAGTCGATCCCGTTAATGAACGTCTCGATTTCCGCCGCAGACTGACCCGATGCGTAACCGCCGCCGACCAGCGCGCCCATGCTGGTCCCGGCAATGCAATCGATTGGCACGCGGAGTTCCTCGAGGACTTTCAGAACCCCGACATGCGCTCCACCCTTGGCTCCGCCCCCGGCCAGCACAAGACCGATTCGTGGCCGATGGCCAGGCCCGCTGACGGCGGCAGTTTCCGCTGGTGCGGCAACGGTGCCGAGAGGCAGAGTCGACAGGGCGCATACAGCGGGCGCAACGAGCTTGAACACGTTGCGACCATTGACTCGGGGCATCGAAAACACTCCTGGACTGGGACTGCAGACGGCGCGAGGCGCGCAATACTGTCGAGCGGGGCGGGATTCTACAGTGAGTCGGCACCTGCCGCCCGCCAGCGGATCAGTGCGCCCGTGAGCGCGGCGTCGTCGGGTGAGTCGGCGAGCACGATCGGCGAGCCGAGGCCGAGACGGGCAGCGGCTTCCGCGACGCGGCGCGAACCTGTCACGAGCGCGGTCGAATCCATCAGTTCGCGGCAGCGCGGTGTGACGATGCCAACGAGGGCCTCGAGCAGCTCCACGCTCGTCGCCGCATAGGCGCGAATTCCGCCCTGGCGCCACAGCTGCTCGATCTCGGCCTGCAGTTCGGCCGATGGCCGGGCAGGTTCGCGCGTGTAGACCTCCGCGTACTGCACGCGCGCGCCGCGTGCGGTCAGCACTTCTGCGAGCAACTCGCGACCGCCCGAGCCACGCACGATCAGCACGCGCTGGCCGCTCAGCTGCGCAAGCTGCGGCATGGCGAGCAGGGATTCGCTGTCTGAGCCTTCTGCCGGCATCAGGGATACGCGGTAACCGGCCGCATTCAGTGCGGCGGCCGTTGCCTGGCCGACGGCCGCGACCGGCGCGTCGCGCCGCTGGTCGAGAAAGTCCGCTCCAAAGCGAGCCGCATTCGCGCTGACGAAAATCACGAGGTCGTAACGGTCTGCGGGCCCGATGGCAGCGCGAACCGCGGCGCGATCCGGACGCGGCTTGATCACGAGCGCGGGGTAGCGGATCGCGGCGCCGCCCTCGGCCTCGATCAGCTGGCACAGGTGATGAGCCTGATGCTCGGGGCGCGTCACGAGCACGCCGATTCCCTTGAGCCGGGTCACTTCAACAGCTCCCCGGCACCGGCATCGAGAAGACGGCCTGCAAGTGCGGCACCGAGCCTCGCTGCATCGGTCACGGGGCCGGAAATGTCGTCGGCGAAGATCGTCCGGCCATCCGGCGATCCAACGAGGCCCCGCAGATTCAGCGTTTCGCCGTCAATCGTCGCGTGCGCGGCAATCGGCGACTGGCAGCCTCCACCGAGCCGCGCGGAAAACGCGCGCTCGGCTTCGAGCCGCATGCGCGAGGCGGCATGTTCCAGCGGGTGGACCAGTGCAAGAACATCGTCTCGGCCGGCGGCATATTCGATGCCGATGACGCCTTGCCCGACGGCGGGCAGCATCTGTTGCGAAGAGAGCAGTGCGCGGACCCGTGCCTTGAGGCCGAGGCGCTCGAGGCCTGCCGCGGCGAGGATCGTTGCGTCGCAGTCGCCCGCGTCCAGTTTTCGGAGCCGCGTCTCGACGTTGCCGCGAAGGACGACAATCGCGAGGTCGGGCCGGGCATGCAGAAGCTGGCACTGCCGCCTGAGGCTCGAGGTGCCGACCCGTGCGCCTCGCGGCAGTGCGGCGAAGGAATCATGGCTGGGAGAGACGAAGGCATCGCGGGGATCCCCACGCTCGAGCGCGGCCCCGATCACGAACCCCGGTGGCAGCTCGCTCGGCAAGTCCTTCATCGAGTGCACCGCGATGTCCGCCTGGCCCTCCTGGAGCGCGTTTTCGAGCTCCTTGATGAAGAGGCCCTTGCCGCCCTCGGCCGCGAGGCTCCGGTCCTGGATCCGGTCGCCCGCGGTGATGATCGGTACGAGGCTGACGGCGAGGCCGGCGTGGGCCACTGCCAGGCGCGCGGCGACGTGCTCGGCCTGCCAAAGCGCAAGCCGGCTCCGTCGTGTCGCGATGCGGACCTGCCGGGACATCGGGTCATTTTGCCATGCAGCGTCAAAGAGCTAGGATTCGTCCCATGAACCGCCCCATTGCGACCCTGATTGTCCTTTTATGCGGCCCTGGCATGGCATTTGCCGACGACACCGCGCGCGCCTCGATCGGCAGCTCGGAGCTGATCGCGGGCGGCGAAGCCGTGCTGGACGAACCCGTTTACGGCAACGCATTCGCCGCCGGCGGGCGCGTCGAAGTCCGCGAAAGGATCGAAAAGAGCGCTTTCGTCAGCGGCGGCGACGTCACCGTCGCAGGCTCCATCGGCCGTAACCTTTTTGCGTCAGGCGGCGACCTCCGCCTCGAGGGCGAGGTCGAGGGCAAGGCCCGCGTGGCGGGCGGCACGCTTCGCATGTCGCCTGCTGCCCGAATCGGCGGCGATGCCACATTCGCCGGCGGAATCATCGACATCGACGGTTCGATCGGCGGAAGTCTCCGTGCCTATGGTGAAAGGATCGTCATCAATGGCACTGTCGGCGGGGATGTGGAACTCGCCGGCGAGAACATTCGTCTCGGGCCGGATGCGCGTATCGGGGGACGGGTCGTCTACCGGAGCCGCGACGACGTTGTCGTGGATCCCGCTGCGCAGGTGGCCGGCGGAATCAAGAAATCCACGAGGGACCGCGATTGGCTCCACAAGGTCGGGCGCGGCGCGACGATCGCAGGCGGCATCACGATTTCGCTCGGCATGCTGCTCCTGGGCGCCGTCCTCATTCTTGGGATGCCGCGCTTCAGCCGGGAAGCAGCAGCCTCGATCCGCCGCAAGCCCTGGCAGGCCCTCGGCCTCGGATGCGTGATGCTGATCGGCGTGCCGATCACGATTGCTATCTTCATCGTGACGCTGGTCGGAATTCCGCTCGCCCTGCTGCTCGCATTCGGCTACGTCGCGCTACTGATGCTCGGCTTCCTGATCGCCGCAATCTTTGTCGGCGATCAGGCGCTCGAGCGCATCGATGCGGCAAAGCTCGGATCCGTCTGGTGGCGCGCGTTGTTCCTGCTGCTCGCCGTCATCGTGATCGCGGTCGTAAGGCAGATTCCGGTCATCGGAGGGATCGCGTGGTGGCTCCTGTTCCTGGCGGGCATCGGCGCATTTACCATGCGCAGCTGGCAGGGTTTCAGGAACGATCCGGCGACGGCCTAGAGCTCAAGGTCCGGACGACATCTGCCGCGAGCCGGCGGCTGACCGCAAGCGTTCCGCCGCCCTGCAGGCGCACGACCTGCTGGCCTTCGGCATTCTTTTCAAGACCCACGATGTGCCCGATCGCGACCAGCGAGTTGCGGTGCACGCGGATGAAGCGGCCCTCGAATTCCTCTTCGAGCGACTTGAGAGGTTCCTCGATCAGTTCCTCGCCGGTCGTGTGGCGGAGCGTCGTGTATTTCTGTTCGGCGATGAAGCAGAGGATCTTCTCGACCGGGATCAGGCGCAGTTCGTCGCGCGCACGGACCGCGATCCGCGTACGCGGGCCGCCCATACCTTCCGCGATTCGCGTCAGCTGGGCGCGGGTCGGGCGGCGTGCACGTTCGAGCGCCTCCTTGAGCTTGTCCGGCCTCACGGGTTTCAGAAGGTAGCCGGCGGCCTGGGCGTCGAAGGCCGCGAGCGCATGCTGCTCGTAGGCCGTCGTAAAAATGACCGCCGGAGGCTCCGGCATGCGGGCGAGGTGGTGCGCCGCTTCAAGGCCGTCCATGCCCGGCATGCGGATATCGAGCAGCACGACTTCGGGGCGCAGCCTGCCCGCGAGCAGCAATGCCTCTTCCCCGCTCGAAGCGACGCCTGCCAATTCGACTCCAGGCATTTCCTCGACCAGGTGCGAGAGCCGCTCGCGGGCGAGCGGCTCGTCGTCGACGACCAGGACGCGCAGGTTCATGCGGGTGCGGCGACGGCTGGAAAGCGAAGCGTAACGACGAAGCGTTCCGGAGCTTCGAACACCTCGACCTGCGCGTCGCCATGGAACATGAGCTCGAGCCGCTGGCGCACGTTGTCGAGGCCGATCTGGTGGCCTGTCCGGCGCGCGATGATTTTCGCCGCCACGGGGTTGTCGATCGTCAGGACCGCCATCGATCCCTCGCGCTTGCCGTTCACACGTATCGTGCCGCCTTTGTCGAGCGGCTCGATGCCGTGATAAACGGCGTTCTCGAGCAGCGGCTGCAGGATCAGCGCGGGTACCGACGCGTCCATCGGAAGCCCGTCGATCTGCCAGTCGACCTGCAGGCGATCGCCGAGCCGGAGCCGCTCGACGCGCTCGTAGGCCCGCGCGATCTCGATCTCGCTCGCAAGCGGGATGCGCTCGCGGTGCTCGCGCAGCGACGCGCGAAACAGGTCGGACAGGTCGGCGATCGCCTGTTCGGCGGCGCGCGGATTGGTGCGGGTCAGCGACGCGATCGTATTCATGCTGTTGAACAGGAAATGCGGGCGGATCCGCGCCTGCAGCGCGCGCACGCGGCTCTGGGCCTCGGCTTCGACGTTGCTGCGCCACTGGTGCGTCACGTAGAAGTAGCGAAGCGCCAGTCCGCCCGCGATCGTGCAGATCGAGAGGTTGCGCAGCATGAGTTCCAGGTGATCGGCACCGGCGGCCCGGCTGACGATGCCGAGCAGCCGGTCGGGGTAGGCGGCAAGCCACCAGGCGGCTTCGGTGACGGCGGCGGTGATAACGAGCATCAGGGCGAGCGCCACGGCGGAGCCTGCAAGGACATCGAGCTTCGACAGCAGGCCGCGCGCGGCACACCAGGCCGCCGCGGTGCCCAGCGCCGCCCACAGCAGGAACAGTGAGATCTGCGCGAGATCGGGCCAGAAACTGGACGAAATGCCGTGACGCGCGAGGGTGAAGAGAAGCGCCACGAGCTCGGCGATCAGGATCACCGCGAGCACGCTCCGCGCGCGGCAGAAATCGGGCAGATAGAATCCGGGACGGTCAGCCACTGGAGCCGTTCCGGGAAAAGAGCGGCTGCTTGAGCCGGAATATCGTCGAGATATCCTCCTCGCCATGACCGGAGGCGAGCAGGCGCGCGTAGTCCGCGAGCGTCGATTCGACGACAGGCAGGGTCGCGCCATGCCGCGCAGCCATGTCGCGGCAGATTCGCAGGTCCTTGTCATGCAGCCGCACGCGGAATCCCGCGGGGTAGGCGCCGCGCACCATGAACGGCGCACGGTGTACGAAGTACCAGGAGGAGCCGGCGCCCTGGCCGAGGATCTCGATTACACGTTCGAGCGGCAAGCCTTCCGCCTGTGCGAAGGCCATCGCCTCGGCGGCGACCTGGATCGCACCCGCGCACAGGATCTGGTTCGTCGCCTTTGTCGCCTGGCCGGCGCCTGAGGGTCCCATCAGCACGATTGTCTTGCCGAGGGCCGCGAGCACCGGCCGCGCCCGTTCGAATACCGCAGGCTCGCCGCCGCACATGATGGCGAGCGTCGCGTTCTTCGCACCTTCGACGCCGCCGCTGACCGGGCAATCGAGAAAACCGGCCCGTACGGCTGCGAGCCGCCGCGCGGCCTCGCGCGCCGTGTCCGCGGAGACGGTGGAACAATCGATGACGATCGCATCGTCTTGAAGCCCAGGGCACAGCGAATCGACGACGGCGAGCAAGTCGTCATCGGCCGAGACGCAGATGACGACGACCGGGCAGGCGGCGGCCAGTTCATCCGGCGTCGCGAATGCGAGGCAGCCCGTTTCGGCGGCGAGAGCGGCGGCTTTAGATGAAGTGCGATTCCAGACGCCGGCGAGGAGGCCGGCACGATGCAGATGGCGGGCCATGTGCTGGCCCATGGCGCCGAGACCAATGAATCCGGCTTTCATGGCGGGCTCCATTTTGCCCGCTTTGGCGAATCAGTCGCAGTATTCGGTAACTGCCTGCTTGGCGCGGGCACGGGCCTCGGTGAGCTCCTTGTCCGTCAGGTACTCGCGCTTGCCGTCCGGCGTTTCGCGGAACAACCGGCGCGAATCGATGTATCGCTGGTAGCGATCCTGCGCGGCTTTGCATTGCTCGACCTTGGCCTTTGCGGCATCGGCTTCCGCCTCCGCAATCGCATCTTCCGAAACGGGCGGTTCCGGCGTTGTCGGCCCATCCGCCTGGGCGGCCGGCCCGGCACCCGTGTCTGCGCCTTCTTCCGAGTAGTTGCCGCTGTAGGATTCTTCTTCGTCCGTAGTACCGGACTCGCGCTGATAGACGCTCAGGATTCTCGCGTCGCCCTGGCGCGGCGGCAGATCCGTGTAATGGACTTGTCCGGAGCCGTCCACCCACTTGTAGACGGTCTCCGCCGTGGCGACCGCGGCGAGGCCCGCCATCACGAAGGTCATTATGACTACTTGAATCCGGGACATATTCAACCCCCGATTGCGCAACACAGTGTGGCTTTCCGGCACCCGAAAACCCTTGACGCCCGTCACACTGGAGCCTGACCCTTGCCGGAGTTTAACGTAACCGGGGTCAGTGGTTATAGGCGCGCTCGTCGTGGAGCGCGAGATCGAGGCCCTCGACCTCCTGATCCCGGGAAACGCGCAGGCCGATGGTGGCGTTCAGGAGCTTCAGGATGACGAACGTGCCGATGCCGCTCCAGGCGACGGTGAAAAGCACGCTTTTCAGCTGAATCCAGACCTGGGCGCCGATCGTGACGCCCTCCGCGAGTCCCGTGCCGCCAAGCGTCCCCGCACAGATGCCGGTCATGATCGCGCCCACCATGCCGCCGACGGCGTGAACGCCGAATACGTCGAGAGAATCGTCGTAGCCCAGCAGTCGCTTGAGCCGGGTGGCGGCCAGGAAGCAGAGCGCGCCTGCGGTGACCCCGATCAGGAGGGCGCCTGCCGGGCCTGCCGTACCGGACGCGGGCGTGATTGCGACGAGTCCGGCGATTGCGCCGGTCGCGACGCCAAGTGCGCTCGGCTTTCCGTGCGCGGCCCATTCGAAGCTCATCCAGGCGAGTGCGGCCGCCGCCGTCGCCACCTGCGTTACCAGCACCGCCATTCCGGCCGTGCCATTCGCAGCGAGCGCGCTGCCCGCGTTGAAACCAAACCAGCCGACCCAGAGAAGCGCGGCGCCGACGAGCGCGAACGGCACGTTGTGCGGTGGCGTCACGGCGGCGGGGTAGCCGTGGCGCCGGCCGATCATGAGCGCGGCGGTGAGTCCCGCGATTCCCGCATTGACGTGCACCACGGTGCCGCCCGCGAAGTCGAGCACGCCCCAGTCCCACATCAGCGCGCCCGGTCCGCTCCACACCATGTGTGCCATCGGCGCGTAGACGAGCGTGAACCAAAGCGCCGTAAATGCGATCAGCGCTCCGAATTTCATTCGCTCGGCGAAGGCCCCGACCGTGAGGGCGGGCGTGATGATCGCAAACGTCAGCTGAAACGTAGCGAACAGGGACTCGGGGATCGTCCCGACGAGCGAGTCCACGGTGACGCCTGCCATGAACGCCTTTCCGAAACCTCCGACGAATGTTCCTGTCGCCTCGAATGCGAGGCTGTAGCCGTAAATGACCCAAAGCACCGAAACAAGTGCCGCAATCGCAAAGCACTGCATCAGGACGGACAGGGCGTTCTTGACACGGACCATGCCGGCGTAGAGGAGGGCGAGACCCGGAAGGGTCATCAGGAGGACGAGCGCGGTCGCGACGATCATCCAGGCGGTATCTCCGCTGTCGATCGCTGGTACGACTTCTTCCAATGCGTTTCCCCCAATTAAGGCGATTTCACCGCCAACTGGAACCGGCTAGCCTGCCAAAGCAGTGCAGCATCCGTGCCAATAGTTAAGGACCTCTAAATCAACGAGTTACGAGTGGCCAAGGCAGGGCGGATGCGGTTGCCTGCACCGCGGCTGTGCGTGGCAGCGAGCGCCACGCCCCGTTGCCGTGCGTCGCTTGACGCAGGCGCCGGCGGCCCGGATGCTGCGGGCAAAGCGGAGCAGAACTTTGGCCTTCGACCCGAAATCCCTCGACGAACTCGCGCGGAAGCTCGCGGATGCAGTTCCGCCCGGCCTCGCCGCGCTCGGGGCCGACCTCGAGCGGAACTTCAAGGCCGTCCTGCAGGGTGGACTTGCAAAGCTCGACCTGGTGACGCGCCAGGAGTTCGACATCCAGGCCGCAGTGCTGCGGAGAAGCCGCGAGCGACTGGAAGAACTCGAGCAGCGCATCGCAACGCTGGAAAAGCCCCCAAAAAAATAATCGTTGCGGGTGCCGACCCGTGACGCTCGCGACCGTGCTGACCCGTGCGCAGTTCGGGCTCGACGCGCCGCTCGTGCGTGTCGAGGTGCACTGCGGCGCCGGACTCCCGCAATTCACGATCGTCGGCCTCGCCGAGACGGCCGTGCGTGAAAGCCGCGAACGGGTGCGCGCGGCACTCGCGCATTGCGGCTGTGGGTTTCCCGCGGGGCGCGTCATCGTCAGTCTCGCGCCCGCGGATCTGCCGAAGGAGGGCGGGCGGTTCGACCTGGCGGTCGCGCTTGGGATCCTGGCCGCGTCGGAGCAGCTCCCTGCGGAGCGACTCGAAGGCACCGAGTTCTACGGCGAGCTGTCGCTCTCCGGCGAATTGCGCACGGTCCGCGGCACGCTTGCCGCCGCAGTTCATGCCGTGCGGGAAGGCCACCGGCTCGTCGTTCCTGTGTCCAATGGCGACGAGGCGCGCGTCGCGCACGGCGCACGGGTCGCGGGCGCAACTTCCTTGACCGCCGTCTGCCACGGACTCCGGGGCGGTGCGGGACTCGACTTCACGACGACGGGCGAGCTGCCTTTCTGCCGGGGATCCGGCCCGGACCTGGCCGACGTGCGGGGACAAGCGGGCGCGAAGCGCGCACTGGAAATCGCGGCTGCGGGCGGGCACAGCCTGCTCCTGATCGGACCGCCGGGCGCGGGCAAGAGCATGCTTGCGCAACGCCTGCCGGGACTGCTGCCGCCGCTCGACGATGCCGAGGCGCTCGAATGCGCGATGCTGCATTCGCTGGTGCGTCCCTTGCCGCCCGTCTCGGAATGGCGCCGCCGTCCTTTTCGCGCGCCGCATCACGGCGCATCCGCGGCCGCCGTCGTTGGCGGGGGAGGCCGCCTGCGCCCCGGGGAGATTTCCCTCGCGCATCACGGCGTGCTTTTCCTGGACGAACTGCCGGAGTACCGGCGCGACGTGCTCGAGGCCCTGCGGGAACCGCTCGAGACGGGTTTGGTCAGCATTGCTCGCGCAGCCTGGCGCGGGCAGTTTCCGGCCCGCTTCCAGCTCGTTGCGGCGATGAATCCCTGCCAGTGCGGCTACGCCGGCGATTCGAACGGGCGCTGCCGTTGCACGGCTAAAATGGTGCGGCGTTACCTCTCGCGGATCTCCGGTCCCTTGCTCGACCGGATCGACCTGCATGTCGAGGTCCCCCGGCTCGAGTATGCATTTCTCGGTCCTGCGGGAACTCTGCCGGAGTCGAGCGCTAGCGTCGCGGCGCGCGTTTGCGAAGCCCGGCGTCGTCAGCAGGAACGCGGCGCGCTGAATGCAGCGCTCGATCCCAAGGGACTCACCGGTGCCTGCAGCCTCGGCTTGCGCGAGCACCAGTTGCTCGACGCAGCGTCGCGGCGCCTCGGACTCTCGGCGCGCGCATGCCACAGGATCCTGCGCGTCGGCCGCACGATCGCCGATCTGTCAGCACGTGAAACCGTGACTGTGACGGAACTGTCGGAGGCGATCGGATTCAGGAGGCTCGATCGCGAGCCACAGGCGGCGACCGGCTAGCGGCTCGTTTCCACCATATGCTCGACGGCTGCCTTGATTGCATCGTCCGGCAGATCGAGCCGTCCGCCCTTGGCGGGCATGACGCCGGCGGGGCCCTGGTAGCCCTTGATCGCATGAGTTTCCAGTGTCGCGATTCCCTGCGCGATGCGCGGTGCCCAGGCAGCCTTGTCGCCGATCCTTGGTGCGCCTGCGATTCCGGTGCCGTGACAGGCCACGCAGGCCGATCCGTAAACGGACTTGCCATCCATCGCCCCCGCGGCAGCGGGCGCGCCCGCTGCGGGCACAGGCGAAATCGGGGTCGGGGCGACGGCGATGGCGAGCGCCTCATTGTCCTGGCCTGCGACCGCGACCTGGCCGTATGGCTTGATGCGCTCGTGGGCCGAGGCCTGCATGAGCGGGTCGTCGGTGTCCCGGGCGCCTTTCGGTCCGCTGTCCACCATGCGCGAAACGCCGATCAGAACCAGCGCGATCGCGATCAGGATCCCCAGCACGGCACTGAATACAGTCTTGAAATGACGGTCGGTTTTGGCCACGCGCGAATTATAGCGCCGGGGCGCCGCGGCCGCTAAAATCGCGCACCAGTCGACGCGCCCGTAGCTCAGCTGGATAGAGTGACGGTCTCCGAAGCCGTAGGTCGTGGGTTCGACTCCCGCCGGGCGCGCCATTTTTGCCGACTGCGTTGCGCGGGCTTACCGGCCCTCCGACCTGCGGTAGTGAAAGTGGTAATACACCACTGGTATCACGAGCAGGGTCAATACGGTCGAGACGAACAGACCGAAGATGAGCGACACGGCCAACCCGCCGAAGATCGGGTCATCGAGGATGAAAAACCCGCCGAACATCGCGGCGACGGCGGTCAGGGCGATCGGTCTGGCGCGCACGGAGGCGGCGGCGATAGTCGCCTCCTGCAGCGGTTTCCCCGCGCGCACCTCCTGCTGGATGAAATCCACGAGCAGGATCGAGTTACGCACGATGATTCCGGCGAGCGCGATCATGCCGATCATGGAAGGCGCCGTGAACTGCTGCCCGAGCAGCGCGTGACCCGGCATGATGCCGATGATGGTCAATGGAATCGGCGCCATGATGATCAGCGGCACACTGTACGAACGGAACTGCGCCACGACCAGCAGATAGATCAGTATCAGGCCGACCGAGTAGGCAATGCCCATGTCGCGGAATGTCTCATAGGTGATCTGCCACTCGCCGTCCCACTTGAGGCTCCATTCGTAGGGATTGGCCGGCATCTGCGTCAGGTACTGCTTCACCGGTGCGCCCTCGATCGGCACATCGTCGAGGCTTGCCGATATATCCAGCATGCCGTACAGCGGGCTGTCAGCCCCGCCCGTCACGTCGCCCGTCACGTAGACGACGGGCAACAGGTCCTTGTGATGGATTGTCTGCTCACGTGTCGCCTGCCGGAGCGTGGCAACTTCGGCAACCGGCACCAGAGCGCCAGACACGGAACGTACGCGCAGCATGCCGAGGACGTCGGGATCGGCCTTGGCGCCCGGCGACAGCTCGACACGTACCGGTATCGGCATCTTCGCGTGATCGTCGTGCAAATAGGACATGTCCTCGCCGCGCAACGCCGCGGTCACGGCATCGACGACGGATTCCTGCGAAACGCCAAGGCGGGCAGCGCGCGCGCGATCGACCTCGATCACGAACTTCTGCTGCTGTGCCTCAATCGTGTCGTCCACATCGGTCACGCCCGGGGTCCGTTCGAAAACTTCGCGCACCGCGGCGGCGGCCTCGGTCTGGCGTGCATAGTCGAGGCCGTAGATTTCCGCGACCAGCGGCGCCAGTACCGGCGGGCCCGGCGGGACTTCGACGATCTTGACGTTGGCGCCGAGGCGACGGCCAATTTCTACGAGGGCCGGGCGGGTCGCGACGGCAATCTCATGCGATTTGCGGTCGCGATCGTGCTTGTCGACCAGGTTGACCTGGATATCGCCCTGGTGCGACGCGCGGCGCAGGTAGTACTGGCGCACCAGGCCGTTGAAGTTGATCGGCGCAGATGCGCCGGCGTACATCTGGTAATCGGTGACTTCCGGAACCGAGCCTAGGTGATCGGCGAGGGACTCCAGCACGCGCTGGGTTTCCTCGACTGGCGTGCCCTCCGGCATGTCCACGAGCACCTGGAATTCGCTCTTGTCGTCAAACGGCAGCATTTTCATGACGACCGCGCCGAATCCCACTAGCGCCATCGACAGCCCGATCAGCGCCAGCAGCGTGTACAGCAGCCGCCAGCGATTGCGCCGGCCTTCCTCGCGACGCAGGAAAGGCGTCATGACGCGGGAAAAAAGCGCATCGAGATCGATTGAACGCACTGCGGCGGGCGCGTGATCTGCGGGGACGTGTTTCGCGAAAAGGCGGTAATAGAGCCATGGCGTGAACATGAA
>Ga0105107_10000239_pt1 | contig 32977 bp, 26 predicted proteins | sample PPLLaktember2015_6_FD_79335 | JGI IMG/M metagenome (GOLD analysis project Ga0105107, IMG submission 79335) | Freshwater sediment microbial communities from Prairie Pothole Lake near Jamestown, North Dakota, USA - PPLs Lake P8 Core (1) Depth... | ecosystem: Environmental > Aquatic > Freshwater >...
CGCCAGGCCGAGTTCGACATCCTCTACAACGAGGGCATCTCCTACGAGGGCGACCTGCTCGACCTCGGCGTGGACGCCGGCGCGGTGGAGAAGAGCGGCGCCTGGTTCACCTTCGAGGAGGAGCGCATCGGGCAGGGCCGCGAGAACGCCCGCCGCTTCCTGCGCGAGAACCCGGACGCGCGCGAGCGCCTGGCCGAGAAGGTGTACGCGGCCAAGGGCATCAAGCGGGCCGTTCCGGCGCGCCCGGCCGAGGCCGCAGCCGCCGAGGCGTAATCGGGCCGGCCGGGGGTGGGAAGCCACCCACCCCCGGCCGGCCTCGCCTCGGGCCCGCCCGGGCTTCGGGCCCCGACCTGCCGGTGACCGGTGCCCTCAAGACGCCCCCTGGATCGACCGAAACGGGGAGGTGCGCTTCCGCCCGCGCGGCGGCAGTGCGTCTTTCTAGGAGTCGGCGATGCCGCTGGTGCTGGACGAGGTCCTCAAGGTCGCCCTCAAGGGTGGGGCCTCCGACATCCACCTGAAGTCGGGCCTGCCGCCGATGTTCCGGGTGGACGGCGCGCTCGTTCCGCTCAAGAACGGCGAGCGCATCATGCCCGACGATATGCAGAAGATCGCCGTGAGCATCATGAACCCGGTGCAGCGCGCGCGCTTCGAGGAGTTTCGCGAGTGCGATCTCGCCTACGGGATTCCGGGCCTCGGCCGCTTCCGCGTCAACGTCTTCCAGCAGCGCGGCACGGTCGGCGTGGTGTTCCGCGTCATCCCCTTCGGCGTGAAGTCGATGGAGCAGCTCCACCTGCCCAAGGTGATCGAGAAGATCGCGATGGAGCAGCGCGGGCTGGTGCTGGTCACGGGCACAACCGGCTCGGGCAAGTCCACGACGCTCGCGTCGATGATCGACCACATCAACGCGCACCGCACCGCGCACATCATGACGATCGAGGACCCGATCGAGTTCCTGATCCGCGACCGCCGCTCGGTCGTGAACCAGCGCGAGATCGGCGTGGACACGCAGAGCTTCGCCAACGCGCTGCGCGCCGCGCTGCGCCAGGACCCCGACGTCATCCTCGTAGGTGAGATGCGGGACTACGAGACGATCGAGACGGCGCTGCTCGCCGCCGAGACCGGCCACCTCGTGATGAGCACGCTGCACACGCTCGACGCCACCGAGACCATCAACCGCATCATCTCGGTGTTCCCGCCCTACCAGCAGAAGCAGGTGCGCCTGCAGCTCGGCTCGATCCTCAAGGCCGTGATTTCGCAGCGCCTGGTGCCGCGCGCCGACGGCAAGGGCCGCGTGCCCGCGCTCGAGGTGATGGTCGCCACCGCCCGCGTGCGCGAGTGCATCGGCGACAAGGACCGCACCAAAGAGATCCACGACGCGATCGCGAAGGGCTTCACGACCTACGGCATGCAGACCTTCGACCAGTCGCTGATGCAGCTCGTGAAGGGCGGCCTCGTGACCTACGACGAGGCCCTGAAGCACGTCTCCAACCGCGACGACTTCGCGCTGCGCTTCCGCGGCATCGCCTCGACGTCCGACGGCACCTGGGACGACTTCGACGCGAACGGCGACGGCGAGGCGCAGAAGCCCGAAGGCGAGGCCGCGGCCGGCGACAAGAAGGAAGCCGACTTCATCGAGCGCTTCTAGCGCGCGCCCGGCCGCAAGGCCGCACGCGCCCCGCGATTCCTGTTGACAGGCGCGGGGCCGCAGGTGTCAGCTGGCTCTCCGTGGAGGGAGCAGCGATGGTGCGGCTTCGTTCGACCCTGATCCTTCTCTCGTCCCTGACACTGGCCGCGGGAGGGGCGGCTGCGATCACTTGCCCGCCCGACGCGGTCCCGGTCGGGCCCGTCTGCGTAGACAAGTACGAGGCGAGCCTATGGGCCGTTCCCGACCCCACGACCTCGAATGCGACGCTGGTCGCCGCGCTCAAGCAGGGCACGGCGACCCTCGCGGATCTGGTGGCGGGCGGCGCAACCCAGCTCGGCTGCGAGCTCGCCCCGTTCTTCCAAGCCCCGTTCCCGCTCAATTTCCCGCGGAACGGGAACTGGACCTCCACGCTGATCCCCGCCACGCCCGGCGTCTACGCCGCCTCCATCCCCGGTGTCCTCCCGAGTGCGTGCCCCACCTGGTTCCAGGCGGAGCAGGCCTGCCGCCTCTCGGACAAGCGGCTCCTTACCAACGCCGAGTGGCAGGCTGCGGCGGCGGGAACGCCCGATCCGGGCACGGACAACGAGAGCACGGACTGCAACGTCGCAGGCCCGCCTCACGGCCCGACCGCCACCGGCTCCCGCTCCGCCTGCGTCTCGAGCTGGGGCGCCTTCGACATGGTGGGAAACGTGAGCGCGTGGGTGGCGGACTGGATCCCCAAGTCGACGGAGTGCCCTGGTTGGGGGGAGATGCACGCCGGGGGAGGCCAGTTCAGCGACGACCAGATGTGCCTGGCCGGAGCGAGTGAGATCGCGGGGCCGGGCGCGCTGATTCGCGGCGGCAGTTGGGGCGGCAACACTGCCGGCGTCTTCGCAGTGCGCGCCAATGCCCCGCCGGACCACTCGGGCAATCGGGTCGGGTTGCGGTGCGGGCGCTAGCCGTCTGTTCCGAGGCGGTCCCCGCGCTCGTTCGCCTCGGCCAAGGTGCGCCGCCAATCTTCGTCTAGCTGCCCCTGCGGGGGACGTCCGTTACTCTCGCCGGCTCTTCCCGAGGAGAGCCCGTGCCTGCGGCGCGCGAAGCCAAGGAAATCCGCGAGACCTTCCTCCGTTTCTTCGAGGGGAAGGGCCACACCCGCGTCGCCAGCGCGTCGCTGATCCCGAGCGACCCCACGCTGCTGTTCACGAACGCGGGCATGGTCCCGTTCAAGCGCGTCTTCACCGGCGAAGAGACGCGCTCCTACAAGCGCGCCGTCACCACGCAGAAGTGCCTGCGCGTTTCGGGCAAGCACAACGATCTCGAAGAGGTCGGGCGGAGCCTCCGCCACCACACCTTCTTCGAGATGCTCGGCAACTTCTCTTTCGGCGACTACTTCAAGCACGACGCCATCCGCTTCGCCTGGGAGCTCGTCACCGAGCGCTTCGGGCTCGACCCGAGCCGGCTCGCGGTCACCGTCTTCCGCGAGGACGACGAGGCCGCCGCGATCTGGGAGAAGGAGATCGGCGTGCCGCGCGCGCAGATCTACCGGCTCGGCGAAGCCGACAACTTCTGGGCGATGGGCGACACCGGCCCGTGTGGGCCGTGCAGCGAGATCTACCTCGACCGCGGCCCCCTGCCGGGCGTGGTGGACGACGACCCCTCCAAGGACTCCGGGCGCTTCCTCGAGTTCTGGAACCTGGTGTTCATGCAGTACGTCCGCGACGCGCAGGGCCGCCTGACGCCGCTGCCGAAGCCTTCCGTGGACACCGGCGCCGGCCTCGAGCGCACCGCGCAGGTGCTCGGAGGCCTCTCGAGCAACTACGACACGGACCTGTTCCGGCCGATTCTCGCGCGCGCGCAGGACCTGTCGGGCGTCCGGCTCGGCGCCGACCCCGAGAAGGATGTCTCGCTGCGCGTGGTCGCGGACCACGCCCGCGCGGTGTCGTTCCTGATCGCCGACGGCGTGCTGCCCTCGAACGAAGGCCGCGGCTACGTGCTGCGCCGCATCCTGCGCCGCGCAGCGCGCCACGGCGTGCTGCTCGGCCTCGAGCGCCCGTTCCTCCATGCCGTCAGCGAGGCGGTGATCGAGGAGATGGGCGACGCCTTCCCCGAGCTGATCGAGCGCCGCGCCTTCATCACCGAGCGCGTGCGCCGCGAGGAGGAGCGCTTTCTCGAGACGCTCGGCAAGGGCCTCGCGCTGCTCGAGGGCGAGATCCGCGAGCTGCGCGCGCGCGGCGGCTCGGAGCTGCCGGGCCACGTGCTGTTCAAGCTCTACGACACCTTCGGCTTCCCGCTCGACCTGACCCAGGACATCCTGCGCGGCCAGAAGCTGCGCGTCGACGAGGCGGGCTTCCGCGCCGAGATGGAGACGCAGCGCGCGCGCTCGCGCGAGGCGTGGAAGGGCAGCGGCGACCAGGGCGTGGCCGAGGTCTACGGGCGCATCGCCGCCGACCTCGCCACGCAGTTCGTCGGCTACGACACGCTCGAGCACGAGGCCGAGATCCGCGCGTTGCTGGCCTCTGGCCGGCTCGTGGACGAGGCCGAGACCGGCGCCGAGGTCGAGCTGGTCGTCGGCGAGACGCCCTTCTACGCCGAGTCTGGCGGGCAGGTGGGCGATCGCGGCGTGATCGAGACCGCGAGCGGCAGGCTCGAGGTGCACGACACGCAGCGCCCGAGCGGCGAGCTGGTCGTGCACCGCGGCAAGGTCGCGGCGGGCCGCCTGCGCGTGGGCGAGGCCGCGCGCCTGCGGGTGGACCGCGCCGCGCGCGAGGCCACCGTCCGCAACCACTCGGGCACGCACCTGCTGCACGCGGCGCTGCGCGCGGTGCTGGGCCCGCAGGCGGTCCAGAAGGGCTCGCTGGTCTCCCCGGAGCGGCTGCGCTTCGACTTCACCCACGACGCCCCCCTCACCGACGAGCAGATCGAGCACATCGAAGACCTCGTGAACGCCTGGATCGAGGCCAACGACTCCGGCCTGGTGCGACAGATGGGCTACCGCGAGGCGATCGACGCGGGCGCGATCGCGATGTTCACCGAGAAGTACGGCGACCGCGTGCGCGTGGTCTCCTTCGGCGGCGTCTCGACCGAGCTGTGCGGCGGCACGCACGCCAAGGCCACCGGCGACATCGGCGTGCTCCAGATCGTGTCGCAGTCCGGCATCGCGGCGGGCGTGCGGCGCATCGAGGCGCTCACCGGGCTCGGCGCGCTGCGCTTCGTGCGCGAGCGCGAGAGGGCGCTGCGGCGCGTGGGCGAGCTGCTGCGCGTGCCGCCGCAGCAGGCGCCCGAGCGCGTCGAGAAGCTGCTGGAGGAGCGCAAGGAGAAGGAGCGCGAGATCGCCGAGCTGCGCCGCGCGCGCCATCGCGGCCCCGCCGCGGCCGAGGCGCAGGCGCCGCCGCGCGAGATCGGCGGCGTGCGCGTGCTGGTGCGCGAGGTCGAGGGTGTGGACGGCAAGGAGCTGCGCGACCTGGTGGACGACCTGCGCGGCCAGGTGAAGAGCGGCGTCGTGCTTGTCGCCTCGAGGCTGGACGGGCGCATCTCCCTCGCGCTCGGCGTGACGCCCGACCTGCGCGAGCGCATCAAGGCGGGCGACCTGGTGCGCGAGATCGCGGCGATCGTGGGCGGGAAGGGCGGCGGCCGCCCCGACTTCGCGCAGGCCGGCGGCACGCTGCCGGAGAAGCTGCCGGAGGCCATCGAACGGCTCTACGCGCTGCTCGGCGGGGCCGCTGCGTGAGCGCGCGCGCGGCCGCCAGCCCCTTCGCCTGGCGGCGCCGCCTCACCCGCGAGGTGAAGATCGGCGGCGTCGGCGTCGGCGGCACGAACCCGATCCGCCTCCAGTCGATGACCACCACCGACACGCGCGACACCGCGGCCACCGTCGCGCAGTGCGAGCGGCTGGTGGCGGCGGGCTGCGAGATCCTGCGCGTGACGGCGCCGTCGATCACGGACGCCGAGAACCTCGCGGCGATCCGCGCCGAGCTGTTCCGCCGCGGCGTGCGCGCGCCGCTCGTGGCCGACATCCACTTCACGCCGAACGCGGCGCTGGAGGCCGCGCTCCACGTCGAGAAGGTGCGCATCAACCCCGGCAACTACGCCGACAAGAAGCGCTTCGAGCAGCGCGAGTACGACGACGCCGAGTACGCGGCCGAGATCGAGCGCGTGCAGGAGCGCTTCCGCCCGCTGGTGAAGCGCCTCAAGCAGCACGGGCGCGCGCTCCGCATCGGCACGAACCACGGCTCGCTCTCCGACCGCATCCTGAACCGCTTCGGCGACACGCCGCTCGGCATGGTCGAGAGCGCGCTCGAGTTCCTCGGCGTCTGCGAGGACGAGGGGTTCTTCGATGTCGTGTTCAGCATGAAGGCGAGCAACCCGCAGGTCGCCATCCAGGCCTACCGCCTGCTCGCGGACCGGCTCGAAGAGCGCGCGCCGGGCCGTCCCTCCTATCCGTTCCACGTCGGCGTGACCGAGGCCGGGGACGGACTCGACGGCCGCGTGAAGAGCGCGATCGGCATCGGCGCCCTGCTCGAGGACGGCATCGGCGACACCATCCGCGTCTCGCTGACCGAGGATCCGGTGAAGGAGATCCCGGTCGCGCGCGCGCTCGCCCGCCGCTACGACGCGCGGACTGCGCAGTCGTTCGAGACGCCGGCGGATCCCGGCGCGCCGTGGGTCGCGGATCCGTACGCGCACGCGCGGCGCGAGACCTTCGCCGCCGGCGGTGTGGGCGGGGATCAGCCGGTGCGCGTGGAGGCGTGGATCGGGCCCGTACCCGTGGATCCCGAGGCCGCCGCGGTGGAGCTCGAGCGCGAGCTCGGGGGCCTCGGCGAGCTCGCCTGCGAAGGGCTGCTCGTCGAGGTCGTGCAGGCGGCGGACGTCCCGCGCGCCGCCGCCTTCGCGGAGGCGCTGGCGAAGCGCGGCGTCGAGCCGAAGCTCGCGATCGCCGCGCCGTCGGAGCTGGCGGAGGCCGTGGCCCGCTCGGCGGCGCGCGTCGTGATCCGCATCGACTCGGCGGGGGCTGTGCCGTCCGCGCTTCCGGTGCCGACCGAGTGGAGCTTCCAGGTTCCACCGGAGCGGCTCGCCGAGAGCCTCGACGCCGCGCTCGGGCACTCGCGCCCCCCGCAGCTCGTGTCGGTGGACGCGACGCTCCCGGTCCACGCGGTGCGCCTGCTCGCGGCGCTGCTCGTGGCGCGCGGCCTGGCGAAGCTCCCCATCGCGCTCCGCCACCGCGCCGACCCCTTCGCGGAGAGCGAGGGCGCGCTGCTCGCCGCCGCCACCGACCTCGGTGCGCCGCTCTGCGACGGCATCGGCGACCTCGTCTCGCTCGGCGGCTTCGGCTCGCTCGGGCGCGACGTGGAGCTGGCCTACCGCATCCTCCAGGGCGCGCGGCTGCGCACCTCGTGGACGGAGTTCATCTCCTGCCCGTCCTGCGGCCGCACGCTGTTCGACCTCGAGGAGACGACCGCGCGGGTGAAGGCGGTGACCGGCCACCTGCGCGGCCTCAAGATCGCCGTGATGGGCTGCATCGTGAACGGCCCCGGCGAGATGGCCGACGCCGACTTCGGCTACGTCGGCTCGGGCGTCGGCAAGGTGAACCTCTACGTGGGCCACACCTGCGTGGTGCGCAACGTGCCGGAGGCCGAGGCGCCGGAGCGGCTGGTGGAGCTGATCCGCGAGCGCGGGGCGTGGGTGGAGCCGGGCTAGAGCCGCCGGTCGGTGCGGGCGCCGTCGTGCGGCGCGGGAGCGTCGTCCTCCGCGACGTAGCGCCCGGCGAGGTCGCCCTGGGCGATCCGGCAGAGCGAGTCGCCTGAGCCGCGCGGCGTCCCGCTGGTTGCCGCTGGCTGCGAGCCGACCACCAACGCGTGAGCGCCGGGGCGCGTTCGGCGCAGCGTGGCGCCGCGGCCATGCGGTGGAAACCGATGGCAGGAGTGGCGGTTTCGAGCCGAGCTGCGCTCACCGCGCGGTCCGCCTTGGCGAAGGTCTCGTACGGCACGGGTGTTGCTAACCAGGCCGGCGTGGCCCTCGGCGAGGTGAGCGTCCGTTCCGAGCCGAGCCTCCTCGTGGGCGACGCGGAGGCGATGGCCGCGCTGCGTCGCCAGCTCGCCCGCGTGGCGCCCACCGAGAGCACGGTGCTGCTGCTCGGCGAGACGGGTACGGGGAAGGGGCTCGCGGCGCGCGAGATCCACGCGGCCTCGCCGCGTGCCCAGGGCCCCTTCGTCCACGTCGACTGCGCGGCGCTGTCGGCGTCGCTGGTCGAGAGCGAGCTCTTCGGCCACGAGCGCGGCGCGTTCACGGGCGCGGTCGCGCCCCGCGTCGGTCGCCTCGAGCTGGCGCGCGGCGGGACGCTGTTCCTCGACGAGATCGGCGAGCTCGAGCTGCCGCTCCAGGGAAAGCTGCTGCGCGCGCTGCAGGACCGCCGCTTCGAGCGGCTCGGCGGCACGCGCAGCCTCGCCCTCGAGGCGCGCGTCGTCGCCGCCACCCACCGCGACCTGCGCGCCGCCGTGCGCGAGGGCCGCTTCCGCAAGGACCTCTGGTTCCGGCTCTGCGTCTTCGCCGTCGAGCTGCCGACGCTGCGCGCCCGCCCGGGCGACGTGGCGCTGCTGGTGCGCAGCGAGCTTCCGAGCGCGGCGCGCCGGCTCGGCGTGCCGCTCCCGGCGCTCGCGCCGGACTTCCTCCCCGCCCTCGCGCGCCACTCCTGGCCGGGCAACGTGCGCGAGCTGCACAACGCCCTCGAGCGCGCGCTGCTGCTGGCGGAGCGCGGAGTCCTCGACGCCGCAGTGGCGCAGGCGGCCATCCACCTCGGGCGCCTCGACGAGGCGCCCGACGCGCCGCTTCCGCCACCCGCTGCCGAGGCCGACGAGCCCGGCGGCGCCGAGTCCGAGCGCATCGCCGCCGTGCTGCGCGCCACCGGCGGCAACGTCTCCCGTGCGGCCCGCAGGCTCGGCGTGGCCCGCAGCACCCTCCGCTGGCAGATGCAGCGCTACGGGCTGCAGGAGCTGATTCCGGAGGACTGAACGCTTCGACGCCGCAGAGCGGGCGCTCGCTCACAGCCCTCTGGGCGCGCTCGCCTCAGCGCCCGGCACGCACTGCGCAACGGGCGCCCCGGATGCGCCGTCGGAGCAACGATTTCGGGCTTCGGCCGCTCGGAGCCATGGCCCCTCCGAAGCTCGTCGGCGCGGCTTTACGCTCAAGACTGGCTAGCGGCCCGCCGAACCAAGGGCCGACCGCCACGGTAGACGGAGGGGCGCCGTCGCGTGGGGGTGATCCATGCAGCGCGCGCTCTGCTCGAAGTTCGTCGCCCGCATCGCGCCGGCGATCCTTCCGGTCCTGGCCCTCGGCGCCTCCCTGATGCCCGGTTCGGCTGCGGCGCAGGTGATTCCCGGCCGCGTCGTCTCGGCCAGCAGCATGAACCAGAGCCGCTACGACTTCGTCCTCCGCACATTCGACGAGTCCGGGAACGAGGTCGCAAGCGACGATTGGTTCGAAGAGCGGACGATCCTCGTGGAGCAGGGCGGGACGCAGCGCTGCACGCGGACGATGGCATCGTGGAGGGAAAACGCCGGTGCGCCGGTGCAGACGTCGGACCAGACGCGCTGCGACCTGGTGCCCGAGAACGAGTTCAATACCGTGATGGAAGTGATCACGGGCACCTACCGGCAGACCGAGGAGAGCCCCCCCGGTGTCGTCTCCTCTAGCGCCGAAGAGACCCGGTCCGGCTCCGCGACGTTCACCCTGATCGCCGAGTTCCCGACGGTTCCCGCAGGCATGCGGGTCTCCCAGGTGCGCGTGCGGCCGGGCTTCATCGGGCTCACCCGACCGACCGACTGGATGTTCCCCGGCTCCGACCTCACGCAGACGGGGCCGCCCGTCAGCGACCCGACCTACGTGAGCAACTGCCCGAATGGGCTCGTCACGGATAACGCGGAGTGGCTCTACCCGGGGAGCCTGGTGGATGCCAACGGGCGGATCGAGATCGGCTTCGCCGCCGACCCGAGCTGCATCCAGGACGTCACGTGGGTCGAAGAAGACGCCTCCTGGCGGTCCACCGTCGAGTTGAATCAGCGGATCGCGGACCTCACGGGGCAGTTCACGATCGAAGCCGAGCTCGAGCCCGAGCCCGAAGCCGACAACGCACCCCCCGACTGCAGCGCCGCGCTGGCCCAGCCGGATCGGCTGTGGCCCCCGTCGGGCCGCTTCGCCAAGGTGGCGGTGACGGGCGTGGTCGACCCCGACGGCGACCCGGTGACCGTCGGCGTGACGGAGATCCGCCAGGACGAGCCCGTGCTCGCACGCGGCACGCGGCGCTCTTGCCCCGATGCGAAACTCAGCGAAGCGGGCGCGGCTCGCGTGCGCGCAGAGCGCTCGGGGCGCGGAAACGGGCGGGTCTACGTGCTGAGCTTCTCCGCCACGGACCCGAGCGGCGACTCGTGCACCGGAGAGGTGCGGGTCTGCGTGCCGCACGACGCGCGAGGGAGCTGCGTCGAGGACGCGATGCTGCACGACTCCACCCGATGTGGCAGCCGCCCGCATCCCCGCCCGCACCCGCACCGCGGAAAGTAGAAGCGCCAGCCGAGACCTTCCGCGGCCAGACCCTGCTGCTGCCGGACCGCGCGCTCCGCTGGGGTCTCGGCCTCCAGGCGCTCGACTTCCCGGGCCATGCCGGGCCGCCCCGCGTTAGCATGATCGGCGCGGAGGGCGCATGGCGGATGCGGCGGTGGAGCGGACGGCGGCGCGGAGCTGCGTCGCGTGGGGGCTCTTCTTGCTCGGGGCGCTCGCGGCCACCGCCGCGCAGGCGGGCCCCGGCCCGATCGTCGAGGTCGAGACCGGCGCGCTCCAGGGCGTGACCGTGGGCGGAGCGGACCAGTTCCTGGCTGTTCCCTACGCGGCGCCGCCGGTCGGCGATCTGCGCTGGAAGCCGCCCGAGCCCGCCGCGGCGTGGACCGGCGTGCGCCCCGCCGCCACCCTGCCGAGCGAGTGCGCGCAGCTTCCGAGCAGCAACGGGCCCGGCTCGGCGGCGGAGGACTGCCTCTACCTGAACCTCTACCGGCCGGCCGGCGGCGGCGGCGGCGGCCTGCCGGTGCTGGTCTGGTTCCACGGCGGCGGCCTGGTGAACGGCTCGGGCAACCAGACCGACGCCTCGGCGCTGGCGGCGGAGCAGCAGGTCGTCGTCGCGATGGTGAACTATCGCCTGACGGTGTTCGGCTTTCTCGCCCTCGAAGGCCTGAGCGCCGAGGCGAACGACGCGTCGTCCGGGAACTTCGGGCTGATGGACCAGCAGGCGGCCCTCGCCTGGCTCCAGCGCAACGTGGCGGACTTCGGCGGCGATCCCGCGAACGTCACGATCGCGGGCCAGTCCGCTGGCGGCGGATCGGTCTGCTTCCACCTCGCGTCGCCGCCGGCGGCAGGTCGGTTCCACCGGGCGATCATCCACAGCGGAGCCTTCGACCTGCTGATCCTCCCGGGCGGCGGCGGAGGGCCGTGCGCGACGCGCAGCCTCGCCGAAGTCGAGGCCGCGGGCGCGGCCTTTGCCGAGGGCGCCGGCTGCAGCGACCCGGCCGCGCAGCCGAGCTGCCTGCGCGCGCTCTCCCCCGAGACGCTGCTCGAGGCCAGCGCGAGCTTCGCGGCCCAGCCGAGCGCCGGCGGGGCGCTGCTGCCGGAGCCCGTCCTCGATGCGATCGAAGCGCGCCGCTGGAACGAGGTGCCGATCCTGCTCGGCTCGACGCGCGACGAGGCGCAGCTCGGCGTGATCTCCTTCCCGGCGACGGCGCCGCCCCTCGCCCCCGCGAGCTACGAGCTCTTCGCGGGCATCGTCTTCGGCGACGACGCGCCCCGGGTGCTGGCGGGCTATCCGGCCGAGGACTACGCCGACCCCGCCCTCGCGCTCTCCGCCGCGGTCACCGACGCCGGCTTCGCCTGTCCGACCGACGTGCTGCGCCGCTTCCTCGCCCGGCGCACCCGGCTCTGGGGATTCGAGTTCGCCGACGGCGCCGCCCCGCCGGGCGAGCTGAACGGCTCGCCGGCCGGGGCCTACCACACCGCGGACGTGCAGTACCTGTTCGCCTACACCCCCTTCCAGGGCGCGCTCTCCCCGGAACAGGAGGCGCTGGCGGCCGAGATGCGCGCGTACTGGGCCGCCTTCGCGAGGAGCGGCGACCCGCGCGCCCTGGGGGCTCCCAAGTGGCCGCGCTTCAAGGGCAGCACGCGGCGCGTGCTGTCCCTCGACCCGGCCGGCAGCCGGGCAAACAGCCGCTTTGCGAAGCTCCACCACTGCAAGCTGTGGAAGAAGCTGCAGCGCTAGGTCGGGCGTCAGGGCCGGCCGGCGGGCAGCGGACCGACCCCGCGGAAGACGAGCTGCCCGTGCGTCTTGTCGCGGCGAAGCTCGGGCGCGACCCCGCGGTGCGGCAGCCGGATCGTGAGCTCGAAGCGCTTCTTTCCGAAGGTCGCGCGGCCGCGCGCTTTCGCGGGATCGAAGGTCATCTCGTAGGAGACGACCTTGCCGAAGATCTCCAGCAGCGCGGGCCGCACGTCGTCCTCGATCGCCTGCGCGATGTCTTCGAGGAGCGGCGGGGGCAGCGCGAGGTCGTAGCGGCCGGGCCGCCGCGGGTCGGCCTGGTAGAGCCCGGGCATGCAGACCTCGCGCTCGCGGCAGAGCGCGAAGACGCCGTCTGCGAGGAAGTGCAGCTGCGCCTCGTACTCGCTGCCGCCGTACACGAGCGGGCGGATCGTGAGCTTCTCGCGGAGGTGGAGCTTCGCCATCGAGAGCGAGGGCTCGCGCGGCAACCAGTCGACGCTCTCGGCCAAGCCGTCGCCGTCGGAGTCGACGCTCTCCGCCGGATCGTCCGGGAAGGCGTCCGCGTTGTCGCCGACGCCGTCGCCGTCGCGGTCGGACCACTCCGCCGCGTCGACCGGGAAGCGATCGTCCCGGTCCGGGCGGCCGTCGCCATCGAGGTCGGCGCGGCCCGGCACGATCTCGTCGATGCGGACCTCTCCGTCGACGACGCGCACCAGCACGAGCGCGTCTCCGTAGGGGAGGAGCGCCAGCGGCTCGCCTTCGAGGGCGAAGATGTAGCGGGCCCCGAAGTCCTCCCCGTGCTCCTTCAGGATCGTCGGCCGGACGCTGGAATCCCGCGAGAGGCTGACGAGTCGGCCTCCGTGGAGTGCGCCGTCTACGACGTCGCCCGCGAGCGTCGCCAGCTCGCTGAGGTCGTCGAGCGAAACGATCCGGTCGGAAGCGAGCGCGACCCCGGCCTCGCCGAGCACGCGGATCGGTCCGACGGCCCCCAGGTACGGGCCGGTGCGGTGATCTTCGAATGCGCCATCCTCGGTCAGACCGAGGGATTCCAGGATTCCGTGCTGCCGGTAGAGATACCGCCTGCGCTGCGGGTCCCACGCGCCCGCCGTAGCGTGGGCGAGCGGCGCCCAGGATCCGGTGATCGCCCCGTCCGGTCCGGCCACCACGGCCGGATGGGCCATGGCGATCGCGAAGGGCGGAGCGGCGAAGACCCCGCTCAGCCAGGCGAACGACGCGACCGGCTCCTCCATGGCGGGCGCCTCGACCGACACGCGCGAGAGCCGGCCGGACGTGTAGGCGAGCAGGAGCGAGTTCGTCTCGCGATCGAGTGCCATCGAGTACGGTGGCTCGAGGAGCTGCAGGTCCGGCAGGAAGCGGCGCTCCTGCAACGAGTAGCGCCGCAGATGGGCGTTCAGAGGCGCGCGCAGCACCACGACGCCGTCGCTGGAGATCGCGACCTCCTCCGGGACGAAGGCGTACCCACCCGGCGGGGGTGCGCGCGGCGGCAGCGCCGCGAGCGGGATCGTCTTCGCGACCAAGCTGCCGGCCTGGCGACGGAGCAGGAAGAGGTCGCCGCCGTGGCTCGTGATCCATCGGACGTAGCCCTGGGTGGACGTCTGGCCCGACTCGACGAGGTCCGGCCCGAAGGCGCGCAGCGTGAGGTTCGCGGCGCCGAACACCCGCTCCCCTGCGAAGGCGACTGCGTCGAGGCGGTCCTCGAGCGTCAGCGCCCCGACGTACGCGAGGTCGTCCGTGCGGAAGACCTGGCCTTCGCGGTCGACCACGAGCGAGCCGTCGGCCGACAGCGCGAGCAGGCGGTTGGTCGTGAAGGGTGCGCCCGAGGTCTCGACCTCTCCGAGCGTTCCGTCGGCTGCGTACGGGAGGGCCCGCAGCGGATCTTCGTAGTCGCCGACCAGCAGGCGGCCCGTGGGGGTGGCGATCAGGAAGCCGTGCGCGTCCGCCTGGGTGTCGCGAAGCGCGCCGCTCTCCGCATCCAGCGCGCGGATGCCGTCGTAGCAGGAGACGAAGAGCAGATCCCCCGCCAGCGCCAGGTCTTCCACGCGGTAGGGGAGCTCGACCCGCCACAGCTCGGCCCCATCGTGGGACAGGGCCGTGACCGCCCACTCGAGCCCCACGTAGAGCGCCCGCGCGTCGGCCGCCACCGCGCTGGCGTACCCGTCGAGCGGCAGGGCCGGAAGGGCGCTGCGGCTGGCGAGATCGAAGCGCAGCAGGTTGGGGTAGGAGCCGTCGGTCGCGTAGACCACCCCCGCCTGCTCGGCGGCGTCGAGCGCCGGCGCCACCGTCGCCGCCGTGAGCCAGAGAAGCGCCATTCCGCAGCCGAGCCGGACCCGCATGGCGGCCGATTCTACTACGGGGCGACCCGGAACAGCCCTCGTAATCCCGCGAACCCAGGGGCCCGCGCGCCGTCCCTCAGGCGGCCGGCAGCACCCGCGGCGCCCCGCCGCTCGGGCTCGGCACGAGCCGCGGCTCGCGGGGCGTCCCCTTCGAGGCGGCGCGGCGCAGGATCGCGAAGTAGCTGGTCTCGACGCAGGCGCCCTCCAGGGCGCCGCGCTCGCGCAGCAGGCGGTGCATCTCGGGCAGCCGGTAGTGCGGCACGGTCATCAGAAGGTGGTGCTCGAGGTGGAAGTTGACGCGGTTCGGCGCGATCAGCAGGCGCTCCCACCCGCGCGCCAGCGTGGTGCGCGTGTTGTTCAGGTCGTCGTCCGGATCGGGCGCCAGCGCGTGCTCGGCGATCGAACGGATGCGGGTCACCAGCGTATTGGTGGTGAGCCACGCGCCGGCCCAGAGCAGGTAGAGCTCGGGACGACCGAGGGCGGCGAGGGCGGCGAGCAGCGCGCCGTTCGTCACCGCGAAGCCGACGAAGGCGCGCCGCGCGTTGGGATCGCGCGTTGCCCGCGCGCCGGTGCGCGCCCAGGCGCCGCGCGCGAACTTCAGGCCGGTGCGCCCCGAGAGGTCGCGCCACACCTTGCGCCGCAGGCTCGCCGGCGTGATCGGAAACGGTCGTACCAGTCCGAGGTCGGGGTCCTCGGCCGTCCCGGTCTTCGCATGATGCTGGAGGTGGTAGGCGCGGTAGGCGTAGAGGTCGCTCCAGACGGGGTAGGCGCACAGCCAGCTTCCGACGAAGTCGTTGACGCGCCGATCCGAGAACAGGCTCCGGTGCGACGCCTCGTGCATCAGCACCGCCAGGCCGAGCTGCCGCGCGCCGATCACGAGCAGCGCGAAGACGACCGCGAGGGGCAGCGTCGGGAGATGCGGCCAGGCGGCGACGAGCGCCATCGCCGCGAACACGAGCCCCCAGTCGACGGCGACCGAGAGGGCGGAGCGCCAGTCCGAGGGGCGCAGCAGCGCCTGGATCTCCTCGCGCGTCAGGGCGTCGCGCCAACGGGAGGGGGCTTCGGCTCGCATCGCGGGCGCGCTCATGGGTTCCTCTCAGTTCAGCAGACGGGTCGCGCCGTCGGGGATCCGGGTGTCGGCGGGGGTGCGGCTGCCGATCACGCCGTGGCGCTCGAGGAAGCCTGCCCAGCAGGCGCGGCCCAGCCGGTCGTAGCGCCGCATCGCCTCCACCAGCGCGTCGCGCTCGGCCACCGGCACGATCGGCTCGGGCAGCAGCGGGTCGAGCACGAGCTGGCGGATCACGCGCCCGCCGATCAGGAACGACTCGACCATGCCCTCCGCCTCCGACGCCATCTGGAGTCGCTTCTCGCTGGCGTCGATGTCGGCGAGGGATTGGCGGTAGCCGGCGCAGAGCGCCGAGACGTCCCACAGGCCCCGCGCGCGCGCGTCGCTGGCCGGGTCGAGGCCATCGAGCTCGAAGACCAGCGCGCCCGCCTCGAGGCCCAGCGTCTGGAGCTCCTCGCGCACCGCCGCCACGCCGCCGCGCAGGTTGTCGGGCCGCACCCAGAGGCCCGGCGCGAGCTCGCCGAAGCCGAGGAAGCGCAGCGCGCGCTCGCGGCGGCGCTGCTGGCGATCCGGGCGGCGCGGCGCGACGCCCATCTGCACGCCCAGCCAGCCGTCGCCCCAGGAGCGCAGCCGCTCGTTCATGCGGCGCCAGGAGGTGACGCGCCGATCGATCGGCGCCGCCTGCCGGCCCAGCCGGTAGCGCCCGCGCTCGTCCCGTTCCACCTGGGCCGCTGCGAGCAGCCGCGCCAGGGCGACGCGCATGCTGTTCTCGGCGATGCCGAACAGCTCGCCGGCCTTCACCAGGGCGGCCACGGGCATGGTTCCGCCGGCGAGGGTCGAGAGCAGATCGAGGGTCAGGCTCTTGGCGGTCGGCGCCACGACGGCAGATATTACATCATCAGTCATAATCTGCAACCTCGTGTAATGTTTTCGACCGCCCGCCGACCCGGCTGGAGCTAGACTCCGCGCACCCAGGAGGACCCCGTGACCGACGAGCTCCGCTACGAGAAGGACGGCCCCGTGGCCACGCTTACGCTCAACCGGCCCGATCGCTTGAATGCCATCACCGGGCCGATGCTGGCGGCCTTCTCGGACGCGCTGGTCGACGCGGGGGCCGACCCGGCGGTGCGCGTAGTCGTGGTCACCGGCGCGGGCAAGGGCTTCTGCTCCGGGCTCGACCTGAAGGAGGCGGCCTCGGGCCAGGGGATCGGCGGAAGCGCCGGCGCCGGGGCCATGGTGCAGCCGTTCGACCTGCGCACCGCGCCGCCGGTGGTGCTGCACCAGCTCGACAAGCCGACGATCTGCGCGCTGAACGGCGCCGCCGCCGGCTACGGCATGGACCTCGCTCTCGGCTGCGACATCCGCATCGCCGCCGACACCGCGAAGCTCGCGCCCGCCTTCGCGCGGCGCGGCGTGCTGCCCGAGAGCGGCGGCACCTGGCTGCTGCCGCGCCTCGTCGGCTGGGCGAAGGCCTCGGAGATCGCCTTCACCGGCCGCAACCTGTCGGCGGAGGAGTGCCTCGCCCTCGGCCTCGTGAATCGCGTGGTGCCGGCCGAGCTGCTGGCGAAGGAGGTGCGCGCGCTCGCCGAGGAGATCGCCGCCAACGCGCCGCTCGCGGTGCAGGCGACCAAGCGCATGATGCGCATGGGGCTCGAGGAGAGCTTCGAGGCCAACGTCCACCACGTGTTCCTGCAGCTCCTGCCGCTCTTCCGCAGCAAGGACTTCCAGGAGGGCGTCAAGGCCTTCGTCGAGCGCCGCGCGCCGAAGTTCGAGGGCCGCTGAGCCTCAGCGGCGCCAGGGCGGGCGCTGCCGGAGCCGGTCCGCCAGGCCCGCGGCCACGAGGGCATGGCCGCGGGCGTTCCAGTGGCCGTCGTCGGGGAAGAAGATCTCCGCCTCGGTCCGGCCCGCGAGGAGCGCGCTCGAGGTCGTGCAGTCGGGGTCGCGCGCGCAGTCGGCGCCGAGGGCCTCGGCACTCTCGGGTGTCGTCTGGGCCGCGCGGAAGTGGATGAGCAGCGTCGCCAGGCGCACGCCGCGCTCGGCGCAGGCCGAGCGGATCGCCTCCACCAGGTAGCGGTGGTAGCGGATCTGGAACGGCGGGCCGCTCCACAGGCCACGCTGGATGGCGTCGGGCGAGAGCGTCTCGATCGGGCCTTCCGGGGGCGGGCCGGCCTCGGCGCGCTGGCGTCGCTCCTCGCCGCGCAGGGCGCGCCAGATCCACAGCCTGGCCAGGCGCCAGCGCAGCCAGTGGTAGAGCACCGAGTGGTCGGCGAGCCAGCTCTGGCCGGGAAAGCCAAGCGCCGGAAGCGCCAGCGGACCGCCCTCCAGGTATCGCATGCGCCCGCTCTGATCGATCATGCGCCGCGTCGGCAGCGTGCGCAGCGGCAGCCGGCGCGCGTCGAGCTCGTGGCGATTCCAGGCGAGATCCGCGGGGTCGTTCTCCGTCACCGCCAGCAGCACCAGGTCCGGCGCCAGCGCGAAGCCCCGCGTCTCCAGGTAGAGCAGATACTGGTCGGCGCTCCAGCCCGCCACGCCGGCGTTCAGCACCTCGACGCGCGCGAAGCCGGGCGGCGGCTCCAGCAGCCGCGCGAGCGTGGCGGCGAAGGTCTCGCCGTCCTCCACGCCGAAGCCGAAGGCGAAGGAGTCCCCGAGCACGAGGATGCGGAAGCTGCCGGGCTGCTTGTGCTTCGCGGCCGGCGCCCCGCGCAGGCCGAGCGCGTTGGTGTGGACCGTGACGTGGAAGTCGCCGGAGGCGTGGACGGTCTCCCAGTCGGCGCGGTGCACGTAGCCGAGCACGCCGTCCGGCTGGTAGGGGTTGAAGCGCCACTTCGTGCTGCCGTCGTCCTGCAGCGCGGCGTCGTTCTGCTGGGGGACGGCGCGCAGCCAGGCCTCGCCGAGCGCGGCGCACACGAGCAGCAGCGCCGCCGTGATGGCGAGGTTCCCGAGCAGGAGCTTCAGCCGCTTCACGAGAGCGCGGAGCATAGCGACCCGGGATCCAGGCCTTACACTCGCGCGCCATGACGAGCTCCGCGCGCGCCCGCGCCGTCGCCGCGCCGTTCCTGCTGCTGGCGCTCGCGGTGGCGGCGGCGATCGCCTCCCAGGACCTCCTCGGCGCGCTGCCGCTCGGGCTGCTGAACGACGGCCGCGAGCTCTACGCCTGGCTGGCGCGCGCCGCCCTCGCCGGCGCACTCCTGCTCGCGGCGCTCTTCGGCTACGAGCTGGCGCGCGGCCGCGCCACCGCGCTCGGCGGCGCGGCGCGGGGCCTGCTCGTCGCGCTGCTGCTCGCGGAGGCGACGGTCACCGCGTTCGACGTGCTGCTGGTGTCGCGCGGAGACGGCCGCGGGCCCGAGGTCGGCGGCCCGTACCGGGAGGCGACGAGCGCCGCCGGAACGCGCGTGTTCCTGAAGCGCCCGCACCCGGGCTCGCCGCTCGGCTTCCGCAGCGCGGCGCCGCACCCCCGGCAGCCCGCGGGCCGCCGCGTGCTCTTCCTGGGCGATTCCTACACCGAGGGCAGCGGCCGCGACGCCGCCTGCAACTACCCCGAGGTGGCCGTCGCCACCCTGAACCAGCGCCTCGCCGCGGCGGGCGAGCCGCCCTTCGAGCTGCTGAACGCAGGGGTCGCGGGCTACGGCCCGGAGGCTTCGCTGGCGCTGCTCCGCTACCTCGCGGAGGAGGGCTACCGCTTCGACGCAGTCGTGCTCTCGCTGTTCCTCGAGAACGACTTCAGCGACGACCTGCCGGGCACCGAGCGCCGCGTCGTCGCGGGCATGAACTTCCGCTTCCCGCGCTCGCCCTTCCTGCGCTGGCTGCACCCGTTGAACACCCGCAGTGCGCGCTACGGCATGTTCCTGTGGCAGGCGAGCCGGCTCGGGCGCGCCGACGACGCCGTGCAGCGCGGCGACGGGAGCTGCCGCCCGCCGGAGCCCCTCGCCGATCCGCTCCCCGAGCCGCTGCGCGAGCTGGTGCTGCGGCGCCTCGAGGCGAACTACGGCCCGCGGACGCAGCTCGCGCGCGACGGCGTGGCGGCGGCTCTCGCGGCCTTCCGCAGCGAGACGGAGGCGCTGGGCGTGCCCTTCGTGGTGGTGGTGTTCCCGGACCGCATCCTGGCGGATCGCGAGCTGCGCGCCCGCCTCGGGCTGCCCGCGGATCTCGAGCGCTGGTACGACCTCGCGAGCCTGCGGCGCTTCGTCGCCGCGCGGGCGAACGCGCCCGTGATCGATGCGACCGACGCGCTCACCGATGGCAGTGTCAATTACCGCGAGTCGGACACGCACCTCTCGGACGTCGGCAACGTCGCGGCGGGTCGCTTCGTGGGCGGACGGCTCGCCGAGCTGCTCCGCGGTTCCACCGCCTACAGTACGTCCCCCAGCCACTCGACGAGCTCGACGCGGATCGGCATGAAGTAGAGGTGCGCGTCGCGCTCGCGCGCGAAGGCGAGGGCGCGCGACGCGAGCTCGCGGCTCCAGACGAGGGTCGGCTCGAAGTCCGCCGGGAACACCGCGCGGTTCTTGGTCTCCCAGTAGCGCCGCGAGCGCTCGCCCGACACCGGCGTGACGCCCCAGTACACCGTGGCCCCTCCGAGCAGATCCGCCCAGACGCCCAGCAGCCGCAGGTCGAAGAAGGGCTGGCTGAAGAAGCCGTCGGCGCCGGCGTCGCGCTTGCGCTGCGCCAGCTCGAGCTCGTCGCGCAGGCCCGTCCGGTAGGGGTCCAGCGCCGCGTACACGGTGAGCTCGGGGCGCGCGCGCTTCAGCGCCTCGATCAGCTCGTGGCTGCGCGTCGGGTAGACGCGGCGGCCCGGCTCCTGGGGCGGGTCGCCGCGCACCACCAGCACCTCGCCGAGACGATGGCTCTCCAGCGCAGCGAGCAGCGGCTCGAGCCGGTCCGGCGCGAAGTCCATCGCGCGCACGTGCGGGATCGCGCGTGGCAGGCGGCGCCGCGCGTGGCCGCAGGCCTCCCAGCTCCGCAGCTCGAAGCGCAGCAGGTCCGGGATGTTGACGGTGTCGACGCCCGGGAAGCGCGCCGCGATCGTGGCGAGCTCGGCCTCGACGGAGGCGGGCGAGCGCGGCACGAGCTCGATGGAGAGGCGGGTCACGGCAGCAGCACGCTCGCGATGCAGCCCGCCATGCAGGTGGCGAGCGTGCCCGCCAGGATCGCGCGCAGGCCGAGCCGCGCGAGGTCGGGCCGGCGTTCGGGCGCCATGCCGCCGACGCCGCCGATCAGGATCGCGATCGAGCCGAAGTTGGCGAAGCCGCAGAGCGCGTAGGAGGCGATCACCGCCGAGCGCGGCGAGAGCGCCTCGCTCCTCACCAGCTCGCCGAGCTCGCGGTAGGCGATGAACTCGTTGAGCACCGTCTTCACGCCCAGCAGCGCTCCTACCCGCGGCGCCTCCGACCAGGGAACGCCCATCAGCAGCGCGAGCGGCGAGAGCAGCCAGCCGAGGATCGTCTGGAGCGTCAGCTCGGGTGCGCCGCCGAGGCGACCGAGCCAGCCGACGCCGTCGTTCACCAGGGCGACGAGCGCCACGAAGGCGACCAGCAGGCCGCCGACGTAGGCGGCGAGCCGCAGCCCGGCGAGGCCGCCCTCGGCGGCGGCGTCGATGACGTTCACCGTGGTGCGCTGCACCAGCGCGCCCGCGCGCCCCAGGGTCTCGGGCGTCCCGCTCTCCGGGATCATCACCTTCGAGATCACGATCGCCGCCGGCGCCGAGAGCAGGCTCGCGGTCACCAGGTGGCCGCCGAACTCGCCGCCCAGCATCTGGGCGTAGGCGATCAGCACGGAGCCGGCGACGGTGGCCATGCCCGCGGTCATCAGCGTGAAGAGCTCCGACTCGGTCATGCGCGCGACGTAGGGGCGCACCAGCAGCGGCGCCTCGGTCATGCCGAGGAAGATCTCGGCGACCACCGAAAGGCTCTCCGCTCCCGAGGTGCCGAAGCTGCGCGAGAGCCCGCGCGCCAGCCCCCGCACCAGCGTCTGCACGATGCCGAGGTGGTAGAGCACGCCGAACAGGCTTCCCATGAAGACGATGATGGGCAGCACGCCGAGCGCGAAGGAGAAGCCGACGTCGCGCAGGGGGCCGAAGACGAAGCGCACGCCCTCGTCGGTGTAGGCGACGATCGCCGCCACGGCGTCGCTCATGCCGACGAAGAAGGCGCGCCCCGGCGCCGTGCGCAGCAGCACCACGCCGAGCAGGAGCTGGAGCGCGAGGCCGCAGCCGACGACCCGCCACGGGAAGCGCCGCCGGTCGCTCGAGACGGCCCACGCGATGCCGATCAGCACCAGCAACCCGCCGGCCGCGATCACGCGGCTCACGGCGTCGCTCACCGGCCGGGCTCGAAGGCCGCCCGCAGCGCGCGCACCGCCGCGAGCGGGTCGGCGGCGCCGGCCACCGCCGAGATCACCGCCACCCCGGCCACGCCTGCGGCGGCGAGCGCCGCGGCGCCGGCCGCGTCGATGCCGCCGATCGCGACGAGCGGGAGGGGCGCCGCGCGGCGCGCGGCCTCGCGCGCCATCGGGGCGCCGCGCGCGGCGTGGGGCGTCTGCTTCGAGGCGGTGCCGAAGACGGGGCCGAGGGCCAGGTAGTCGACGGGCTCCTGGAGCGCGGCCTCCAGCTCCGCCAGGTCGTGGGTCGAGCGGCCGACCAGCAGGCGCTCGCGCGCCGCCTCGGGAAGGCGCCCGGGCGGCAGGTCGTCCTGGCCGAGATGCACGCCGTCGGCGCCGAGCGCCAGGGCGAGATCGAAGCGGTCGTTCACGACGAACAGCGCGCCGGCCTCGCGCGTGAGCGCGCGGATCGCCTCGCCGAGCCGCAGCGCCTCGCGGTCCGTCGCGTGCTTGCAGCGGAGCTGCACCACCGCGGCGCCGCCCGTGCAGGCGGCCTCGGCCTGGGCGAGGGGGCCCGTCGGCCAGCGCGGGTCGTCGTCCGCCAGCACGTGGAGGCCCGCGAGCCGCCGGCGGCGCTCCGCGCGCAGCTCCATCAGCGCGCCGGGACCTCGATGCCCAGCTCCGTCAGCTTCTTGCGCAGCGTGTTGCGGTTGATGCCGAGCAGCGCCGCGGCGCGCAGCTGGTTGCCTCCGGTGTGGGCGAGCACGCGCTCGAGCAGCGGCCGCTCGATGCGCTGCAGCAACGCCTCGTGCAGGTCCCGCGCGCCCGAGGCCAGCGCGGCGTCGACCTCGCGCAGCACGAGCTCCTCGAGCCCCGCCGGCTGCGCGGCCTCGCCGGGCGCGGGCGGCGGCTCGAGGAAGGCGAAGGCGTCGCGGGTCAGCACCTCGCCGCTCCCCAGCACCAGGGCGCGCTTGATGGCGTTCTCGAGCTCGCGCACGTTCCCCGGCCAGGCGTGGCCGAGCAGGCACTCGAGCGCATCCGGCGAGAGCACCCGCGGGCCGCTGCCGAGCTCCTCGGCGTAGCGCGCCACGAAGTGCTGGGCGAGGGCCGCGATGTCCTCGGGGCGCTCGCGCAGCGGCGGGATCTCGATCGGCACCACGCGCAGCCGGTAGAGCAGGTCCTCGCGGAAGCGCCCGTCGCGCACCGCGGCGTCGAGGTCGCGATGCGTGGCGGCGATGATGCGCACGTCGACGTGCTCCGGCCGGCGCCCGCCGACGGAGGTCACCTCTCCGCTCTGCAGCACGCGCAGCAGCTTCGCCTGGAGCTCGAGGGGCATGTCGCCGATCTCGTCGAGGAACAGCGTGCCGCCGCGCGCCTCGCGGAAGCGGCCCGGGCGCGAGTCGACGGCGCCGGTGAAGGCGCCGCGCTCGTGGCCGAAGAGCTCGCTCTCGAGCAGCTCGCGCGGGATCGCCGCGGCGTTCACCGCCACGAAGGGCTGCTCCGCGCGCGCGCTGGCCTGGTGGATGGCGCGCGCCACCAGCTCCTTTCCCGTGCCGCTCTCGCCGGTGACGAGCACCGGCACGTCGCTCGACGCGACGCGTCCGATGGTCTTGAACACCTCGAGCAGCGCGCCGCTGCGCCCGACCAGCCGGTCTCCCGGCACGGCGCGCCGGCCGACCTCGCGGCGCAGGCTGCGCAGCTCGCGCTCCAGCGCGCGCGTGCGCATCACCTTCGCGACCAGCGCCTGCACGGCGTCCATGCCGAAGGGCTTGACCAGGTAGTCGAGGGCGCCGCGCTTCATCGCCTCCACGGCGTTCTCGAAGGTGCTCTGGGCGGTCATGATCACCACCGCGACGTCGCTCCCGGTGGCGCGCAGCTGGTCCAGCAGCTCGAGGCCCGAGGGCCCCGGCATGCGGATGTCGAAGAAAGCGATGTCGACGCGCTCTCCGGCGAGGGCCTGCAGCGCGGCGTCCCCGCTCGAGGCCTCGATCACCTCGTGGCCCGCCGTCTCGAGGGTCTCGCGCAGCACGAAGCGAATCGACGCCTCGTCGTCGGCCACCAGCACCCGCGCGCGCTCGCTCATCGAGAGGCCTCCGCGCGCGGCGCTTCCGCGCGGCGCAGCGGCAGGGTGATGCGCGCGCGCGTGCCGTGGCCGACCGTGCTCTCGAGGTGCAGGGCGCCGCCGTGCTGCGTCACCCAGTAGTCCGCCACCGCGAGCCCGAGGCCGGTGCCCCCGCTGCGCGTCGAGAAGAACGGCGTGGTCGCCTGGCGCAGCACCTCCTCGGGCATGCCGGGGCCCTCGTCCTCGAACCAGACGGCGAGAGTCGGCGCCAGCCGGCCTTCGGGCGTGGCCACGCGGTGGTCGAGGGTCATGCGCGTCGTCACCACCAGCTTGCCGCCTGCCGGCGCCATCGCCTGCACGGCGTTGCGCGCGAGGTTCAGGAACACCTGGGTCAGGCGATCGGGGTCGGCGAGGAACTCGGGGAGCGAGGGGTCGTAGCGCCGCTCGACCACGGCGCCGCTGGCGACGGCGTCGAGGGTCAGCAGCTCGAGCACGCCGTCGAGCACCTGGTGGATGTTGACGGTGCGGAGCTTCAGCGCCTCGCGGCGGGCGAACACCATCAGGTCGTCCACCAGCGCCGCGATGCGGGTCGCCTCGCGGACGATCAGCTCCGCGATCTCCTGGGCCTTGGCGTCGGGGGCGCGGCGCGCGAGCAGCTCCGCAGCGCCCCGGATGCCGCCGAGGGGATTCTTGATCTCGTGGGCCAGGCCCGCCGCCATCTGGCCGATGCTGTCGAAGCGCTCGCGCTCGCTCTCGAGCTGCAGCAGGCGCTTCTGGAGGCTGCGGTCGCGCAGCACCAGCACCGCTCCGTTCGGCTGCCCGCGCTCGTCGAGGAGCGGCGTGGCCGCCACGTCCACCAGCGCGTCGGCGTCGTGGCGGCGCTGGATGCGGAGGTCGCTCTCCTGGGCCGAGAGGCCCGAAGCCAGCACGGTGCGCGCCAGCCGGGCCATCGCGTGGTCCGCGCCCAGCACCCGCTCGACCGGCGCGCCGCGCAGCGACTCGAGGGGCAGCTCCAGGAAGCGGCTGGCGGTGGCGTTGATCTCCTCCACGCCGCCGAGCGGGTCGAGGACGATCACCCCCGCCTGGAGGGCGTCGAGCACGTGCCGGAGATCGCGCGCCACGTTCGCACTCCGCGGGGCACGGGCCGCCGGGCGAGCTTCGAGGAGCGGTGCGGCGGTGCCCATTTTCTGGGCACGCTAGCCCCCGGCGGGGCCGGCGTCGACCGGAGGGGAAGGAGCGACGCGGATCGTCGCGAGGTACCCAGGGTGGTCGCTGAGGCGCGTCGTCCCGGGCCGGCCGAAGAGCATCCGCAGGATCTCCCCGGGGCGTGGCGCGCGGTCGAGGAAGACCTCGGGCCGCGGGCTCGGCACGCGGCCGCCGATCTCGAGGGTCTCGAGCGGCTGGTAGGCGAGCGCGGGATCGCTGACTCCGAAGACGTGGTCGATCTCGGACTGGAGCCGCATCAGCCGCTGCAGGCCGGCCTCGCGGACTGCCAGGCGGTAGTCCGGCCAGCCGGGCTGCGTATTGAAGTCGCCCACCACGAAGGCCGGGACGCCCGGCAGGCGCGCCTCGCGCACGAAGCGCGCGAGCTCCGCCATCTGGCCGAGGCGCACCTCCTCGTTCTCCGGGTTCCCGCGTCCCGCCTGGGCGTGGGTGTCGAAGAAGTCGACGAGGCCGCCGTCCGGCAGGCGCACGCGCGCGAGGCCGACGCCCTTGCCCGCCCACCAGTCGCCCTCCCACAGCCGGTACCAGCGGCCCGCGCGCTCGAAGCGGTGGAACCACGCCTCCTCGATCGGGTGGGCGGAGAGGATCCACAGGCCGTTTCCGACGGTGGCGCCGGGAAAGCGCACGTGGTGGCGCAGCCGGGAGCCTTCGAGGCTGCGCAGCAGCTCCGCGCGATCCGACTCGATGAAGGCCTCCTGCAGGCCGACGAGATCAGGATCCAGCTGCCGCAGCGTCTCGGCGATCGCGCGCAGCCGCACGCTCCGGTTGTTGGTGAAGCCGTAGCCCGCGGCGATGTTGAAGGTGACGATCCGCAGCGTCAGCGGCGAAGCCAGCGGAGCGGGGCGCTCGCGCAGGAGCGGGCTGGCGCGGAAGTCCGTCGGCGCCGAGACGCGGCCGTTGCCGAGGGCAGCGAGGGACACGAAGACCGGCGGCACCAGCGACGCCATGACGAGCGACCGGACCATCTTGCGAGCCCGTTCGCGGAATCCATTGGTATGACCAGTTGACAATCTGACCAGACTGTAGCAGCTTCTGGCTCGTGGCAACCCCGCTCCTGCGCCCCGTCGCCCGCCAGTCCCTCTCGGACGCGGTCTTCGTGCAGCTCCGCGACCAGATCCTGAGCGGCGCCCTGGCGCCGGGCTCGCTGCTCCCCGCCGAGCGCGTGCTCTGCGAGGAGCTGGGCGTGAACCGCGGCGCCGTGCGCGAGGCGCTGCGCCGCCTCGAGCAGGCGCGCCTCGTCTCGGTGCGCCACGGCGGCAGCTCCCGCGTGCTCGACTTCCGCACCTCGGCGGGGATGGACCTGCTCGTCGAGCTGCTGCGCAGCGGCGCCGGCGAGCTCGGCGCGCCGGTGGTGCGCGGCATCGTCGAGATGCGCTCCGCCCTCGGCCCCGACGTCGCGCGCCTCGCCGCACAGCGCCGCGCGCCGGACGTGCCGGCGGCGCTGCACGCGATCGTGGGCGCGATGCGCGGAGCCGAGCGCGACCTGACCCGCCTCCAGCCGCTCTCGCACGCCTTCTGGACGGAGCTGGTCGCGGCCTCCGGGAACCTCGCCTACCAGCTCGCCTTCAACACGCTCCGCGAGGTGTACGAGAGCTCCTGGGAGCTGCTGCGCGGCATCCTCGCGGACGAGCTGCGCGACACCGACGGCTTCGAGGCGCTCGCCGGCGCCGTGGAGCGCGGCGACGCGCTCGCTGCCGAGGCGTGCGCGCGGCGCATCCTTCGCCTCGGCGAGCAGCGCCTCGCCGGGATCCTCTCCCGCATCGACGCGCGCGCCGCCGGCGCCGCGCAGGAGGAAGTGCGTTGAGCGCTGCCACCGTCTCCTCGAACGACGACGCCGCGCGGCCCGGCGCCGGGCCCGCCACCCTGCGCGAAGCGGGCGTCTACTTCTTCCGCCAGGCCAGCTCGCTGATCCTGCTCACCGCCCTCTCGGCGGCGCTCACCGCGCGTCTCGCGGTGGGCGGCTTCTCGCTCTGGGACCTCGTGCCCCCGCTGCTCGTCGCCGCCCACTGGCCGCTCAACGAGTGGCTGATCCACGTGTTCGTGCTCCACGCGAAGCCGTTCCGGATCGGCGGGCGCACGATCGATCCGACGGTGCCGCGCAAGCACCGCGCGCACCACCGCGACCCGTGGAACCTCGAGCTGCTCTTCATTCCGCTCCACTCGTTCCTCTACACGCTGCCGCTGCTGCTCGGCCTGGCGTTCCTGCTGGCGCCGAGCTCCGGCCTCGCGCTGAGCGGGCTGGTGGCGTACCTGGCGCTGGCGCTCCACTACGAGTGGGTGCACTTCCTCTGCCACACGCGCTACTGGCCGAAGAGCGCCCGCTACCGGGCCCTGGTGCGCAACCACCGGCTCCACCACTTCAAGAACGAGCACTACTGGTTCGGGGTGTCGATGCTGGCCGCGGACCGCCCGCTGCGCACCGCCCCGGCGCCCGAGGGCGTCGAGCGTTCCCCGACGGCCCGGACCCTCGGCGTCGAGTCGGTGGCGCCGATTTCGGGAGCCCACGGCGCGAGGTAGCCTCTCGCCGGTCATGCGCACCGGCGTGAGCGTCGAAGAGGCCCGGGCGATCGTGCTCGAGGCCGCCAGCGTCCTCGCGGCGGAGCGGGTCTCCTGCGAGGCCGCCCTCGGCCGCGTGCTGGCCGAGCCCGTCCACGCGGCGCGCACGCTGCCGCCCGCCGCCTGCTCGGCGATGGACGGCTACGCGGTGCGCAGCGCGGACCTCGCGGGCGCGGCGGCCGCGGCGGGCGCGAGCTTGACGGTGGCGTTCGAGGTCGCGGCCGGCGGGCGCGGGGCGCGCGCCCTGCGGGCCGGCGAGGCCGCGCGGATCTTCACGGGCGCTCCGATCCCGGAGGGCGCCGACGCGGTGGTGATGCAGGAGGACGCCGAAGCGCTGGACGGCGCCGTCCGCATCCGCGGGCCCGTGCGCGCTGGAGAGCACGTGCGGCCGGAAGGCGAAGACGTGCGCAGCGGAGACCTCGTGATGGCGCCCGGCTGCCTGCTCGGGCCCTCGCAGATCGGCATGCTCGCGGCCCTCGGCCGCAGCGGCGTGGCGGTCCACCGGCGGCCCGGGGTCGCGATCCTCTCGGGCGGCGACGAGCTGGTGGAGCCCGACCAGCCCACGGAGGGCGGGCGCATCGTCTCCTCCAACTCCTACGCGCTGGCGGCGCAGTGCCGCGAGGCGGGCGCGGAGCCGTCGCTGCTCGGCATCGCGCGCGATCGGCCGGAGGACCTCGAGGGCCTGCTGCGCGCGGGCCTGCACGCCGACGTGCTGGTGAGCTCCGCGGGCGTCTCCGTCGGCGACCATGACTACGTGCGGCCGGTGCTCGAGAAGCTCGGCTGTCGGATCGCCTTCTGGGGCGTGCGCATGAAGCCCGGCTACCCGCTCGTCTTCGGCCGCTTCGAGGGCGAGCGCGGGCCGCTGGTGTTCGGGCTGCCGGGCAACCCCGTCTCCGCGATGGTGACCTTCGAGCAGTTCGTGCGCCCCGCGCTGCGCAAGCTGGCGGGCCGCCGCGCCTGGTTCCGCCCGACCGTCGAGGCCACCCTCGGCGAGGCGCTGCGCAAGAGCCCCGGCCGCACCCACTTCGTGCGTGTCGAGCTGGCCGGGCGGGAGGGCGCGCTGCGCGCCACGCCGACCGGCAACCAGAGCTCGGGCGTGCTGCGCTCGATGGTGCTCGCCCAGGGGCTGCTGGTTTTCCCCGCCGAAGCCAGCGAGCTCGCCGCGGGCGCGCGCGTCCGCGTGCAGGTGATCGACCCCGAGTTCTTCGCCGCGGAGCAGCCGGATTGAGGGAAGGGCGCTTCGACGGCATCGCGGGCGCCGTGCTGCTGGGCGGCGCCTCCGAGCGCATGGGCGAGGACAAGGCGCGCCTGCCGCTGCACGGGCAGACGCTCGCCGCGCGCAGCGCGACGCTGCTGGCGTCGCTCTTCGAGGAGGTGCTGCTCGTGGGCGGAGAGCCGCCTTCGGGAGCGCCCGGCCGGGCCGTCGCGGATCCGCCGGGCCCGCGCTGCGCCCTGCGCGGCCTGGTCGCGGCGCTCGAGGCGGCAAGCGCACCGCGCGTGCTGGTCGTGGCGACGGATCTCCCCGGCCTGACGCCCGATCTGCTGCTCGCGCTCGTCGCGCTTCCCGAGGCCGACGTGGCGTTGCCGCGCACGGCGGCCGGCCTCGAGCCGCTCTGCGCGCTCTACCGCCGCGACGCGGCGCTGCCCGCGGCGCGCGCCCGGCTCGCCGCCGGCAAGCTCGCGCTCCACGATCTGCTCGGCGAGCTCGCGCTGCAGACCCTCGCTGGCGCCGAGCTCGACGCCGTCGACCCCGAAGGCAATGCGCTCGCGAACGTGAACACGCCCGAGGACTGGGCGCGCGTGCGCAAGCGGATCGCGGGAGCGGCGCGCGCATGAAGCGCGCGCTGCTGCTCGGGCTCGCGCTCGCCGCCGCCGCCGGGCGGGCGGAGGCGGACGCGGTGGACTGTCCGAAGGGCAGCGAGCGGCGCGGCGCGGAGCCTCCGGCCGGCCTCAAGGTGTGGTGCGAGCGGCCCGACGGCACGCAGCACGGCCCGAGCCTCTCGTACCACGCCGGCGGCGAGAAGCTCGCCCTCGCGCACTTCGCCGAGGGCGAGCTCGACGGCGACTACCGCGAGTGGCACGCCAACGGCAAGCTCGCCCTCGAGCTCTCCTACCGGGCGGGACGCAAGGAGGGCACCGAGCGGCGCTTCGACGCCCTGGGTCGCAAGCTGATCGAGCTGCAGTGGAAGCAGGGCGTCCAGCACGGCGTCGAGCGGAGCTGGTTCCCGAACGGCCGCGAGCAAGGCGTGCTCCACTGGAAGGACGGCAAGCCCGACGGCGAGGCCACCGCCTGGTTCGAGAGCGGCGCCAAGCGCGCCACGGGCAGCTTTCGCGACGGCGTCCGCCACGGCCGCTGGACCGCCTGGCGCGAAGACGGCTCCAAGGAGAAGGAAGCCGACTTCGACTCCGGCAAGGAGCTCTCCCGCCAGGAGTTCCCGCCGGGGCTTTAGGCGGCGAACGGCGTTCGGATGGCTGCGGTCCCTGGATCCGAATTCGCTTGACCCCGCTCCCATCGGACACTTAGCATGGCCCCGGGGAGCTGCAGGAGGAGCACTCGATGTCGCCCAAAGCAGGTCTGCTGCGGCGGATCGGGCTCGTGTTGTTGCTGCTGCTGGCCTCGCTGCCGTTCTGGGGAGCGCGCGCCGATGCGACCACCGTACTCGACGCCGACGACCGCGAGATCGTCACCTACGTCACGCAGGCGCCCTCGTCGCCGTTCGCGTTCTTCGACGTCTCCAACTTCCTCTACGAGGCGGGCGCGGGTCAGACCTCGAGCGTCGACACCCAGGGCGCCTCGGGGTCCGGCTACGCCTACGCGGGGATCGATTCCCAGTACTACGGCTCCAGCGGGCGCTCGACCTTCGACATCACCTTCACGGTGACCACGGCGACGCCGTACAGCCTCTCGGGCGACCTCGAGATCGAGCACGGCTCTCTCTTCGTTTCGATGCTGACCCTGTATCAGGGCGCGACGGCGCTCCAGAGCTGGACGGCCGATTGGAGCGCGGAGCAGGTCTCCTTCGGCGTGTCGGGCGTGCTGGCGCCGGGCACCTATCGGCTGGTGGCGGAGGCCACCGCGGGTCCGAGCGACTACGGCGTCGACCAGGGCTACACGGGCGCGAGCTACGACTTCGCCTTCGTGGTCCCCGAGCCCGCGACCGGGCTGCTCGTCGGCCTCGGGATGGTCTCCCTCGCGCTGCGCTCGCGCCGGGGCTGATCGGAGCCGATCGCCCCGGCGCGAACGTCGGGGCGATCTCAGCGGATCCCTTTCTTCGCCGCCTGCTCCTTCACGACCGCGCGCACCTTGGCGTCGAAGCCGTCGCCGCCGCCGGCGGCGCGCGCCTTCTCCTCCTCCTTGTGCAGGTACTCGTCGCGCTGGGCCCCGAGCTTCGCGATGCGCTCCTGGAGGTTCTTGCGCTCCGCGGTCCGGGTCTCGACGTACTGCTTGCGCGCGCCGGGGTCGAGGGCCTGGAGCGGCGCGGGAAGCTCGGCCGCCGGAAGCTTCGCCACGTCCACCTCGCCGGCGGCCGCGGCGTCGACCAGGTCCTTGCGGCCGAGGTTCGCCACGCCCCCGCGCTTGGCGAGGTAGGTGAGCCGCGCCGCCGCCGCCTCCGGCGGGGCCCCCAGCGAGCTCTCGACCTTCTCGCGCAGCTCCGCCTGCTCGCCGGCGTCGCCGTAGGGGATCACCGTGGCGGCGAGGCGCCGGTTCAGCTCGGCGAGCTCGTCGTCGTGGGGCGTGTGCAGCGCCAGCATGGCGCCGTCCTGGTCGATCGCGGCGAACTGGCCGAGCCCGAGCTGGGCGATCTCCTGCCAGACGGGGGTCGTCTCCGGCAGGCCGCCACACTGGACGGTGTTGATCACGATGTCGCGCCGGGCGGCCAGGGCCGCGCTCTCGCGGAAGCCGACGTCCTGCGGGTAGTCGAGGTGCGGCGGCGCGTCGCCCACCAGGAAGATCACGCGGTAGACGCCCGGGCTGCGGCTCCAGGGCATGAGCTGGACCGCCTCGTGGAGCGCCAGGTTCACCGACTCGGGCGTGTCGCCGCCGCCCTCGGCGCGGAGCTGGCGCAGCTCGCCCCAGACCTTGTCGAGGTCCTCGGTCAGCTCGACGCGGCGGGTGACGTAGGCGTCGCCGCGGTCGCGGTAGGCGACGAGGCCGATGCGCACCGGCACGCCGCGCTGGCTGCCGCCCATCGCGTCGGCGATCGACCAGATCTTGCGCTTGGCGCCCTCGAGCAGCCCGGACATCGAGCCCGTGGTGTCGAGCACGAAGACCGCTTCGATGGCGCGCTCCGTCGGCGCCGCCGCGCCGATCGGGATCGCCTGGGCGCCGCCCGCGCCGCCGGCCGGGAGCAGGAAGGGCGCCGCGGCCGTGACGGCCACGAGCAGCCCGAAGAGCGCGAGACGCTGCGAGTTCCGGATCACGAAGTCTGCGAGCATGGAGAGCCTCCCTTCGAGTGGAGACCAGCCTAAGGGGCTCCGCGCCGGCTTGCTGTAAATTGGGAGTAAAGCGGCCGTGACCCCGCCCCGGGGCGCGGCATCGCAGCCGGGAGGAGCCATGACGCGAGCCGCCGCCGCCACGCCGGCCTCGGAGCCGTCGCCCGCGCGGGCGCTCGCCGCGCGCTACCGCGCGGTGCGCGCCGCGACCGACGCGCTGCGCCGGCCGCTCTCCGCCGAGGACTGCGCGCTCCAGTCGATGCCCGACGCCAGCCCCACGAAGTGGCACCTCGCCCACACCACCTGGTTCTTCGAGACGTTCCTTCTGGAGCGCGCCGAGCGCGGCTTCCGGCCCTTCGACGCGAGCTTCCGCGTGCTCTTCAACTCCTACTACAACGCGGTCGGCCCCCAGCACGCGCGGCCGGCGCGCGGGATCCTCTCGCGTCCCGGCCTCGACGAGGTGCTGCGCTACCGCGCCGCCGTCGACGAGCGCGTGCTCGCCTGGCTGGAGCGCGACGGCGAGGCCCACCCGCTGCTTCCGGTGGTCGAGCTCGGCCTGCAGCACGAGCAGCAGCACCAGGAGCTGATCCTCACCGACCTGAAGCACGCCTTCGCCCAGAGCCCGCTGCGCCCCGCCTACCGCGCGCTGCCCGAGCCGCCCCCGGCGGCCGCGCCGCCGCTCCGCTTCGAGCGCTTCGAGGAGGGCGTGCGCTGGATCGGCCACGCCGGTGGCGGCTTCGCCTTCGACAACGAGGGCCCGCGGCACCGCGTGCTGCTGCCGGCCTTCGAGCTGGCGTCGCGCTGCGCGACGAACGGCGAGTACCTCGCCTTCGTCGCGGACGGCGGCTACCGGCGCCCCGAGCTCTGGCTCTCCGACGCCTGGGCGTGGCTCCAGGCCGAGTCGATCGAGGCGCCGCTCTACTGGCGGCGTGACGGCGACGCCTGGACGACGCTCACCCTCGGCGGCGTGCGCGAGCTCCGGCCCGAGGAGCCGGTGACGCACCTCTCCTTCTACGAGGCCGCCGCGTTCGCGGAGTGGTCGGGGGCGCGCCTCCCCACC
>Ga0105107_10000240_pt1 | contig 32974 bp, 29 predicted proteins | sample PPLLaktember2015_6_FD_79335 | JGI IMG/M metagenome (GOLD analysis project Ga0105107, IMG submission 79335) | Freshwater sediment microbial communities from Prairie Pothole Lake near Jamestown, North Dakota, USA - PPLs Lake P8 Core (1) Depth... | ecosystem: Environmental > Aquatic > Freshwater >...
GAAGCTGGAACTTGAGGAAGTTGGGAATGGCGATCGCCGCCAGGATCCCGATGATGGCGACCACGATCATCAGCTCGATGAGCGTGAAGCCGCCACGGCGCGTGCGAAGCTTGCGCATGGTCTTGTTGCTCCTTTGACCCTTTGTCCGCGGCGGCACCTGCGCTCGGACCCAAGGTCGGCGTGGCGTTCGGCGTGTGGGAAGAGCAACGCCCGTGCCAACGCCGCCCCGCGCGCTCGTGCACGCGCAGGCGCGGAGCCGAACGCTGCGAGCGCCGTGCGCTTCCGCGGCTCGGGCCCGCCGCCCGCGCCTCGCCCCGCGCGCCCGATTCCAGTGACGATTCCGGTCCCTCGCGCGCCGGAACGCGTCACCTGCGCGGGCGGGGCCCGGTTTGCAGCGGGGGGGGCCGAGGGCTAAGTTGCGTGCCCCTGAAATCGGGCTCGACGCTCCCATCGTCTAGTGGCCTAGGACGCGGCCCTCTCAAGGCTGAAACACGGGTTCGACTCCCGTTGGGAGCGCCAAAGGCACCTTGCCCGACTTCGCCTTCGCCTTCCTCGACTGCGAGTTCGGCGGCCTCGACCCGGATCTCCACGACATCACCGAGATCGCGGTGATCGCCACCGACTACCGCCTCGCCGAGCTCTCGAGCCGCGAGTGGAAGGTGCGCGCGCGGCCCGAGCGCATCAGCCCCGAGGCCGCGGCCCTCTCGGGCTACGACCCCGAGGTCTGGGCCCGCGACGCCGTGCCGGTGCGCCAGGCGCTGACGGAGCTCGCCGCCTGCCTGCCGGCGGGCAAGACGGTGGTGCCCTCGGGCCAGAACGTGCGCATGGACGTGGTGTTCCTGGAGCGCGCCTACAAGGCGTGCGGCATCCCCTGGCCCTTCGACTACCACGTGATCGACCTGGCGACGCTCTACTACGGCTGGTCGCTGGTCGCCGGCGAGACGGTGCAGGCGCTCTCGCTGCGCCAGGCGGCCACCGCCGCCGGCCTCGTGAAGGGGCCCGTGCCCCATCGGGCGATGGCCGACGCGCGCCTCACCCTCGAGACCTTCCGGCACTACGTGGGGCGGCTGGCGCTGCGCCCCCCGCCGGACGCCCCGCCGCCCGCGGAGGGCTGAGCGCCGGGCGCGAGCTTCCGGCGCCACTTCGCCAGGGCGCCCCGGTCGACGCGGGCGAGCAGCGGCAGCAGCCAGCGCGCGCCGGCTCCACCGGGGCGGAAGCAGACGGCCGAGCCGAAGTCGATCAGCACGGGGCTGCCGTCCTCCGCCACCAGCACGTTGCTGCGGTGCCGCAGGTCGAGGTGCGCGACGCCGCGCGCGTGCATCTCGCCGATCGCGGCCTCGAGCCGCGGCAGGAAGTCCGCGGGCAGCGCCTCGGCGCGGCTCCGGGAGAGGCGCCGGCCCGGACGGTACTCGACGGCGAAGGCGAGGCGATCGATCCAGCCGCGAAAGCGCGGCACCGCGGCGTGGCCATCGAGGCGCTGGTAGGCGCGCGCCTCGCGCGCCGCGATGAAGGGCCCGAGCCAGGCGCGCACCCAGGGGCCGCGGGGCGCGAAGTCCTTCACCACTACGCGCTCGCCGGCGTGCTCGGCGAGCAGCACGTCGGGGTTGCGGCGGTTGCCGCGGTTCAGCAGCTCGCGCGTCGCGCTCGCCAGCTCCGCGCGGGTGATGCCCGCGCGCGGGAGGGCGCTGTCGGGTCGACGGGCCACGCGAGGCCGACGGTAGCGACCCGCCGGCCTCAGCGCTTGGCGAGGCTCTGCACCAGGCTCCAGAGCTCGCTGCGCAGGCGCTCGCGGAACTCCGGGTCGGCCTCCACGGGGAGCTGGTCGGCCTCGAGGAACTCGAGGAGCTCTTCGGTGCTGAACTCCGCTGCGATCTCCTCGAGCACGCCCGCCTGCCCCGCCGGGTCCAGCCGCCCGCTGCGGCTCGGCGCGAGCGCTCGGCGGCGCGCCGGATCGTCACGCCGAATGCTCATTGCACCCCCCGCGCCTCACTGGCGTCCACCAGCATCCGCTTCACGCGATACAAGCCCGAGCGTACCGCGTCGTTCGAGCGGTCCATCCGGCTCGCGATCTCCTCGATCGAGAGGTCCTCCATGTGCCGCAGCCAGAAGGCCTCCGCCTGCCAGCGCGTCACCGAGCGGAGTCGATGGTCCATGCTCTGCAGGAGCTGGCGCATCTCGAAGTCGTCCTGGGGGCTCGAGGCCCACTCGCCCGCGGTGGCGTCGGCGCCCGCGGCCTCGACCCGCTCGCTCTGGGCGCGCGCGCGCCGCAGGTGGTTGTTCACCGTGTTCTTCGCGATGCCGTAGATCCAGGCCAGGGGCGTCGAACGGCCCGAGTAGCTGGCGATGGAGCGGAACACCGCGGTGAAGCTCTCCTGGGTGAGCTCCTCGGCGTCGGCGCGGTCGCGCACGCGGCTGAAGACGAAGGCGAAGACGCGCCGGAAGTAGCGGTCGTAGAGCACGTTGAAGTGCTGCTCGCTCCCGCTGCGGATTCCTTCGACGAGCCGCTCGTCCGAGGCGACCCGCAGGTCTCCCGCCGTCCCGGTCGGGGACCCTGCAAACGAACTCTCTCGGGGCAACGCGCGCTCCCTCGCGTCGTCCCCGTCCCAGGCGGAAGGCGGCCCTCGCCGTGGGGCCGGAGCCCGTCGGGCGCAGACGTCTTCCGCTCAGGAAGTGGCCGCAAGCGGAGCTGCGTGGCAGGGAAAGCGTCGCCCGAGGGCGAATGCTCAGCCCTGGAGGAGCCCCTCGAGGCCCGGGGCCCCCGCCGCCAGGGCGCGGCGCATGCGGTAGAGGTTCGCCTTGATCGCGTCCTCGGACTTGCCGAGGGCGTCCGCGATCGAGCGGATCGACTGCCGGCGCAGGTGCTTCAGGTGGAAGATCCTGCGCTGCAGGGGCGTCAGGCGATGCTCGATCACCTCTTCGCACTGGGCGAGGAGCCGCCTCGCGTCGACAGCCCGGTCCGCGGGGGGCAAGCAGCCGGCCACCGCGAGGGCGCCCTCTCCGTCCAGGGACTCGAGGCGCGGGCGCACGCCCCGGAAGCGGCGATTCACCTTGTTGCGGGTTATGCCGAAGATCCAGACCAGCAGGCTCGAGTCGCCCGCCCAGGTGTGGAGGCGGCGAAACACGGTGACGAACACCTCCTGGGTGACGTCCTCGGCGTCGCCGGCGTCGTGCAGGCGCTTCACGGCGAAGCGGTAGACGCGCGGGAAGTAGGCCTCGTAGAGCTGCTCGAAGTGCTCGCGGCTCCCACCGAGGATGGCGCGCACCAGCTCCTCGTCGCTCGCCCAGGGGTTGCGGCGCTGGGGCCGGCGCGCGGGCGGGGCCGCGCTGCGGGGGCGCTGGCGGACGAGCCGGCGGCGGGCCGGCTCGGGGGTCTGGGCGGACTCGTTTCCTTCCTCCGCGACGCGGAGGTCCTGGATGCTCAGCACGGCTTTGCGAACTCCCTGGCAGCCGGCGACCCCTCTTCGCCGATCGGACGTCTCAAAAGTGGGGACCGAAGTCCCGCCGTCCTTGTCGCAAGCCACGTGCCAGCGGGGCCGAGCGCGGCCTCGGTTTGTCAACCTATGGATTCGATTGAGGATTCCCGAATTTGGACGAGCCGGTCCGGACTGGAACGCCGTTTCACGGTGTGAAGGGGTTTTCCCTTTCTGTGGTGGGGCGTTCACCGGAGGCTCTCAGATCGAGTCGGGGGGATCTGGCTACAAGCGACCCGGCACGATCCACCAGGTGCCCCCGACCCGCTCCCAGCGGTCCTCGCGCTCGACCGCGACGCTGCCCATGCGGAGCGGCAGGCCGTTCGCCCCCTCGATGCGCACCCGCACCCGGGCGTCGCCCGGGCCCTCGAAGCGGAACTCGAGGACCTCGAGCTGGCCCGGCACGTTGCGCTCGAAGTGCGCGTCGTCGAGCTCCTGGGCGAAGTCGGCGTAGTAATCGGAGAAGGCGCGATCGGTGCGGAAGTAGTCGCGCAGGAGCTGGTCGCGGAAGGTCGCGATCACGTTGAAGCGCCGCTGGGCGAGCCGCCCGTAGAACGTCGAGGCGCGCCGGTGGAACTCGACGACGGCCGGCCCGTCGACGATCTCGACGCCGAAGCTCTCGTCCGCCGGCACCCCGCCGCCGCCCCGCCAGAGGCTGCAGCCGCCGAGGCCGGCGGCCAGCAGCGTCGCGAGGGCGAGGCGCGCGAGCCCGCGGCTCATCGCGAGCGTCCCGTGCGGCGCAGCGTGGCGCCGGCTCGCACGCCCGCCTGGGCGGCGGCGAGGCGCGCCACCGGCACGCGAAAGGGCGAGCACGAGACGTAGTCGAAGCCGAGCGACGCGCAGAAGGCGACGCTGCGAGGGTCCCCCCCGTGCTCGCCGCAGATGCCGAGCTTCAGGTCCTTGCGGTGCGCGCGCCCGCTCTCGGCGCCGAGCCGCATCAGCTCGCCGATGCCTTCCTGGTCGATCGACACGAACGGGTCGCTCTCCAGGATGCCGAGCTCGAGGTAGGTGGAGAGGAACTTGCCCGCGTCGTCGCGCGAGAGCGCGTAGGCGGTCTGGGTCAGATCGTTCGTGCCGAAGGAGAAGAAGTCGGCATACTCGGCGATCGCCCCGGCCGTGAGCGCCGCGCGCGGCACCTCGATCATGGTGCCGATCGACGGCCGCACCTTCACCTTGGGGTGGAGGGCCAGCACCGCGCGCACCTCCTCGTCCACCAGCAGCCGCAGGCGCGACAGCTCGCCGACGTGGGAGACCAGCGGGATCATGATCTCCGGCACCACCGCGCTGCCCGACTCCGCCACCTCGCAGGCGGCCTCGACGATCGCGCGCACCTGCATGCGGTAGATCTCGGGGTAGCTGATGCCGAGCCGGCAGCCCCGGTGGCCCAGCATCGGGTTGAACTCGCGCAGCTCCTCGATCTTGCCCTTGATCGCGGCGGCGTCGGTGCCGAGGGCGGCGGCCACTTCGCGGATCTCGCCGTCGCCGTGGGGCAGGAACTCGTGCAGCGGCGGGTCGAGCAGCCGGATGGTGACCGGCAGCCCTTCCATCGCCCGGAAGATCCCGACGAAGTCGCTGCGCTGCATCGGCAGCAGCTTCGCCAGGGCGCGCTCCCGGGCGGTGGTGTCGCCGGCGAGGATCATCTCGCGCACCGCCTGGATGCGACCCGGCTCGAAGAACATGTGCTCGGTGCGGCAGAGGCCGATGCCCTCGGCGCCGAACTGGCGGGCGATCTTGGCGTCGGTCGGGGTGTCGGCGTTGGTGCGCACGCGCACGTGTCGCAGCCGGTCGGCCCAGCTCATCAGCTCCGCGAAGGTGCCGCCGAGCTCGGGCGTGACTGTCGGGATGGCGCCGAGCATGACCTCGCCGCTCGACCCGTCGAGGGTGATGGGGTCTCCGGCCTTCACCACGTGCCCTTCGACGCGCATCTCGCGCGCCGCATAGTCGATGCGCAGCGCGCCGCAGCCGGCCACGCAGCACTTGCCCATGCCGCGGGCCACCACCGCGGCGTGCGAGGTCATGCCGCCGCGCGCGGTCAGGATGCCCTGGGCGGCGTGCATGCCGTGGATGTCCTCGGGCGAGGTCTCGATGCGCACCAGCACGACCTTCTCGCCCGCCTTGGCGCGCGCCTCCGCCTCGTCGGCGCTGAACACCACGTTGCCGACCGCCGCGCCGGGCGAGGCCGGCAGCCCCTTGGCGATCACCGTGCGGGCGGCCTGCGGGTCGATGGTCGGGTGCAGGAGCTGCTCGAGGGAGCCCGGATCGACGCGCAGCACGGCCTGCTCGCGCGAGATCAGCCCCTCCTTGGCCATGTCGACCGCGATCTTCACGGCCGCCCGCACCGTGCGCTTGCCGCTGCGCGTCTGCAGCATCCAGAGCCGGCCCTGCTGGATGGTGAACTCGATGTCCTGCATCTCGCGGTAGTGCTTCTCGAGCTGCTTGTAGATGCGCACCAGCTCGCGGTAGGCGGTGGGCATCTCCTCCTCGAGGGTGGGCAGCTCCTCCTGGCCGGGCTCCTGGCTGGCCCGGTTGATGGGCTGCGGCGTGCGGATGCCCGCCACCACGTCCTCGCCCTGGGCGTTCTTCAGGTACTCGCCGTAGAAGCTGCGCTCGCCGGTGGACGGGTTGCGGGTGAACGCCACGCCGGTGGCGCAGTCGTCGCCCATGTTGCCGAACACCATGGCCTGCACGTTCACCGCCGTGCCCCAGCTGTCGGGCAGGCCGTGGATGCGGCGGTAGCGCACCGCCCGGTCGTTGCCCCAGGATCGGAACACCGCTCCGACGGCGCCCCAGAGCTGCTCGTGCGGATCCTGCGGGAACGGGCGGCCGGTGTGCTCCTCGACCAGCGCGAGGTACTCGTCGATCACCTCGCGCCAGTCGGCGGCCCGGAGCTGGGTGTCGAGCTCGACGCCGCGGCGCTCCTTCAGGTGCTCGAGCCGCGTCTCGAAGCGCTCGTGGGGCACGCCGAGCACGACGTCGGCGTACATGTGCACGAAGCGGCGGTAGCTGTCGAAGGCGAAGCGGTCGTCGGCGAGGCGCGCCATGCCCTGCACCGTCTCGTCGTTCAGGCCGAGGTTCAGGACGGTGTCCATCATGCCCGGCATCGAGGCCCGCGCGCCCGAGCGCACCGAAACCAGCAGCGGGCGCTCGGCGTCGCCGAAGCGCGCGCCCATGATCTTCTCGACCCGCGCGAGCGCGCCCAGCGCCTCGCGCTTCAGCGCCGCGGGCACGCCGCGCGCGGGGTCGTAGGCGGCGCACACCTCCGTCGAGATCGTGAAGCCCGGCGGCACCGGCACGCCGAGGCGGGTCATCTCCGCCAGCCCGGCGCCCTTGCCCCCCAGCAGCTCCTTCCAGTCGCCGCGCCCGTCGGCTCGGCCCGCGCCGAAGAAGTAGACGCTGCGCCGCGCGCGCGCCGGCTTCGCCTTCGCCGCCCGCTTCGTCTGCCGCGCCTTCCCCGGCCGCTTCGCCGTCCTGCGAGCCGTCACGGCTTCCCCTCCAGTCGTTCGCGCACGTAGGCCGCCACGGACCCCGTCTCGATCCGGTCCTGCCGCATGCTGTCCCGCTCCCGGACGGTGACCTTGCCGTCCTGCTCGGAGTCGAAGTCGTAGGTGACGCAGAAGGGCGTGCCGACCTCGTCCTGTCGGCGGTAGCGGCGGCCGATGTTGCCCGACTCGTCGTAGAAGGCGTTCCACTCGCGACGCAGGTCGGCGAGGATGCGCCGCGCCGGCTCCGCCAGCTTCTTGGAGAGCGGCAGCACCGCCACCTGGATCGGGGCCAGCCTCGGATCGAGCCCCAGCACGGTGCGCGTCTCGCCGTTCTCGAGCGCCTCGACGCGCAGGCCGTTGCAGAGCAGCGCCAGCGCGGTGCGATCGACGCCGACCGAGGTCTCGATCACCATCGGCATGAAGCGCTCGCCCCGCTCCTCGTCGGTCACCGAGAGGTCGCGGCCCGCGAACTCCGAGTGGCGCGAGAGGTCCCAGTCCCCGCGGTCGTGCACGCCCTCGATCTCCTGCCAGCCGAAGGGGAACTTGAACTCGATGTCGGCCGCCGCCTTGGCGTAGTGCGCCAGCTCCTGCGGCTCGTGGGGCCGCACGCGCAGCTTGTCCTCGCCGAAGCCGAGCTCGCGATGGAAGCGCACGCGCTCGGCCAGCCAGTACTCGAACCAGCGCTGCCGCTCGCCCGGGTGCACGAAGAACTCGAGCTCCGCCTGCTCGAACTCGCGCGAGCGGAAGGTGAAGTTGCGCGGGTTGATCTCGTTGCGGAAGGCCTTGCCGATCTGGGCGATTCCGAAGGGGATCTTCTGGCGCGAGACCTCACGCACGCGCTTGAAGTCGTTGAAGATGGCCTGGCAGGTCTCCGCGCGCAGCCAGGCCACGCTGGCGGCGTCCTCGGACGCGCCCACGAAGGTCTTCAACATCAGGTTGAAGGCGCGCGGGGCGGTGAGGTCGTGGGTGCCGTCCTCGCGGGCCTCGCAGGGCTCGATCCCGTCGAGCTGGTCGGCGCGGAAACGGCGCTTGCAGGCCCGGCAGTCGACGAGCTGGTCGCCGAAGTGCTCGACGTGGCCGGAGGCCTCCCAGGTGCGCGGGTGGCAGATGATCGAGCTGTCGAGGCCCTCGACGTCGTCCCGCTCGCGCACCACCCGGCGCCACCAGAGGGCCTTCAGGTTGTTCTTCAGCTCGACGCCGAGGGGCCCGTAGTCCCAGAAGCCGTTGATCCCGCCGTAGATCTCGCTCGACTGGAACACGAAGCCGCGGCGCGCGCACAGCGAGACGACGTCCTCCATGCGGACGTCGGCGCCTGCACGCGCTGCGGGATCGGCGGCCATCGCTCCTCGCTGGCTCGGGCCCGCAGGCGCCCGCGGGTCTCGGCCGGAGAGAGCCGGCCGCGTGCGGCGCGCGGGGGACCCGCGGAGGTCGGAGTGTCCCCTCGAGGCCCGGAGGTGTCAATGCGAGGCGGCCCGCGGGGCCTGCGGCGGCCGCCGCTCCGCGCCGCCCAGCGCGGCCTCGAGGAACGCGCGGCTCCGCAGCTCCACGCCGACGTGGAAACGCTGGAAGCGATCGAGCAGGTGCAGCGCTTCCGCGAGAGCGGGAGGCGGCAGGGCGAGGCGCGCGATGTGGCCGAGGGGCAGGCTGGCTCCGCGCTCGAGGGCGCGCAAAGTGCCCAGGTGGACCGGGATGCCCGCGTCCCCCGGGCGCCGGCAGGCCGCGCAGACCGGGCCGCCCTCGGGCACCTGGAAGACGACCGCCTCGCCGCCCGCGACCTCGCGGCCGCAGCGCACGCACAGGCGCAGCTCGGGCCGCAGACCCAGCGCGGCGAGCGCGCGCAGCTCGAGCAGCACCTGCGTGCGGCGGTCGGGCTGCGACTCCGCCAGGCTGCCGAGCGCGGACGTGGCGAACCCGAAGAGCTGCTCGAGGTCGCGGCGGGCCCCGCCTTCGGGCGCCTGGCGATCCAGCAGCTCGAGCAGGAAGCAGCCGAGCGCGAAGCGCCGGGGGTCGCTGCGCAGGCCGAGGTGGGCGTCGATCAGCCGGGCGTGCTCGAGCCTCGCGAGGGAGCCGCGGCGGGGGCGCTCCACTTCGACGCGAAGGTGGTTGAAGAGGTCGAGCAGGCCGGGGAAGCGGCGCGTGCTGCGGCGCGCGCCCTTCGCGATCGCCGTGAGGCGCCCCGAGCCGGGCACCAGCAGGTGCACCACGCGATCGGACTCTCCGAAGTCCACGGCGCGCAGCACCAGGGCCTCGCTCGCGAAGGCAGCCACGGCAAGACGGTAGCGGGGACGACGCTACGGCTGCGGCGCGGGCGCGGGCAGCGGCGGGCCGGGCTGCCGGGTGGCGAGCTCCCGCACGAAGTCGCGGCGGCGCAGCTCCGGCGCCGGCGGCGCGTCGGCAGCGGCGGGAGGCGCGGAGCGTCCGGACCACCAGGCGGCCAGCGAGGCGGCGACCGCCGCGAGCGCGACGGCCAGCAGCAGGCCGGCGAGCGCGCGCCCGGGCGCGATGCGCCGGCGCCGGCGAGCGGGCGCGGCCTCGCCCAGCAGCCGCGCCTGGGCCTCCGACGGGTCGAGCCCGATCGCGTCCGCCACCGCCCGCACGAAGCCGCGCGAGAAGCCGTCCGGGCTCGAGTCGAAGGCGCCGGCCTCGAGACGCTCGAGGGAGCGGCGCGGAATCCGGGTGGCCGCGGAGACGTCCTCGAGGGAGAGGCCGCGGAGCCTGCGCTCGCGCGCGAGCCAGCGGCCGACCGGCTCCGGGGCGGCGCCCTTCAGCGCAGGCGTTTCAGATAGTCCGCGGATCGCTTGCCCCACTCCCCGCTGGGCTTCGTCTCGCTCGCGGCGGACAGATGATGCACCGCCTTCGCGCGATTCCCAAGCGAGATGTAGATGGTCGCGATGCGGTAGTGGCACTCGGCCTCCGCGACCGGACCCGGCTTCAGGGCCAGCACCTGCTCGAGGCTCTCGAGCGCCTCCAGGCGGCGGCCTTCCTCCTCGTCGAGGATGGCGAGGTCGAGCCGCGCCGGCCAGAAGCGCTCGTGGTACTCGAGGGCGTGCTCGAAGGCCTGGCGCGCCTCGGCGTTGCGGCCCAGCTTGTAGAGCGCGTATCCCTGGTTGGTGAGCGCCTTCCAGGGCACCGGGAAGGTGGCGTCGCCGAGCAGCTCCTGCGACAGCTGCACGGCCTCCTCGTAGCGCTCCGACTGGATGTAGAGCACCGAGAGGTTCAGCTTGGCCGCGTGGAGGTCGGGGCGCAGCTCGAGGGCGCGCTTCAGGTGGCGCTCCGACTCGGCGTTGTGGGCCTTCAGCCGGTAGGCCTCCGCGAGCGAGAGGTCGATCCACGGGTCGTTGGGCGACAGCGCCTGGGCGGCCAGCAGCTCGCGGATCGCGATGCCGGTGCGCCCCTCGCGAAGGTGGTTCATGGCGAGGCCGTAGTGGGAGCGCGCCCGGCGCTCCTTGTCGGCGACCTTCGCGGGGTCCGTGGTGGCGCAGCCCAGGCTGGTCGCGAGCTGCAGCGCCAGCCCGAGGCCGGCGATCAGCGGGGCGATTCGACGGGTGGTTCGCATGGGTGGTCCCTCCGGTGACGGTTCAGAACGCGCCGAACAGGCGCAGGATCGGATTGCGCTTGCGCAGGCCGTCGCGCACGCGGCGCACCAGACGGAGCTTGCCGAGCGCGGCGCCGCGGCCGGGCCGCGCCGCCGCCGCCGCCGCGGCGGGCTCCGCCCTGCGCGCGGGCTCCTTGCGGGCGCTGCGAAACTTGGAGAGCGGCAGGGCGGCGCGGCGCGAGCCGGCGGCGGCCACGGCCTCCGCGGCTTCGGCCGCCACGACGCCGTCGCTGGCGTCGCTGAGATCCGCTCCGACGGCCGGCGCCCCCTTCGCGCCCGGGATGGGCATGAAGTCGCCGATCTCCTCGTCTTCGTCGGAGGCGTCGGCGGGCGTGTCGAACACGGCGACCTCCGTCGCCTCTTCGACGAGGTCTTCCAGCAGGAGCTCGTCGGCCTCGCCCGCCGGCTTCTCCGGCGCGTCGCCCAGCAGGTCCTTCCAGAGGCCGAAGCAGCGGGCGCGGGCGGGTGCGCCCCCGTCGCCGAGCTCGTCCTCGTCGAACAGGAAGCCCATGCTCTCGGCGAAGCTCAGCGCCGCATCGACGGCGACGTCGAAGGTGGTCTCGCCGTCGGCCTCGGGATCGATGCCGTAGATCGCGAAGCGCTCGGCGCGCAGCGAGCGGATGCCGATGCTGACGGTCTCGCCGCGGCCGGGCTCCTCGTGGATCAGGATCGCCGCCCGCGCCGGGCCGATGGGCAGGTCCTCGGTCGCCACCACGGGCGTATTCAGCGAGAGCCGCAGGCCCCGGACGTGGGCCGGCGCGATCGACAGAGGCTTGCCGCGGGGAAAGAACACGACGGGCTCTTCGGCCCGGGCAGCGCGCAACTTGAGGCTCTCGCCCCCGCAGGCACCGGCGCAGAGCGGCGAAACCCGGAGGTTTTTTCCGTTGGTGCCGTTTCCCCGCGCCGGGCGGCCTCGCCCTTTCCCGCCGACCCAGGGGGGGATACGCTCCTCCCACGGACGGGGCCCGCTGCGGGGTCCAAACACCAGTGGGGACGACGTGCCGAGCCCAGCGAAGAAGGTCGAGGAACTCCAACGGGTCGCCATCCGCTTCGCGGGAGACTCGGGCGACGGCATCCAGCTCACGGGCACCAAGTTCACCGAGGCGACGGCCCTCTTCGGCAACGACCTCTCGACCTTCCCGGACTACCCCGCCGAGATTCGCGCACCCGCCGGCTCCCTGGCCGGCGTCTCCGGCTTCCAGCTCCACTTCGCCGCGGAGGACATCCGCACCCCCGCCGACCAGCCCGACGTGCTGGTGGCGCTGAACCCCGCGGCGCTGCGCGCCAACGTCGAGGACGTGCGGCCGGGCGGCATGGTGATCCTCAACTCCGATGCCTTCGCGGCCAAGAACCTGGAGCGCGCGGGCTACACCGAGGACCCGCTGCCCGCCCTGCGCCGGCGCTTCCGCGTGATCGAGGTGCCCCTCACCGCGCTGAACCGCGAGGCCGTGAAGGATCTGCGCCTCGGAACCCGCGAGGCGGACCGCTCCAAGAACTTCTTCGCCCTCGGCCTGATGTACTGGCTCTACGGCCGGCCGATGGAGCCGACCGTGCGCTGGCTCGAGTCGAAGTTCGAGGGCGACGTGCTCGAGGCGAACCTGCGCGTCCTGAAGGCGGGCTGGCACTTCGGCGAGACGACGGAGGCGTTCCCGGTCTCCTACGTGGTGCCGCGCGCCAAGATCGAGCCCGGCAGCTACCGGAACATCACGGGCAACACGGCCCTCGCCTGGGGCATCGTGGCGGCCGGACGCCGCCTGGGGCAGCCCGTGTTCCTCGGGGCGTACCCGATCACGCCGGCGAGCGACGTGCTGCACGAGCTGGCGCGCTACCGACACTTCGGTGTGAAGACCTTCCAGGCCGAGGACGAGATCGCCGCGGTCAGCGCCGCGATCGGCGCGGCATTCGCCGGCCAGCTCGCGCTGTGCACCACCAGCGGGCCCGGCTTCGTGCTGAAGCAGGAGGCGATCGGCCTGGCGGTGATGGCCGAGCTGCCGATCGTGATCGTCGACATCCAGCGCGCCGGTCCCTCCACCGGCATGCCGACCAAGGCCGAGCAGGCGGACCTGCTGCTCGCCCTGCACGGGCGGAACTCGGAGAGCCCGGTCGCCGTGCTCGCGCCGGCCACGCCCGGCGACTGCTTCGACGTCATGTTCGAGGCCTTCGACCTGGCGGTGAAGTACATGACGCCGGTGGTGGTGCTGTCGGACGCCTACCTCGCCAACAGCTCCGAGCCCTGGCGCATCCCCGACGCGGCCCTGCTGCCCGAGCGCCCCGTGCGCCATCACACGAACTCGGAGGGCTTCCGGCCCTACCAGCGCGATCCGGACACCCTGGCGCGGCCCTGGGCCGTGCCGGGCACCCCGGGCCTCGAGCATCGCATCGGCGGCCTCGAGAAGGAGGACGGCAGCGGCAACGTCTCCTACCTGCCGCAGAACCACGCGCGCATGGTGGCGCTCCGCGCCGAGAAGATCGCGCGCATGGCGCGGGAGATTCCGCCCGCCGAGCCCCGCGGCGCCGATCGCGGGCGCCTGCTGGTGGTGGGCTGGGGCGGCACCCACGGCGCGATCACCGAAGCGGTGGATGCGGCGCGCGCCGACGGCCTCGACGTCGCCAGCCTCCACCTGCGGCACCTGAACCCGTTCCCGGCGAACCTCGAGGACGTGCTGCGGCGCTTCGACCGCATCCTGGTGCCGGAGCTGAACGGAGGCCAGCTCTGCTGGCTGCTGCGCGCGCGCTTCCTGTTGCCCGCCGAGAGCCTGGCCAAGGTGGCCGGGCAGCCGTTTCACATTTCCGAGATCCGCGCGCGCATCGACGCCCTGCTCGGCGAGGAGGCCTGACGTGTCCGAAGCGGCGACGCCGTCGCGCAAGGAGTTCGTCTCCGACCAGGACGTCCGCTGGTGTCCGGGCTGCGGCGACTACTCGATCCTCTCCAACGTGCAGAAGGTGATGCCCGAGCTGGGCGTCCCGCGCGAGAACGTGGTGTTCGTCTCGGGCATCGGCTGCTCGAGCCGCTTCCCCTACTACATGAACACCTACGGCTTCCACACCATCCACGGCCGCGCGCCGGCCTTCGCGACGGGCATCAAGGTCGCACGGCCCGAGCTCTCGGTGTGGGTGGTGACCGGCGACGGCGACGGGCTCTCGATCGGCGGGAACCACTTGCTGCACACGATCCGGCGCAACGTCGACCTGCAGATCCTGCTGTTCAACAACCGCGTGTACGGCCTCACCAAGGGCCAGTACTCGCCGACCTCGCGCGTCGGCATGCGCACCAAGTCGTCGCCGCAGGGCGCCATCGACCACCCCGTCGATCCGATCGCGTTCGCGCTCGGCGCCGGCGCCACCTTCGTGGCGCGTTCGATCGACGTCGACGCCACGCACCTCCAGGAGGTCCTGCACCGCGCCCACGCCCACAAGGGCACGGCCTTCGTCGAGATCCTCCAGAACTGCCCGGTCTACAACGACGACGAGTGGGTGGAGGTCGAGGACCGCAAGACCCGCGCCGAAGCGGCCCTGGTGCTGCAGGACGGCGAGCCGCTGGTGTTCGGGCCGAAGGGCGCCCGCAGGGGCATCCGGATCGTCGACGGCGTGCCTTCGGTGGTGCCGCTCGCCGACGACGCGGACCCGCGCGCGGCCGGCGTGGCCGTCCACCGCGAGGGGCACCAGAGCCCGGCCTACGCGTTCGCGCTCGCGAGCCTCACGCGTCCCGCCTTCCCGCTCCCGATCGGTGTCTTCCGCGCGGTGGAGAAGCCCACCTACGAGGCGCTGCTCCAGGCGCAGGTCGACGACGCCATCCGCACCCGCGGCCCCGGCGACCTCGGCGCCCTGCTCCACTCCGGCGACACCTGGACCGTCGAAGGCTGACGGACGGAAGGGGACGGAGTCAACTAATCAACTAACTCTCCCCCCGGGTGTACGCCATCCACTGCGGGGCTGAGTTAGTTGATTAGTTGACTCCGTCCCCAAGGATCGACCCCGCGTGCTTGGCGAGGGTTTCGCCGATCTCGGCGGGGGAGCGGGAGACGGGGACGCCGGCGGCTTCGAGGGCGGCCATCTTGTCGGCGGCGCGGCCCTTTCCGCCGGAGATGATCGCGCCCGCGTGGCCCATGCGCTTGCCGGGCGGCGCGTTCTGGCCTGCGATGAAGGCGACCACCGGCTTGCTCATGTGCTGCTTCACGAACTCCGCGGCGGTCTCCTCGGCGCTGCCGCCGATCTCGCCGATCATCACGACTGCCTTCGTCGCGGGGTCCTCCTCGAAGAGCCGCAGGGCGTCGACGAAGGAGGTGCCGACCACCGGGTCGCCGCCGATGCCGACGCAGGTCGACTGGCCGATCCCGAGGCGCGAGAGCTGATCGACGGCCTCGTAGGTGAGCGTACCCGAGCGCGAGACCACGCCCACCGGCCCGGGACGCGTGATCTGCGCCGGCATGATGCCGATGCGGCACTGCTCCGGAGTCACCACGCCGGGGCAGTTCGGCCCGACCAGGCGCATCGGCGAGCCGCGCAGCTCGGCCTTGGCGCGCGCCATGTCGAGCACCGGGATGCCCTCGGTGATGCACACCGCGAGGCGCAGGCCCGCGTCCGCGGCCTCGAGGATCGCATCCGCCGCGCCGGGCGGCGGCACGAAGATCACCGTCGCGTCGGCCCCGGTCTCGGCCACGGCCTCGCGCACCGTCTCGAACACCGGTAGGCCGTCCACCACCTGGCCGCCCTTGCCGGGATGGACGCCCGCCACCACCTGGGTGTGGTAGTCCCGCGAGAGCCGCGCGTGGAACTGGCCCATGCGGCCGAGGCCCTGCACCAGCAGCTTGGTGCGCTTGTCGCACAGGATCGCCATCGCTACGCCCTCGCCCCGCGCGCGGCCGCCACGGCGCGCTCGCCGGCCTCGCGCAGCGTCTCCGCCGGGGTGATGTCGAGCCCCGAGCCCGCCAGGATGGCGCGGCCCTCGGGGGCGTTCGTGCCCTGCAGCCGCACGACCAGCGGCACGCCGACGCCCAGCTCCTGGGCGGCCGCCACGACCCCTTCGGCGATCAGGTCGCAGCGCACGATCCCGCCGAAGATGTTGACGAGGATCGCCCGCACCTTCTCGTCGCGCAGGATCAGCTTGAAGGCCTCCTTGACCTTCTCCTTGTCGGCGCCGCCGCCGGCGTCCAGGAAGTTCGCCGGCCGGCCGCCGCACACCTGGATCATGTCGAGGGTGGCCATCGCGAGGCCGGCCCCGTTCACCATGCAGCCGATGTCGCCGTCGAGGCCGACGTAGGCGAGGTCGATCTCCTTCGCGGCGCGCTCGCGCGGGTCCTCCTCCTCGGGGTCCCGCAGCTCGCGGACGTCGGCGTGGCGGTACAGCGCGTTGTCGTCGAAGTTCAGCTTGCCGTCGAGGGCCAGCAGCTCGCCGCCCTTCGTCACGACCAGCGGGTTGATCTCGACCAGCGAGGCGTCCTTCTCCACGAACAGCCGGTAGAGGCCGCCCAGGAAGCCGGCCAGCCGCTTCGCCGCCTCTCCGCCGAGGGAGAGCGCGGCGGCCACGCGCCGCACGTGGAAGTCGTGGAGGCCCGCGTTCGGGTCGACGTGCAACGTCAGGATCTTCTCCGGCGTGCGCGCTGCGACCTCCTCGATGTCCATGCCGCCTTCGGTCGACGCGATCACCGCGAACTTCTCGGTCGCGCGGTCGAGCAGGATCGCCAGGTAGAGCTCGCGCTCGATGTCGCAGCCCGCCTCGACGTAGACCTTGCGCACCAGCTTGCCCTCGGGGCCCGTCTGGTGCGACACCAAGGTCATGCCGAGGATCTCGCTGGCCACCTGCTTGGCCTCGGCGGCGGAGCGGGCGAGCTTCACGCCGCCCGCCTTGCCGCGCCCGCCGGCGTGGACCTGCGCCTTCACCACCACTACCGGGGCGCCGAGCGCGCGCGCCGCCTGGGCGGCCTCGGCCGGGGTGGTGGCGAGCCGGCCCTCGGGCACGGCCACGCCGAACGAGCGGAACAGCGACTTCGCCTGATACTCGTGGACGTTCACGTCGGCGGCCTAGAGCTGGATCTCGGCGACGAGCTTGCGAACGTGCTCGACGGACGCGTCGAACTGCGCGCGCTCCCCGGCGTCGAGCTCGATCTCGAGGATCCGCTCGACCCCGCCCGCCCCGAGCACGCAGGGCACGCCGACGTAGAGTCCGGAGACGCCGTACTCGCCTTCGCACAGGCAGGCGCAGGCGAGCACGCGCTTCTTGTCCTTCAGCACGGCCTCGGCCATCTCGATCGCGCTCGCCGCCGGCGAGACGAAGGCGGAGCCCGTCTTCAGCAGCGCCACGACCTCGCCGCCGGCGTTCTTGGTGCGCTCCACGATCGCGTCGATCTTCGCCTTCGGCAGCAGCTTGCTCACCGGCACGCCGGCCACCGTGCAGTAGCGCACCAGCGGCACCATGGTGTCGCCGTGGCCGCCGAGCACCAGCGCCGTCACGTCCTCGACGGAGACGCCGAGTTCCCAGGCCACGAAGGCGCGGAAGCGCGTCGAGTCCAGCACGCCCGCCATGCCCACCACCCGCTCCTTCGGGAAGCCGGAAACCTGCTTGAAGGTGTAGACCATCGCGTCGAGCGGATTCGAGACCACGATCACCTGGGCCTTCGGCGCGTGCTGCTTCACGCCGGCGGCCACCTGCTTCATGATGCCGAGGTTCGTCTTCAGCAGGTCGTCGCGCGACATGCCGGGCTTGCGCGCCAGGCCGGCGGTGATGATCACGAGGTCGGAGCCGGCGATCGCCGCATAGTCGTTGGCGCCGCTCACCCGGGCGTCGGCGCCGAGCAGCGGCGCGCCCTCCGCGATGTCGAGGGCCTTGCCCTGGGGCAGGCCCTCCACGACGTCGAACAGGACGACGTCGCCGAGCTCGCGGTAGGCGATCATCTCGGCGAGCACGCCGCCGATGTTGCCGCCGCCGATCAGGGCGATCTTGGGTCGCGCCATGGTGGGGGGATCTCCTCGAGGCTAGCGGATCACTGCATGTTCGAGATGATGGCGTCGCCGAACTCGCTGCAGCGGAGCAGCGTCGCGCCCTCCATCAGCCGATGGAAGTCGTAGGTCACGCGCTTCTGCTCGATGGCGCGCGAGATGCCGTTCTCGATCAGCCGCGCGACCTCGCCCCAGCCGAGGTGGTCGAACATCATCACACCCGACAGGATCACCGAGCTGGGGTTGACCTTGTCCTGGCCGGCATACTTCGGAGCGGTGCCGTGGGTCGCCTCGAAGATGCCGTGGCCCGTGGCGTAGTTGATGTTGGCGCCGGGCGCGATGCCGATGCCGCCCACCTGCGCCGCCAGCGCGTCGGAGAGGTAGTCGCCGTTCAGGTTCAGGGTGGCGATCACATCGAATTCGCTCGGCCGGGTCAGCACCTGCTGGAGCGTGATGTCGGCGATCGAGTCCTTCACCAGCAGCTGGCCCGCCGGCGGGTTGCCGCCGCAGTCGTCCCAGCCCACCGCGCGGCCGGCGTACTCGCGCTTCACGAGCGCGTAGCCCCAGTCCCGGAAGGCGCCTTCCGTGAACTTCATGATGTTGCCCTTGTGCACGAACGTCAGGCTCTTGCGCCCGTGCTGCAGGGCGAAGTCGAGCGCCGCGCGCACCAGCCGCTCGGTGCCCTCGCGCGAGACGGGCTTCACGCCGATGCCCGAGGTCTCCGGGAAACGGATCTTCGTGACGCCCAGCTCGTTCCGCAGGAAGGCGATCAGCTTCTTCGCCTCCGGCGACTCCGCGGCCCACTCGATGCCGGCGTAGATGTCCTCCGAGTTCTCGCGGAAGATCACCATGTCGACGTCCTGCGGCCGCTTCACCGGGCTCGGCACGCCCTTGTACCAGCGCACCGGGCGCAGGCAGACGTAGAGGTCGAGGATCTGGCGCAGCGCGACGTTGAGGCTGCGGATGCCGCCGCCCACCGGCGTGGTGAGCGGGCCCTTGATGCCCACCAGGTACTCGCGGAAGGCGTCGAGGGTGGCCTCGGGCAGCCACTCGCCCGTCTGCTTGTAGGCCTTCTCCCCGGCGAGCACCTCGCACCAGGCGACCTTGCGGCGGCCGCCGTAGGCCTTCGCGACGGCTGCGTCGAACACGCGCACCGAGGCGGCCCAGATGTCGGGGCCGGTGCCGTCTCCCTCGATGAACGGCAGGATCGGACGGTCGGGGACGGCGAGCTTGCCGCTCGCGTCCTGGCGGATGGGTGCGCCCTCGCGGGGCGGAGTCGGCTTCCAGGCGTCGGCCATGGTGCGCCGATTTAGCCCATTCGAGCGGCCGTGGCGAGAGGCGTTCCGCTACGGGGCGCCGACGTCGGGCATGCGGAGCGGGCGCGCGTCGGCCTCCTTGATGGCGGCGGCGCGCTCCCCGTCGCTGAGCGCGGGGATGGCGAGCGTCTGGCCCGGGTAGACGCGCTTCGGGTCCTTGATGCGATCCCGGTTGGCGGCGTAGATGGCGGGCCAGAGTCGCGGGTCTCCGAGGGTGCGGCTCGCGATCATCGCGAGGGTCTCGCCGGGCTGCACCTCGTGCAGCTTCGGCGGGGCCGCCGCGGCGGGCAGCACGAGCAGGGCCATCAGCAGCGCCGCCGGGCGTCTCACGCGCCGCCCTCCGCCGGGGCGGGCCGGCGCACGCGCACGTGCAGCTCCTCGAGCTGCTCGGCGGGCACCTCCGAGGGCGCGTCCATCAGCAGGTCCTGTCCCCGCTGGGTCTTCGGGAAGGCGATCACGTCGCGCAGGTTCTCGGCGCCGGCCAGCAGCATCACCATGCGATCGTAGCCGAACGCGAAGCCGCCGTGGGGCGGCGCGCCCGCCTCGAGGGCGTTCAGCAGGAAGCCGAAGCGCTGCTCCATCTCGCCCTTCGAGTAGCCGAGCACCTCGAGGATGCGCCGCTGCACGTCGGAGCGGTGGTTGCGCAGGCTGCCGGAGCCGAGCTCGACGCCGTTCAGCACCACGTCATAGTGGGTGGCGCGCACCCGCTCGGGGTCGTTCTCGAGGAGCGGGATGTCCTCCTCGAGGGGCGCCACGAAGGGCATGTGCATGTAAGTGAGGCCGCCCTGCTCGTCGCGCTCGAAGAGCGGGAAGTCGAGCACGAAGAGCGGCGCCCAGCGCCTGCCGTCGACGCGGCCGAGCCGCTCGCCGAGGTCGACGCGCAGCCGCGCCAGCACGCCGTTCGCGCGCACGGCGCCGTCCGCCTGGAAGAAGAGCAGCGAGCCCGCACGGGCGCCGGTGAGCTCCGCCACCCGCGCGCGCTCCTCGTCGCTGAAGAACTTCACGATCGGCGACTGCCAGGCGCCGTCCGCGCCGACCCGGATCCAGGCGAGCCCGCGCGCGCCGAGCTCCTTCTTCACGAAGGTCTCGAGTCGGTCGACGTCGCCGCGCGAGAGCGCGTCGGCGTCGTGGACGGGCAGGCACTTCACGATGCCGCCCTTCTCCACGGCCTCGCGGAAGGCGCGGAAGCCGCTGGCCCGGAAGGCGTCGGTCAGGTCCACGAGCTCGAGCTGCACGCGCGTGTCGGGCCGGTCGATGCCGTAGCGCGCCATGCACTCGGCCCAGGAGAGCCGCGGGAAGGGCCGCGGCAGCTCGATGCCCGCTCCCTCGCGCGCGCCGCGCACCGTCACCTCTTCGAGCACGGCCAGCACGTCGTCGACGCCGACGAAGGACATCTCGAGGTCGATCTGGGTGAACTCGAACTGGCGGTCCGCGCGCTGGGCCTCGTCGCGGAAGCACTTGGTGATCTGGAAGTAGCGCTCGTAGCCGGCCACCATCAGCAGCTGCTTCATGAGCTGCGGCGACTGGGGCAGCGCGTAGAAGCAGCCGGGCTGGAGCCGGGCGGGCACCAGGAAGTCGCGCGCGCCCTCGGGCGTGGCTTTGGTGAGGATCGGCGTCTCGATCTCCAGGAAGCCGAGCTCGGTGAGCGTGCGGCGCACGGACTGCGAGAGGTGGTGGCGCAGCTCGAGGTGGCGCTGCAGCGGCGGGCGCCGCAGGTCGTGGATGCGGTGGCGCAGACGCACCGACTCGTCCGCGCCGGAGTCCTCTTCGATCGGAAACGGCGGCGGGGTGGCGGTGTTCAGGATGCGCAGCTCGCTGGCCACGACCTCCACCTGACCGGTGGGGAGCTCGGGGTTCACGGTCTCCGGCGAGCGGCGGCTCACGCTGCCGCGCACCGCCACCACGAACTCCGAGCGGAGGTCGGCCGCCCGCTGGTGGGCCACGCTCGAGGCGTCGGGGCGGAACACCACCTGGACGAGGCCCGTCCGGTCGCGCAGGTCGGCGAACACCACCCCGCCGTGGTCGCGGCGGCGGTGCACCCAGCCGGCCAGCACGACCTCGCTCCCGATCGGGGCCGAGGCGACCTCGAGGGCGCGGTGGGTGCGCCGTAGATCCCCCAGGGGATCCAGGCCGACGGATGCGATCTGGGAGGGCTCGGACACCGGGACGGACACCTCGCGGAATGGGGAGACGGCTCCGGGGGGAAGGATTAGCAGACCCCCGCGAGCCGGCTCAGCCCTCGAGCTCGCTCGCCGAGCAGACCCGGTTCCGGCCCAGGGACTTGGCGCGGTACATCGCCTTGTCGGCCGCGTCGAGCAGGGTGCCGCGGTCGCGGCCGTGGCGCGGGAAAGTGGCGTAGCCGACGCAGCAGGTGAGGCGCATGACCTCGCCCCGACCCGCCTCGAAGGGCGTCTCCTCGACCACGCGCCGGATGCGATCGGCCACCTGGCCGGCTCCCGCCTCGCCGGTGTCCGGCAGCACGATCGTGAACTCGTCGCCGCCGTAACGGGCGAGCGTGTCGACCTGGCGCACGCACTCGGCGAGCACGCGCGAGAGCTGGCGCAGCGCGTTGGAGCCGACCAGGTGCCCGTGGCGGTCGTTCACCAGCTTGAAGCGGTCGAGGTCGAGGAACAGCACCGAGAGCTCGGCCGAGTAGCGCTCGGCGCGGCGCAGCTCGCGGTCCATCGCCTCCAGCAGGTAGCGCGCGTTGTAGACCTCGGTGACGTCGTCGATGAAGGCGCGCTCCTTGGCCTTCTCGTACCGCTCCGCGTTGCGGAGGGCGACCGCGGCGTGGGCCGCCACCACGCCGGCGCGCTCGAGCAGCGACGCGTCCGCTTCGCCGAGGATCGGCACCACCACGAGGCCGGCCTCCGACTCCTCGCCGTAGATCGGCACCGCCAGCACCTGGCCGGCCTCGACCCCGGCGCTGCGGAACGCCTGATGGAGCGGCCCGGAGCCGAGCAGCTCGATCCGCTCGACGGCTCGCACGTCGACCGGCTTCTCGTTGACGATGCAGCGGCGCAGGCGGTTCGCTTCGTCGTCGCGGAAGCCGCGCAGCTCGAGGCCGTCCGAGAGCGGCGCCGAGCTGCGCTGGTACAGCGCGACGCCGCGGGACAGGCCCGTGCTGCGCAGCACCAGATCGAGGGCCACGGCGTAGACGTCGCCCACCTCGAGGCACGACGCCAGCACGCGGCAGGACTCGACCACGCCGAGCGCATCGCGCAGCCGCGCGTTCTCCTCCACCAGGCGCCGCCGCACCAGGGTGCGCTCCAGCACCAGGGCCAGCTCCTCCCACTGGATGGGCTTCAGCAGGTAGTCGCTCGCGCCCATGCGCAGCGCCTCCACGGCGCTCTGCACCGAAGCCTGGGCGGAGACCAGCACGAAGTCGGTCGCCGGATGCTCCCGGCGCACCCGGCGCATCAGCTCGATGCCGGTCATGCCCGGCATGTGGAGGTCGCTGACCACCACCTCGGCGGGGGCCCGGGCCAGGGCGAGCAGCGCCTCCTCCGCGCTGGCGCAGCACTCGACGTCGAGACCCGCGCCGAGGGAGTCCTGGGCGAGCTCCCGCTGCAGGCGGTCGTCGTCGACGAACAGGATGCGCGCTCGTGCGGGCGGCTCGCTCACGCCGACCTCCTCGGGTCACCTCCGGGGGCGCGAAGGGACACCCGCGCCTCTTCGTGCATCGGCCTTCCGCCCGCGGGGCTTGACCCCTCCGGCACCGCTCAGTGGTCGGACGAGGCGACCCGGGTCGGGGCCGGCGGGGGCAGCATCTGCTCCCAGGACTGGCCGCTGTCCGCGGAGCGCAGCACGGTGCCGCGCTGGCCGACGATGTAGCCGACGCGGCCATCGGGATCGAAGGCGATGTCCCGCATGAACGTGAAGATGGTCGGGAAGTTGCGCTGCTCGTGCCAGCTCACGCCGCCGTCGTCGGAGACGCGCATCAGCCCCTTCTCGCCCACGGTGATCGCGCGGTTCGGCAGGGGCTGCACGGCGAACAGGGCCTGCTTGCGGCCGATGCCCTCGTAGCGCCAGGTGCGCCCCCCGTCCTCGCTCTTGAGAACGATCCCACCCAGCCCCGAGATCAGGCCCTTCAGCGGGTCGGCGAAGCGGACGGTGAACAGGAAGGGGTTCTGGGAGATCGACACCTCCACCCCGGAGAAGGAGGAGCGGCGGCTGTCGTAGTAGCGGGTCAGGAACTCCGGATCCTCGGCGACGTAGTCCTCGTAGTCCCAGGGCGGCGCGCCGCGGCGGCGGATGCGGTCGGAGAGGATGCCGGCCTCCTCGAGGACGGCCTGGATCTCCTGGGTGCGCGCCTCGATGATCTCGAAGAGCGGCGACGGGTCGTCGGGGTTGCCGAAGGCGCGGATCTCCGCGTCGGTCACGCGCGGCTCGATCGCGACGTTGAGGTGCTCCTCGGCGACGATCTGCTTGGCGAACTCGAGCACCTTCTCGCGCGCGGCGGCGGCTAGCTCGATCTCGTTGTACCCCATCGTGATGGGGTCGAGCTTCAGGCCGCCGACGATCTCGCCGCGCTCCCAGCTCGGCGTGCCGTCGGGGTTCAGCCCCCCGTTCTCGGTGCGGAAGATGTAGCCGAACTCGCCGATCAGCCAGCAGCGATCCCGGTCGCCGGGCAGGCACGAGACGTTCGTCAGGCCCACGTCCTCGTAGACCTTCTGGCCGGAGCGCACGCGGTCCTGGTCGGGGAGCGAGAGCCAGACGAACTGCGGGTGGGTCTCGTCGATCGTGAGCGAGTGATCCGTCCAGGTCTTGCCGCCGTCCTCCGTGTGGATGCGCGTGCCCCACTCGCCCACCGCCCAGGCGCGCTTCTCGTCGAGGGCGACCACCGAGAGCAGGTTCACGCCCTCGCCCTGCTTGGCGTTCGGCTGCGCCGTCCAGGTCGCGCCGCCGTCCTCCGTGCGCAGGATCAGCCCGAGCTGCCCCACCGCCCAGCCGACCTGCGGCGTCGCCATCGAGACGTCGTAGAGCAGCCGCTGGGTGCCCGAGTCGGACTTCTTCCAGCTCTTGCCGCCGTCCGTGCTGACGTAGATGGCGCCCCAGTAGCCGACGGCGACCACGTGGTCGGCCGTCGGCACCGACACGGCGAAGAGATCGTCGAAGATGTCGATCTCTCCGGCGTAGTCGCGGGCCTGGAAGTGGTAGTCGTGGCAGGCGGTCGCCGCGCAGGCGACCGCCGCCACGAGAAGCGCGCGGAGGGGGGTCATCGGGGACCTACCGGCCCTTGGTGAGGCGGCCGATGTCGATGTAGCGACGGACCTTGCCCTTGCTCTGGAGCGGCGTGCCGTGCGTGTCCCAGAACTCGATGCGGTTGCCGGTGCCGGTCTGCACGTTCACGATCGTGTCGCTGATGACGCGCATGTCGCGGGGCTTGTCGACGCCCTCCCAGCCGACGTACCAGGGGGCCTTGTCCTCGGGCAGGTTGTCCTCGCTCCAGCGGTGGTTGTGCCAGATGATCTTCCACAGCTCTTCCTTCTTGTCGTAGGCGAAGCTGTAGAGCGCCACCATGGACTGCTTGTCGATGTAGATGTCCTTGTGGTGGTAGGGATGGTCGGAGTTGCGCGGCGTGAAGCGGATCTTCACGGCGTGGCGCATCTCCCAGCGGTCGTCGGCGTAGGAGAGGCCGTAGGGCCCGAAGTTGTGGTCCTTCTTGTAGGGGTACGCCGCCACCTTCGAGTTCACCGGCGCGATGATGTCCATCTCGCCGAGGCACTCCCACTCGTACTGCGGCACGATGCCGGCGAAGCTGCGCAGGTCGTCGAAGGTGAAGTCCGTGCCCGAGACGGCGTCGGTGCGCTGCGCCGAGCTGATGCGCCGCACGCGGCGGAGCGTCGGGACGTACACCCAGGTGTCGTCGTTCTTGCCGGTCGACTTCGGGTTGTCGGCTTCCTTGTAGCGGTAGGTCATGACCAGGATGCCGCGGGCGTCGAAGGGCGCGTCGACCTCGATGCCGAAGGCGCTCTTGCGCTTCTCGCCGCGGAACAGGTCGCCGCCCTGGGCCGCGTACTCCGGCTCCGGGCGGTGGGCCATCTGGATGGTCTTGGCCGTGCCCTCGTAGTAGAGCGGCAGCTCCTCGCCGCGGTCCCAATACGAGTAGTAGTAGCGGGCCTGGGCGCCGTCGCCCTCCCACTGGTAGTCGAAGTTCCAGATGATCTTCTCGCCGGCCTTCGGGTCGCCCTTGCAGTCGATCTTGTCCATCGGGAAGGGCTGCCCGGCGGTGTAGCCGGAGAGGCTCGACTCGGGCCCGAGCTTCGCCTGGCCCACGTACTGCTGGGTCGCGTTGACGTAGGCGTCGGCGGGGGTGTAGTCGCGGAAGAACGGGCCGATCTCGAGCTTCATGCCCTCGTAGAAGAAGAAGTCGCGGTTCGACCAGAACTCCGGCGGCAGGAACGGCTTCAGGCTGTCGATCTTGTCGATCGAGATGACGTCGCCTTCCTTGAAGGTCGGCGTCGCGGGGCCGGTGTCCTCTTGGGCGGCGGCCGGCAGCGCGAAGGCGAAGGCCGCGGCGAGGACCGAGAAGGCGGAGAGGCGCAGGCGCATATGGGCTCCTTGGTGAAGCGAGTTCGCTCGCGCGTCGGGTCCCCGACCTACGACGGGCCCGGCCAGCGGAGCGGCGCGTCGGGAGGCCGGGGCAGCAACGGCACGTAACCCCAGGAACGGTCGTCATTGTCTAGAATAGCGGCGGCTCGCTTGTCAACCGAGCGCTGCAGGCCCGCGGACCGATTTCCGGCGGACCGCGCGGCGCGAGGCGAGGCGACGGGCCTGCTGGATCTACGGGAGGGGGCTCTTCATTGGATGCGTCCGGGTCCGCGCCGGTTCTCCGGCCCGCTCCGCGCCGCGCCGCCGCCCCCACCGGGTCTCGGGGCCGCGCGCTCGCGCTCGTCCCGCTGCTGCGTCTGACGCGCTGCGCCGCGGCAATCCTGCTCGGGCGGCTGCTGGGCGCGCTCGCGGCGCCGTTTCTTTCCCGCGCCGCCCGCGCCGAGCGCGCCGCAGCGCGCCTGCGGCGCGAGGCCGCGCTCCTGGCGGACGCCCTGGGGGACCTGAAGGGGCCGTACGCGAAGCTCGGCCAGTTCGCCTCGCTGCGTTACGACGCGCTGCCTCCCGACGCCCGCGAGGCCCTGGCCGGGCTGCGCGACCACGTTCCGCCCATTCCTTTCGAGGAGGTCCGCGCCCTGCTGGAGGCGGAGCTCGGGCGGCCCGTCGAGGTCGCCTTCGCCGAGCTGGAGCCCACGCCGCTCGGGGCCGCCTCGATCGGCCAGGTGCACCGCGGGCGCCTCCCCGACGGGCGCGCGGTGGCCGTCAAGGTGCAGTACCCCTGGCTGCGCGCGTCCCTGCCTCGCGATCTCGCGCTGCTGCGCGGCATGCTGCGCCTCGCCCGCCTCGGCCGCGCCGGCGGGGCCCGGCGCCGCCGGCTGTTCGACGAGTTCGCCCGCGGCCTGGCCGAGGAGCTCGACTTCGCGCGCGAGGCCCGGGTGGCCACTGAGATCGCGCGGAACCTGGCCGACGACCCCGGCGTGAAGGTGCCGGAGGTGGTCGGCTCCCACAGCACCGGGCGGGTGCTGACCATGAGCTACCACGCGGCGGTGCCGATCCTCGACCGCGCCGGGCTGCGGCGGATCGGCGTCCAGCCCGCCGAGGTGCTCGAGATCCTGGCGCGCGCCTACGCCCGTCAGGTCTTCGTCGACGGCCTGTTCCACGCCGATCCGCACCCCGGCAACCTGTTCGTGCTCGAGGAGCCCGGCCCGCGCGGGCCGCGCGTGCTGTTCGTGGACTTCGGGCTCTCGCGGCGCCTCGCCCCGGACCTGCGGCGCGAGATGCGCCTGGCGATCTTCGCGGTGCTGCGCGGGGACAGCGAGGCGTTCCTCGGCGGCATGGAGCGCATGGACATGCTGGAGCCGGGAGCCCGCGAACGCGTGCGCGCCGCGGTCGAGCAGATGCTCGGGCGCCTGCGCGGCGAGGGCGCCGCGCCGCTCGCCCTGGGAGCCTCGCGAGTGCTGGCGCTGAAGGACGAGGCCAAGCGCCTGCTCGAGGAGACGCCGGGCCTGCAGCTCCCCAACGACCTGCTGCTCTACGCTAAGACGCTCTCGTACCTGTTCGCCCTCGGCGCCGAGCTGGCCCCCGAGGTCGACATGATGAAGCTCACCGTGCCCTGGCTGCTGCGCTTCCTGGCCGAGCGCGACGTGGGCCCGGCGCTCAGCGCCCGCGCCGAGGCAGCCGCAGCCCCTGCAGCCGGATGAAGCCGGTGGCGTCGGCCTGGCGGTAGGTGTCCGCCGGGCCGCCGTCCTCGAAGGTGACGGTCGCCTCCGAGTAGAGCGACACCGGCGAGCGACGGCCCGTCACCCGCACGCTGCCCTTGTAGAGCTTGAGGCGCACCTCGCCGCTCACGTTCTCCTGCGCCTTCTCCATCGCGACGCGCAGGAAATCCAGCTCGGGCGAGAACCAGAAGCCGTTGTAGATCAGCTCGGCGAAGCGCGGCGAGAGCCGGTCGCGCTCGTGCATCACCTCGCGGTCGAGGGTGATCGACTCCATCGCGCGGTGGGCCGCGTGGAGCACGGTGCCCCCCGGCGTCTCGTAGACGCCGCGCGACTTCATCCCCACGAACCGGTTCTCCACCATGTCGACGCGCCCGATGCCGTGCAGCCCGGCGATCTGGTTGAGGCGCTGGAGCAGCCGCGCGGGGGCCAGCGCCTCGCCGTCGAGGGAGACGGGCGTGCCGCGCTCGAAGCCCACGATCAGCTCCTGAGGGGCGTCGGGCGCGTCCTCGGCGGACTTCGTGAGGATGAACATCGACTCCTCCGGCTCGCGCCAGGGGTCCTCGAGGATGCCGCCCTCGTAGCTCACGTGGAGCAGGTTCCGGTCCATCGAGTAGGGCTTCTTGAGCGTCGCCGTCACCGGGATGTCGTGCTTCTGGGCGTAGGCCATGCAGTCGGTGCGCGACTTCAGGTCCCACTCGCGCCAGGGCGCGATCACCGCGAGCTCGGGGGCGAGCGCGCGGTAGGCGAGCTCGAAGCGCACCTGGTCGTTGCCCTTGCCGGTGGCGCCGTGCGCCACGGCGTCGCAGCCGGTCTCGCGCGCCACCTCCACCTGGTGCTTCGCGATCACCGGGCGCGCCAGCGAGGTGCCGAGCAGGTAGGTCCCCTCGTAGACCGCGTTGCCGCGCAAGGCGGGGAACACGAAGTCGCGCACGAACTCCTCGCGCGCGTCGCGCACCACGCAGTCGACGGCGCCGGTGGCGCGGGCCTTCTCGGGCAGGCCCGAGAGCTCCTCCTCCTGCCCCACGTCGGCGCAGAAGGCCACCACCTCCGAGCCGTACTCCTCCTTGATCCAGCGCAGGATCACGGACGTATCCAGGCCGCCGCTGTAGGCGAGGCAGACCCGCTTCGGAGCGCCCTTGCGCGCCATCTTCGTTCCCTCCGTCGAAGGGCGGATGGTAACGAAGCTCAGCGTTCGGCGAGCGGGATGCGCAGGACCGTGGCGCGGCCGAGCTGGGGATCGCTCGCGACGTGCAGGTCCGCGCCGCAGGCGGCGAGCACCTCGCGCAGCAGCGGCGGCTCCTTCACGGCGCCGGGCGCAACGCCGGGGCGGTAGCGCTCGGTCAGCGAGACGAGCACCGCGTCGCCCACCCCCCGGGCGGAGAGGGTGAGCGCATCCGGCGGCGAGCCGAGCTCGAGGCGGTCCTGGACGAGGCGCAGCAGCACCGCCTCGAGCTTGGCGGCGTCGCCGCGCGCGCGGGGCAGCGAAGCGGGCGCCAGGAACGCGAAGTCGGCGTGGGCGGCGCCGGCCCGCGCCCGCAGCCGCCGCGCCACGGCGCGCACGAGCTGTGCGGGCTCGAGGCTGGCGACCTGCGGCGCGGCATCGGAGCGGCCGGCCAGCGTGGCGCGCAGCTCCTCGGCCCACTTGCGCAGGCGCGCGAGGGCGCGCAGCCCGTCCTCGACGTCGGCGCGGTGGCGCTGGCTGCGGCGCCCGCCGGTCTGCTCGTGGAGCGCCTGCAAGGTGGCCTCGAGCTCCTCGATGGGGTCGGCCATCTCCCGCTGGATCGCGAGCAGCCGCTCCACGCCCTCCATCTCCTCGCGGAGCAGGATCACCACGCCGACGCGCGCCTCGTCGGCGACGATCGGCGAGATCACCGCCGAGAAGCCGGCTCCGCGCTCGCGGAGCGGAACCCGCAGGCTCTCGCCCTTGGCGCACACCTCGGCCACGGCGCGCAGCACCGCCTCGCGGCTGCCGCCCTGGAAGAGCTCGGCCAGCGGCTGGCCCGCGGCGCCCTCGGAGCCGACGCCGAAGCGCGCCTCGAAGGCGGGGTTCACGTAGACGGCGCGGCCTTCGGGGTCGCCCACCACCACGGGCGCGTCGAGGAACGAGAGCAGCGAGCGCTCGGTGCGGTTCACGCGGTCGCTCCGACGATGCCGGCGTCCAGCAGGTTGCTGAGCGCGCGCAGCGCCTCGAAGGGATCCATGCCCGAGACCGCCAGCAGCTCGTCCACGGAGCTGTGGCCGTCGATCATCGAGAGCAGGAAGCCGGCGGCCGCGGGCAGGTTGAACTTCAGCACCTCGGCCTGCGGGATCTGCAGGCGCGGCACGCCCTCCCCGCTCCCGACGCGCGCCCGGAACACGCGCAGCGCGGCCGCTCGCGCGAGCTCCAGGAAGGCCTGCACCTCGAGGTTCGCGGGCTCGTGGCGCGCCAGGGTCTCGAGCAGGCCGAGCGCCTCCGGCACGTCGCCGGCGCGCAGCAGCACCAGCGCCTCGGCGAGCAGGCCGTCGGGGCGCGGCGCGGCGCGAGGCGCCGCGCGCGGCGGCGGCGGATCCGTGTCGGCGCCGGCCGCCTGCAGGTAGTCCCGCGCCTCGCCGTGGGACGGATCGATGGCGAGCACGCGCCGCCAGCAGGCGGTGGCTTCCTCGACCTGGCCGAGGGCGTAGAGGTCGAGCCCTCGCGCCATCAGCCGCCCGATCTCGTCGCCCCGGTCCGCCACGCGGCTCACCCCTTCGCCTGCACCTCGTAGAGCTCGTGCTCCTCGATGATCTGCTGGATCTCGCCCTCGTCGAGCGTGCCGGTCGCGTTGACGGTGATCGACTGTTCCTTGCCCGTCTCGAGGTCGCGGGCCGAGACGCTGACGATGCCGTTCGCGTCGATGTCGAAGGACACCTCGATCTCGGGCTCGCCCTTGGGCGCGCGCCGGATGCCGGTCAGCACGAACTCGCCGAGCAGGTCGTTCTCCGCGGCCGTCTCGGACTCGCCCTGCAGCACGCGGATCTTCACGGCGGTCTGGTTGTCCCGCGTGGTGGTGAAGATGTGCGCCTTGCGCACCGGCACCGTGGTGTTGCGCTCGATCAGCTTGGCGAAGTGGCCACCGAAGGTCGCGATGCCGAGGGAGAGCGGCGTCACGTCGAGCAGCAGCAGGTTCTGCTCCTCGGAGGTCAGCGCCTCGCCCTGGATCGAGGCGCCCACCGCCACGACCTCGTCGGGGTTCACGCCCTTGTGCGGCCGCTTGCCGAAGTAGTCGGCCACCGCCTGCTGCACCATCGGCATGCGCGTCTGGCCGCCCACCAGGATCACCTGGTCGACGTCCTTGGAGGAGAGCCCGGCGTCGCCCATGCAGCGCTCGACGGTCTTCAGCGTGTCGGCCACGATGTCGTGGACCAGCCCCTCCAGGGTCTCGCGCGAGAGCTCGATCGAGAGGTGGCGCGGCCCGTTGCCGTCGCTGGCGATGAAGGGCAGGTTGATCTCCACCACCTCGCGCTGCGAGAGGTCGCACTTGGCCTTCTCGGCGGCGTCCTTCAGGCGCTGCAGCGCCATGGCGTCGCCGCGCAGGTCGATGCCGTCGCTCTCCGCGAAGTGCTCGATCAGCCAGTTCACCACGCGGCGGTCGAAGTCCTCGCCGCCGAGGAAGGTGTTGCCGGCGGTCGCGAGCACCTCGATCACGCCCTGGCTCATCTCCAGGATCGAGATGTCGAAGGTGCCGCCGCCGAGGTCGTAGACGGCCACCTTCTCGTCGGTCTTCTTGCCGAAGCCGTAGGCCAGCGCCGCGGCGGTGGGCTCGTTGATGATGCGCAGCACCTCGAGGCCCGCGATGCGCCCGGCGTCCTTGGTGCACTGGCGCTGCGGGTCGTTGAAGTAGGCCGGGACCGTGATCACCGCCTCCTGGACCGGCTCGCCCAGATACTCCTCGGCGACGCGCTTCATCTCGCGCAGGATGATCGAGGCGATCTCGGTGCAGGTGAACGCCTTGCCGCCGACCTCGATGCGCGGGTCGTCGTTCTGGCCGCGCACGATGCCGTAGGGGCAGAGCTCGATGCACTTCTGCACCTCGGCGTCCTCGAAGCGGCGCCCGATCAGACGCTTGCTGGCGTAGACCGTGTTGCGCGCGTTGGTGATGGCCTGGCGCTTGGCCAGGTGCCCGACCAGGCGCTTGCCGTCCTGGGTCACCGCGAACATCGACGGCGTGGTCTTGTAGCCGCCTGCGTTCGGGATCACGCTCGGCTGCGCGTTCTCGATGATCGCGACGCAGGAGTTCGTGGTCCCGAGGTCGATTCCGATCACTCGACTCATGGCTCCCCTCCGGCCGACCCCGTCACAGGGCCCTCAGTTCCTGTCTCGCCTCGACGTCCTTGGGATCGAGCCGCAGAGCGGTCTGCAGCTCGCGCTTCGCGTTGGCGGCGAGGCCCGCCGCCTTGTAGATCTGGCCCAGCGTGCGGTGATAGAGCGCGTTGTCCGGCGCCAGCTCGCAGGCGGCCATCGCGTACTCCTTGGCCTTGCGCAGGTCGGCGCCGAGCTTCCAGGCGAGGCGCCCGGTCTTGTGGCTCAGCTCCGCGTCGAAGGCGCGGTAGTGGAGCGCCTCCTCGTAGAGCCGCAGCGCGTCCTTGTAGTCCGAGAGCTCGAAGGCGCCGTCCGCCTCCTTCAGCAGCGCGCGGGCGCGCTCCTCGTGGGCCTTGCGCTGCACGTCGGAGAAGGCGCTGCGATAGGACTCGTTGTCCGGGTCGAAGGCGATCGCGAGCCGCACGCTGCCCGCCGCCTCCAGCCAGCGCTCCTTCTTGAAGGCCGCCATGCCCGACTCGAAGAAGCCCTTCGCCTTCAGCCGGCGCTCCTGCTGGGCGCGGTGGTGGCGCCCGAGGGACGACAGCCGGGCCCGCAGGCGCCGGGCGGCCGCCGGGTCGGGCGGCGGCGCGCCCGCCGGCGCGGCGGACGCCGCCTTCGCCGCGGGAGCCGCCGGGGATGCGGGAGCGGGCGGGGCCTCCGCGCCGAGACCGCGCTGGACCTCCACCCGGGTCGCCGGGTCCGAGAGCAGCTCGTAGGCCTCGAGCACCTTCTTGAAGATGCGCTCCACGCGCGCCGCGTAGGGACCGAGGTTGCGGCGGAAGTAACGGTCCGGGTGGAACTGCTTCGAGAGGCCGAAGTACGCGCTCTTGATCGCCTTGGCGTCCGCGTCGAGCGCGACGCCGAGGATCTCGTGATACGGGCGGTCGAGGCAGGCCTCGAAGTCGATCACCCGCTGCTGCATCTCCACCGAGAGGTCGAGGCTCGGGTCGATGCCCGGCGCCGGGGCCGCCGGGCGCGGGGCGCTCGGCGGCGTGGAGGTCGGCGGCGCGGAGGCCTGGGGCGCGGGGCGCGCGCCCGGCTTGTCCCAGACCAGCACCCCTTCCTTCACCCAGCGCTCGAGGGTGCGGTCGACGTCGGCCGCCGGCAGCGCCGCGATCTGGCGCAGCAGGGAGAGCGGCGTGTTTCCGTCGATTCGCGAGAGCAAGTACCCCTCCGCGGGGGTGAGCGAGAGGCTTGCGGGGTCGCACCCGGGGGCGAGATGCGGGACGCGCTCGCCCCCGCCGCTCGACCCGTCTTTTCCGAGGCGCATAACGATCCCCTGGCCCCTCCAGCGAAGTGACCGACGGCTTCATCGGCCCTTCGGGGCGGAAAGCTGAGGGGAGCGGGAGAGATCGGAAGCTTCCTTGCGGAGTGCTAGGGAAGCGTTGCGTCCCCGCGGGGGATCGACCTCAGTCCCGGGGAGACAGGATCACGCGCTCGAGGATCGCCTTCTGCGCATGGAGGCGGTTCTCCGCCTGGTCGAGCACCAGGCTGCGCGGGCCGTCGAGCACGTCGTCGGTGATCTCCTCGCCGCGGTGGGCGGGGAGGCAGTGGAGCACCCAGGCGTCGGGGGACTGGCGCAGCAGC
>Ga0105107_10000241_pt1 | contig 32971 bp, 28 predicted proteins | sample PPLLaktember2015_6_FD_79335 | JGI IMG/M metagenome (GOLD analysis project Ga0105107, IMG submission 79335) | Freshwater sediment microbial communities from Prairie Pothole Lake near Jamestown, North Dakota, USA - PPLs Lake P8 Core (1) Depth... | ecosystem: Environmental > Aquatic > Freshwater >...
CAGGGCGCGCGCTCCTCGAGCGGTGGCGGCCGCGCGGGGGGCGGCTCGGGTGGCGGCCGCGCGGGGGGCGGCTCGGGTGGCGGCCGCGCGGGGGGCGGCTCGGGTGGCGGCCGCGCGGGGGGCGGCGCAGGCGGCGTGCGCCGGCGCCGGGCGCGCCGGCCCGCGGGAGCGCGCTGAGCGACGCTCGAAGGTGTCGCGCCGGAGCTCAGCCCCGGCCGTAGGGATCGTCGAGGACGTAGCGCCAGGAGCCGTCGGGCTGGCGCCTCACTACCTCGATCGCCTTGCCCTGCAGCACCGCGGGGCGCCCGTCCGGGCCCGGCCCGCTCGCGCTCCAGTCGTTATAGAGCATCGCCACGTCGCCGACGCTGGCGCTGTAGACCACGTTCATGCAGATCCTGACGCCCGCGGCGAGCATCGGCGCCAGCGACTCGCGGATCGCCGCGTGGCCCGTCGCGGGGCTGCGATCCTGCTGGATCAGCACGCCGCCGGGCTCGTAGAGCGCCACCAGCGCGTCGAGCTGGCCGCCGTTCACGTACTCTCCGAACAAGCGATCGCAGTCCTCGGGCGTGCGCGGCGTCATGCTCAGTCCTCTTCCTTGAGCCTCACTTCGCCGAACTGGTCGGGGAACTTGCCCACCTTGTCGGCGTAGAAATCGCGGATCTCGTCCATGTCGCGCCGCATGTCGCCGGTGGGCTCGAGCGCCGGGCCGAAGCCGCCGCGCCGCCGCGCGTAGTCGAGGTAGCCGAGCACGATCGGAACCTTCGCGTTGCGCGCGATGTGGTAGAAGCCCGACTTCCAGTGGGGCACGTAGGCGCGCGTGCCCTCGGCGGGAACCACGAGGGCCAGCTCGTCGCGCTCGGCGAAAGTATTCGCCGCCTCGGCGACGAGATTGCCGCGCCGGTGGCGCACCACGGGGATGCCGCCCAGCCGGCGCATCGCGAAGCCGAGCGGCGGATGGAACAGCGAGTGCTTGCCCATCCAGGACACCCGCACGTCGAAGACCTCGGCGAGGGCGAGCAGGTAAGCGAGGTCCCAGTTCGAGGTATGGGGCGCCGCGATCAGCACGAAGCGCGACGCCAGCGGCCGCGCCCCCTCCGGCTCCCATCCCGTGAGTTTCAGGAAACTGCGCGCGAGCCACTTTCGCAAGCCTTTCACCCCCCCCAGGCAGTCGCGGAGCTTAGCGCTCCGGGGCGCGATCGCCCCGACCCGCTGCGCATCCGCTGCCGCATCCCTGTGTCGGCCCTAGGGAGAAACCGCTGGACATCGGGGCGCCGGGAGCGCATGGTGGTCGCCCAGGAGCCGCGCGCACCCCCTTGCTGCGACCTTTGCTGATCCTGCTGCTCTGTGCGCTCCCGGGCGGAGTGACCGCACCGGCGGCCGCGCTGACCCGCGGCCAGCAGGCGTGCGTCGACGGGCTGAGCCGCGGCCTGGGCGCGGTGGACCTGCAGGTCGCTCGTCAGATCGGCAGCTGCCTGCAGAACCACGCGAAGGGCAGGTCCTTCGACGCGAAGGACCCTGAGATCGACACGCTCGAGGAGTGCGCGGCCGCCGATCCTCGCGGCCGCATCGCACGCGCCCTGGAGCGTGCGCAGGCGCAGTTCGAGAGGCTCTGCACTCCCCCGCCCGCGGGCAAGCTCGAGGATCCCTTCCCCGAGTTCGGAGCGACGGACGCGGCCCGCGCGAGCGGCCTCGCGCTCGGCCTCGCTCCCGATCTGGCGCGCGATCTCTTCGGGCCCGACCTCGATCTCTCGCTCTCGACCGATCCCGCGGCGGCGAAGTGCCAGCAGGCGGCCTGGAAGACGGCTACGCGCTGCCACCAGGCGCGGACCGCGGCGTTCCGGAGCTGCCAGAAGAGGACGCTGCGCGGCGGCGGCGGGGGTTTGCCCGCCGCAAGCCGCGACGAGCTGCGCGAGGCGTGTCTCGGCGTCGGCGCCGAGGCGCAGCCCGACCCGCACGGAAAGCTCGCGAGCCGCTGCTCGGAGACCGGCGCGGGCATCGCGAAGGCGTGCGGCGGCCAGGACCTGGACGCGCTCCTCCCCGGCTGCGCCGGGGAGACCGACACGGCCGCGTGTCTGGAGCGCCAGGGCGCGTGCCGCGCCTGCCTGCAGCTCTCCGCCGCGGGGGACCTGCGGCGGAGCTGCGACCTCTTCGACGACGGGGAGGCGAACGGGAGCTGCGGCGACACGTCGATCCGCTGCGAGAGCCCCGCCGACGGGGCGATGATCGTGGCGGCTCCCGGGGCCGAGATCGAGCTCGCGGGGCAGGTGCCGGACACGAGCCAGATCGAGGGCGTCGCCGTCGACGGCGTCCCCGTGACGCTCGACGAAGAGGGCTTCTTCAGCCACCCGGTGACGGCGGAGTTCGGCGTCCACTTCCTCGAGGTCGCGGCGCTCGGCGAGACGGGCGCCGAGGCGAGGCGGATCTGCACGTTCCTGGCCGCCGAGAGCTTCGCGGCCGAGGACGACTTCCTGGGCGACGGCCTCTCGCTGACCCTCGCGCAAGCGGCCGTCGACGACGGAAGTCGCGGGGGCGATCTGAACTCGCTCGGCGACATCCTGCACGCCGTCGTGAACAGCCCCGGGCTGCGCAACCAGCTCCACGCCTCGCTCCTCGCGACGAACCCGCTGAAGCCGTCGTCGTGCCACCGGGAAGTCTGCGTCCCCATCTTCGGCTGCAGCTGCGTCCTGTCCTCCCAGATCACCTACACCGGCTCCTCCATCGCGGGGCCCAACACCGTCGCGCTCGACCTCGTGCCGGGCGGCCTGCACACGGCGGCCACGGCGCGGAACCTGAGCATGTCGCTACGCGTCACCGGCGCCGTGTCGAACGTTCCCTACGACGTGTCGGGCACGGTGTCCAGCGCGTCGCTCGGCGCGAGCCTGACCTCGGACGTCACCGCTCAGGACGGAGCGTTCAGCGCCACGGTTCGACCGAACAGCATCTCGACCTCCGTGGGGACGATCGGCGTGGTCATCGACGGTGTGCCCCAGGCCATCACCGACGTCGTGGTCAGCGTCGTCCAGGGCGCCATCCGCAGTTTGATCCTGAACGTGTTGCGAGATTACGCGTCGAGCCAGCTGGGCCCGTTGCTCGCCGATCTCCTCGCGGGACTCGGAGCGCTGGCGACGGACGTCGACGTGCCGCGCCTCGCGGGCCCGGGCTCGATCGCGCTCTCCCTCGAGACGGCCGCTTCCTCGGCGTCGACGACCAACGCCCGAACCCTGCTCGGGCTCGCCGTGCGCGCCGACGCCGCTGCGGAGCACGACATCCCGTCGCTCGGAGCCGCGCTGCCCTCCGGCCCCGTCCTCGGCGAGCCGGGCGTCGCGACGCCGCTGGCCTTCGCGGGCCACCTCGGCGCGATGAACCAGATCCTCCATGCCCTCTGGCGCGGCGGCCTGCTTCACGGCCACGTGGACGAGAGCGTGCTGCCGGAGCTCGGCCCGGGCGTCGAGGCCGAGCTCGAGGCGCTGCTCCCGCCGGTGGTGTCCACGGACGGCGACACCGGGCTCGTTCAGCTCGGCGCGCTGCGCGTCACGCTCACCTACCCGGGCCTCTTCGACACGCCGGTGCTGCTCTCCGCGGGCGCGGAGGCCACGCTGACGCTCGCCGCGGAAGGCGACTCCCTGCTGCTCGAGAGCCTCGCGCCCGTCGCCGTGCGCGTGTCCGGCGTCGACACGGCGCTGACGCCCGGAGACCAGGCGATCGTGGACGTGGTCGCCACGGTGATCCTCCAGCGCCTCCTCGAGAGCGCGCTGGCCGCGGCCGCCGAGGGCCTGCCGATCCTGGCCTTCGAGCTTCCCGCTTCCGTTGGGCCCTACGGCCTCCCGGCCGGGAGCAAGCTCGGCGTCGTGAACCCGATGCTCGAGCTCACGCCAACGCACCTCCTCTTGAAGGGCGGCCTCGGCACCCTGGGGCCCTGAAGGCGGGGACGGTCTTGAGAATTTAAGTAAGTACCCCTACGGGGAGAGTTACTTGACTTCTTAAGACCGTCCCCACGTCCGGTCGAAGGAAGTTCGTGCGAACATCATTCGTGATCCCGCGGGCGGGCCAGCGCACCGGCTGCCCCTGCGCCAAGCACCTGCTGCGGGCGCTGCTGTTCGCGCTGATCGCTCCCGGCCTGGCCTCGCCCGCCGCGGCTGCGCTCTCCCGAGCCCAGAGCGCCTGCGTCGACGGGCTGAGCCGCGCCCTCGACAAGGTGGACCGCCAGGTCACCCGCCAGATCGCCGCGTGCCTGAAGAGTCACGCGAAGGAAAAGCCCCTCGACCCCGAGGACCCGGCGATCGACACGCTGGAAGAATGTGCGACCGCCGACCCCCGCGGCCGCATCGCGCGCGCCACGAGCGGCACCCAGGCGCAGTTCGAGAAGCTCTGCACCCCCCCGCCCGCGGGCAAGCTCGAGGACCCCTTCCCCGAGTTCGCAGCGACGGACGCGGCCCGCGTGAACGGCCTCGGGCTCGGCCTCGCTCCGGACCTGGCGCACGATCTGTTCGGCCCGGATCTCGACCTCTCGCTCGCGACCGACCCCGCTGCGGCGAAGTGCCAGCAGGCCGCCTGGACGGCGGCAACGCGCTGCCACCAGGCGCGCACGGCCGCCTTCCGGACCTGCCAGAAACGCGCGCTGCGCGGTGGCGGCGGCGCCCCGGGCGCAGAGACGCGCGACGCCCTGCGCGAGCTCTGCCTCGGCGCCGGCGCGAACGCGCAGCAAGACCCGCGCGGGCAGCTTGCGCGCACGTGCTCCGACCCCGGCAAGGGCATCGCGAAGGCGCTGACGAGGGCGTGCGTCGGCCAGGATATCGAGGCGCTCCTCCCCGGCTGTGCCGGGGAATTCGAAATCCCCGCCTGCCTGGCCCGACAGAGCGCGTGCCGCGCCTGTCTTCAGCTCTCCGCTGCGGGCGACCTGCGCCGGAGCTGCGACCTCTTCGACGACGGGGAGGCGAACGGGAGCTGCGGCGGCACGTCGATCCGCTGCGAGAGCCCCACCGACGGCGCGATGCTCGCGGCAGCTCCGGGGACCGAGATCGAGCTCGTCGGACAGGTGCCGGACACCAGCCAGATCGAGGGCGTGACGGTCGACGGCGTCCCGGTGACGCTCGACGAAGAGGGCTTCTTCAGCTACCCGGTGACGGCGGAGCACGGCCTCCACTTCCCGCAGGTCGCGGCGCTCGACGAAACGGGAGCCGAGGCGACGCGGGTCTGCACGTTCCTGGCCGCCGAGAGCTTCGCGGCCGAGGCCGCCTTCCTGGACGACGGCCTCTCGCTGACCCTCGCCCAGGCGGCCGTCGACGACGGCAACCGCGCGGGCGACCCGAACTCGCTTGCCGACGTCTTGCATGCGGTCTGGAACAGCTCCGGTCTGCAGGCCCAGATCCACTCCACGCTCGCGAGCGAGAACCCGTTGAAGCCGATGGCGTGCGACCAGACCCTCTGCGTGCCGATCATCGGCTGCACGTGCGTCCTCTCCACCCAGGTCACCTACCTGAGCTCGTCCATCGGCGGGTCGAACACCGTGGACCTCGATCTGGTCGACGGCGGCATCCGGACCGTTGCGACGGCGAGGGGGATCAACCTCTCCCTCCGGGCGAACGGCTCGGTCACGGGCATCGCCTTCGACACGACCGGCACGATCTCGGTGGCCTCGCTCACGGCCGATCTGACGAGCGACGTCGCCGTGCTCGGCGGAGAGCTCGGTGCCATCGTGCGCACCCTCTCCGTCTCGGTCGGCGCGATCAGCTCGAACTTCTCGGGCCTCAGCGGAGACGTCCTCGACTTCGTCCTGATCGTGGTCGACCCGATCCGGACCCTGCTCGTGGACTTCGTCGTCGAGCCCTTCGCACGCGACATCTTGAACAATTCCGTGCTCGACGGGCTGTTCGCGGGTCTGGAGATCCCGGCGACGGGCCTCGACGTGCCGCGCCTCGCGGCGCCGGGAGACGTCGCGCTGGCGTTCGATGCCGCGGCGTCCTCCGCCTCGTTCACCCCCGTGCGCGCACTCTTCGGGCTCGGCGTCCGCACCACGGCCCCTGCGAGCCATGCGCTGCCGTCGCTCGGGGTGGCGCTGCCCGCCGGGCCGCTGCTCGGCGACCCGGGCGCCGGAACCCCCGTGGCGTTCGCCGGTCACCTGAGCGCGCTGAACCAGGCGCTGCATGCGCTCTGGCGGGGAGGCCTCCTCCACGGCCAGGTGGACGCGAGCGCCGTGGCGGCGCTCCCGGCCGGTGCTTCGGCCGAGATCGAGGCGCTGCTGCCGCCGCTGATCGCAGGGGGCGACGGCAGCGCCTTCCTCGCTCAACTCGGCGCGCTGCGCATCCGGCTCACCTATCCGGGCGTCTTCGACGAGCCGGTGCTCCTCTCCGGGGGCGCCGAGGTGACGCTCACGCTCGCGGTGCAAGGCGGCTCGCTGCGACTCGAGAACCTCGCGCCCGACGCGCTCCACGTTTCGGGCGTCGACACGGCGCTCACCGCCGCGCAGGAGGCCGCCGCCGAAGACGCCGTGCTCGGAATCGCCCTGTACCTCCTCGAGGGCGCCCTCGACGCCGCCGCGCAAGGACTCCCTGTTCCGGCGTTCGTCATCCCCCCTTCCCTCGGGCCCTACGGCCTGCCTGCCGGGAGCGCGCTCGGCCTCGTGGACCCGACCTTCGAAGCCACACCGAGCCACGTGTACCTGAAGGGCAGCTTCGGAGTCCTCCCGTAGGCGGGGACGGTGTTAAGAAGTTAAGTAAGTTCCCCTACGGGGACAGTTACTTAACTTCTTAAGACCGTCCCCGCTCGGAGGCGGTGTGACGCAGGACGAGCTGCGCGCGGTGCGCGAGGCGACGGTGCGCCGGCACATGGAGTCGGAGAACGTCCACGACTTCGACGTGACGATGGGGACGTTCCAGCATCCGCGCTACGAGATCATCGCCACCGGCGCGGTGCACGACGGCGAAGAGGCGGTGCGCGCCTACTTCAAGGAGACGCGCACCGCGTTTCCCGATCAGCGCAACGAGCTGATCTCGCTGCGCCACGCCGACGACGGCGTGATCGTCGAGTTCTGGCTGCTCGGCACCCACCGCGGCCCCCTCGCCGGCGTCGCGCCGACCGGGCGCGCGTTCCGCTGCCGGATGGCCGCGTTCTTCCTGTTCGAGGGCGCGGGCCTCGTCTGCGAGCGCGTGTACTTCGACTCGGCGACGATCCTGCGCCAGCTCACCGCTTGAGCCTCGCTCGGGCGGATCACTCCTCGCGCGCGGCCGCCAGCGCGGCGTCGCGGCGGCGCGTGCCGATCGCCATAGAGACGGTGTCGTAGAGCCAGCCCCGGTAGAGCCGCTGCGACGCCTCCAGGGCGTCGTCCAGCGTCTCGCGGCGGTAGAGGCGGCCATCCGCGACTACCGCCTGCAGCGTATCGAGCGCCGCGAGGTCGCGGGTCGGATCCTCGCGGAACAGCAGGAGATCGGCGGGCGCGCCGGGCTCCAGCGTGCCGAGGCCGGGCTCGCGCAGGAACTCCCCGGGCCAGCGCGTGGCGCTGAGCCAGGCCTCCTCGGGCGTGAGGCCCGCAGCGACGAGCTGGCGCAGCTCCTCGTGCAGGCTCGCGCCGGGCACCAGGAAGGGGTTCCCCACGTCGGTCCCGGCGTGGATGCGGACGCCCGCGCGGAACAGCGCCGCGACCATGCGCGCCGCGCTGCGATGCGCCGCGCGCGCCAGCGCCCAGTCGGACTCCCCGATCTCCGCGTACCACGAGAAGCCGCGGGGATCCCAGGACAAGGCGGAGTAGAAGCGGGGGAGGAGGCGCATCACGGGCTCGGCCATCTGCGCGTCGAGACGATCCATCCGGGAGCCGCGCTCGATGAGCGCGAGGGTCGGCGTGTAGGCGATGCCCTTGGCGAGGGAGGTACGGGCCACGTAGTCGATGCGCTCGGCGGAGAGCGCCGCCCAGTCCTGGTGGCGCCGCACCATGCGCCGCACGTCCAGGATCGGCTCGCGGCCCTCCGCACGCTCGATGCCGCGCAGGTGCTGGATGTCGTCGATGCCCGCGTCTTCGAAGCGCACCCGATCCGGCACGTGCCCGACGACCGGTAGCCTCCGCTCGCGCGCCGCGCGGACGAGCGCGGCCTGCGCCTCCGGCAGCAGGCGCTCGTACACCTTCACGCAGTCGAAGCCCGCATCCGCCACGTACGCGACCGCCTGCTCCGCCTGGGCCGGCGTCTCCACCACCGTCGAGAACGCCCAGATGGGCGGCTGGCCGTCGTGGAGCGGCCCGCAGGCGAAGATGCGCGGCCCCGCCTCGTCCCCCCGCGCGATGCGCTCGCGCTCGGCGAGCTGGTCGGAGCCGCCCCCGGTGTTGCGCAGCGCCGTCACGCCGTGGGCGAGGTAGAGCAGCGAGAACAGCGCCTCCTGGCCGTCGATGCTCGGATCCGCGCCGTGGACGTGCATGTCGACGAGGCCGGGCAGCAGGTAGCCGCCTTCCGGCGTCCCGGGCTCCAGCTCGTCGGCGCCGGTCGGCTCGATCGACGCGATGCGCCCGCCCTCGACGCGCACCGTCCGCTGCGCCTCGCGCCCGGCGCCGGGGTTCACGACCGTCACGTTCGAGAACACCGCTCCGCGCTCCGGAGGGCGGAGGGGCGCGGGCGGAGCCAGCCGCGAGAGAACTCCGAGCGCCAGCAGAACGACGCCTGCCACGACCAGGGCCGACACCTTCCAGAGACGCCTCACGACCGAACGCTAGCAGCGGGCCGGACGTGGTACCGTGAGGCAGCGAGGATCTCCCATGCCCGCGCCGACCCCTCGCGAGGATCTCGGCCGAAAGCACGAGCTCCACGGAGTGCAGCCCGTCCTGCCGGTGCGGGACGTGGCGGCGAGCGCCGCGTATTTCCGGGACGTGCTCGGCTTCGACGTCGACTTCCTGCACGGGGAGCCGCCGGTCCACGGTCGGGTCAAGAAGGGCGACGGCAGCTACGGGCAGCCCATCTACATCCATCTCTCGAAGGCGGATTCGGCCGAGGTGCGCCCTAGCGGCGAGCTTCGCATTCACGTCGGCCGGGATCTCGACGGGCTCTTCGAGGCGTACCGCGCTCGCCGCGTGCAGATCGTGTTCCAGCCGGTCTCGCAGCCGTGGGGCCTGCGCGAGTTCGCCGTCCGCGAGCTCGACGGCCACGTGCTCCGCTTCTGTGCGGAGGCGTGATCGAAGACGCTGGCGTCGATCCCCGCAACGGAGCCGAGCGCGATTCTAAATTCTTAAGTCCGTCCCCTTTCTAAATCCCACCGTCCTCATGGCGTCCCGATTCGCAGCACCGCCGCGCCGCGGATGCGGTCCTGCTTGAGGTCGAGCAGCGCCTCGTTCGCGCGCTCCAGCGGGTAGGGCGTGGTGTGCGTGCGCAGCGGGATCTCGGCGGCGAGGCGCAGCAGCTCGCGGCCGTCGGCACGGGTGTTGGCGGTGACGCTCCGCAGGCTGCGCTCCTGGAAGAGGTGACGCTGGTAGTCGAGGGGCGGGACGTCGGAGAGGTGGATGCCCGCCACCGCGAGCGTCGCGCCGCGGTCGAGGGCCTCGAGGGCCGGCGGCACCAGCTCGCCGGCGGGCGCGAAGAGGATGGCGCCCTGGAGCGGCTCGGGCGCGCGCTCGAAGCTCTCGCCGACCCACGTCGCGCCCATCTCGCGCGCCAGCTCCTGATGGCGCCCGCCGCGGCTCCAGACGTAGACCGGGTTGCCGTGGTGGCGGGCGATCTGGATCACGATGTGGGCCGAGCCGCCGAAGCCGAAGAGGCCCAGCCGCTCGCCCGGGCGCACGCCCGAGAGCGCGTAGGCGCGGTAGCCGATGATGCCGGCGCACAGGAGCGGCGCGAGGGTCTCCGCGTCGCCTTCCTCGGGCAGCGGATACACGAACTCCGCGGGCGCGACGCAGTGCTCGGCGTACCCGCCGTCGGCGTGCCAGCCCGTGAAGCGCGGCGCGAGGCAGAGGTTCTCGGCGCCGCGCGCGCAGAAGCGGCAGGCGCCGCAGCTCCGCTGCAGCCAGGCGACGCCCACGCGCTCGCCTTCCCGCAGACCGGCCACCCCGGGCCCGACGGCGTCGACGCGCCCCACCACCTCGTGGCCCGGCACCACCGACGGGCGTTGGGGCGGAAGGTCGCCCTCGGCGACGTGGAGGTCCGTGCGGCACACGCCGCAGACCTCCACCCGCACCCGCAGCTCGCCCGGGCCGGGCTCGGGAAGCGGCTCCTCGCAGAGCTCGAGCGGCCGCTCCTCCGCCGGGCGCGGCACTCGCACGCGCATCGCGCGCATCGTCCTCAGGCGCTTTCTCCCGCTGCTATGTTCCGAAGCCGTGGAACGCCCCCAGGTTGGCATCTTCCGCCGCCTCGCGCCGTGGGCGATCTCCGTCGCCGCGCTGGTCTGGGTGTTCGGGCGCACGGAGTGGGCGCAGCTCGTCGCGGCCACCCGGGACGCCAACCTCCCGCTCTTCCTGGCCGTCGTCGTGGCGGACAAGGCGGTCTTCTTCCTGGTGTGGGCGCTGCTCCAGGCGGAGGCGATCCGCCGCTTCGTGGTGCCGGTGTCGCGGCGCGAGGTGCTGGCGGTGCGCGGCGGCTCCGAGCTGTTCCGCGCCGTCAACAACCCGCTCGCCGACGCCGCCTTCCTGGTGGGAGTCGGACGCCTCTCGGGCGGCAAGCTCGAGGCCGTGGTGGCCGCCGGCGTGATTCCCTTCGCCACCCACCTGCTGGTGCTGCTCGGCCAGGCCTCCCTCGCGCTGCCGTTCCTGGCGGGCGGGCTCGAGGCCAATCGCGACGTGTTCGGGACCGTCGTGATCGGCTGGGCGCTGGTGGCGCTGTTCGCGCTGCTGCTGCGCTCCGCGACGCTGCGGCGCCACCCGATCGGCGCGCGCGCGGTGGGCTGGCTCGAGGGCGTGCGGGTGCGCGAGCTGCTGCCCTTCTTCGGCTGGTTCGCCGCGCTCGGCGCCTTCGACGTGCTGATCCAGGGCTTCGCCTCCCGCGCCTTCGGCGTGCCGATCCCCTGGAGCTCGCTGGTGGCGCGCATCCCGCTGCTCTACCTGGCACTCTCGATCCCGTCGGTCGGCAACTTCGGCGTGCGCGAGTTCACCTGGGCGGCGCTGTTCCGCGAGCACGGCCACGAGGACGCGCTCTTCGCCTACGCCTTTGCGACGAACAGCGTGTTCCTGCTGCTGAACGTGCTGATCGGCGCGTTCTTCTTCCGGCGCGCTTTCGAGCTGGCGATGGAAGTGCGCCGCAGCGCGCGCACCCACGAGCTCCCCGAGCCCCTGCTGCGCGACGCCATCGACCCGTGAAGTGAAGTGGGGACGGTCTTAAGTAGTTAAGTAAGTCCACCCACGGGGAGAGTTTCTTAACTACTTAAGACCGTCCCCGCCCTAGGCTCCGTCGCGTTCCTTCTGGGAGCCGGACGGGAGCGGGGCGGCCAGGTTCAGGATCTCGCGGGGGAAGGCGTCGACCAGGAACTGGACGACGTCCTTCACCGAGACCACGAACACCGGGCGGTTCTCCTCGTCGACGACGGGGATGTGCCGGAAGCCGCCGACGCTCATCATGTGCAGCACGGCGCCGATCGGCTGGCTCACCTTCACGCGCTCCGGGTCCGCCGTCATCACGTCCTTCAGCGGCAGCGTGGCCGGGTTCCGGCCGCGGTCGACGATGCGGAACAGCACGTCGCGCTCGGTGAAGATGCCGGTGAGCGGGCTGCCCGGCGTGCCGTCGTAGGTGACGAGCACGCAGCCGCGGTGCTCCGCCTGCATGGCGCGCATCGCGTCGGTGGCGCTGTCGTGGCGCGAGAACACCAGGGGCTTGCGCGCCCGGAGCACCACGGCGGGCTCGCGAAGCAGCGCGGAATCGAACACCCGGGTTCCCTTCCTCCTGCGATCGAAGTACGCCTCGTCCCCGTACTCGTCGAGTTCCTGGAGGTCGCTGGCGTCGCTCATGGCGGCCCTCCTCGGCCACCCCCCTCGCGCCATCATACCTCTTCGGGAGCGGCGGCGGTCAAGGGACGCAGGGAGACCGAGACGTCGGGCTCCAGGACGCCCAGCCCGGCCGCGATCCGCGCGCAAAGACCGCGTACTTCCTCGTGGATCTCGTCCGCCCGCATGGTCCGGGCGATCCAGCCCGGGGCCAGGGTCCGGCCCAGCAGGCGGGTCAGGGGGCCCTTCGGGCCGAGGAAGCGCTTGGCGTCGAACGCGAGCAGGGCGCCTTCGTCGGCGGGGTGCGGCAGCTCGTCGTCGAGCAGGCGTCGCAATCGTGTGTCGCCTCCCCGCGCCGCCCGCTCGATGGCGGCCGGGACGAGCAGGTAGCTCTCGATGTGGCGCCGGCGCCAGGTGAAGACCTCGAGCCCCTCGCCGACCTCCGGGGCCGGGGTGGCGGGCAGGTCGCTGTCGAGGATGCAGAGCCCCGTCGCGGAGCCCGCCTGCGCGCGGCGCCGCGCCAGGTGCTCTACGGCTCGGGCCGGCTGGCGACCACCGAGGATCACGCAGGCCGCCTCGAAGGCCCGCGGCAGCCGCGGCGAGAGGCGGCGGGCCCAGGCGGAGAGCACGCCGCGATCCCGCGCCCCTTCGACGTACACGAGGAACGGTGCGGCGGCCTCTTCCGGCCCCCCTCGCACCCCCATTCGAGCGCCCATTCGACCCCGAGCGTAGCTCAGTGTTTGCCTCCCCGCGGTGTCGGCCCTACCCTGCGGGTCGATGACCGAGATCCTGATCGCAGACGACCACGGCGTCGTCCGGGAGGGCCTGCGGCGCCTGCTCGAGGCGGAGGAGGGCTTCAAGGTCGTCGCCGAGGCTTCGGACGGCCGCGAGGTGCTGGAGCAGGTCGAGAAGAGCGCGCCCGACGTGGTGGTGCTCGACATCACCATGCCGCGCATGGGCGGCCTCGAGACCCTCGAGCGCCTCCGCGCCGAGCACCCGGGCGTCAAGGTGGTGCTGCTCTCCGTACACGGCGATCCGCCTTTCATCCAGACCGCCGTCTCGCTGGGCGCGGACGGGTACGTGCTGAAGAACGGGCGCGCCCAGGAGGTCGTCTCCGCGGTGCGCGCCGTGACCCGCGGCGGCAGCTACTTCAGCCCCCCGGTGGCGCGCGAGATCGTCGAGCAGCTCCGTTCGCCGAAGCGGGGGAGCAGCGAGCCGCTTTCGCTGCTCTCGACCCGCGAGCGCGAGGTGCTGCGCCTGATCGCCGAGGGCCTCTCCGCCAAGGAGATCGCCAAGGAGCTCACGATCAGCAGCAAGACCGTCGAGGCGCACCGCACCAGCCTGATGCGCAAGCTCGGGGCCCGAAAGGCGACCGAGCTGGTGCGTTTCGCGCTGCGCCACGGCCTGATCGAGCCCTGACCCGGCGCGCCCTCGCGCCATGACCTCGGACTCCGGACTCGGGCTCACCAAGCTGGTCGCCACGATCGGTCCGGCCTGCGACGACGTCCCCCTACTCGAGGCCATGATCCGCGCGGGCGCGAGCGTGGCGCGCCTCAACCTCTCCCACGGCGACCACGCCGAGCACGCCGCGCGGGTCGCGCGGGTGCGCGAGGCGTCGCGCCGCGCCGACCGGCCCGTGGCGATCCTGTTCGACACCCGCGGCCCCGAGGTGCGCACCGCGCCGCTCGGCGGGCCGCCCGTCGATCTCGCGCCGGGCGATCCCTTCGAGCTCCACGTCGACGGCCGCCCGACCACCGCGGCGGGCACGTCGGTCAGCCACGTGCGGCTGCCCGAGGAGATCGAGGTCGGCACGCGCATCTTGATCGACGACGGCCGCATCGAGCTGCGCGCGGAGGCGCCCGAGCGCGACCGGGTGCGCTGCGTGGTGGTGCGCGGCGGCGAGCTCGGGGGCCGCAAGGGCGTGCACGTGCTGGGCGCGCGGCTCTCGCTGGACGTGCTCGGCGCGAGCGACCTCGCCGACCTGCGCTTCGCCGCCGGGCAGGGCGCCGACTACCTCGCGGCGTCCTTCGTGCGCAGCGCGGGCGACGTCGAGCAGATCCGCGCGGCGCTGCGCGGCTTCGGGTCCGAGCTGCCGATCATCGCCAAGATCGAGAACCGCGAGGGCGTGGACAACCTGGAGGAGGTGGTGGCCGCCGCGGACGGCACGATGGTGGCGCGCGGCGACCTCGGCGTGGCGCTTCCCGTAGAGGAGGTGCCGATCGTCCAGAAGCGAATCATCCGCGCCACGGTGCTCGGCGGCAAGCCCGTCGTCACCGCCACGCAGATGCTCGACTCGATGGAGCGCAACGAGCGGCCGACGCGCGCCGAGGCCACCGACGTCGCGAACGCGATCTTCGACGGCACCTCGGCGGTGATGCTCTCCGGCGAGACGGCGCGCGGGCGCTACCCGCTGGAAGCCGTCCGCACGATGGCGCGGCTCGCGCGCAGCGCGGAGGGCGCCCTCCGCCAGTACGGCGATCTCCAGCGCCTCGACCCGGGCCCGCCCACCTCCGTGACGGAGTCCGTGGCGCGGGCCGCCGTGCAGCTCGCCCACCTGGTCCGGGCGGCGGCGATCCTCACCGTCACCGAGACCGGCTCCACCTCGCGCGCGGTGTCGAAGTGCCGGCCGCGCTGCCCGATCCTCGCGATGACCTCGGACGAGAGCGTCGTGCGCCGGCTCTGCCTCAACTGGGGGGTGACCCCGCTCCTCGTCGGCGCGGACACGCCCGGCGGCGACGAGGCCCGCATCGCCTTCGGCCTCGAGCGCGCCCAGGCCCTCGGGCGCGTGCAGTCGGGGGACCGCGTGGTGACGACGGCGGGGGTGGTGAGGACGGTCGGCACCACCAACTCGATCCGCGTGGTGCAGGTTCCTTGAGCGCGGCGCGCAGCGAGGAGCGCGCCCGCTACAAGACCTCGCTCGAGGACAGCGCGCGCTGGGACGGCTTCGCCTTCCGGCCGGGCGACATCGTGATCAGCACGCCGTCGAAGAGCGGCACCACCTGGACCCAGATGATCTGCGCGCTGCTGGTGCTCCAGACGCCCGACCTGCCCGCCCCCCTGACGGCGCTCTCACCCTGGCTGGACATCCGGGTGCGGCCGCTCCAGCAGGTGCGCGACCAGCTCGAGGCCCAGCGCCACCGCCGCTTCATCAAGACCCACACCCCGCTCGACGGCCTGCCCTGGCAGCGCGACGTCGCCTACCTGGTGGTCGGCCGCGATCCCCGGGACATCGCCGTCTCCCTGCGCCACCAGGGCGCCAATCTCGATCGCGAGCGGATCCGGCGCCTGACCGGCGAGGCCGCGAGCGCCGCGCCGGACCCGCGCCTCGGGCCGAGCGAGCGCGACTGGCTGCTCGGCTGGATGAGCCTCGACGTCCCGCCCCACGAGAATCTGGACACGCTGCGGGGCGTGATCTGGCAGCTCGGCATCGCCTGGTCCCGCCGCGACGAGCCGAACGTCGTCCTGCTCCACTACGCCGACCTCGCGCGGGACCTCGAAGGCGAGATGCGCGGGCTCGCTGCCCGCCTCGGCATCGCGGTGCCGGAGGAGCGCTGGCCCGCGCTGGTCGAGGCCGCGACCTTCGAGCGCATGCGCGAGCGCGCGGCGGACCGCGTGCCGGACGAGCGGCTCGGCATCCTCAAGGACCCCGGCCAGTTCTTCCGCAGCGGCTCGTCCGGCGAGTGGCGCCGCTTCCTGACCGACGAGGACCTCGCCCGCTACGACGCCCGCATCGCCTCCCTCGCCCCACCCGCCCTCGCCCACTGGCTCCACCACGGGTTTAGAAAGGGGACGGACTTAAGAATTTAGAAATCACCCGCGGGGTCGTTTCTAAATTCTTAAGTCCGTCCCCTTTCTAAACTCCGCGGCGGAGGATGGCGACGGATTCGACGTGGGCGGTTTGCGGGAAGAGGTCGAAGCCGTCGAGCGAGGTGAGCTCGTAGCCGCGGTCGGCGAGCACGGCGATGTCGCGCGCGAGGGTCGCGGGATCGCACGAGACGTAGACCACGCGTGGCGCGCCGAGGCTGGCGAGGCCCTGCCGCGCCGGCTCCTCGAGGCCGCTGCGCGGCGGATCGAGGACCACGACGTCGGGGAGCAGAGGCCCGAGGGCGCCGGCCTCGAAGGCCGCCTCGACGGGCTGGGCCACGATCTCGACGTTCCCGAGCCCGGCGGACGAGAGGTTGTCCTCGAGGTCCGCGACCGCGCCCGGGTGGGACTCCACCGCCACCAGCCGCACGAAGGCGCGCGCCAGCGGCAGCGTGAAGAGGCCCGCGCCCGCGAAGAGCTCGAGGCAGAGCGTGCCCGCCCCCGCCGCCTCCACCACGGCGCCCGCCAGCGCGGGGCGCAGCGCCTCGTTCGCCTGGAGGAAGCTCCCCGCCGAAACGCGCAGCCGCTCGCCGAGGCACTCGATCTCGACCCAGCTCCCGGAGTCGCGCACCGGGACGCGCGCCACGCAGTGCGTGCCGCCCATTCCGGCGGTCAGCTCCCACTCGCCGTTCGGCTCGGGCGGGCGCGCCGCCAGGCTCGCCAGCGGCTCGTCGAGGGCCGGCACCAGCACGGGGCAGCGCGACGTCGCGCACACCGCATGGGAGCGCCGGCGCCGGAAGCCCACGCGCCCGCGCTCGGCCACGACGCGCGCCCGGCTGCGATAGGCGTAGGGGCTCGGCGAGGCGTGGAAGGCGAACTGGCGCGGCACCGGGAGGCGCGCGATGCGCTCGATCGCGTCGCGCAGGATCGCCTGCTTTGCCTCGAGCTGCGCCGGGTAGCCGAGGTGCTGCCAGTCGCAGCCCCCGCAGACGCCGAACACCGGGCAGAGCGGGTCGGTCCGCCCGGGCCCGGCCTCGAGCAGCTCGACGGCCTCGCCGCGCATCCAGCGCGCGCGGCGCGCTCCGATCGCCACCCGCACGCGATCGCCCGGCGCGGTGAAGGGCACGAACACCACGCGCCCGTCGGGTGCGTGGCCGACGCCGTCTCCGCCCGCCGCGAGCGACTCGATGCGCAGCTCGACGAGCTCTGCCGGCGGGGCGCCGCCGCCGTCAGTGCGGCGCGTCATCCGCCTCCGCGGGCTTTCGCGTCGGGTCCGGCACCAGGCGCACGGGCACCGAGCTGGCGGGATCGTAGATGCGCCCGAGCAGGCGGTTCGGGAAACCGTACTTCTCGGCCATCGCGCGGTTCACGCGCTCGCGGACCTCGGGGGACTCCTCCACCACCGCGACGTAGGCGTGGGTCTCGCCGCCGCGCTCGAGCTCCACCTCCGGGCGCGCGCGCAGGCGCGCCAGCCAGCGGGTGCGCGGTCCGGTGCGCAGGAAGAGCTCCCCGTGCGGATTTGCCGACGAGCCGTTGCCGTCGACGACCCAGACCTGCGTCTGGTGCTGGGTGCCGTCGGCCCCGAACGTCGAGAGCGTGGCGACCTCGCCGTCGGGCAGCAGGATCAGCCCGAAGACGACCAGACCGATCGCGCAGCCGATGCTCAGCACTGCGATGCGCACGACACCCCTTCCTTCCCCCTCTTCGCGGATCTCAGGACTCGAAGCCCAGCGCGGCGAGCCGCCGGCGCAGCGGGCTCTGCGGCCCCATCAGCCGGCGGAGCGCCTGCACCGCCGGCTTCTCCCAGCGGTCCCCCGGCACCACCAGATCGTAGTGCTCCGCCTGGAGGGGACGGAAGCGGAGGCCGGCCTGGCGCGCCACCGGCTCGATCGTAACGCCCCAGTCGGCGCGTTTCTGGGCCACCGCCGCGGCGACGGCGAAGTGCGAGCGGGGCTCGTAGGCGAAGCCCGGCGGGCGGCGCCCGCCGAGCAGGCGGTCGATCAGCACGCGGGTCCCGGCGCCGCGGTTCCGGTTCACCATGCGCAGGGCCGGGTCGGCGAGCAGCTCAGCGACCTCCCGCGTCTCGTCGGGGCGGGTCACCACGCCCTGCATGCGCCGGTAGCCGGGCAGCAGGCGCAGGCCCGGCCCGAGGAACGGCTCGTTGTAGCGGCCGCTCGCGGGATCCAGCAGATGGATGGGCGCCACGTCGCACTCGCCGCGCTCCGCCGCGGCGAGCCCCGCCTGGCTCCCGACCGCGAGCACCTTCACCGTGAAGCCCTCCGCCGCGAGCGCGCTCGCCACCAGATCGAGGCCGGCGCAGTGGCTGCCGATCACCACCAGGTCCGCGAGCGCCAGCTCGCGGCCGATCAGGGTCACCGCCACCGGTGTGCCCGCCTCCACGATCTCGACGTTCCGCCCGATGCTCACGAAGCCGTCGGCGCGGCTGAAGGACGTCACCGACCCGCTGCCCTTGCCCATCGGCCACGCCGAGAGGCCGCCCTCGGGCCCGCGCACGAGTCCGACCAGCAGGTACTCGAGGCGGCCGCGCTCGGACTGCACGCGCAGGGCGAGCCGCGCCTCGACGCTCTCGCGCCGGTCCTCGGGGAGGCCCGCGAGCCGGCGCAGCACGGGCGCCACGAACTCGTGGAAGGTGAAGACGGCCGAGGTGGGAAAGCCCGGCAGGATCGCGACGGGCGTGCGTCCGTGGGCGGCGAGGCAGATGGGCTTGCCGGGCTTCAGCGCAACGCCGTGCACGAGGATGCCCGGCTCGAGCTCCGCCACGACCCGCGCGTTGAGGTCGCCCTCGCCCTTCGAGGTGCCGCCCGAGAGGAGCACGAGGTCGGCCCCGGCGAGCGCGCTGCGCAGCGCGGCGCGGAGCGCGACTTCGTCGTCGCGGAAGGCGCCGAGGAAGGCGGGCTCGCCGCCGAGCTCGCGCACCGCGTCGCAGAGGATGCGGCCGTTGCTGTCGTAGACGAGTCCGGGGCGGAACGCCTCGCCCGGCTGGACGATCTCGTCGCCCGTCGAGATCACCGCCACGCGCGGCCGGCGCACCACCGCGACGCGCTCGCGGCCGATCGCGGCGAGGACGCCCGTCTCGCGCGAGGTGAGGCGCGTACCGCGCAGCAGCACGGTCTCGCCGGCGCCCATGTCGGTGCCCGCGAAGGAGACGGAGGCGCCGGGCGTCACCGGGCGCCGCACCAGCAGGACGCCGGGCTCGAGAGCGTCGGTGTGCTCGATGGGCACGACGGCATCCGCGCCGCGCGGGAGCATGCCGCCCGTCGCGATCGACATCGCCGCGCCGGCGCTGACCTCGCCCTGCGGCGCGGCGCCGGTGGCGATCGTCTCGTCGAGGAGGCGCAGGCGCACCGGCGCTTCCTCGGAGGCGCCGAAGCTGTCCTCCGCGCGCACCGCGAAGCCGTCCATGTTCGAGCGGTCGAAGCCGGGCACGTCGATCTCGGCGCGCACGTCTTCGGCCAGCACGCGGCCGAGGGCCTCGGGGAGGGGGACATCTTCCGCTTCGAGAGGCGAGGCGGCGAGGGCCGCGCGCCAACGGGCCTCCGCCTCGTCGCGATCCAGCACCTCGAGGAACTGGCGCTGCTTCACGCGCCGCCCTCCGGCTCGGGCCCCGGCGCTTCGTCGTAGAGCAGCACCTCGACCTCGGCGCCCTCGGGCATGCCCTCGAGGGCGCGCGGCACCACCACGCAGCCGTCGGCGCGCACCGTCGAGGAGAGGATCCCTGCCCCCGACGTGGCGAGGGGCACGACGCGGCCGGCCTCGATCGCGACGCGCACGTAGTCGGTGCGGCCGACCGCGGAGCTGAGCTTGCGCGCGAGGGGGAGGCGCACGCGGCGGTGCGGCCAGCGCGGGCTCCGCCCGCCGAGGCGGCGGAGGGTGGGCCCCGCGAAGAACTCGTAGGCGCACAGGCAGCTCACCGGGTTGCCCGGCAGCAGGAAGACGAAGCGCTCGCCCGCCGGGCCGGGCACGCGCCCGACGCCGGCCGGGCTCGAGGGGCGCATCGCCACGCCGTGGAAGTCGAGCTGGCCGAGCTCGGCGACGAGGCGCGGCGCGTGGTCCTCGAGGCCGACCGAGCTGCCGCCCGACACCAGGAAGGCGTCGGCCTCGGGGTCGCCGAGGGCGGCGCGGATCGCCTCCGGGCGGTCCGGGAGCAGCTCGAAGGGCAGGCAGACGCCGCCGTCCCGCGCCACGAGGGCGCGCAGCACGACGGAGTTGCTGTCGGCGATGCGCGCGCCCTCGGGGCGCGTGCCCGCCGGGAGGAGCTCGTCGCCGGTGACGACGAGGCGCACCCGCGGCCGGCGCACGCAGGGGACGCTCCCCACGCCGATCGAGGCGAGGATGCCGGCGTCCTGGGGACGCAGGCGGCGGCCCGCGCGCAGCACCACCGAGCCGGCGCGCACGTCCTCGCCGATGGCGCCGACGTTCTTCTGCGGGGGCACCGCGTCGCGGACGGCGACGCGCCCGCCCTGCTCCTCGCACACCTCTGCCATCACGACGGCGTCGGCGCCGCCCGGCACGGGGGCGCCGGTCATGATGCGCACCGCCTCGCCGGAGCCGACGCGCCCGGCGAACGGGCGCCCGGGCAGGGACTCGCCCACCAGCCGGAGCGAGAGCGGGTCGTAGTCCGACGCGCCGAAGGTGTCCTCGCCGCGCACCGCGTAGCCGTCCATCGCCGAGCGCGGAAAGCCGGGCACGTCGACCGCCGCGGTCACGTCCTCCGCCAGCACCCGTCCGGCGCACTCCAGGAGAGACACCGCCTCCCCCGCCTGCCGCCGCGCCCGGGCCGCCAAGAAGCCCTCCACCTCCTCGACGTCCGCCCGCGCGGCAAACCCTCTCATCCGCACATCGCGCATGTCCAAGAAGGGAGTTTAGGAAGGGGACGGACTTAAGAATTTAGAATTGCCCGCGGGGGCATTTCTAAATTCTTAAGTCCGTCCCCATTCTAAATCACCCGGTGGCCTTGGCGGAGAAGAGGTCGTCGCGGGCGGGCATGCGCTGCTTGGTGGCCTGGATGATGTCCGGGGAGACGTCGAAGACGGTCGGGACGGCGCCGATCGGGTCCTGCGACATGCAGTCGGCCAGGCGGTCGTCGGCGTCGGTGAAGCCGGCGCGCTTGTTGAACTCCCACTCGTCGGCGAGGCACTGCCAGCCGAGGTCGTGGATCGTCTCGCGGCTCACCTCCGTGCCGTAGAGCGCACCGTAGAAGTTGCGGATGTCGTCGAGGTTCGGCTGCAGGAACTGGCAGAAGCCGGACGAGTCGCACACCGCGTTCACGAGCTGCGCCTTCTGGGACTCCCAGGCGAACTGGGCGGGCTGGAGGCCCGGGTTCACGATCAGCCCCGCCGTGTGGTCGGCGCCCATCGGGCTGGTGCAGTAGGTGACGCCCGTTGCCTTCAGCGGGCGCGGATCCCAGGCGGGGATCGCCTGGCCCCGGGCGTGGGGCACGCGGTGATGGCCGGTGAGCTTGCCGGCCGCGACCACGCCGTTCCCCACCGCCTTGGCGCGCTCGTCGCCCTCCGGCAGCCGCCGCAGCAGCGCCTTCATGGCTTCGGCGTCGCCCCACTCGAGGACGCCGGCGTCCATCAGCACGCCGATCGCGGCGCCCGTCTCGATGGTGTCGAGGCCGAGCTCGTCGCAGAGCCGGTCGAGGTCGGCGACGTCCTCCCAGCTCTTCACCGCGCAGTTGGCGCCGAGCAGCGTCAGCGTCTCGAACTCGAGCGCCGAGGTCACGTACTTGCCGTCGGCGCCGTGGACGATGTTGCTGCACTGCACGATGCAGCCGGTCATGCAGTTGTGCATGCCGCCGCCGCGCGTCGAGAAGCTCTCGACAATGCGCGCGCCGTCCAGCGTGGCGGCGTCGGGCGACTGGCCCGAGGTGCGGTTCTTGTACGGGAAGGTGTGCAGCATGTTCGCGATCGGCACCACCGAGCTGGTGCCCGTCTTGAACATCTGCGGCCCCGCCTGGTACGACTTCGTGTAGTTCTTGCACAGCTCGCCGAAGCCCTTGCGGTCGGCCGCCTGGCGCACGCCGGTGCGGCCCGGGTCGATCGCCACGTACTTCAGGCCCTTGCTGCCCATCACCGCGCCGAGCCCGCCGCGCGCGGCGTGGCGCGCCGGGTAGCGGTTGTCCTGGTCCGTGCAGCCGACCGACGCGCCGCGCATGCGCAGCTCGCCCGCCGGCCCGCAGCTCATGAAGGACGCAGTCTTCGGATAGCGGGTCGCCAGCTCCTCGCAGAGCGCGTAGTTCCAGCGCAGGGCGTACTGATCCGCCGGCACCAGCTTCGCGCCCTCGGCGTTCACCTCGAGCCCGAAGCGCTTCGCCGGGTCCTGCGGCTGGCCCTTCACCACCACCGCGCGGATGCCGAGCTTCATCAGGTGCTGGCCCGGCTGCCCGCCGGAGTTGGCCTCCTTGATGCCGTTCGTGAGCGGGCTCTTGCCGCCGATCGAGATGCGGCCCGAGGTCGGCGCGGCGGTGCCGGAGAGCACGCCCGGCGCCATCACCAGCACGTTGTCCGGGCCCAGCGGGTCGCAGGTCGGGTCGCACTGCTCGAGCAGGATCTTCGCCGAGAGCGCGCGCCCGCCGAGCAGCTTCCAGGCCTCCGGGAAGGGCTCGAAGCGCGTCGTCTGCGCCGTCATGTCCACGTAGAGGATGCGATCGCCCGTCGGTCCGCCGCTCATCGAGGCCTCCTGATTCTCTGGATTCTCGGAAATGGACGTCAGCCGCCCGCGATGGCGGCCACGATCTCGATCTCGTCGCCCTCCTCGAGCTTGCGCTCGAGGTCGCCGCGATCGAGCTGCTCCCCGTTCACGAAGAGCTTCACGAACCGGTGCAGCGCGCCCGTCCCGGTCACCACCTGCTGGCGGAAGCCCGGGAAGCGCCGCTCCATCTCGTCGAGGCAGGCGCGCACGCTGCCCGGCGCCACGTCGACCCGGCCGACCGCGCGGGTCGGCCCCTGGTAGGGCGCCGGGATGACGAACGTAGGCATGCCACCTCGTGCAAAACGCGAAGCGCGAGTCTAGCGGGGATCGGGCTCGGCCGGCGACGGCGCGGCGCGCCAGGGCTCCGGGATCGCCACCTTGAGCAGCCGGGGCGCCGGGAGCGCGCTCCCCTGGGCCAGCCCGTTGGCGAGGGCGATCTGGCTCGGGCCCCAGCTCGTGCCGCTGCGCTTCGCGAAGGCGGCGAGGCTCTCCTCGCCCTCCGCCCGCGCCAGGCGCAGGCGCAGCACGCTGATTCCCTCGCGCTCCCGCGCCGTCAGCCGCCGCACGCTCTTCGCCGTCGCGAGGAACACGCCCGCGTGGCGCAGGAAGCGGTCCTCGCGCGCGCGGCCGGTGACGCGGTAGACGCCGTCGCGGCGCTCGATCCAGGTGACGTCCATCGCCTCGACGCTCCCCTGGCCCCAGGGGGAGCCGGAGCCGACGGCCGCCAGACCGATCACGCGGACGGCCGGCGCGTCGCCGATCCGCAGCCGCTCGAAGGAGGTGGCCTCGAGGCCCCGGGCCGCGATGTCGGCGCGCACGGTCGCGTCGAGGCTCGGAAAGGGGCGCGCCAGCTCGAGGGCGAGGGCTGCGTCGCGCTCGGGCGCGAAGGCGATGACGGCCGTCGGCGTGTCGACGGCGCGCCAGCTCTCGGGGAAGCGCAGCGTGATGTCGAGGCCGGGGTGGAGGAAGCGCGCCCCGCGGAAGATCCCCTGGGCGGGGTCGCCGCCGACGACGAGGCCGTCGAGGCGCTGGAGGAAGGCGAGCCGCTCCTCCTCGCTGGCGCCGCCGGCGTGGGCGTCCATCACGCGCGCCGCCGCCGAGGCGAAGCGCTCGGCGCCGCCGGGGTGCGTCTCGAAGAACTCGGGGATCGCGCTCGCGCCCTCGCGCAGCCGGCGCTCGTGGTCGAGGGCGCGCAGCGCCAGGGCGAGGCCGTCCTCCGCAAAGCCCGCCGCGCTGGCGTAGTGCTGGCCGAGCCGGTCGGCCTCGCGCTCCTGGTCGCGGCTGAAGGACGCGACGCTCGCGGCGGCGGCGGCCTGGCCCGCCGGCCCGGCGAGGGCCGCGCTGCGCGCATCGCTCGCGAAGCCGCCGGCGAGGGTCGCGAGCAGCGAGAGCACGCTCGCGGCCAGCGCCTGCCGCTCGCGCGCCTCGACGTGGTGCGCCGCGACGTGGGCGACCTCGTGGCCCAGCACCCCCGCCAGCTCGTCCTCGCCGTTCAGCAGCGCCAGCAGGCCGCGCGACACGTAGATGTGTCCGGTCGGCAGCGCGAAGGCGTTGGGCTCGGGCCGGTCGACGACGCCGAAGCGGTACGGCACCTCGCGGCGCGGCGAGACCGCCGCCACGCGCGCGCCGACCTCGCGCACCAGCAGCACGGCGGGGCCTTCGGCGAGGACGCCGAAGGTGGCCTCGACCTCGCGGGCCGGGTCGCGCGGCTTCGGAGCGGGCGCGGGCTCGGCGGGCCGCGCCGGCTCGCCGGGCTTCGGGGGCGCGGCCGGCAGCGGATCGGACATCAGCACGGTGGGGCCGGCCGGCTTCGGCGGCGCGGAGCCGCCGCTGCACGCGAGAAAGCCCGTGGCCGCGGCCAGACCGGTGGCCGCGGCGAGGCGGGCGGCGGATGCGGCGAGACGGATCCCCGCTGCGAGCGCGCCGTCGCGCAGCGACGCCGCGGATGCGCTCACGAAGCGACGGCGGACCGGCGTGCCCAAGAGCGGCTATCATCGCGGATCGCCATGGTACGCGCCCTCCGCGGAGCCTCGCTGCGCCCTTCGCTCCGCCGGAGCCTGCACGCCGCCGGCCTGGCGCTCGTCGTCGCCGCGACGCTCGCCGGGGCCGCGCGCGCCCAGCACCCGATCGCCCCCACCACGCGCGCGCTGCCCGAGCGGATGGCCCTGGCCGACGCCGTGGCCGTGGCCCGGGTGGCGGCGGTGGATCTCGGCCGCATCCGCCTCGAGGAAGCTCGCGCCCTCTCGGGCAGCGTGCCCGCGAGCTTCGAGGTGAAGCGCGCGCCCGGCTCGCCGCCGCCCCTCGCGGTCGGGGACCGCGCCATCCTGCTGCTGCGCGGAGCGCGCGCGCCCTACGTGCTGGTCGACAAGCCGGAGGAGACGATCCGCCTGGCCGACGCCGCCGCCGAGACGCGCTGGGTCGCCGCGATCTCGGCCTGGCTCGCGGTGCGCGAGCGCCCGCGCGCCTGGGTGCAGGTCTATCTCGACTGGGTCGACGGGGGGCCGGATACGCTGCGCGAGCTCGGGGTGCGCGGCCTCACGGATCCGAAGGCGCCGTTCCAGCCGCTCGCGCCGGAGATTTACGCCGACCTGGGACGCGCCGCCTGGGACCCTCAGCGCTCGCTTCCCGCGCGCCGCACCTACGCGATCCTCGCCCGCTTCGGCCCGAAGGGCGCCGAGCAGCTCGCCGAGGGCATGCGGAGCGCGCCCCTCGACTGCGACGCCGCCATCGCCGAGATCGCGCTCAACGCCGCCACGGCCCAGACGGCCTTCGAGCCGGGGCCGATCCTGATCCGCGGCCTCGACCACGGCGACGCCGAAGTGCGTCGCAGCGCGCTGCAGGCGGCGCAGTCGCTGCGCGGCCGCGCCAACGCGGAGCTCAAGGCGCGCATCGAGCGCGTGGCGCGCGAGGACGGCGAAGCCTGGCTCCGCGCCGACGCCGAGCGCGCGCTGGCGCTGCTGAACCCGTAGCCCGCGCCTCGCGGCCGGCTTCGCCTGCGGGCGCCGTCAGCAAGGCCGCGAGCGGGTCACCGGCGCCGGGAACTTCTCTCGCCTACGGCTCGCTGCGCGCCGGCCTCTCGGCCGGCTTGCACTGAGGCTGCGGGGCCCTCCCGGGCCTCCGACGGGGCAAGCCTGTCGGTACGCTCTGCGGAGCGGCGTCGCGTCGCCGCGGCGCCCTCGGACGATCGGACCAGCGTCGCCGGGCCCACCGGTGTGCCTCGTTCCCTCGTCTCCGTCGCGGATACACCCGCAGGCGTACCCTGGAGGTGGGAGCGAAGCTTGGCCTCACTCGGCGCAGCCGGAGACCCATCTCCTCGGTCTCCGCGCGTTTGTGGAAGCTCCCGGGTCCGGGAGGTCTCCCCGCATGTCGTCTGCCGGACTTCCAGGCCGGCCGACTCATTCATCGACGCCGACACCAAGAACGGTACCCATCCGTGCGGCGGAGCGTTTGGTCGGCGGCGACGAAGCCTCGTCCTCCTCGCGCCGCACTCCGGATACCATGGTCGAGCCTACGCCTCCGACGGAGTGGATGCAACTCGGGTATTCGACCTATCCTTTCGGATCCGGGTAATACCGACGGTGCGCGCGCACCTGCAGGAAGCTCGCATCCGGCACCGAGAACGGCGCGGGCGCGCTCGCGTCCGGGACCCACGCGGTGAGGAAGCCGTCGTGGTCGCGGCCGTGGTGGATGCAGCCGGTGTCGAGCCCGCGCAGCCATGGCGCGACGTGCAGGCCCTGGAGCGCCCAGTGCCCATACACCACGCCGTAACGGTGCGCGCGCGTCGACCAGAGCGCGTGCCAGGCCAGCCGCTCCTCGCCGCGCTCGTCGCGCGGCGTCGGGTAGCCCGACGAGCAACGCCCCTTGCGCGTGACGCTGCGGCACGAGGTGAGGATCGCGAGGTCGCGGGCCAGCGCGGCGTCGCCGCCGCCCGAGAGCAGCGCCCGCACCGCGTCGCGGTCGCCGCCGCCGAGGGCGCGCTCCACCGCGCGCGCGTGCGCGAGCACGTCGCCCTCGCTCCAGTCCGGATGCACCGCGGCGTGCACCATCACGAAGGGCGTCTCGCCGAGACGACCGGCCTCGGCGAGGGGGCGCCGCCGCAGCCACTCCACCCAGTCCGCGGCGTCGGGTGCGGCCAGCACGTCGGTGTAGGTGTCGTGGGGCCCCGGCTCCTCGACGCCGAACGCGCCCGCCAGCAGGCCCAGCTCGTGGTTGCCGAGCACGTAGCGCGCGCGGCCGGCGTCGACGAGCGGGCGCACGCGGCGCAGCGCCTGCAGGTTGCCCGGCCCGCGGTTCACGAGGTCGCCCACGCACCAGAGCTCGAAGCCGTCGCCGAAGCGCGCCTCCAGCCGGCCGAGGAGCTCGTCCAGCTCGTCTGCGCAGCCCTGGACGTCGCCCACGAAGACGGGTTGCACGCCGCCGAGGGTAGCCGGGTATGCTCCCGGGTCCGACGACCCACGACGGAGGACCCGTGACGGAGCGCTGGAACCTCGCCGATCTCTTCGAGCTGGTGGCGGACGCCGTCCCCGAGCGGCTCGCGCTGGCCCACGGCGAGGCCGGCGTCACGCGGAGCTGGGCCGAGCTCGAGGCGCGCGCCAACGCGCTCGCCGCCCACCTGGCGCGCGGCCACGCGCCGGGCGACAAGCTGGCGATCTACTCCCACAACCGCCCCGAGTTCGTCGAGGCGCTGCTCGCCGCCCTGAAGGCGCGCCTCGTGCCGGTGAACGTCAACTACCGCTACCGCGAGGACGAGCTCGCCTACTTGTTCGAGAACTCGGACTCGACCGCGGTGGTCTACGAGGCGACCTTCGCGCCGCAGGTCGCCGCGCTGCGCGATCGGCTGCGCGGCGTGCGCGAGTGGATCGAGCTCGCGGACGGCGCCGAGGGGAACGCCTTCGCCGAGCCCTACGAGGAGATCGCCCGCCAGCGCGCCGCGCGGCTCGACACCTCGCGCAGCCCCGAAGACCTGATCCTGCTCTACACCGGCGGCACCACCGGCATGCCGAAGGGCGTGATGTGGGAGCAGGGCTCGCTCTGGCGCGCGCTCGGCGGCGGCGGCAGCGCGCTGCGCGGCGAGGCGCCGTCCGAGTCCGCCGCGGAGCACCGCGAGCGCGTGAAGCGCCCCGAGAACGCCGCGCGCCTGCTGCCCGGCTGCCCGCTGATGCACGGCACCGGCCAGTTCATGGCCTACACCGTGATGGGGAGCGGCGGCGCGGTGGTGACCCTCGAGGGCCGCCGCCTCGACGCCGACGAGCTCTGGCGCACGGTGGCCGCGCGGCGCGTGCAGACCCTCGCGATCGTGGGCGACGTGTTCGCGCGGCCGATGCTGGCCGCGCTCGAGGCGAACCCCGGCGCCTACGACCTCTCCTGCGTGAAGCACATCGTCTCGTCGGGCGTGATGTGGTCGCCGGCCGTGAAGCGCGCGCTGCTCGAGCGCCTGCCCGAGGTCGCCCTGCAGGACTCCTTCGGCTCGAGCGAGGCGGTCGGCTTCGGCCTCGAGATCACCCGGCGGGACGGCGCGGTGCAGCTCGGCCGCTTCCGCATCGGCCCGAACTGCAAGGTGTTCACGCCCGAGGGCGAAGAGGTCGTGCCCGGCAGCGGCGTGGCGGGCTACATCGCGCGCAGCGGCCCCATCCCGAAGGGCTACTACAAGGACGAGAAGAAGAGCGCCGAGACGTTCCGCACGCTCCAGGGCCGGCGCTGGTCGATCCCCGGCGACTGGTGCACGGTGAACGTCGACGGAACCCTCGAGCTGCTCGGCCGCGGCTCGGTGTGCATCAACACGGGCGGCGAGAAGGTGCACCCGGAAGAGGTGGAAGAGGCGCTGAAGCTACACCCCGAAGTGACGGACGCGGTGGTGGTGGGGCTGCCCGACCCGCAGTGGGGCGAGGCGGTGGCGGCGCTCGTCGAGCTGCGCGCGGGCGCGGGGGCCGGCGAGCCGGCGCTGCGCGAGTTCGTGCGCGAGCGGCTGGCCGGGTACAAGGTGCCGAAGCGCGTCTTCGTGGTGGACTCGGTGGGGCGCTCGCCCTCCGGGAAGGCGGACTACAAGGGGGCGAAGGCGCGAGCGTTGGCGTCCCTCGGCGGGCCCGGCTGAGCCCTCCTTAGGCTCGCGGAGGGCGGGAACGGGGGTGGCGCGGCTCCTGGCAGCGCTGAGGTCCCCCAGGGGCGGCAGCTCTCCATCCGAACTTCGCCGATCCGCTAGATTCGCGCCTCGTTCGCCGAGGTCCGGGTTACCCACGCCTGATGGCTCGGCGACGAGAGGTGGGCTTGAGACGCCGCTTCGTTCTGTGTGACGGCGCCGAGCTGGCGCGGCTCTGGGCGCGCATCGGATCCGGCGAGTTCGAGGAGCTGACCTGGGTGCCTCAGGACGAGGAGGAGGCCCGGGCGCGTCCCGCCGGCTTCCGCGCGCTCGCGGGCGGCCTTTCTGCCGAGTCCATCCTGAAGCTCGACCCCAAGGAGGGGGACGACTTCGTGGTGGTGACCGAGGAGGCGCCCTTCGCGCGCGCGTCGCTGGCGGCGATCGCCGACGCGCTGCCCGCCTCGCCGGTGCTGCTGATGTCGGACCGCATCGCGGCGGAGGAGGTGCCGCCCTACCCGTGCCTGCGGCACACGGGCCTGCGCTCGCTGATCCGCGACGACGTCGAGCGCGAGCTCGACCACCTCGAGAACCTGCGCCGCGTGGTGCAGCTGCGCGAGCTGCTCGAGCACCGCGAGAAGGTCGCGATCCTGCTGCAGCCGGACCCGGACCCCGACGGCATCGCCGCGGGCTACGGCATCCGCGCGCTGCTCGGGCGGAAGTCACCGACCGCGCCCCTCGTCTCCTTCGGCGCCGTCACGCGGCCCGAGAACCGCGCGATGGTGGCGGCCCTCGGCCTCGACGTGCGCAAGATCGCGCCGGCCGAGCTCGAGGAGTTCGACGGTCTGGTGCTGGTCGACGTGCAGCCGCCGGTCTTCGGCGAGAACCCGCCCGCGCGCGTGCTGTCGGTCGACTGCGTGATCGACCACCACCCCGAGCGCCCCGGCTACGACGCCGTGCTGAAGGACATCCGCACGTCCTACGGCGCGACGTCGTCGATCGTCACCGAGTACCTCGAGGCCGCGGGCCTCGACCTGCGCCCGAAGCTCGGCACGGCGCTGCTCTACGGCATCAAGAGCGACACCCAGCTCCTCGGCCGCGACACCAGCCCCGCGGACCTCGCGGCCTTCGCCCACGCGCACGCGGCGCACAGCCCGGCGCTGCTGCGCCGCATCGAGCGGCCGGCGCTGCCCCAGGCGGGGCTCAACGCGCTCGGCCGCGCGCTCGCGCGCACCCGGGTCGAGGGCGGCATCCACCTGCTGGTGCTCGGGCGCGTGCGCGAGGACGTGATCCCGCAGGTCGCGGACCTCGGCCTGCAGGCCGAGGGCGCCGAGTGGGCCGTCGCCGCGGGCGTCGTCGGCTCCGACCTCGTCTTCTCGGTGCGCAACGTCGGCTACGTGCGCGCCGCCGGCGAAGTGGTGCGCGAGGTCGTCGAAGGCCTCGGCGTCGGCGGCGGCCACCGCTCCATGGCCAAAGGCATCGTCCCCCTCAAAGCGTTCCGCAAGCTCCACGGCCGCGCCGACCAGGCCACCATCCGCACCGCCCTCCTCGAAGCCTTCCGCAAAGCCACCAAAGGCTGAGTTTAGAAAGGGGACGGACTTAAGAATTTAGAATCGCCCCCCCGGGCATGGGCCGGAGCGGCCGGCCCCCCGACGGTGCCGCGCTACGCTTCTGGAGTGGACGTCGCCCTGCCAATCTTCGTCCTCGCAGGTGGCGAGATCTTCCTGGCGCTGATCGCCGCGCGCGTCGGGGTGTGGGTGCTCCGCGGCTGGTGGAAAACGCGCAGCGCCTCTGGCCGGGGGCCCCGCGGCCCGCGTGGGCCGGGAGGCGGACTGCGAGCCCTCGCCGGGGGCGGGCAACGCAGCGCCGGCGCCTCGCTGCGCGAAGCCGCGTAGCCAGCGAGCCGCGCGCGTGGACGACCGCCGCCGGGAGATGCTGCGCGGCACGCCCCTCTTCGGCGCCATCTCGGACGCGGCCCTCGACCTGCTGCTGTCGCTCGGCAAGCCCGTCTCCGTCGCCGAGGGCGAGCACTTCTTCCGCGAGGGCGAGCGCGGCAGCTCCGCCTTCCTGCTCGAGACAGGCCGCGTCGCCGTCACCCGCCGCTTCCAGGACCGCGACCACCTGCTGCGCGAGCTCGCCGCCGGCGACTTCTTCGGCGAGGTGGCGCTCCTCGACTTCGGCCCGCGCAGCGCTTCGATCCGCGCGCTCGAGCCGTGCAGCGGCCTCGAGATCTCGGCGCGCGCGCTGCGGCAGCTCTCCGAGACGCACCTGAAAGATTTCGCGCTCGTGTACATGAACCTGGGGCGCGAGGTGAGCCGCCGGCTGCGCAAGGCGGACGAGCGGCTGTTCCAGGCGCTGCTCGACAAGGCGCCGGCCGCGAAGGGGTGGGAGCGGGAGACGTCCTAGAGCTCCCGCCCGCAGCGGAACCCGACGCTGGCGCCCGAGAACGTCGCCGTGACGGTGCCGTCGACGCTGAGCAGCCCGCTCTGGGCACCGTAGCTGTAATCGCCGCCGCGGAGCAGCACGCCCGGCGAGAGCGAGCTGGTGGAAGCGCCACCGAAGCACATGAAGTCGTCGCTGAGCGCACCCCAGCCCGGACAGCTGGTCCCCGCCGGCATCCAATCCCCGACGATCTCCCAGACGTTGCCCACCATGTCGAAGGCGCCGCGCGCCGACACGCAGGCACTGCGCGAGCCGGTCGGCAACACCGAGACCGCGTTCACGTCGTCGGTGTTGCAGGTCGTCTGGCCGTCGTCCGAGCCGCCCGTATCCGGCGTACCGAACGCCGCCACCTGCCACTCCTGGTTCGTCAGCAGCCGCTTGCCCGCGTTCGCGCAGACGGCCACCGCCTGGAACCAGGTGAGGTTCTGCGCCGGAACCACGCCGGGAATCGAAACCGCGTAGAACCCTGCGCACCCCGTGCTCGCGTCGTCCGGGCAGCCGGGCCCGTAGTCGTCGCCTGCGGCGCCGCGCTGGATTCCGCCAGCGAGCTGCGCCGCGTTCGCGATCTTGCCCTTCACGACCTTCTTGACCAGCGACGCGCTCCCGGCCGGGATCTCCCACACGCTCGCCTCGTACTCGTCGACGCAGATCCCGCCGACCTGCACCGAGTCCTGCGGACACTTCGCGGCTCCGGCCGGCGCGGCCAGCGCCAGCGCCGCGATGGCCGCCACGATCCCGATTTCCCTTCCCACGGCGTCTCCCCTCCGCTGAGTCGGCGCAGGGTACCGCGCCGCCGCGCCCGGCGAAGCGGGGGCCCGCTGCCGTCAGTCCAGCATGAAGTCCAGCACCCGGTCCCACACCGTTTCGAAGCGCGCGCGGTCGAACCCGCTCCCGGTCGTGAGCCAGTCGTAGTGCGGGGGGTCGGTCGACGGGTCGTTGAAGTGCCCGATCACGTCGAGATGGTCGCCGCGCACCGCGGCGATCACGCGGCCGTGCACCTGCGCGCGGGTCGGCACGATGCCATCGTTCGCGTAGGCGCGCGGCAGTTTCCCGTAGGCCGCGACGAGCGCGCGCCGCTGGGCGGGGCTCGGCTGCGGCGCGGCGGCTTCTCGGGTCTGCGCGCTCAGCCGGTGGATCGCGCCGTAGATCGCGTGGATCGCCTGCGCTCCGGCGCCCCGGCCCGCGGCCAGCGTGGTGGCGATGCCGGGCGGCCGCGAGCGCGTCACCACCGACCCGTAGCGGACGCCGGGGCGGTCGTGCACCGTCGCGGCGAAGACGGCCATCGCTTCCGGCGTGAGCTGGAGCAGCAGCGACTGGTCCTCGAACACCTCCCGCAAGAGGCGTCCCACCGCGCGCCGCCGCGTCAAGGAGAAGTCCGCCAGCAGCCGCTGCGAGAGGTCGCTCAGCAGCGTGCCCTCGCGCCCGCTCTCAGTGCGCCGGAAGACGTTCGCAACCCCGAGCAGCGCGGAGAGCGGCAGGTGCCCGAAGCGCAGCACGTAGGAGGTGAGCAGCGAGAGCAGAGCCAGCGTGCGCTGGCCGCGCCGGGTGGTGAGGTACGCCGCCAGCGGCGTCCCGTGATGCGGCGCGCTCACGCCGACCACGCTGTGCACGCGCCCGGCCCAGCGCTCGACGGAGAGCCTCGTCGGCAGCACCGCGCCCGGCGCCGTCGCGAGCCGCGCGTCGATCCCCCCCGTCGAGTGACCGATCAGGTGGATGGCCTCGCCGTGCCCGCGCTGCGTGCGCGCCAGCGTCTCCAGCACCCGCGCCGCCCGCAGCGGCAGCGACGCCGTCGGGTGCGTGCGCACCACGTGCACGCGCCCGCGCACGCCGCGCTCCGCCAGCCGCGCGCGCAGGAAAGCGTGGACGTGGCTGAAGTAGCGCAGCCGCCCGAGGTTGCTGAAGCCGAAGAAGCCCGGGATCAGGTAGATGGCGTGGGCTTCTCGGCGCGGGCGCGGCGGCATGGGTGCTGGAGCGGGACGTTACACTCCGCCCGCGAGGTGACCATGCCCGAGCTCGATCCCGCCCTCTTCGACCCCGCCGCCATCGCCCCCGAGACG
>Ga0105107_10000245_pt1 | contig 32895 bp, 29 predicted proteins | sample PPLLaktember2015_6_FD_79335 | JGI IMG/M metagenome (GOLD analysis project Ga0105107, IMG submission 79335) | Freshwater sediment microbial communities from Prairie Pothole Lake near Jamestown, North Dakota, USA - PPLs Lake P8 Core (1) Depth... | ecosystem: Environmental > Aquatic > Freshwater >...
CGCATCTAATGTCATCACCACTCCCATTGTACGGCACATCTACGAAAGGCGTGTCCATGAGCACCGCAACCCGTATCTTTCTGTATACGGCATGTTTCACAATAATGGCCATCGGGGAAATGCGGCCGCAGGACCCTTCACCGGTGATCAAAAAAACGGCACGATACGATATCGTCTGGGAAACCCCCAGCAAAGACCATACCGGATCGATGCCACTCGGGAACGGCGACCTCAGCGTGAATTGCTGGGTGGAGGATTCGGGAGATCTGATCTTCTATATCGGGAAGACCGATAGCTGGGATGACAATGGACGTCTGTTGAAGGTGGGACGCGTTCGCATACAATTGGATCCACCTCCTCTCACGCCTCTGGAACAATTCCAACAAAAGCTCAGTCTTGTTGACGGAACATTCACCGTCCGGTTCCGGGCGGGCAACAAAACCATATCCATGCAACTGTGGGTCGATGCCAATCACCCGGTCATCGAGGTCGACATCAAGAGCGACCATAGCATTGCTGCTTCGGCGTCGATCGAGATGTGGCGGACAAAGAAAGACACGCTTGCGAGCATTGAGGTGAGCGATACATTTTGCGATGCCAACGGCCCGCCCCGCGGAATGACCGTCGTCGAGCCTGACGTCCTGCTTGCAAAGCCTTCTGGCGGCATCGGCTGGTACCACCACAATGGCAAATCAGTCGGTCCGGCCATCAGCGCACGGCTGCAGGGGCTGCAGGATTTTCCCAGGCCCGATCCGCTCCTGCATCGCACGTTCGGAGCCGTTATCTCCGCCCCGGGCTCCAGGCGGCTGGACGATCGCCGGCTTGCATTACCGCCGTCGGACCACCACCGGATCAGCACGTACGTCGTCACGCAGCATCCCGCCTCGCCCGGACAATGGCAACTGGCCGTGGAGAGTGTCATGGCAAAAACGGAAGCCGCCCCACGACATCACCGGAGAGAAGCCCATGAGCGTTGGTGGGAGGAGTTCTGGAACCGCAGCTGGATCCATGTGCATGCTGGAGGCGGGGCCAGCAGGAAGGACACTGACGATGCCTTTCTCGTGAGCAGATCATACGCCCTGCAGCGCTTCATCGCGGCGTGTGCCGGGAGGGGTAAGTATCCCATCAAGTTCAACGGCTCTATCTTCACTGTGCCGGCTGCCGGCAGGCCCGGTGACGCCGACTATCGGCAATGGGGTCCCGGATACTGGTGGCAGAACACGCGCCTCCCTTACGCCAGCATGTGCACATCCGGCGATTGGGATCTGATTCAGCCATTGTTCACGATGTATGCGCAGGAACTCATGCCGCTCTTCCGCTACCGGACCCGGCTGTATCTGCACCATGGCGGAGCGTTCATCCCCGAGTGTATCCTCTTCTGGGGAGATCTGTTCAACGAAGTGTATGGCTGGACTCCGTATGAACAGCGCTCGGACAAGCTCCAGGAGAACAGGTATCACAAATGGGAATGGGTGTCAGGCCCTGAACTGGTGTTCCTGATGCTTGATTACTACGACCACACCCTCGACGCGGATTTCTTGTCGCGGACGCTTTTACCGACTGCCCATGAGATTCTGACCTTCTTCGATGAGCACTATGCGACCGACGCGAAAGGCAAGCTGCTCATGTCCCCCTCGCAGGCATGCGAAACCTGGTGGGAGTGCACGAATCCGATGCCTGAAATCGCCGGACTTCACGCGGTGCTTGAGCGGCTGTCCGCGTTACCCGGATCGCTCACCACGCCTCAACTCCGCCGCTTCTGGAGCATGCTGCGGAACAAAATGCCCGACCTCCCCACACGCACTGTTGAGGGAGTCACGATGCTCGCCCCGGCCGCCATTTTTGCGAACAAGCAGAATATCGAGAACCCGGAACTCTATGCTGTCTACCCATTCCGGCTCGTTGCATTCGAGAAATCCAACAGGGAGTTAGGCAGTGCCGCACTGGAACATCGTGAAGACCGTGGTGCGTTCGGATGGCGTCAGGACGATATCTTCATGGCATACATGGGTATGGCAGACTCCGCGAAGGAATATGTCGTCACCCGCGCAGGCAAGAGCCATCCGGAGTCCCGGTTTCCGGCATTCTGGGGACCGAATTATGACTGGGTGCCTGACCAGGACCATGGCAGTGTTCTCCTCAAGACTCTGCAGGCCATGCTCCTCCAGAGTGATGGACGCACGTGTTACCTTCTTCCCGCCTGGCCGAAGGCGTGGAATGTGGATTTCAAACTTCATGCGCCGTTCAATACGACGATCGCTGGCGAGGTTCAAAACGGAAAGATCGTACGTCTCTCTACTGTCCCGGAAACCAGATCTGCGGATATTGTTGTCCTGACCCCCCGGAAATGATCCGCGACTGGCCAGGATTCGGCCAATCCGGTCAAGGAATTCTTGTTGCCGGGGTCCGCTTCCGGACTACCAGTGTTTCATTATTTCACCGAAACACTCCAGCCCGCTGGGAATCACCGCGCCGTATCCGTGACCGGGCTTCGACCAGGCTCCGGCTAGCCAGAGATTCTTGACGGGTGTGGCGTGGCCGATGCGCTGTGAACCGGAATTGTTCACGGTCTGGTCCCAACCGTAGATCGCTCCGCGGTGATGGCCCGTGTAGCGTATGTTGGTAAGAGGCGTCCCGATCTCCTTGACTTCTATTGCCGAGGAAAGGCCCGGAAGCAGCGTCTTCTCCACCATCTGGATCAGCACCTCTGCCATTCTTTCTTTTTCCTTCCGGTAGGCCAGTTTCTCACCGGCAAAATAATCCTTCGCGAATTGTTCCCAGTGGTCGTAGCCCTGCAGCGTCAGGATGTTGATGGTGTTCTTCCCGGCAGGAGAATATCCCTCGAAGATGTTGTCGTAGAGTGTGAGGCCGTAGCCTCCGTGTTCGACATCGGCGTTGACCGCACCCGTGTAGCCGGCTTCAGGATCGTACGACCGCTCGAAGAAAATTTCTGAATCGGGGATCCCCGCATTCCTGATGAGATCTGTCTTCAGACCGAGGAACACCTGGAAGCACGACAGGCTCACGCTGTATTTCCGGCACTCGGCCAGATAGTTGCCGGCCAGCGCCTGATCCTCGATCATCTCGCCGAACGTGGCGAAGGGGCTTGCGTTCGAGACGACAACCTTTGCCTCAAAGGTCCTGCCGTCCGCTGTTCCGACCCCGGTGGCGGCGCCGTTCTTCAACAGAATTTTCTTCACTCTGGTATCAAGGAGTATGGTCCCGCCGTGACTCCTGATAAATCCCGCAAATGCGTTGCTGATGTCCTGTGAGCGGCCCCTCGGATAGTATCCCCCTCCTTTCAGGTATCCCATGAACGGCAGGGCGTAGTAGAAGCACGAGATCCTTGAGGGTGGGAGACCATAGTATCCCCATTGAGCGGAGACGATAGCCTTCAAGCGGGGATTCTTGATCCGGGAATCGACCATCTGACCCCAGGTCCATTGATGGAATTTGAAGAGATGAGGGTAATCCACCGGAAACCTGCTCATGTCCACCTGTCCCTTTGCCTCCGCGATGCGTCCGATATCACCGGCCAGCCCAGTCATGTCATCGAAGAGTCCGGTGACACCATCCTTCTCATCGGGGAAGAGGGTGTGCAGCGTGGCAACATAGGCTGCGGGGTTTTTCTGCTGCACGCGGATGTCGTAATCGGGATAAATCACACGGAAGAGGGAGGGATGCGGTGCAAACTCAACGTCGGTGAATTCGGGGAAGCCCCAGATAAGATTTGGCACGCCGTTGCGTTCACCAACGGTCGTAGAGTGCAACGATACATCGAATGTAAAACCGCCGGGGCGTGAGAAGGCCGTCGCGAAGCCCCCCACTTTGTCATGTTGTTCGATCACGAGTGGCCGAAAGCCCTGCCGGGCAAATGCCGCTGCGCAGGAGAGCCCCGCAAGGCCGGACCCGATGATGATGGCATCATAGCCCGACGATTGCCTGGCGGACGGCTGGACGAAGGGGGAGGCATTCCAATCGAGCGTCGTGGTAGCGAACATGCCCGCGAGCATTTCCAGGAATTCGCGGCGCGGTACACGGGAATCGTTCATGTCAGCCTCGCACGGGCTGGTTTACATGTCCGGCCACAACCAGCCGAACGTGCCCGCCGTAACCAAAGCGTACAGAAGTCCATCAAACGTGTTTTTCAGCGTTGCCGTCCAGGGACGTTTGTACCAGATTGACTCATTCCAGCCGCCGATGGCATACGCCGCGAATGCAGTGACACCGGCAAACCGGAAAACAGAGAGGTAGGGTGCGCCGGGTTGCAGGGCGCGGCCGGCAACATACGCCGCAAAAATGCCTATCACGATGCTATACATGAACCACTGGGCGAGTGAACCGCCCATGGAAGTAGAACCACCAGGCCAGATTGTCAGGATCGCGCCTGGACCTTTCTTCACCTTCTCCAGATACTCCGGGGATTTCATTTCTTTGGAGGTGAATGCACGGGGCATCATATACTGTCCCGCGGGAATGTTGAATTTGCGGAGGGCTTCCAGGAGCCCGTCTTCATCGGGAGGTTTCCGGTAGTCGTTCGAGTGATACCCGATGACCATATGAATGAGTGCACTGAGCACGAAAACGAAAACAGCGGAAAGAAGGATGGGGAGCCAGAGAGCGCCGATGGATACCATTGCTGCCTCCTGAGAGTTGGGATGAAGAGTGGGAGCGATGGTGGAAGTTAGGATATTCCAGGGGCAGAGGCAAGGATCTCGTGGAGCCGGCTCCAGTCACCTGAGTCTCTTATTCGTACCGGAGCGCGTCGATCGGGTTCAGCATTGCGGCTTTACGCGCAGGGTAAAACCCGAAAAACACGCCGATTGCTATGGAAAACCCAAATGAGAGAATAATGGAAAACGTGGTAATGATGGTCGGCCATTTGGCAAGACCGGAGATAAGCGATGAGCCGACCACTCCCAGCAGGATTCCTGCGGTTCCCCCGAGGAGGCTGAGGACCAGCGCCTCCACGAGGAATTGCGTCAGGATGTCGCGTGAACGCGCTCCGACGGACATCCGGATGCCGATTTCTCTGGTACGTTCCGTCACCGAGACCAGCATGATGTTCATGATGCCGATGCCGCCGACGAGAAGTGAGACCGAGGCGATGCTCGCCAGGAGTATCGTGAGTATGTCCGTCGTGGCAGTAGCCGCGGTGGCGAGATCGGCTTGGTTCCGAATCGTAAAGTCATCCGGTTCAGAGGCGATGAGCTTGTGCCGCATGCGCAGCAGGTCGGTAATCTGCTTCTGGGCGACACTGATGTTCGATGGGCTCGTTGCAGAAACAAGCACCTGGCGGAGGTAGGGAGAACGGCTGAGGCGGCGGCCGACGGTGGTATGCGGAGCAAGAATCACGTCGTCCTGATCCTGTCCCATGGCGTTCTGTCCCTTCTTGGCCAGTACGCCGATGACTTTGCAGGGAACATTGCGGATGCGCACATTCTGTCCGACAGGGCTCTGGTCAGGAAAGAGATTTTCCGCCACAGTACTGCCGAGCACACACACTTTTGCGGCCGATTTGATGTCCTGTTCTGTGTAGAAATCGCCGTATTCAACCTTCCACTTTCTAATCTCCAGATAATCCGCCCCCGTACCTTCAATGCCCGTGGCCCAGTTGAGATTTCCTGCGATCACCTGGCCTCCCGATCGTGTCCCGGGCGACACCAGGGCGACAGCCGGACAATCATGTGCGATGGCCTGCGCATCTTCCTCTGTGAGTGTGGTCACCGAACCTGCGCCAAAATGCACGCCGCCGGTCTGTTGCGCTCCCGGCAAAATGATCAGGACATTGGTGCCCAGTGCGTTGATTTGCTGCTCAACCGAGAACTGCGCCCCCTGCCCTATCGCAAGCATTGCGATCACCGCGCCGACGCCGATGATGATGCCGAGCATCGTCAGAAATGAACGCATCTTGTTCCGCCGTAATGCGCGAAAGGCCGAGAGCAGAATATTCATGAGCTTCATTGTTCGTCGTCCTCATCGATGACCGGCATTTCCTTAAGCACCTCGGACGCACGCCGCGGATCGGGTGTAATCCGGTCCGACCGTATCTTCCCGTCCCGGAACACAATTTGGCGTTTGGCAAATCCCGCAATATCAGGTTCATGGGTTACCAGCAGGATGGTTATACCCTTCTGGTTGAGTTGCTGAAATATGTCCATCACCTCAACACTTGTTCTGCTATCCAGATTGCCGGTGGGTTCATCCGCGAGCACGATGCTCGGATCATTCACCAGTGCGCGTGCGATGGCGACGCGTTGTTGTTGCCCGCCCGAGAGCTGGTTGGGGTAGTGACGCACCCGGTCGCTGAGACCGACGGTTTCCAGAGCACGCATGGCCCGCTGGTGCCGGTCCTTCTGCGTTGTACTGGCGTACAGGAGCGGCAGCTCCACGTTTTCGAGCGCGGATGTCCGTGAGAGCAAGTTGAAGCCCTGGAACACGAACCCGATATTCCTGTTCCGGATCTGAGCAAGTTCGTCCCGCGAGAGACTTCCCACATCGATGTCCTCGAGCTTGTACGTCCCCCGCGTCGGTTTGTCCAGACAGCCGAGGATGTTCATGAAGGTCGACTTGCCCGAACCGGATGCTCCCATGATGGCAACGAAATCGCCCCGCGAGATAGTGAGGGTTATGCCACGCAGCGCATGGACCTCAACCTCGCCGAGTTGATAGGTCTTGGCAAGATGCTCGATCCGGATGAGATGCCCGTTGGGCGTCTGCCCGGGAGACTTGCCATCGGGACCGATCATCGGAACCCACCTCCTCCCGGGCGGGGACCGCCACCTTGAGGTGTGAGCGGACTCCTTGCCCGATCTGTCTGATCCTCCGCGTTATAATTGATGCCCAGCACGACCTGATCTCCGGCTTTCAGCACAGGGCTGACCACCTGGGTAGATTTCCCATCGGTAATTCCGGTCCGCACCATTACCGGCTCGAGTTTGCCGGCGGCATTCAACACCCATACCCGTCCGCGCCCGGTCGGTTGTGACGGCACATACGCATTCTTCTGATACTCCGGAAAACGGAGGTCGATGCCGAACTGCGTGTGCGTCGCCGGTTTTGCGGTGATTGCTGCGGGTGCGGATTCTTGCTGCCGCCTCCCCGCGAACGCATCGCCCAGCACCTTGCGCAATTCACCGCGCAGTTCATCGTCACTCAAGGCTCCTTTATGCGCGGCTTGTATGGAATCGCGGAGAGACCGGAAGCGCTCGCGGCGACTCTCGTCCATCCCCGATTCACCTCTGCCGCCCCCCCCCCGGGGATTGCCGGGCGCCGCGTTCGCTTTGGCGGTATCGATGACTTCAACAGGTGGCTGGAAACGGAGCGCCATGTTGGGGATCTTCAGCACATCCTGAGCGCTCGCGACAAGTACCCTGACATTGGCCGTCATTCCCGGCATGAGTTTCAACTGATCGTTGTTCACGGCTATGACGACGGTGTAGTTCACGACGTTTTGCACAGTCACCGGCGCCAGTCTCACCTGTGATACGGTTCCCCGGAATGTCTCGTCAGGATAAGAATCAACGGTGAAGGTCGCTTCCTGGCCGATGCTGATACGTCCGATATCAGATTCGTCGACCGTGGTGAGAACCTGCATCCGGCTCAAGTCATTGGCAATTGTGTAGAGCGTCGGTGAGGAAAAACTTGCAGCCACCGTCTGGCCGATATTCACTGCCCGGTTGATCACGACCCCGCTGATGGGTGCGTAGATCGTGGCATAGGCGAGATTGATCTTTGCGCGGTCGATTGTCGCCTGCGCCGACTTCATGGATGCGGTGTTGGACTGGAACGATGTAAGTGCGACGTCATAGTTCAACTGCGATTCAAGCCCCCGCACGAGCAAGGTTTCCACCCGGGTGAGAATCCGCCGGCTTTCGTCGAATTGAGCCTTCGCCCGGTCGTAATTCGCCTCGGCGTCTTTCACCGCCTGTACAAGAAACGTCGAATCGATCTGCGCGATCACCTGGCCCTTTTTCACTACTGAGTTGAAGTCAGCGTAGAGTTTTGCCACGATGCCCGAGACCTGTGTTCCCACATCCACCGTCGTGACCGGGTTGATCGTCCCCGTCGCTGTTACATACACGGTCAGATCGCCGGTCGTAACGGTTTCGAATCTGAAATCATACTTCTTTGCCCGGTTGCCAACGAATAGATAGTAGGCGACGGCAGCCAAAACGAGGACAATCAGGGATGAGAAAACGACTCTCTTGGTCATGAGGACTTCCTGCGCATGGTGAAAACGGGTGAGGTTCTGCATATCGGGCAAGGGGCCCAACACTGCAAAGACGCGATTTTTCGAGTTCTTTTCAATTCTCCCCGCATCTCTCCTTCTTTAGACCCCGCAGAAAGCGTTTTGTTTAATGCGCGTGTGAGATCACGTCTGCAACAAATGCCGTCATGCGTTTGTGGTGCGTCCCTTCCCAATAGATGCGCCCGCACTGCGGACAAGCGGTGAAACTTCGGCATGTTGCTCCGACCCGGGCCGGGATGCGTTCAATAACCGTCTCTTGTGCAGCGCTTACCAGGAGAACGTTGCAGAGGAGGCAACGTGTAAGGGGTTCGGACGATCCCACGAGGTCAAAGTGTTTCACAACCTCTATGATCTGCTCCCGCGGATTGTCCGCCTTCACGGCATAAGAACGTACAAGCCGCGGGTCCCGCAGGAGTGCACGATCCTTGCTCAGGAGGGCCCGGTGTTCTTCCAGCGAAATACTGATGAGCTGTTCATCGGTCAGTGTCGGCGCGTAGGACGCATCAAAACCGAACATCCGGAGGAAGGATGCAAGCTTCCCCAGATGGACATCCAGCACAAACGCCGGCCTGCGGAGAGGACGTGATCGGAGTCGTTGTACTGGTCCGATGTCGAATGTCTCAAAGATCGGATACATGCTGATCCGATCACCATCAGCAACGCGTGTTTCGAATTGCGCCGCTTCGCCGTTGCGCAGCACGAGGTCTACTTCCGACTGGGGAATCCCCAACATCGTCAGCAGCCCGGCCACGGTGCTACCTTCGGCAACCGGCATCGAAAATGGAGTGAACCGCAGTTGGGGCGCGAGGTAGTCGTTCAGTTCTGCAAAGCACCGGACATTGACCGTTGTGGTCTCACGCGCCGGCGACTCAGAGTCCCTTGACAACGTTCAGGAAGTCCTTGTATTGCAGTGCGGACCAGGTTTCCGTCTTCACCGCCCCCTTCGCCATCGTTATCAAGGAAACCTTCGCAGCGACACGTTCATCGGGGGCTTCGTAGATATCCATGAAGTCAAATGATCCGAGCAGAGCATAGTGATCTATCCATTTGACTTCGGGGCATTTCTTTTTCACTTCGGCGAACCACTTGCGGCCGACCTGCTCACGGTTCTTCGGTGTCCCGAAGCTGCTCGCTGAGAGTTTCGAAAGAAGAATGAAGGTGGCCATGGGAACTCCTGTGGATGGTGTATGGTCATTGCTGCTCAAACCCTCTGCTCCGAATCTAGTGAGCGGGGGTACTAAACGCAAACAGACGGTAAGCGTGCCTGGCAGTCAGACCGGCCTGGCACGGGAGGCTGGCCTGGCACATCGTTTGCTTGATTATCGCATCGTATGGCTGTAACTTAGCCCGGGCGGGATTCATGGCGTCGTCACCCAAAGGAAGTTCGATGATATTTGTGCCTCATCACCGTTTGATAGGCCTCCTCGCCGGTTGCCTGGTACTGAGATCCATGATGCTCGGGGCATTCTTGAGGGATGTCCCAGTGACAGTGACGCAACCTGACGGTTCAGTCCTGCAGTGCTACGCCTCGGGTGATGAATTCCATAACTGGCTGCATGATCGCGATGGGTTCACCATCATACAGGATTCCCAATCGGGCTATTTCATGTATGCGGTCGAGCGGAATGGCAAAATACTTGCTTCAGCGGCCCGCCCCGGCATGGACAATCCCCGGACTGCAGGGCTGCCCATCAACGTCAACCTCTCCGAACGGGAAGTCAACGATCGTCGGGCCGTGTGGGAATCCTATGTGCCTCAAGGGATTGCGCTTGCCCCGCGTACCGGGAGAATCAACAACGTGGTGATTTTCATCCGGTTCAGCGATGATGCGGAGTTTGCCGCCGCTCCTGCCACGTATAGTGACATGTTCAATAGTCCCGGATCAGGTGTCAGTTCTCTGTACAACTTCTTTCGCGAAGTGTCATACGGGGCTCTGGAAGTGTCCTCGACATTCTATCCTGTGTCGGCAGGCCCCACGGTGTTGTCGTACAAGGACACTGACCCCCGCGCATACTACATGCCGTATAGCACCACCAACACTCTCGGCTACGCCGATGCACAGCGCACCACTCGCGAACGGACGTTGCTGGTACGGGCTGTCGGGGCTGTCTCAGCGCAGATCCCCGTCGACCTCGTGATCGATGCCGACTACGACGGGTATGTGGACAATGTCTGCTTCATTGTGAAGGGCTCTCCCACCGCCTGGTCGACACTCCTCTGGCCGCACATGTCGTCAATGGGATCCTCAGGGCCGCTCCTTGCAGGGAAAAAAGTCGCGGGGTACAACCTCCAGATCGAGTCCATGGCACGGGTCGGTGTTTTCTGCCATGAAATGATGCACACTCTTGGCGCTCCGGATACCTACCGGTATGCGTCCCCCGATGCGGTGGCTCCCGTGGGAGGCTGGGATGTCATGGCATCCACGTCTAATCCTCCACAGCATCCTGGAGCGTACATCCGGTTCAGGTACATGACCTGGATTGCAAATCTCCCCCGCATCACCGCTTCGGGCCGGTATGCGTTGAGACCGGTGAGTTCATCGGTGGGGAACTGCTATCGCGTCGATTCACCCAACCCGGGGGAGTTCTTCGTCCTGGAATACCGGAGGAGAACATCAGTGTTCGAGAATTCAATTCCCGGTGAAGGCCTTGTGGTCTACAGGATCGACAGTCTTGCGAGCGGTAATGCCAACGGGCCTCCCGATGGAATCTATGTGTACAGACCGGGAGGGAATCCGGGTCCGGCCGGACCTCAGAACGGTTCTCTGAACCTCGCTGCGTTCAGCAGTACATCAGGTCGCGTGGCTATCAACGATACGACCAATCCGGCGTGCTACCTTACATCCGGAGCTCTTGGAAACCTCGATATCTCAGCTGTTGGCGCTCCCGGCGATAGCATATACTTCACCGTCACTCTCCGCACGGTAACCCCACGGTGGGCCAGGATATCTCCCCCGGTCACCAATGCGTTCAACGCCATCAGCGGTGCCGGTGCCCGAACCTGCTGGATAGCGAGCTCCACTGTCGTCCTGCGTTCGACGGACGGCGGCGCCTCCTGGAGCAATCTCGTGGGCGCACCAAAGTCGACTCTGTACGCGATCTCGGCAATCGACAGCCTGACCTGTTGGACCATCGGATCGGCCATGATCTACAAGACAACGGACGGAGGGAAGAACTGGTCGTCACTCGCTGTGACTCTGCCGTCCGGAGGACGATTTACCGGTTGTGCAATCGTGTCGCCGACGACCGGATGGGTTGTAGGTTCAGGCGGTGTGGTCTATCGGACCACCAATCGAGGTGACAGCTGGACACTCCTTCCGCTCGGGCTCACAACGAAACTCAATGACGTCTTCTTCCTGGACCAGACTCGAGGATGGATTGTCGGTGATGCGGGTACGGTACTGCAAACATCGGACAGCGGACAGACCTGGTCGCATCGATCCGTGACCGACACAACGACTCTCCTTTCCGTTGCATTTGCGGACACGGGCAGTGGCGTGGCGGTGGGGCGGCTCGGCCGCATTTTCCAGACCACCGACGGCGGGACCTCCTGGTCACTCCGGCCTGTGAACACGCGATCCCACCTCAACGGCGTGCAATTCGCGGGTCGTGACTCGGGCTGGGCGGTCGGCGAAAATGGCTCGATCCTGAAAACGCTGGATGGCGGCGAGCATTGGTCAGGTGATCCGAGCGGCACGATGGTGTCGCTCCGCGGACTCACTGTGCTCGACGGCAAAACTACCCTCATTGTCGGCAACAGCGGGACGATTCTCCGGTCGACCTTCTCTCCCACGACAGGTATCGAACCCCAGCCCGGGGCCCTTCCTGTACTGGTCCGACTGGAACAGAATTACCCGAATCCGTTCAATCCGGGAACGAGTATTGCGTTCCGGACAGCGGGCCCGGGGACCAGCCGGGTAAGACTTGGCGTGTACGACCTGCTCGGACGAGAGGTGGCAGTGCTGGTCGATGAACCGAAAAATCCGGGAGAGTATGCGGTCCGGTTCAACGGCAGCCACCTTGCCAGCGGATTATACGTCTACAGACTGGCCGTGGACGACGCGGTGGAAGTCCGAAAGATGCTGCTTCTGAAATGAGTGCCGGGCACGGTGCTGGCCGGGGACGGGAGATATTCGTATATTACATGATCTCCCTCAACCTGCGGACACATGGGTATTAACGAAGAAATCCAGCGCCGGCGTACATTTGCGATTATATCCCACCCTGACGCCGGCAAAACCACCCTCACCGAGAAATTTCTCCTCTATGGCAACGCCGTCCAACTGGCGGGATCTGTAACAGCCCGCAAGAAGCAGCGTGAGACGACGTCAGACTGGATGGAACTCGAACGAAAACGGGGCATTTCCATCAGCTCCACGGTGCTTCAGTTCGAGTATGACGGGTATCGTATCAACCTGCTTGATACGCCGGGACACCAGGATTTTTCTGAGGATACCTACCGGGTGCTCACCGCGGTCGATGCCGTCGTCATGGTGATCGATTCCGCGAAAGGCATTGAGACGCAAACCCGCAAGCTTTTCGAAGTGTGCCGCAGACGGCAGATCCCGATTTTCACATTCATGAACAAGCTTGATCGCCCGACCAAAGATCCCCTGGAGCTTCTTGACGAACTGGAACATGTGCTGGGCATCGGGGCGTTTCCGATGAACTGGCCTCTGGGGACGGGATTCCAATTCCGCGGTGTGTTCGACAGGCTCTCGAAGGAAGTGCATCTCTTCGAATTCGGCGCCGGCGGCGCCTACCGGGTGCCCGTTGAGATCGGCTCGCTGGCGGATCCCGTCATAGCAGAGCGGATGGGTGCAGATGAGCAGAAGAAACTTACGGAAGAAATGGAGATGCTGGATCAGGCAGGGGCAAAGTTCAGTCCCGCCGATGTACTCGCCGGGCGCATCACACCCGTGTTCTTTGGGAGTGCGCGGAACAATTTCGGCGTTCAGCTGCTGCTGGATGGTTTTCTGAAGTATGCCGAATCGCCCCGGCCGCGTACGAGCAACGGTGTCATGATTCCCGTCAACAAGAATGTCTTCTCGGGGTTCATCTTCAAGATCCAGGCAAACATGGATCCACGCCACAGGGACCGGATCGCGTTCCTGCGGGTCTGCTCCGGTGTTTTCTTGCGGGACATGACGGCGGTTCATCCGCGAAGCGGAAAAACCATCAGGCTTTCGAATGCTGCCAAGTTGTTCGGACGCGATCGTGAGACCGTCGATGTAGCGTACGCCGGGGACATCGTCGGGTTCGTGGGCCAGTCGCTCCTGGGGATCGGCGACACACTCACCGAAGATCCGGGCATTGTGTACGACGAAATACCACGGTTTCCTCCTGAGTGTTTTTCGCTGCTGAGCAATCCCAATCCGTCAAAGTTCAAACGGTTCCGGGAGGGGGTTGATCAGCTGCTCCGCGAGGGCGTGGTACAGGGATTCCAAGCCCGGAATTCGTCGACGCAGATCCCGATCCTCGCGGCCGTCGGCCCCCTGCAGTTTGAAGTGTTCCAGTACCGGCTCGAAAGCGAGTATGGGGCGGAAGTGCGGCTCGAACAGACCGAATGGAAGTTCGTCCGCTGGGTGCACCCCTCCGTGGATGTGCAAACACTTACACCGGAAGTGCTGCCCACCGGTGCGATCCTGGCCAACGACGCTCAGGAGCAACCGGTGATTCTCTTTCCGGGGGAGTGGGCGTTGAACCTCTTCGCGCAAAAGAACCCTTCGGTGGTTCTGGGAACGCTGCCATTCGAACAGGCGGGGTGAGTCTCTTGTGTCGTTTCACCGTCGGTGGTACCTCACACAGGTGAGATCAGGATGGACAAGATAGTGGGCCGCTGGGAATGGCGAACGTTCGGAGATACGTTCGGCATCGCCGAGGAGAAATTCACAATGCCTTCCGCGAAGAACCGGGTAAGTTCGGAGGTGTACATCCTCTCAGCCCGCAGCTCAACTAACACGAAAATCCGCGATATGCTCTTGGATATCAAGTCCCTCGTGCAGGTCGATGAGAACAGAGTCGAGCAATGGTATCCGCTGATGAAGACGGGGTTCCCCATTGCGCCGGACAAGGTGCGGGAGACGATCAATGCCTGGAAGATCGATGTCAGGCAATCGGCCATTACCACCTACAGCCACGTGGACTTTCTGAATATTCTGGTCCGGAATCAACCGGAGCTGAAGATGGTTCACGTGTACAAGGAGCGTCATGGCTACACGATCAACAATTGCATCGTGGAGACTGCAAACCTGAAGTTCGAGAAGCACCCGATTCGCACGGTTGCGGTGGAGCATGACGATCCCCGGCTCGTTTGGGATACCGTGTGCAAGCTCGGCCTGGAGAAGTGCGAAAACATCAACTACGTCGAAGCCTTGAAGAGATTCGCTGCGATTTCCTGAATCACATGTCCGGAGGCATCAACGCTATGGCAAAAGAAATTGAGCGCAAGTTTCTTGTCATCGGGGCAGAGTGGAAACACGGGGCTTCCGGCGTATCCTACCGGCAGGGGTATCTCTCCACCGTGAAAGAACGGACTGTTCGTGTGCGCACCGCCGGAAACAAAGGATTTCTGACGATCAAAGGTGTCATGGTGGGCGTGACCAGGAACGAATTTGAATACCCTATTCCTGCAGCAGACGCAAATGCGATGATGGACCAGCTCTGTGAGCGGCCGCTGATCGAGAAAATTCGGTACAAGATCTCTCATGCGGGGCTGATGTGGGAGATCGATGAATTCTTCGGCGAGAACATCGGACTCGTGGTGGCGGAGGTGGAATTACAGGATGAACAACAGGTCATAGACCGGCCGTCGTGGGTCGGTTTAGAGGTTTCCGGGGACCCCCGGTATTTCAACTCAAATCTGACCAAGATGCCCTACGCGCGATGGAAGCCGCTCTGATCAATAAGTCCCCATTCACTGCCCGGTCTGAACGTCGATGCCAAAACCTCGAGAAGAAAAGCCGTTGGAGGTCCGCTGTCCGCACTGCAAGCAAACACGCGAGCCGGACTACAACGAAACGACCGGGCACTACGTGTGCGCGATCTGTTCCGAACCGGTAGATGCACAGGTGTTTATTGAAAAGAAAAAGCGGGGAATGAAGTAGTTGCAGATCTGACGATCGGCCTGCTGGTATCGAGTTCAGCGTCGTGAGGGCCGGGCATTTGCCCGGCCCTCACATTGTGTGTTGAACCCCCTCGCGCTCTGTGTCGAACATCCTCCCGCAGCAGTATTTTCATCTTCCCTCTCGAAAAAAACACACTCCGGCTGTAGTAATCCTGTGAGAATCAATGGATGGGAATCGAGCCACCATTGACGAACTCACTACTCACGTATCCCCAAAGGAGTTGTCATGAACAAACTACTGATCGCTCTCGTCGTCGTGCTCTTGCTCTGTGCAATGGTCACTGCTGATACCTTCGCGAAACCGGCGGCATGTACAAATGCACTCCGGTCATGCGGCAACTGGTGCAGGGAATACTACGGCGACTGGACTCCTCTGGTCGACGCCTGTGGAACCGGCTGCGCTATCGCGTATCTGTTCTGTTGATCCGGGGAGAATGCCATGAGCGGTCTTCGCTGGATGGACGTGTTGCCGGACTCCCTTCTTGTTCTCAGCATGCTCATCATATCCGTCACCACGCCGCCGGCCGCCACCCGAGCGCAGGCCGTTCACCACCTCGTGCCGCATGCGACGATCGGGCTCACCGAAGAGAATCTCATCCTCGGCGCTTTCGGCATTGCTGCCCTCCGCGGTGAACGGCTGGTGGTCGCCGACAAATTGGAATGCAGCATTAAGATGTTCAATGCCCGCCGGCAGCTGATCCGCGCCGCAGGTTCCAGGGGCGAACGCAATGGAGAGTTCCGTGGCCCGGGGCCTGTCGCGGCAACTGACAGTGTGATAGCCGTCGCTGATTTTCAATCTGCACGAATACAGGTCTTCACGCACAAACTCAGACACCTTTTCACATTTCACACCGACAGACCCGTTTTTGCGCTTGCATTCGACGGCACAGGACACCTCTGGATAGGGCAATTGCCCAACGGCCGGGGTGAAACACTCTTCCGGGGCGATATCCGGGGCAACATGTCGACGCGCATAGCTCTCCGGCACGCTTCCGGGGACATATTCGACAATATCTTCGCATTGGCGATCACCGGCACCGGAGAGGTGGTCGTGGCATACATGACACGCAATATCGTGGAGATACGGGATACCGCCGGCCATTTCGTCCGGGAGTTCTCAGTTCCCGGAATTCGTCCGGAGGCTGGACGCAAGGACCTCTCGACCGGCTTGCTCACAACCAGCGTGTCGGTTCCCGAGGACAATATCTTCTTGAGCGTCACCGCCGGCGGGGACGGCACGATCTTCCTGCTCGCTGATGCCTACACCGAGAACCCCCGCAAAGATGTCTACGTCGTCGACCCGCACGGGCAGGTCGTGTCCCGATTGAAGCTTCAGGAGGCATCCTCCGGCATCTGCTGTGACGGCCGTGAACGATTGTTCAGTATCGAAAGTGCCCGCATGCTCATCCGTGTCTACCAGTTGCGGAGACAATCATGATTCTTCGAGCACTGTCATTCTTCCTCGGTGCGGTCTTCCTTATTGCCGGCGTTGGGAAGCTCCTCATGATGGAAACGTTCGCGACAACGGTGGCCGGCATACTAGCGGCCACGCATACAGCTGGCCTCGTGGCGGCGACGGCTATTGTGGCGATGGAGATCGCCGGGGGGCTGGCGCTGCTCGCGGATTACAGGACGAGGATGGTTTCACTGCTCTTCTGTGTCATGGTAGGTGCCTTCATCTGGATGCTCTCCGCAGCGATTCTTAACGCGGAGCAGATCAACTGCAACTGCTTCGGTCTCACCGGGATAGCGCTGAGTAACACCCAGGAATTGCTCCTTGATCTTCTGTTGTTCAACGCTTTCGTCGTCCTGGCCGCCGGCGCTTCCCGTCGCGATGCAATGTCATCCGGCGGAGATGGGAGTACTGGACCAGTGGAGGGGTTTGCCGCTGGAGGCACGCTTCTACTGCTGGAAGTTCTGCTGGTTTTGTCGGTCCTGAGTGGGGGAACAGACCGGGGCGGATCGACTTTCGATGCAGCGATAGACTTTGCCGAACACGCAGACGCCCGATTTGCTGCCCGTGGCAACGGTAACCGCGCCCTGCTGCTCATGAACTACGCCGACCTGAACTGCGCTCTTTGCCTGGACGATTTTACCGTGTTGTTGGATTCCCTCGAATCATTATTCGGCGAAAACTCAGATCGGGTCCTCCTCATCTTCAAAGAAGACCAATTTATCAGGTCCGATTCCTCGCGGCATATGCGGCGGTGGATTGCCGCCAACGGAATCGCGTTCCCTGTGTTTGTTGCGCCTGATTCTGTGTTCGACAGGGCCAGTTTTGATAAGAGTACGGCTCTCGTTATCGACCGGCGAAACGTTGTACTGCTGGCGGAACGGTTCCCATTGGGCATCACAAAGCGGACAGTTGCGTTGCACCTCCTGAGTTTTTCGAGCGGTCAAAGCCAGGTGCTCTCGCAGTTGAATTCCGCAGGTCCGATCCGGACCTATGGTTCGACTAGCTGGAATTCAGGGACCTTGCCCGTATCCAGGATGCGGACCGTGACACTCTTCCCTTTCTGGGGGATCATGACGGTGTACGTCGTGGCGTCGCGCTGGATGTTCACATTGCCGGGGGCAGCGCCGGTTGTCGGAAGAAGGGCCGTGACGAGGCAAACCTCCTTGCCGGGCTGCACCGTGCTCACGTCCGCGTACGGGTGTCGGCGGGAAACTTCAACTGGGATGTCCGGGAATGCCGATGTGAAGCCCGTGCCTGCCGACGATGCGGCAAACCCGAACAAGCTCGCCGCAGGCCTCCGAACGATGAATCCGTTTTCGTTCGCCTCAATAGATCCCTTCGCGTCAGAATTGTACGTGTAGAAGCGGGCCTGCACCGTCGACGGCGTGGAATGCTTGATCACCTTGTCCACGATGATAACGGCGGGAATTTGGGTGAGCGTGATAACCGTGCGGGTTATTGAGGCGACATCCGGCTGAACAAGCCTGTAGGCCGGTGTTGCGTCGCTCGTCCAGTACAGACATCCGTCCCGTTCGCTCGAACGGGTGATCGACGCCGACGCGAGAGACGCGTTGGTACCGTCATGTCCATCAACATATTGGTGCCCCTGTCCGTCGATGAGGACGGCACTGTGCCCGGCGGTGAGCCGCATTTTCCATGACGGGTCTCGGAATCCATAGGGTGGACGCATGGGATCGACAATCAGGCGTTCACCAAAGCATTTTACCATCAGACCGTTCCGGTCTGCGTGCTCATGATTGAACGGCGGGCCGCTCCGCATCGCGACCACAAGATCGTCGGCCGAATACCCGGTGCGCCCCACAACCCAATCCAGGTCCGAGTGCCAGAGATGAGTCGATTTCGGGGGAGGGATTGCGCGAACGGTGGTATCATAATAGAGAACGGACCACATATCGCGCGACATCGCCATGTGTTCGCCGAACCAGCGGCCAAGGCCGTTGCGCGTCTGCCGGGAAATCCAGAAGGGGACAGAGGCATGCGCCCCGGCGCCCGCATCGCCGAAGTTCACAATGGCTCCGGGGTCCTCGCGGGAGGGGAAGGTCATCTCGAGCATGTAGGTCTGATAGCCATCCCAGTTCAGGAGGTCGGTCATATCCGCGATACCTCCCCGTTTGAGCGCATCGATGGCCTGTATGAGATGCAGGGTGGTGTAGTGCGCGTACGAAACGCCTTCGTTGTACGACCCGTCCTTTGCATAGATGTCGCCAAACGTACCTACGCTGTAGGATGCCTGTTCGAGCCAGCGTCGCGTATCGTCATTCTCGCCGAAGTGATTCCGGTAGACCAGGGCAGAGAGGGCAAGCGCGGAGGCGGGTATGGCTTTAAGGTTGATCGTATTCAGAATGATCGGCCAGCGGGCCAGGCTGATACCTCGTTCGAGCGGGCGATGAATGAAAAATGTGCTGGTTGTATCCATGGTCCACCCCTTCACGTGATCCGGATGGCGCATCCCATATGTCGCCCGGAAACACGGCTCTATACCGCGAGTGGCCATGGTCTTGAGCCACTGATCGGTCTGCGACTTGGGGAGAAGATCGCCGAGCGCTTCCACGACCAATGCTACCGCGAGGGCCGAATTGGGAGCCCGCTGGAGACCGATGATGTCCTTCCCGCCCTCAAGAAAGTAGTCCCATTTGGGGAACTTCATGATGGTCTTGATGCATTCTTCGGCAAGCAGGGCGGCATCCCGGTCGCCGGTGTAGAGATACACAAGCGCCATCTGCTGGGCAAGTGTCCCCACGCGTTCGATGTGATAGAGGTGGTCATTGAAACGGACGCCGGTCCGAAGAAATGTCCGCTCCCGCGCCCGATCGACGGTATCGATCCGCTGCCTGAGAGTTTCGAATACCGGATGCGTGGAGTACAGCTGCCTGTACCGTGCAACATCGGAGCGGTTGAAGAACACGCCGTGGTTCTGATCTGCGGCGTGAAGGGTGCACGAAAACAGTGCTGTGAAACAGGCAATCAACATGCATCGCATATGAGCGTTCATGGCGTTTCCATGGTGAGATGGTGGGGATGGCTGGTATGCAAGAACCTATGCAATCGGTGGGCAAGAATCAATGATACTCGTCCCCGGCACGCAATTTCTTGAATTTCTTCTTCAGACCTTTTCCCTGCGCGGTCCACTCCTTGACATTCCCTCTCCGCCGACGTATCATCTATACGATGGCCAGGCCTTTTCTTCACCCTCCCCGGAGTCGAGCTCGAGCATGAACCTGCACCTTGGATGCGACAAACGGTACATCCCCGGTTTTACGCACATTGATCTCGCCGACTATCCCCACATTGACCACCGGCACGATATCCGGACGCTTCCGATGATTGCCGATCAGACCGCCGAACTCATCTATGTCTGTCACGCGCTGGAGTATTTTGACCGGGTGGAGGTTCTTGATGTGGTGCGTGAGTGGCGCCGGGTGTTGCGGGAGGGCGGAGTCCTGCGGGTAGCCGTGCCCGATTTCGAAGCGATGGTTGCCGTCTATCAGAAGTACGGCGATCTGTCGTTGATCCACGGACCGCTGTTCGGCCGGTGGCAAATACATGCGGCATCGGGCGCGCAGTGCATTTATCACCGAACAACATACGATTTCAAGACGCTCCGGGGCGTTCTGGAATCGGCCGGCTTCAGGGACGTGCACCGCTACGATTGGCGCACAACGCTCCACCGGGACTATGACGACTATTCCCAGGCCTATATCCCGCATATGGATAAAGAGCATGGCATGCTGATCAGCCTCAACGTGGAGGCGGTGAAGTGAGTCCCGGACCTTCACCGGCGCAGCATACCGGTCGCGTTCTCCGGTTGCTGCTCGATCCCATAGAGGAGTACCACGTTTCCCTGGATACAATTGCCGAGTGCCAGAATGCGATGCGGAGCGATGCGCGGGTGCGTGCAATACAGGCACACCGGATGGTTGCAGAATCTGCGACGCGCATTGTGCGAGGACTGGCCCGGCTGCACGCCGCATTTCCGGGAGAATTGAGCCCGCACGGCAGATACGATTTGTTCGTCGTGCTCATGAGTGTGGATTTCCGGAGATGCCTTCCATACTTCGTTCTGCCCGGCAGAAAGAGTGTTTATCTTATGGATGCCTGGCCGGGAACGCACGAGAGCATCAAAAACCTTGTGCGAACATTCTCCGTGAAGCACCTGTTTCTTTCCTCATCCGTTGCAGTCAGGCGACTCGCCCCTGTACTCGCTGATTGTCAAGTCGCCTGGATTCCGGAAGCTATAGATCCGACCTCCTACCACAGTCTTTCCTGGGAGATGAAAGACATTGATGTGCTCCAGTTGGGACGGCGGTTTGACCAGGTGCACGAGAAGATCTTGTCTGCCCTCGAGCAGAAGGGGAAGCAGTATCTCTATGAGAAGGTGAAGGGAGAACTTGTCTTTGCGACGCGGGGCGGATTTGTGGATGGCCTGGCCCGGACCAAGATCTCGATCTGCGTTCCCTCCAGCATTACACATCCAGAGCTCTCGGGCGACATTGAAGTATTGTCAATGAGATACCTGCAGTCAATGGTCTCAAAGTGCCTTGTGGTCGGGCATGCTCCGGCGGAGTTGACCGCGCTCTTCGGCTACAATCCCGTGGTTGAACTCGACATGAAAGATCCGGCCGCGCACATTCTGGCTCTCCTCGGCGATCACCGCGCATATGAGCCACTTATCGAACGCAACTACGAAACGGTCGTACAGCGCCACACATGGCATCACCGGTGGGAAATGATGTCAAAAGTGCTTTTTCCTGATCCTTGATTCCGGTTTTCCCGTTCCCTATACTGCGCTTTCGAAGCACATTACGTTCCATCAATCCTAAAGGAGGATGAAATGAAGTTACTTCAGTGGATTTGGGCTGCCGTCATTGGTTTCGTCGTGGGCCTGATTGCCCGTGCGTTGCTGCCGGGCGCGGATCAAATGGGACTCCTCGGGACCACGATCGTCGGGATCCTGGGTTCGTTCGTCGGAGGCTATATCGGCTTATTGATCAAGAAACCCGTTGAAGGGGAGAAATTCAATCCGGCTGGTTTCATTATGTCAATCGTAGGAGCCATCATCCTTCTGCTGATCTGGAGAATGGTCCAATAGCCGCATCATACGCGCTCGTATGCAGCAAGTGGAGCCTGATCAATAGGAGGGCCTCCCCCCATGACCGGAGAGACGATCCTGAGCATTATCACGGGGCTTGCCCTGAGTGCTGCATGCGGTTTCCGTGTGTTCGTACCCATGCTCGTGATGAGCATCGCCGGATATCACGGTCCCCCGCTTGCACTCCCCCCGGGATTTGAGTGGTTTCAATCGTTAACGGGCCATCTCCCGCTGGCGGCGGGATTCGAATGGATTGGCACGACCGTCGCGATGAAGGCGTTTGCGATTGCCACGGTATGTGAAATTGCGGCGTACTACATTCCGTGGTTTGACAATGCCCTTGATCACGTCACCACCCCCATTGCAGTTATCGCCGGCGTGATGGTCATGGCATCCTCGATCACCGGCCTGAGCCCTTTTTTGCAGTGGATTCTCGCCGTTGTAGCAGGTGGCGCGGCGGCAGGGTTAACACAGGGTGCAACGGTTATTGCACGGGGCGGGTCGACGGCCACTTCGTTCGGTACCACCAACTGGATCGTCTCGACAGCCGAGTGGCTGGGCTCGCTACTCCTTTCCATTGTCGCTCTGTTGATTCCGGCGATCATAATAATCATCCTCGGTGCCATGCTAGTGTACACCTCACGCCGCAAGAAAACCGCCTGAGGCTGCGGGGAAGACATCAAGAGAAGGCAGATTCATGTCACGTGTGTGGGTCTCGAGAGGCATCCTCTGGGCAGCCACGGTGTGGCTTCCGTTCAGCATTCACCAATCCTTTGCACAGGGTCGTATGGAAACAGGCTTTCTTGACAGGTACGTAGATGTCGAAGGCTCGAGCTATCACTATCAGGTCTATGTCCCGTTGTCATACAAGGCAACGGAGCGCTGGCCCGTCATCCTTTTCCTTCATGGAATGGGGGAGCAGGGTCGTGACGGCCTTCTGCAGACACAGGTAGGCCTCGCGGCGGCGATCCGGCAGCATTCTTCCCGGTATCCGGCAATCGTGATTTTTCCTCAGGCACCGGAGGATTCACTCTGGGTGGGGACCACCGCGCGGATGGCGATGGCGGCACTCAGCAAAACGATGGAGGAATTCCAGACCGATGCGGGGAGAGTGTACCTCACGGGTCTCTCAATGGGTGGAAACGGCACGTGGTATCTTGCGTACCGCAACCCGGCTCTGTTTGCAGCCGTCGTGCCGGTGTGCGGATGGGTCACACCGTTCAAGCGACAATATCAAATTTCCGAGACCGTAGTCCCTGCTTCCGAGAAAGCGCCGTTTGAAGTCCTTGCCACCCGCCTGGCCCGTGTGCCGATCTGGATATTCCATGGTGAAGCAGACGTCTCAGTGCCGGTCGACGAATCGCGGCAGGCCGCAGCCGCGCTTACTGCCGCCGGGGCGGCGGTGAAATACACTGAGCTGCCCGGCGTCGGACACAATTCCTGGGACGCAGCATACGGGTCGCTCAAGTTCACTACCTGGTTGTTTCAGCAGAAACAGTGAACTATCCGCACACCATCAGGCGCAGCCGGAAAACTTACGGCTGTGCCCTCATCAATCGGGAAGTGTCGTACCCCCGACGGGCGATCCGATCAAGTATCCCGGCATACGTGGTTTCGTCGAGCGACGGGGATCGCGCAAGAATCCAAAGGTACTCGCGGCTGGGTTCACCGACAACTGCATAGCTGTAGTCGGCGGCAAGATCAATGACCCAGTACTTGCCCCACACAAACGGAAGGAAGGAAAGAATTGCAGGAGCAAACCGGACTTCGAGTTTGGAGTTTGGTTCGTCCTTGCTCATCCTGCGGACTTTTCCAACGGCCTCCTTTGTTTCTCCGTTGGACTGACGGCATCGATTCACTACCGCAATGGTGCCGTCTTCAAGAAGCGTGTACGTCGCGGTCACGTCGGAGGCGCAATCCCGCTGGAAGCTGTTGGGGAAACGGGCAATTTCGTGCCACGTACCGACATACCGTTGAAGATCGATACTGGATACTACCTCCAGAGGTTTCTGTTGAGTTGCTTCCCCGGCGTCCTGCGGGACGATCGAAATGATGAGCGCTGAGATCCAGAGCAGAATGTTCACCTTCCAACTCCTCCATTAGTGGTATGAGCATCATAGTGTAACATTCTTTCTCGAAAGAAGGAACATCCTCTCTTGAGGAACGGGAAATGCCACTCCTGAATGAAGCCGAGAAGCTGACCCGCAAACACTATCAGATTCTCTTCATGAGCTGGGCGGGGTGGGTCTTCGATTTCTACGACCTGATACTCTATACGTTCCTGCTCATCCCCATCGGGCAGGAATTACATCTCTCAAATGTGCAATTGTCTTTGGTCCTCGGCGCTTCACTGGGCGCAACGGCGATCGGCGGGGTGGTATTCGGGATACTCGCAGACAAGTACGGACGAAAGAGCGTCCTTCAATGGACCATTCTCACCTACAGTGCCGGGACACTCCTGAGCGGCCTGTCTCCAAACCTTGAGCTCCTGATCATCTTCCGCATCATTACCGGGCTGGGTGTCGGTGGAGAGTGGGCGACAGGCCAGACCTATGTGAGTGAGGCCTTTCCTCCGCGGGTCAGGGGGCGGTACGGTGCATTCATGCAAACCGGAGCTCCGATCGGGGTCGCGCTCGCTTCGGCCGTTGGGGGATTCATCGCTCCTGCTATTGGATGGCGGGCCTCATTCTTTGTCTCATTCCTGCCGGCAGTTCTTGTCATTTTCATCCGGAAACAGCTGCCGGAATCCGATGTCTGGATCGCGCGCCAGGAGCTTTCCGCACAGAAAGGTGGGAAGCATGTCTCAGCTCTCGGCGATCTCGGGCAGAAGGTGAGGCTCCTGCTGACATCATATAGAAAGTACTTCATCCTCGCGCTGATCCTTGCCATCTTTGACATGTCGGCCTACTGGTTCACCTATTCCTGGCTTCCGGGATATCTCCACCAGGAAAGGCAATTCTCGATGGTGAAGTCGGCCATCTGGGTTCTGGTGACACAGGCAGGCGGGTTTCTCGGGTACTTCACATTCGGCTTTGTGGCGGATGGTCTCGGGCGACGTCCCGCCTACTCCATATACTCCGCCGTCATGGCACTGGGTCTTGTTATGATTACCCTCCTGTGGGATCTCATCGCAGCGGAGCCCGCTATCATTCTGTTGTTCATGTTCCTGGTAGGATTCGGAACGGGGATGTTCGGCGGATACGGTCCGCTGTTCGCTGAACTCTTCCCGACGGACATCAGGAGTACCGCGATGGGTTCCGCATTCAATCTGGCGCGCGGCGTGCAATTCTTTACTCCGGTTGCAATAGCAGTAATTGCGCAATCCTATGGTCTCTCGGGGGGTATTTTTGTGGCGGCACTTTTTGCCCTCCTGACCGGCGCGTGGATATGGACATTCCCGGAAACACGCGGACGAAAACTGGAGGTGTGAGTCAGCGGGTCATCCGGCACTTCGACGAAGAGCTCCATATTGCTTTTACAGGTCTTATCGTGTACTTTCCCAGCAGAAGCTGCTAACTTTGCCGTCCCACCACACGTGAAAGGCAGACCATGTCCATAGCACGAGTAACGGAAATCACGTCTTCCTCGACAAAAAGTTTCGAAGATGCAATTGTGGTTGGCATCAAACGAGCGAACAAAACGCTCCAGAATGTCAAAGGCGCCTGGATTCAGGATCAGAAGGTGGTCGTCGAGGATGGCAAGATCACCGAGTACCGGGTCAACATGAAGGTCACATTTGTGTTGAAGTCCTGACCCGCCTGACTTGTATCGTTTAGGGAATGGCCCTCACCGAAGAATCACCGACTTTCTGCTCGCGTTGAATCTGCCTGCGCGGAGCCGTCGCTGTTTCAAAACATTCAGTTGTTCATGTTGCTTGCGGGTGGAGCATTTGTAGGGACACCACTGAGAGTTTTCAATGGTCAAATGCCTGCAATGCGGCGAGGAAATCGGACCGGGTGGGAATGGGGAGAGTGTTGCGTCGATCTCCGGAAGTGTGATGGGGGACGAGTACACCGAATCGTACTATCTCTGCGGACTGTGCGGGGTCTATACAGTGAAGGTCTGCTACGAGCCCTTCCTGGGGGAGGAGGAGGTGACGATGCAGGGGCCTGTTTCGCGGGAAAAGGGAGATGAGGCCGTCAACCTCATCGGAAAATGTCCGGAGCCCTGGAACAAGAAGTGTCGCTGCGACGCTCACCGATCATACTTCGAGGGATCACTCGACTAGAGGCAACTGAATGCGTGCACGTCATTTTGAGGAGCACTATGCCGGGCGCATAGGGTGGTTACGTGCCTCGGTCATGGGCGCCAACGATGGTATTGTCTCGACTGGCAGCCTGGTCGTGGGGGTGGCTGCTGCACAGGCAGCCCGTAGTGACGTGTTGATCGCCGGGGTCGCCGGGCTGGTTGCAGGTGCCATGTCGATGGCGGCAGGAGAGTACGTTTCTGTCAGTTCTCAGTCAGACACCGAGAAAGCCGATTTGAAGCGTGAACGCGCCGAGCTTGAAGCTGATGAGGAGTACGAACGCCAGGAGCTTGCCGCGATTTACGTGAAGAGGGGTCTTGACGATTCGCTGGCGCAGCAAGTTGCAGTGCAACTGATGAATCACGACGCGCTTGCGGCCCATGCCCGTGACGAGCTTGGGATGTCGGAAACACACACTGCCCGGCCGATCCAGGCGGCAGTGGCATCGGCAGCGACATTTGCGGTGGGTGCGGCGCTGCCCCTCGTGATGACACTGGTAAGTCCGTCTGCAATCTTGATTCCCATCGTGGCTGGAAGTTCACTCGCGTTTCTGGCGCTCCTTGGCGGCGTGGCTGCCCGGATCGGCGGCGCAAATATCGCCGTCGGGGCGGGTCGCGTAGCCTTCTGGGGTGCTCTGGCGATGGCTGCCACGGCGACTGTCGGTGCCATGTTCGGCGCCGCTGTCTGAGTTATCCCCCTGGTCAGCTCTTCCGTTCTTCATTCCACTCAAAGAGGAGTTGTCATGATGCTTGCGTTTCGACGTCCCCCGGCTCACCTGCGCTGTGTGTTCGGCGTCTTGCTGTTGACGCTGATTGCAGCTTCGCTCGCTGCCCAAACCGGGAAAGTTGCTCTCACGGCGCCGGTTGCGGTACTGCAGTTTTTGGCCGGGTGCGGTAAGCCAACAGGCCCAGAGCTGCGATTGCGGCGAATGCTGCCCCGGCAAGAAACGTGGCTGAAGCACCGAACGCGCTCCAAAGCTCTCCGGCAATGACGCTTGCAAGCAACAGCGCCACGCCGCTGATGAGGTTAAAGACCCCGAACGTCGAGCCGCGCAGCTCTGCCGGCGAGGTGTCGGCTACAAGTTTTGCCAATAAACCTTGTGTCAATGCCAGATGCAGTCCCCACAGCGCGGCTCCGATCAAAGTCATGAACGGCGCTGATGCCGTTGCCATCGACAAATCAGCAGCGATGAGGAGCACAAGACCCGCGAGCAACAGGGTGCGGGGGCTGAAGCGGTCTGAGGCTGCACCTGCCGGATATGCGAACAACGCATAAAAAATGTTCATGATAATGAACACCAATGGCACGTAGCCGATGGAGAGCCCGACGTCCTGAGCCCGCAGTACCAGGAAAGCTTCGCTGAACCGTGCCAGGGTGAACACCGCCCCGAGCAACACCACCAACCAATAGCGCAGCGGCAGGCGTTTCACATCTGCGAGCGAAAGTCGAGCTCGCGAGACCCCGTCCGCGCTGCCGCGTCCTGGTTCCTCGACGTACACGGCGAGCAGCGCCACCGCGGTGAAGGCCGGCAGGACGGCGATCCACATCACGCCCCGGATGTCGTTGGCAAACCACGCCATGAAGATGACCGCAAGCACCGGGCCGATGAAGGCGCCCACTGAATCAAGCGCCTGTCGCAGGCCGTAGGCCGCTCCCCGCAGCTCCCGAGGGGCAATATCTGCTACAAGTGCGTCCCGGGGCGCGCCGCGGATCCCTTTGCCCACGCGGTCGACAAACCGTGCGGCAAAGACCCAACCGATGGAACTTGCCAGTGGAAAAACAGGCTTGGTGAACGCGGCCAGCGTGTAGCCGAGGATCATCAGAAACTTGCGCTTGCGGAGAAAGTCGCTAAGGGCACCGGAAAAGACTTTCGTGATTGCGGCAGTCGCTTCGGCCACACCTTCGACCACGCCGATGGTGACCATGGAGACGCCAAGACTCGTGGCCATGAATACAGGGAGCAGGCTGTGGATCAACTCAGATGAAGTATCCATGAACATCGAGCCGAGGCCCATCGCCCAGATGCCTGTGGGCAAGGCGCGCAGTGTAGACGTGCCGATGAGTAAACCTTTTGCCCGCTTCGAGGTAGAGATACTCAAGAATTCCTCATGCCATTCGAATTGGTGACCACACACGTCCTTCCAAACGGAATTCACTCCAACCGGCAAGATCGACACTGATCAGACACCGGTATAGACGACGGCTATGCTTTCACCGCGGCTGTCGGAAGAAACCGCGGCGGCCTGCGGATTTTCGTCGCCTGTTCAAAGGCATACGCCAGTCTGATCAATCCCGCTTCACTCCATTGTCTTCCGAAAAAGGAAATCCCCACAGGCATGCCGAAGATGAATCCTGCAGGAACAGTAATGCTTGGATATCCTGCCACTGCGGCGGCTGTGGAACTCCCTCCGATGTAGTGATCGCCGGTGATGAGGTCCGTCACCCATCCTGGTCCGTCGGTTGGAGCCACGAGCGCATCGAGCGCGTGTTTGTTCATGACAGAGTCTATACCCTGGACACGCGCAAGCCGGTGGATCTTCTTCAGCGCATTGAGATACTCTCTGCTTGTCAGCGGACCTTTTGCTTCGGCTTTCAGGAACGTCTCCTGACCGAAATAGGGCATTTCGGTGCCTAGGTTCCGCTCATTGTACTCGATAATGTCCTTAAGGGTCCTTACAGGAGCATCCGGTCCGAGACGGGCAAGATACGCGTTCAAGTCAGCTTTGAGCTCATAGCGGAGGATTAGTGACTCGGAATCATCAAATTCGCCGAGTGTCGTGATTTCAGCCGGATCAATGAGCACGACCCTCTGTGCTCTCAGCGTGTCGAGCGCGGTTTTCATGATTTCGTCGACGGCCGGCAGGAAGCCGAAGTATTTGCGCACAACTCCTATGCGGGCACCCTTCAGGGCATCCGGAGCCAGGTCCTTCACGTAGTCAGCAACTTTTCCCCGACTCCCGCGCGATGCGGCATCTGCCGGGTCAATGCCTGTGAGCGCTCCAAGGAGAAGTGCGGCATCCCGGACCGTGCGAGCGATAGGTCCCGGAGTATCCTGCGAATGCGATATGGGAATCACTCCCGTGCGGCTCACGAGTCCAACGGTAGGCTTGATGCCGACGACGCCGTTGACCGATGACGGACTGACGATGGATCCGTCAGTTTCCGTGCCCACTGCTGCAGCACAAAGGTTGGCCGCGACAGCCGCAGCAGAGCCGGAACTGGACCCGGAGGTGTTCCGGTCCAGGGCATAGGGGTTCTTCGTCAATCCGCCGCGGCCACTCCATCCGCTGGTCGAATGATTCGACCGGATGTTTGCCCATTCACTCAGGTTTGTCTTGCCGAGTAGAATCGTTCCTGCCCGTCGAAGCTGCTGCACAAGGAATGCATCGTCCGGCGGCTTCGCTCCAACGAGAGCCAACGACCCGGCGGTCGTCATCATGCGATCGGCGGTGTCGATATTGTCCTTGATCAGTATTGGAATGCCATGGAGAGGACCGCGAGGCCCCTTTTCCTTCATCTCCCTGTCGAGTGCATCCGCAATCGCCAATGCATCAGGGTTGACCTCGATAACGCTCCGGATGGCGGGTCCCTGCGTGTCGATAGCCTCCATGCGCCGGAGATATTTTTCCACCAGCGATCGGCATGTGTACTTCCCGGATTTCAGTCCGGACGCAAGTTCGCTAATGCTCATTTCATCCAGTTCTCCCGACTGGATATCGGCAGATGCAGGGGTGAGAAGGGTTGCCCCAACGTCTGCCGCAGCTGCGGGCAATGCCGCGGCGACCGCCGCGGCTGACAGCCCGGTCCGCAGGAAGCCTCTGCGGCTCAAAGGACTGCCGGTATCGACCAGATGCTCATCGTGCTGCATGTTTCTTGCCTCCAGATTCTGCACGCGCCGTGACTCCGCCGTTACAACGTACACCGGCGATCTGCCGGTGCGCAACGGGAATATACAAAAGGGCTTCGAAAAATATGGTGGTGATCAAGCTCATGCCTTAATCGCAGCCTCGGGGAACCTTATTGGCATCGTCTACGTTCACCTCTATGCCGGAGTTGTCCGTGAGCTGAATCGGCGCCGACTGAATGGTTCGGAGCCACTTTTTGGCTCTCATCTCAAGGGCCTTACCAACTTCTAAGGATTCGGGCCCGACAACTGGCCGCGCGCCTTAAACGGGTCATGTCACCTCATGGAGCACATGACTACCCTTCTCCGTGAACATGAAGCTTAATGCAGGCCTAATTCACATGTAACTTACCTAGGAGGTGCACATGAGACAACGTGTGATGTTCCTGGCTGTTGGACTACTGCTGGCTACAGTGCTGGTACAGGCCCAGGAGACCAAGTCAACTACCCGTCTTCAGCGGCAGCACAAGTACACCGAATTTCAGAAGAAACAGATGAAGCAAACTGAGGCAAGCATTCTGGCTGGCATCCAGGGTGAAAGCGTCGGGATGCAGCAAGGTGCGATTCAGGCTCTACGCGAATTGGCCCAGATCGCCGCCGACTATCCATTCAGCTCACTGATCACTCCACTTGAGGGCAAGCTGACAAACACGCAATCCGATCGCACGGTGCGCATGCTGGCTGCACTCGCCCTGGATGAACTGCATTCTGATGCGGGGGATGCCGTCATCAAATCGGTAGCGGAGAAGAGCGAGGACGAGGGCCTCCAGGCACTCTGCAAGGCTCTGTTGGTAAGGAGCGAGCTGAAATAGCAATCGCAACCCCGATGCAATTCAAGCCTCCCCGCATGACAGCGAAAAGTTGCCGCTGAGTTTGCCCACAGCACGTTGGACCACCAATGCCCCGATGCAAGGGGCATTGGTTGTTCTAGCGGCACACCTTTGATGTACTCAGGTTGTCTCCTACAGCCTCTGCACCGTGTTGCCGGTAGGAGGATCACACCTCATCGGGCGAAGGGAGATTCTTGTACCACGTGAAGTAGAGGACCAGGGCTGTGAGGAGCGTGATGCCCAGCCAGAGCACGACATGACTCCATTCTCTCAGGAACATGTAGAAGGGAACGATGCCAAGACAGAGCTGGAAGAACGAGGCCACGAAAGCATTCACGACGTCCGTCCTTGGCATGGGATCTCTGGGCGGGACGAGTCCGCGTAGCACCGCCTCCTCCCGCACGGGTTTCCAGAAGCCGAACGGACGCACTTTGGCATAGAACCTGACCAGCGTATCCATATCCGAGGGGGGGGTGAGCCACGTAATCAGCACGGTCACAAGAGTGCAGGAGAGCATGAGAAACACGATGGCCCAATGGAGAGGTAGAAAATCGAGGAAAGCCTTGTGGACGCACACAATGGCTGTTGAGGCAGCCATGCTCCAGATAAATGCGCGCGCACCGAAGCGCCACCAGTGCCACCGGAGTGTCCCCGGTACGAGTATCATGGTGAGCATGACATAGAGCAGCATCTCCCAGGCGGAAATGATCTGCTCGTACATGAAGCTCAGCGCAAATCCGACAACGATCACCGCGCTGGATACCACCATCCCGAGCCGGACAAGCGAATGTTCGGGGAGATTGCGAGCGACTGAACGCTTCAAGAGATCGTTGAGGACGACATTGCTCGTGACGTTGATGATGGCGCTCAAAGTCGACATGAGTGCGGCGAGGAGGATTGCCATCAGAAGGCCCGCAATGCCGACGGGCAGATGCTTCACCACCAGCGGCATGATTCTCTCGGCGTCGAATGTCTTTTCCGTTCCGAGATAGTACACGCCGAAGCAGAGAAACGACCCGGCGACGAGCCAGCGTACAGTGTGTCCGACGGTCCACATTCCCGCAGAGAGGGAAGCCTCACGCGGACTTCTTGCGGTGAGAAAGAAGGTAAAGTCCCATCCCAGCGGACCCGTCAGCAGCCTCAAAACGAGCCAGAGCAGGCTTGCGGCCATCAGCGGGCCAAATGCAAAGTATTGGTGGTAACTTGCGGGGACCTTGGTAAGATAGTCGGGCCATAGGGTCCACGAAATGGCGAGTGAATCCCATCCCGGGTTCCTGGCTGCCAGTGTGGAGAGACCGTCGGGGAGTTGGATGGCCGCAATGGAGAGACAGATCGCACCGATAATGATCAGAATTGTCTGGAAGATATCGGTCCAGATGACACCGAAGAATCCGCCGAGCGTAACGTACACCCCGACAACAACAAAAATGATCAGCGTCGATTCCCACCGGGGAAGGGGGACAAACTCCTCCGCAAACTTCCCTGTGCCGACTGCGACGTAAATGAGCGTGAGCAGTAGCGAGAGCAGGATGAACGCGGCCATGAGCGTCCGCACGTGCTCTGTCTCCTTGTTCTTCCCGAAGCGTGTTTCCATCCATTCCGCGGGGGTCATGACCCCGGACCGCCTGATATACTTTGCCTGGAACGCCATGAACATCGCCATGCTGAAAAACCCCCAGCCGACATGGAAGACCCACACCGACTTGATCCCCACGTAAAACATGACTCCAATGATGAGCATTGTGCCGCCGATATCCACGTAGCTCGAACAACCCGAGAGCCCGATCATCCACCATCTGGTCTGACGCTCGGCCAGGTAGTATGCAGTAAGCCGCTTGGTCGCACGCCGCTGGAATGCGATACCGATGGAGATGGTGGCCAGCAGATAGACTATGACGATGACAATATCGATCGGATGGAGCTGCATGACACTGATTTCCCTTGTGATGTCATTGGGCCGTTGATGCGTTGGA
>Ga0105107_10000249_pt1 | contig 32642 bp, 23 predicted proteins | sample PPLLaktember2015_6_FD_79335 | JGI IMG/M metagenome (GOLD analysis project Ga0105107, IMG submission 79335) | Freshwater sediment microbial communities from Prairie Pothole Lake near Jamestown, North Dakota, USA - PPLs Lake P8 Core (1) Depth... | ecosystem: Environmental > Aquatic > Freshwater >...
CTCGATGCGGGCCAGACGGTCAGCTGCACCTACACGAACACGAAGCGCGGCACGATCACAATCATCAAGGATACTGTGCCGAACGATCCGCATGATTTTGGCTTTATTGCGCAGCCCGGGTTGTTCCCGGAAGTGTTCTCTCTGGATGACGACGGGGACAACGGGAACGAGTTGTCGAATACGCGGGTCTTCCAGAATGTGACGCCGGGAAACTACTCTGTGGGCGAGACTAACTTTGCCGGCTGGAACGTTTCGGTGCAGTGCCAGGTTTCGGGGACGGGGACGAGCACAGCGCCGTTGAACGCGACGACAGCGGCCATCACGATGGGCGTGGGCGGGTCGGTGACCTGCACATTCACCAACACGAAGCCGGCGAGCCTGACGATCGTCAAGCGGATCGTGAATGACAACGGCGGGACGGCCGTCGTGAACGCCTTTGGCATCACGACCAGCGCGGGCGCGCTGAACTTTGGCGCGGGTGTGCCTAACGGATCGACCACGACCTACACGAGCACCACGCTGACGGGGCTGACGCCGGGCAGCTTCACCCTCTTGGAGAACAATGTCGTCGGCTACACGGAGGGCAGCTGGAGCTGTAGTGGTGGGACGGGCGCGGTCGTCGGCACGTTCAACAACGGATCGGTGGTGCTGAACGCCGGGGAGAATGTGACCTGCGAGATCACCAACAATGACGATGCGCCGGTCTGCACCGACACGAAGGCTCCATCGGTTTCGGTATACGCCACGTTGAAGAACCCGACGAGAGTTCAGCTCAAGGTCCTCGATACAGGATCGGGGGTCCAGACGATTGAGGTGATTGTTGCCAAGAACGTGACGGTCGTCGTGCCGCCGTTCGTGCCCGGCACGACCACACAGATCATTGTCACGGCGACGAAGATCAATGAAAGCTCTTCATCCGCAGTGGGCCTGCGGGTCACCGATGCGTGCGGCAACGTCACCATTTTCGATCCGGTTGACATCACCGTGAATGCCGGCGGGAGCGCCGAAGCGGTTGAGTTCACCGAGATTCCCGGTGACGAAACGCTCGTGCAGGTCGTCAATGACGGCCTCCAGCAGCTTCGCGTGACCGTGAACGGCCGCCAGATAATCGTGCAGGGCCTGGGCAAGAACGAGACTCGCACCATCGACATCGCCTGGGCGATGAATCCCGGAATGAACAACACCATCCTTCTGGAGCCGCGAGGACCCAAGGGCACCTCAGCGTGGGTCTCCATATATCCTCCGCCGGTCATAGAAGGTCTGACTGCGACCTCCTCTCAGCGGACGCGGTCTGCCAAGAAAGCCACGATCGTTGTCTTGCCGTAAGTAGCAATCGCGCCCGGCTGGCGTACCCGAACGCCGGCCGGGCCTGCTCGTGCCGATGTTCTGCGGCGCGGGCAATAGATACTCAGTAACACGTTGCCCGCAAGCAGAAGATCGGCATGAGCAGGCCGTCACCCGACGTCAGGGCTTGAACCCGCCGACTACAGAAGTCCTCCCAGACTCGAACCAAAGTCTCCCTCTGGGATCCCTTTCGGAGCCCGTTCGTCATCTGCCCTCTCGTGCAGGCGGCACTCGCCTTGCTTCGTCGAACTGACGCTCGAAGTGTCAATTCCAAGGCGCATGGCCACTCCGATACTGTCCGAATTTCGTGAGATGTTCGCGGAACAGACCGAGTACCGCGAACTGCTGTATCAGCTCACCCTTCGAGATCTGAAGCTGCGATACAAGCAGACGGTGATGGGCTTCGGCTGGGCCGTGTTCATGCCGCTCGTCAATACGGCTGTCTTCTCGGTGATCTTCACGCGTGTGGCACCGATCGATACCGGCGTGCCGTATCCCCTCTGGGCGTACTGCGGCCTGGCCGTGTGGAATTTCTTTGCGTCCGGAGTGAAGTTCGCGACCAATTCGCTCGCCGGCAACGTGCATCTCGTCACGAAAGTGTACTTCCCGCGAGAGGTACTGCCTGTGGCCGCCGTGCTGGTGTCAGGCGTCGATTTTCTCGTTTCCACGAGCGTCCTGGCTGCGCTGATGCTCTGGTTCCATGTGATACCAGGCTGGGCCCTGCTGTATCTCCCCTTGTTGCTGGTCGTGCAACTGATGGTCGCGATCGCGGTGTCGCTCGTCCTGTCGATGGCCAACCTGTTCTACCGCGATGTCAAGTATCTGGTCGAAGTGCTGATGAGTCTGTGGATGTTCGCAACCTCGGTCGTCTACCCCGTGGACCGCATTGGTGGGAAGCTGGGAACGCTGGTCGGCCTCAACCCGCTGATCCCGCTCGTCGACGCGTATCGGTCCGTGATTCTGTACAATCGCCCGCCCGATTCGTGGGGCTTTCTGTACGTGACCGTGCTCTCGGTCGTCTTCCTTGCTGGCGCATGGCTGGTGTTCCACCGCGCCGAATTCAGGTTCGCCGAAAGCGTGTGATGTCTGAGGCGCGCATCGTCTTCGATGGTGTCTGGAAGAAGTTCCGCCGCGGGGAGCCCCACGACAGCCTGCGCGACCTCATTCCGGCCATGGCCGCCAGACTCTTCCATCGATCCGGCAGCGCGCCGGTGAAAGATGAGTTCTGGGCGCTGAGCGATGTCTCCTTCGAAGTGCGGGCGGGCGAGACGCTGGGCATCATCGGCCGCAACGGCGCGGGCAAGTCCACGACGCTGAAGCTGCTGACGCGCATTCTCAGGCCGACGCGCGGGCGCTCCGAAGTGCGAGGGCGCGTCGGCGCCCTGATCGAGCTCGCCGCCGGATTTCATCCCGACTTGACCGGCCGCGAGAATGTCTTCCTGCAGGGGGCGATCATGGGCATGCGGCGGCGCGAGATCGAGCGTCATCTCGATCAGATCGTGGAGTTTGCGGGTATCGGAGATTTCATCGACACCCAGATCAAGCGTTACTCGAGCGGCATGCAGGCTCGACTCGGGTTCTCAGTGGCCGCCCATCTCGAACCAGACGTCCTGCTCATCGACGAAGTACTGGCCGTGGGTGACCTGTCATTCCAGCAGAAGTGCTATCAGCGTCTGCGTGAATTCCGACGATCTGGCGTGGCGATCGCCTTCGTGTCGCACAACATGCAAGCCGTTTCCATGCTGTGCGACCGGGTCATCTACCTTCGTCCTGGGACCTCGCCCATCCTGGGCGATGTTGCCGAGGTTGTGCAGCAGTATGTCAGCGGACAGAACTCAGCCGGCGATCCGCGCGTCGCCGCCGTCCGCTGTCGGCTCACACACCGCGGAACCTCACGACCGGTGTCGGATCCAGTCACCCCCGGATCCTGGCTTCGACTCGAGTGCGATCTCACTTCCAGCGTGGCGTTGCCTCGAATGGGCTTCGGCATGACGGTGCGCCGGGCTGACGGCCTCGTCGTCTTCGAGAGTGGCTCAACCATGGAAGGCCACGCCACACGCGACGTTGAAGCCGGAGACCCGGTGCGGTGTGCAATCGAGTTCAGGGCGAACCTTCTTCGAGGAACCTACATGGTCGAGCCCATGCTGTACGACGAGCGCAGGCAGTGGCCAATCGCAGCCCTCGGGAGTGCGGTTGCTTTTGTGATCGGCGAAACCACCCGGAGCAACGGCGTGGCGGAACTCGAACCGAGGTACGAGTTCGTCCCCCGTGGCCGAGGCCTTCTCCGCGATCCGCTGAAGCGGCTACTGGGCGCTGTTCACGATAGGCACTGACCATCGATGAACGCACCGCGGTCAATTCGGTCGCCCCGGCGGGAAACCGATTTCGCTGCAGCACATAGGACGCCGCGTCGAGGTATTCCTGGTCGGTCAGCGTGCCGGGTCTCCCCGAGGGCATATCGCGCTTCATCTTGTTGAACAGCGCGCTGACCTTCGACTCGCCGAAGTCCTGGACGAAGCGGGTCCCCACGAGCAGCGCGCCTCCGGCGCCGGCGTCCGGGTTCGCGGACCCGTCGAGGTCGGGCAGGTGGCAGGTGATGCAGTTGGCCTCGTAGACTTCTTCCCGCACGCTGACTTGCCTTCGTGTTGCGCCACCACGCACGACAACTTACCAGCTCATGGCATATGGTCGAGATGGTCATCTGGTTAGACAGCAACTGGTGATCGTCGTCAGGTGAGCACGTCGCAAATCGGAACAGCAACCGCGCCTTCGCGCGCTGACGTCACAAATCAGAACAGCTATTGCGCCTCAGCGCGCCATCGTCACAAATCGGCACACGCACGCGGGCAACTGGCATTCTCTTCCCGCATAAGCCGTCACAGTTCGTGTGCAAGTCGCCGTGGATCTGCTGGACAACACTCTCCTGCAGTGTGAGAATCCGCGTCGCCCCTCCACCTCGACACCGCCAGCGACAGTAACGCATGCCTCAAGCCGCGGAGGCCTCAACAACCTCGGTGAAGGAGGGTATGCGTGTGCAACATCTGAAGAACCTCTTCAAGGTCGGCGTCGCGCTCATCGTGCTCCTGGGTCCGTTTTCTGCAGCGCAGGCTCAATGGGCGGCGGTGACGGCACCCGGGGATTTCCTCGACAACTGCGTGCTGTTGACCGACGGCACGGTCATGTGCCACGTGTACAACACGAATCGTTGGCGCCGGTTGACACCCGATATCAACGGCAGCTACCAGAACGGCACGTGGTCGGATCTGGCGAATATGCCCAACGGTACCGACACGACCGCCGCGTGCACGCCCTCCTGCGTCTACAGGCCGCTGTATTTCGCATCCGCTGTGCTTCCCGATGGCCGAGTGGTCGTGGTCGGGGGCGAATACAACAACCTGGCGGCGACCTGGACGAACATCGGCTTCATGTACGATCCTGTTTTCGACACGTGGTCCACGCAGTTGACGGTGCCCTTCCCCACCGGCCAGGTCGGAGATGCGCAGTCCACTGTCCTGGAGAACGGGACGCTGGTTCTGGCCGCGGGCGCCGGTGCGAACGCCGGCACCGGCAATCTCGCGACGTTCGATCCCGTGACGCTCACCTTCACCGCCCTCAGTCCGACAGGCAAAGCCGACAGCAACAACGAGGAAAACTGGAACATCCTGCCGGACGGGACGCTCTTGACCGTCGATGCCAGAATCCAAAGCCAGTCCGAAATCTACGATCCCGTGACCAACACCTGGGGCGATGCGACGAACACCGTCGTGAACCTCGCAGACACTGCGGATCTGGGCGGCTCCGCAGAAGTTGGCCCCGGAGTGATCCGGCCTGACGGCACGTTGATCTACTTCTCGGGCAATTCAACAGGTCAGAACGCCGTGTACGACACAGCCACCGGGACCTGGTCGAATACGGCGGCCATGAATTTCCCGATCTCCAGTGGGACGGATCACTTCTCCGTTGCTGATGGCCCCGCGTCCCTGCTGCCCAACGGCAATGTGCTCGTCATGTCCAGTCCTGTGACGAATACGAACCCCTTCAATGCGCCGAGCCACTTTTTTGTGTGGGACGGCACGAACCTGACCCAGGTCGCCGATTCGCCGAACGCGGCAAGCTTTATCTCCTACCAGGGGCGCATGGTGCTGCTGCCCACGGGCGAAGTGCTGCTTACCGCGTACGACCAGAACGCCACGCAGGACGTCGTGGTCTATACGGCGGGTGGTGTGCCGCAGGACGCATGGCGGCCCGTCATCACAACAGTCCCGACCCAGATCGCTCCGGGCGGCACGTACTCCATCTCGGGCACCTTGTTCAACGGTTTCTCGGAAGGTGCGTCCTACGGTGACGATGCGCAGGCGTCAACCAATTACCCGCTGGTGCGGATCACCAACATCGCGACGGGACATGTGTTCTACGCCCGCACCCACGGCCACAGTCGGATGGGTGTCGAAATGCCCGGCACACCGGGGGCCGCCGAAGTCGTGACGACGCAGTTCGATGCGCCCGCCGGCCTCGAGTTGGGAAAGAGCAATCTGGTTGTCGTCGTCAACGGCATCCCGTCCCTGCCGGTCGTCATCAATCGGATTCCGACGACCACCACAGTGCAGCCGGCCACCGAGGACTTCCATGATGTCGTCACGCTCCAGGCCACGGTTGCGCCTCCGGGCATCACCGGTACCGTCGAGTTCTTCGTGGATGACTCCTCGGTGGGCTTCGCGAGTTACAACAGCGTTACAGGGATCGCGACTCTGAACTATGTGATCCCGCTCGCGTCTGGAACCTACGACCTGAGAGCGGACTTCACGAGCACGGACCCGGAGTATGACAACAGCACTCATACGCTCGTGGACGGGCTGACCGTCACGCTCGAAGAGACGACGCTTACCTATACCGGCGACACCGTCATTGCCAACGGCGGCACCGCCACGATGTCGGCGCTTCTCGTCGAAGACGGCGCCAATGACGACGACAGCGACGCCGGCGCCACGCCGATCGCCGGGCGAACGGTGCACTTCACGCTGGGTACCGGTATAACCGCGCAAACCTGCAATGGCGTGACGAACGCGAGCGGGATTGCCACCTGCGCGATCAGCCCGGTGGCGCAGCCACTCGGACCTGGTGTGGTCGCCGCCTCATTCGCGGCAGACCCGTTCTACCGGGCCGCGTCGGATGACGCAACCACGATGGTCTTCGCGTTCCCCGATGGCGGCGTCTTCGCCATCGGCAATCTCAGCGCATCGCTCGGAGCCTCAGCAACGTTCTGGAGCTCGCAATGGTCCCGCGTCAACGCGCTGAGCGGCGGTGCCGCACCAACGGCCTTCAAGGGCTTCGTCAACGGCCTGTCGGCTCAGCCTCCGGCGTGTGGTAGCACGTGGACCAGCGGGCCAGGCAACAGTTCGAATCCACCGGCCACCGTTCCCGCGTTCATGGGTGTGTTGATTCCGTCCGCGGTCGGGCAATCCGGCTCGACGATCTCTGGCAACGTCTTCAAGATCGTGGTCGTCCAGACCGGCGCCGGATACGGGCCGGCTCCTGGCCAGAGTGGCACGGGCACCGTTGTGGCGCAGTATTGTCCCTGAGCGCTCGATGTGACACGAACGGCCCGGGTGCGCTCATGCGCCCGGGCCGTCACCGCGTGACGACAAAGTTGACGGCGTTGGATGTTCCGTTCGAGTTGGTGACCGCCACACGATAGGTGCCGGGCGCGGTTGGAATGTTGGCGATGGGGCAAGGGCCCGGCGGCGAATACGAACAGGCCGGCCGCCAGACCGACAGCACATTGAAGACAATCGTCCGGCCGTCTGCAGAGGAAAGATTCGGAATCACGCTTGGCTCATTGGGCAGCTCGCCCGCCAGCCCCACATTGCTGGCGGCGAAGCTGACGGTATTGCTGCTCGCATTGAAGCCTGAACCGTGCAGAGTGACTTGCGTGCCGACAGACCCGGAGCCTGGTGAAAGCGAAGTAATCGTGAAGACGGATTCGGCGGACACTGAACCGCCAGCAGGACTCGTCGGTCCGGAGCAGGCTGCCACGATTAGCGGTACCGTTGCCGCCGCCGATGTCATTTTCTTCATATGCATCACCGGGCCCTCCTGATCCGGATTTTAGCCGAGGTGAGCGCATTGAAATCGCGAGTTGATTGCGCAAGCCCGAATCACACGTAATGAGTGCATGCGTGCATGCAGTGCAGTTTCAAATCTGTAATTTCGTATGACGCGTGTCCACGCACAGAAATGTAATGTGTCCGGTTCGAAAACATCAGCCATCGACTTACATGGATACACTAAATCACTACGCGCACAACGCGGCGATCGCGTACCAGAATTCAACGACGGGTGATTGTCGTCAACGCACGATCTCATCCGTGATTTCGTCACGCAAATGTGTTGTCGACGCGGTTACAATCTCCGCTCCTGTCATGCGTATCGCCGCGCATCCACAATTCAACGACGCTCGATGACGATGATAGGGCGCTCACGCGCGTTCCGCGATCTGATTGATGTCCTGGCAAAGGCGGCGCAGTACGACGCCACGGTCCTCATCGAAGGAGAGACCGGCACAGGGAAGGAACTCGCCGCGCGAGCCATTCATTACGATGGCCCGCGCCGCTCTCGTCCGTTCGTGCCCGTCAACTGCGGTGCCCTCCCGGAATCTCTGGTCGAGAACGAGCTCTTCGGGCACTCACGCGGAGCCTACACGGGAGCAGACTGCGATCGGTCCGGTCTGATTGCCGCCGCACAGGGCGGCACGCTGTTCCTCGACGAGATCGATTCACTCTCGCCGAAAGGGCAGGTCACGCTGCTCCGCTTTCTGGAAGATCGCGCCTATCGGCCTGTCGGCTCCTCTTCGCCTCGTACTGCTGATGTCCGGATCGTTGCGGCCAGTAATAAGGACCTCATCGCGCTCTCCGGGGCCGATCGTTTTCGGGCAGACCTCTATTACCGCCTTCGCGTGGTGTGCGTGCGGGTCCCGCCGCTGCGCGAGCGTGGGGACGACGTGCTCCTGCTGGCGGACCAGTTTATTCAATCGGCCAGTCGGCAATTCCGGAAGCCCGCCGTGCCGCTGGCTGCGGCCACCGAATCGTGGTTTCGTCGTCACGGCTGGCCTGGCAATATTCGCGAACTCGAGAACCTGATCTATCAGGCCTTCCTGCTTTGTGACGACACGCGCCTCGATGTTCCCTCGCCACTCATGGAGTCTGCGGACGTGTGCGAACTGCCGCTGAATTACCGCTCGGCTAAGGAGCAGGCGATCGTCGCATTCGAGCGCCGGTTCCTTCGACACGTGATCGAGACGACGAACGGTAATGTCTCGGAAGCGGCGCGCATCATCGGCACCGAGCGGAGGCACCTCGGCCGGCTGCTGAAGAAGTACGCCATCGTCAGACCGTCCGCCGATTCTCCGGCCGACACCAAACGCCACACCCCTCTCGCACGTCGCCCACTCAGCAGTACGTAGTGTCCGCCTTCAGGCCGACCTCTACGTAGTGTCCGCCTTCAGGCGGACCTCGTGAAGTCCGGCTAAAGCCGGAAATCCACGTACTTACAGCGAAGTGAAACCGGCTCCAGTCCACTCCGGGGCAAGTCGCCCCCACCCGCGGGTGCGGAGCTGCCCACGAAGAACTCGGGCGCCGATGGCGGTCACGCTGGCGTCCATTCGCCGCATTGCAGGGATCGACACTTTCTCAACGCGCGCGCCCCGGGTGCGTGCGCACCCATCGTCAGCGCGCAATCCTCACACATTCATCGCGATTGCTGGTGATTTAGCGCTGGCTGTGGTGGCACACGTTTGGCTCTTGCCCGCGGTGGATAAACAAGTCCGAGACGCCAGATGGACGACGAACGTCGGCATTCCGTCCGAACGGCGATTATGCGACATCTCGACGTCTATCCCGATGCGTCGGACACAGTCGAAGGCATTCGCGGCTTCTGGCTCTCGGCACTGGAAGATGAAGCCGATCCGTCGTTGGTGGAATCGGTGCTCGACGCCCTCGTGAGTGACGGCGTGTTGTGGATGCGGCGCCTCCGGGACGGCGGCGTGATCTTTGGTCTCAAGAAGAATTGGTAGAAGGGGCGGAGCTCAAAGGATGTATCAAGCAGTACACGCGACGAGCGTCTCAATTCAGCGATTGCTCCTGAGCGCCATCACGGCAGACGCCTTTCTCGCGGGCCCGACTGGACCGTTCACGACCCGCGGCATGACCGTGCTCCTGAACACACCGGAAGAGATGCTCGACATTCCTCGCGAAGGCGTGTCGCTCTGGCTGTATCGAGTCGTCCGTGACGAACATCGCCTCAACGAGCCGTCGCGCCGCATCAGCGCGTCGGAGTGGATGCGTCCACCGCTTCCACTTCGCCTGCACTACCTCGTGACGCCGGTCACCACACGCGCGAACCTCGGCGATCCCGACACCGAGCAGTACCTGCTCGGGAAGGTGATGCAGACGCTGCACAGTCGCGCGGTGCTGCGCGGCGCCGATCTGCAGGCCGAGCTGTCAGGCACAGACACCGAACTCCACGTCCAGCTCGAGACGCTCACGCTCGACGAGACCAGCCGCATGTGGGAGGCGCTCGGCGGCTCGTATCAGCTGTGCGTGTCCTATGAAGTGAGCCTCGTCGCGATCGACACCGCCGTCAATCCGGAGAGCCAGGTGCCCGTGTCGCAGGTGATTTCGGGCATTGGTCAGATCGTGGGGGCGCCGTGAGCCGACAGATCGTGCTCGACGGCAGTCTGCAGCGTCTCGTCAACTTCGACGATCCTCCGCCGGTTGCCGAGGGTCTGTGGGCGTTGGTCGTGGGCCGGGTCGTGGACGAGGAGACAGACCGCCCGATTACCGGCAACCTCATCGTCTCCACTGCTGCGGTTGGTGTGACGCCGCGGGTTGGTGGCGACGGCGGCTTCGCCCTCGCAGGACGCCCGTGGCTGATCTTCCCGCCGCTCGCCGCGGCAAGCTATCTGTTGACGGCGACCGTCACCGCGGATGGCTATCTCCCGGCAGACGTCGCGATCACAGTGCCGATCGCGCAGCGGCATCTCACCGCACCCGCTCCGGCCCCAGGAAGCGCGGTCATCACCCTCGATTCCGTGGCGCAGCTCTCCGCCGGACAGCTGCTTGCGATCGGACCAGTCGCCGGCGCCGAGCGTGCCCGCATTCGCCACCTCGGCCCGGGCGCCATGCAGGTGACACTCGATGGCGGGCTGTTCCTCCCGCACGCCCTTGGTGATCCCGTCGTGGCCGATGCCTGGACGCCGGTCGATATCGGAATCCTGACCCTGCGGCGCGACGTCACGGTGCTCCGCGGCCGAACGATGCGCCGCGATCCGATCACCAATACGGACTCACCCGTCGCCGGCGCCCTCATCTCGGTCACCGACTTCTGGACGTCGCTGGCCGACGTCCGCGCGGGACTTCCCGGCCGCATGACCACGCCCAATCCAGCGCTGCGCATGTTTGCCGCGACCCTGACGCCCGGCGTGACGACGCGCCGGAGCGTCGGGCCGGGGCAGGTGGCATCGCGCACACTCGCGCCGACGGCCCCGCCGGACGATCGACGCCTTGTCAGCGCCACAGTGCGAGGCCAGACGTCTTTCCGAATCTCCGACCGATCGAGCATCGCGCCGGCCGCGCTCCTTCGTCTCAATCCTGAACGGTCGGAGGCGACCGAAACGGTCACCGTGACCACGGTCACCGGCTACGCCCCAGCCGATGGCCCGGGTGACATCAGCACGGCCCTGCCGCTCTACGGCTCGCACGCCGCCGGAACGCGCGTGGTTCCCGTCACCGAGAGTGCCGTGCAGCCGGCCGCCGCCCTCCGCCGCGACGTGCGTGCCGGCGATCGTGTGCTGTTTGTCGACGACCTGACAAACCTGCCTGACGGCGCCGATGTCGCAATCAGCGACGGCGTCACACCGCAGGAATACCAAGGTCTCCGCCGTCTTGAAGCGACGAGCGACGCCGGCGGCTACTTCGCACTGCCGCCAATCCATCGTGTCGCCGCACTCTCGATCGTCACCACGGCGCCGCTCCTCACGCCCGTACTGCTCACGGTGCGCCCCGACTACACGGTCCGGGAGCATTTGATTGATGTCGTGTTCGCCTGACCCTCGCGAATGGGAGAAGACCGATGCCCGAGTATCTAGCGCCTGCTGTCTACGTCGAAGAAATCGACACCGGATCGAAACCCATCGAGGGCGTGAGCACGAGCACCGTCGGCATGATTGGCGTCACCGAACGCGGGCCAGTCGGCGTGCCGATTCTCGTCACCAGCGCCGGTGAGTTCCGCCGGTGGTTCGGGGAACTGCTCAGCGGCGATTTATACGGCACCCATCGCTTCCTGCCGCACGGAGTCGAGGGATTTTTCACCAATGGCGGCAAGCGCCTCTACGTCGTGCGGGTGCTCAGGCTGCTGGCGGCGTCGAACGCCGCGCTCAACCTGTTTCAGCATCAGGGCGATCCGGCCGGCGCCATTCTGGTCACGCGGTCGGCGGCGAACGCTTCCGCCGTCCTGCTCGTTCAGGGCGCCACAGCGGTGGTCGTGGCCGCGACCAACTGGATGCGCGTGGGAGCCGGCTCTGATGCGGAGTATCGGCAGGCAACCGGGGCGCTCGCGGCGTCAACCGTTTCAGTCGTCACGCGCCTCCCGCTGCAGCGGTCGCATCCGGTCGCTGCCAACAACGTCGAACACTATGCTGCGCTCCCCGCTGTGGCCGTTACGCGAACGCTGGTCGGCGCGCACGCCGCGGGTGCGACATGGTTGTCGCTGACCGGCGGCGGCGGAGTGGTGACCGACCGTGTGCTGCAACTCGTACGGCCAGGCCCGCCCATTACCAACGAAGAATTGATCTATCTGCGCAGCGTCGTGGATCTCGGCGGCGGCAACTGGCGCGTCGAGCTCGACACGCCACTGCTCTTCAACCACGACGACGGCGAGGAAGCGCGGGTGCTCGGCGCGCTTCCAGCGCCGGCCGCCGCCGATATCGATGGCCTCACCAGAGTCGCTGTACCGGGCGATTCGCTGGCCGTCGTCGCCAGCAACGCCGCCTTCACGGCAGGCCAGTTCGTCCGCATGGTCGATGGCGCACGCGGTGAAGTCCGCCGCATTGGCAACATTCACGCAGTGGGACTGGGCGCGCCGCTTGGCGGCCCGGCACTCTCCGGTCTCTTGCTCGAGCACGTCACACGCGCGGACAACGGTGCGGTCCGAACCCTCGACGCGCCGACGGTTCCGGGCGCGCAGGCCTTTGTGCTCGACGACCGCACGGCAGTGGTAGTGGGCGACGTCCTGCGTATCGGCGCTCCCGGCGATCCGGACGTCGAATACGCCGTCGTGAGAGAGGTACCGAATCCCACCGGCACGACGCCCGACCCCGGCCGTATCGTGCTGGCTTCTCCGCTCGGCCGCGCGCACGGCGGCGTTTCGCCCGCTTCACGCCAGATCGTCGCGCGACAGACGATGACGCCGCAGGCGGAAGCTGCGTCAGTACTGCACGCCGCCGCCGAAGGGGCCACGGACCTCTTCGCCACCGCGCCGCTTCTCGGCGGTGCACCGACCGCAAACGATCTCCTTCGCGTCGTGAACGGCGACACTCTGCTGTTTGTCCGCATTGCCACGCATGCCGCGAGGCCAGTGCAGCAGTTGAGCGTCGCCACGCCGTTCAGTCTGCCGCACTCTGCGCCGCAGCCGATCGTCGTGCGTCAGCCGCTCGTCGATGTCACGGCGCTGGATCCCGGTATCTGGGGCGACCGGCTCAGGGTGACCGCCAGCCGCGAGCCGACGCCGCTCGTCCGTACCCACATCCGCAGCGATCCGAGCGGCATTCAGGATCCGACCCACATCCGGCTCGACTCGTCGGCGGGCGTGGAGCCTGGGACGATTCTCACCCTCGCCGACGCGACCGGGTCACCGATCGACGCGCCGTTCAAAGTCACGAGTATCGATCGCCAGAACGGCTATCTCATTACATTGGCGGCGCCCCTGCCTGCCGCCGCCGCGCTCGGCTCGTCGATCCTCTCGATGGAATTTGCGCTTGGCGTGTATCTCCTGCGCCAGCCGGATCCCGCTCAGCCGGTTCGCAACAATCAGGTACTGGACTTCGAGACCTTCCGCCATCTCTCGCTCGATCCGCGGCACAGCCGTTACGTCCACCGCGTCATCGGCACCACATGGACTCCCGGCGCCCCGCTCGACCACGATGGCCTGCCGGTGCGGCGGGCGGATCGACGATCAGAAGGCGGATCGGCGTACATCCGCGTGCGCGATCGCGCGTGGTCGCTGCCGCTGGTGCAGCAGACCGCGGCGCTGCAGAGCATCCGCCCTGGTCCGGAGTTCCTCATCGATGTTCTGCCGGATGGCCGGCGCGAACCTGCGCGCCGTTCCCTGCACGGCGGCGGCGACGCCATCGGCACTCTGCAGGACCGTGACTACATCGGCGACGACAGTCCGGATCCCGAGCTACGCACCGGGATGAACGCACTGCGCAACATCGAAGAGATCAGCATTGTCGGCGCTCCTGGACGGATCGGTGCGGAGTTGCAGGGAGCGCTGATCTCGCACTGCGAATTGATGCGCTACCGGTTTGCCGTGCTCGACGCCATGCCGCCGCCGGCGGACTCAATCGCCGACGTCCAGGCGCAACGGCAGCAGTTCGACACGAAGTACGCGGCACTCTACCACCCGTGGCTGATCGTTCCGGATCCCTACGCCACGACGACACCCGCCGCGGACTATGCGATTCCGCCTTCCGGTCACGTGCTGGGGATCTACGCACGCACTGACATTGAACGTGGCGTCCACAAGGCGCCGGCCAACGAAGTCGTTCGCGGCATCGTCGGCCTGCAGCGCAAGCTGACCAAAGGCGAACACGACATCCTGAATCCGTACCCCTACAACATCAATGTCATTCGCGATTTCCGAGACGACAGCCGCGGCATCCGTGTCTACGGCGGCCGCGTCATCACCAGCGACTCGGACTGGAAGTACGTCAACGTTCGCCGCCTGATGATCTTCGTCGAGGCGTCGATCGATCGCGGTCTGCAGTGGGTGGTGTTCGAGCCGAACGCGGAGCCGCTCTGGGCCCGCGTGCGGCGGTCGATTGCCAACTTCCTGACGCTCGTCTGGCGGAACGGCGCACTTGAAGGCACGCGCGTCGAGGAGGCGTTCTTCGTCAAGTGCGACCGCACCACGATGACCCAGACCGATATCGACAGTGGACGCTTGATTTGCCTGGTCGGCATCGCACCGGTGAAACCTGCGGAGTTCGTCATCGTGCGCATCGGTCTGTGGACGGCGCACGCCGAAGAGTAGGGTCCGTGAACGACATCGAAAGGGAATCGCATGGCGACCGCTGAACGACACGATCCATACCGTGCATTCAACTTCCAGCTCGAGATCGACGGCGTTCCGCTGGGCGCCTTCTCGGAGGCGAGCGGGCTCACGGCAGAGGGCGACGCCGTGGACTATCGCGAGGGCACCGACCGGCAGAACAGCGTCCGGAAGCTGGTGGGGCTGCGCAAGTACAGCAACATCACGCTCAAGCGCGGCTACACGCAGGACCAGTCTCTCTGGCGCTGGTACGGGAACATCGTCGCCGGCGAGCCCGACCGCCGCAACGTGACGATTGTCCTGCGCAACGAAGCCCATCAACCCGTGTTGCGGTGGCACGCGGAGAACGCCTGGGTCAACAAGATCGAAGGCCCAAGCCTCAAGGCCAGCGGGAACGAGGTGGCCCTCGAATCGGTCGAGCTCGTACACGAAGGTCTCACGCTGGAGACGTAGGCGACACGTATGCCCGCCTACTCAACCCCAGGCGTCTACTACGAGCGCGTCGATGCGGGCGCACCTCGAATCGCGCCGCTGCGAACCGACATCGCGGGTCTCGTCGGAATCGCCCGGCGCGGTCCGATCGATATGGCCGTGCCCATCGACAGCTGGCGGCAGTTCACGGCCTGGTTCGGCGATGTCACCGGAGCCGGCTATCTCGCCTACTGCGCGCGTGCCTTCTTCGAGAATCGCGGCAAGCGCGTGTGGATCGCCCGTGTGGGCTCGGCGGGCACGCTACCAGCAACGATGGTCGTTGACACGGCGACCATTCCGGCCGCGTGGCGCATCTCAGCCTCGTCTCCGGGCGTCTGGGGCAACGACCTCGATGTGCGCATCGTCGAAACGCATCGCGCTCAGACGCGAACGAATCCCGGCCGATCGACGGACGAGTACGTGACCGTTGGTTCGGTCGCCGGCTTCGAACGCGGTACCCATGCGCGTGTGCCCATTTCCCCCGGCACCGTCCATCACCGCATCGTGTCGTTTGTCAGCGCCGATGAGCGGCGCCTGTACTGGGTGCATCCTGATCCCGCGGCGCGGGAGAGCTGGGAGCAGACGCTGCCCGGCCTCGACCCGAATACGGCAGCGGTGGTGGAAAGCGTTGAATACACGGTGCAGGTGTTCGTAGCCGGTAGATTGACGACCACCTATCCGGATCTGTCGCTGGCGCCGCTGCACCCGCGGTACGGTCCCGCGATCGTCCCGGGTATTCTTCCGCCGCCGTCCGACGAGCGCGGGTGGTCCGCGCCACTGGCGCCGCCGCTCATCGCGATCGCAGACTCGCGCAACGCCTTGCAGATCGCCGCCGCCGAACCACTCGCCGCGTCGGGTGAACGACACCCGCTCGTGGACGGCCGCGACGGCCTCGACGCGCTTGCGGTCGTCGACTTCATCGGCGAACCCACGTCACCGTCCGACCCCGAGTTCGTGCAGCAGCGAGCGACCCGCGGACTGCGGGCGCTCGAGCGTGCCCGCGAAGTGGCCGTTATCGCCGTGCCGGACATTCACATTCAGGCGGCACCGCCGCCCGAACACCGTCCGCTGCCGCCGTGTGTTCCCGACCCGTGTCTGCCGCCGCCTCCACCGTTGCCAGCCGCTCCACGCCCGGAAGCGGTCGGGGATCTGCCCCCGCGATTTGGCGACGAAGCGGTGTTTTTGGTGCAGGCCGCGATGATCGAGCAGTGTGAACGGCTGCGCTCGCGCATCGCCGTGCTCGATGCACCGTTCAGCACCGCTAAAGACGGACGCCTCGGCCTGGAGCCGATTCGCGCCTGGCGCCGCCGCTTCGACTCGAGCTACGGCGCGCTCTACTACCCATGGGTCACCGTGAGCGATCCCCTCCGCCTTGGCGGCGCGCCGACACGCGCGATTCCGCCGTCTGGCCATGTGACCGGATTCATCGCGAGGACCGACCTGACCATCGGCGTTCACAAGGCGCCGGCCAACGGCGCACTCGGCTGGATTCAGGACCTCACGGTCACGGTGGACGACGCGCCGCACGGCGTGCTGAACGACGAGCACATCAACGCGCTGCGGGCCTTCCCCGGCCGCGGCCTGCGGATCTTCGGCGCCCGCACCCTGTCGTCAGACACCGACTGGCGGTTCCTCAACATCCGCCGCCTCCTCCTCATGATCGAGCGCGCCGTCGGTTTGGCTTGCCAGTGGGCGGCGTTCGAGCCGAACGACGATGCGACGCGCGCCAAGCTGCACCTGGGGCTGACGAGCTTTCTGGTCGGCCAATGGGAACCGGGCGCGCTCGCGGGAAAAACACCTCAAGCCGGCTTCTTCGTCCGGTGCGACACCACCAACAATCCGCCAGACCAGCGGGCGAACGGTCTGTTAGTCGCCGAAGTCGGCGGGGCGGCAGCCGCGCCGTTCGAGTTCGTGGTGCTGCGGGTGGGACGCACGGACAACCAGTTCGAGGTCGCCGAGGCCGGCGTCCTCAAAGGAGTGCCGGCATGATTCCCTTCGGAGCCCTCGGCAGCCGGCACGATCCACCGCTGACCCACAACTTCGTCATCAGCCTTGTCGACACGACGAGCGCCATTGGCATGGCCCTCGACCTCGCGGGCCTCGCGTTGGCCGGTGGCTTCTCCGAGTGCAGCGGGCTCGAGATGGCCATGGCCCCGGAGGAATACAAAGAAGGCGGCCGCAACGGCGGCAACCTGAAGTTCCCGTCACGCGTGACGTGGACCAACCTCACGCTCAAGAAAGGCGCGGCCCTCAGCACGGAGTTGTGGAATTGGCATTACGGGTTCGTGATTGGCAACGGCCGGCGGCGGGACGGCGTCATCGCGCTCCTCAACGAGGCGCAGACGCCGACGCTCGTCTGGTTCTTCCGCCGCGGCCTGCCGGTCAAATACACGGGGCCGGCGCTGAACGCCGCGCAGAACACAGTGGCGATCGAGGCCATTGAAATTGCCCACGAAGGGCTCCATCAGGTTCCGGGGTTTGGTGTGGCTGCCGGCGCGGGCGTCCTGGCAGGTCTTCTGGGGTGACGCATGCACGTTGAGATCAATGAAGTGTCGAGTACGGTCCGCGCGATTGACGGCGATGCGCCCCTCTCGCCGCAAGCGATGCAGCGCATCGTCGAAGCGGTGCTTCGAGCGCTCAAGAGCGGCAACGACCACGAAGCCAAAGCCGCGGCCGAGCGTCGCGTGACAGGCGGCGTAAGTGCCGAGCGCGACGAGGAGAGCTGACCATGGAACAGCTCCAGAAAGCCGCACTTCTGGCGACCTACAGCGACGGGTCGATCGAGATCTTCGACGTCCAGTTCAATCCGACCGAGTTCTCGCTCGACAAAGGGGCACAGATTGCCGAAATCGCGATTCCCGGCCTGGATTCGCCGTTGCTGCAGTTCGTGCGCGGCCAGACGGAAAAGCTGACCGTCGATCTGTTCTTCGATACGACCGAAGACGGCACCGGCGCCGGCGCCACGCCGGTGACGACGCTGACCGACCGATTCTACTCACTGGTGAAGATCGAGCCGGATGGACACGCGCCGCCGGTCTGCACGTTCTTCTGGAACGGTGCGTTTCCCGGCGCCTTCCTTCCCCCGGTGTCGGGGAACCAGCGGCGCTACGACTTCACCGGCATCGTCGAATCGCTGAAGCAGAAGTTCACGTTTTTCAGTCCGGAAGGCGTGCCGCTTCGCGCCACGCTGTCGCTGGTGCTGCGCGAATACAAGACGCTCGACCAGCAGATCGATCAGTTGAATCTGAACTCGCCGAACCGGTCGCACAGTCACGTGACGGCGCTGGGCGACACGTTGGCGGGTGTCGCCCGGCGCTACTACCGACGCCCTGGCGAATGGCGGGCCATCGCCGTTGCCAACCAGATCGAGGATCCGCGGCGCCTGACGAGCGGCCGGTTCCTCCGCATTCCGCCTATCCGTTGAGGACGATGTGATCCAGACGCTCCGTGATGAATCGATCCGGCAGGACGGGTTCTACGTTCCGCAATTCGAAGTGCGGATCGAAGGGGTTGGCCTGCCGAGGAACGTCCTGCGCGACGTCGTCCAGGTGACCTACAAGGACAACATCAAGGAGATCGACAGCCTCGAGTTGACCATCAACAACTGGGACGCGGCCACCCGGCGCTTCAAGTACGTCGGAGATGAATCGCCGGCCGATCTCAAGGGCTCGACCAAGGACAGCGACCGCTATCGGCTGTTCGATCCCTGCAACAAGCAGGTGGAGCTCTGGATGGGCTACGCGGGCGACCTGCGGCTGATGATACGGGCGACGTTTACGACGCTCGAGCCGACGTTCACCGGCGGCGGCGCTCCCACCCTGGCGGTTCGCGGCCTGAACGTCCTGCATCAGCTGCGACGGAAGCAATACAGCCATACCTGGGGCGCCAAACGGGACAGCGACATCGCCAGGGAGATCGCCACCCTCGAGGACAAGTCGCTCGGGAAGCACCACAAGCGGTTTCCGCTTCCGATTGTCATCAACGAGAAGGCGCGCAACGACGAAGACCCGCTTCCCTACGTGGCCCAGAAGAACCAGTACGACATCGACTTCCTGCTCGTGCGAGCGCTTCGGCTCGGCTACGTCATTTACGTGCGCGAGCCCGACAAGACGTCCAAGAACCCGGACGAGCACAAGGCGCACTTGTACTTCGGACCGTCCGACGGCCGTGTTCCAGGCATGCGCGACGTCGAGTTCCGTTTGCGATGGGGGGTGTCGCTTACTGAATTCAAGCCGACACTCACCACGGCGAACCAGGTCAAAACGGTGACCGTGAATGGCTGGGACCCTTCCAAGAAGAAAGCGATCACGGTGAAGGCTTCGCTCGACGACAAGGAGATGAACATCAACAAGGACCTGCACGAATTGTTGAACGTGTGCGATCCGCGCGAGGAAATTGTCGTCGACAAGCCGGTGCATTCCGAAAAGGAAGCGAAGCGGCTGGCGCAGGCCATCCTCAAGGACCGCCACAAGGAAATGGTCAAGGCGTCCGGCACGACCGTCGGCCTTCCGGACTTGCGGGCGGGGCGCAAGGTGCAGATCGAGGGCCTGGGCGCGCGCTTCAACGGTACCTATTTCGTCACTGACACGGTGCACACGCTGAACGACAGCGGCTACCTCACCCGGTTCAACGCGCGGCGCGAGGTGACGGGCGTACTCGAAGGGCTCGCATGAAAGACATCCATGGCGTGGTCACCGGTATCGTTCGCGAAATTGACGCGGCGAGAGCCGCCGTGAAGGTGGAGTTTCCGTGGCTGTCTCCGTCGCAACGGAGTCACTGGGCGCGCATCGCGACGCTGATGGGCGGCAAGAATCGCGGCGTCTACTACATGCCGGAAGAGGATGACGAAGTGCTCGTGGCTTTTGAGCACGGCAAGTTCGATCACCCCTACGTTGTCGGTTTTCTGTACAACGGCGTGGACGTTCCGCCGGAAAGCGAGCGGCGCCTGCGCGTCATCCGTTCGGTCAACGGCCATGAGATTGCCATCTACGACGCCCCGCCGTCCGGCGGCGATCTCGGCTTCGTCCGCATCAAGGACGCGCACGGCAATGTGATCGAGCTCGCCAATGCTCAGATCAGGATCATCTCGGTTGGCGCCCTGCAGATCAAGGCGCCGACCGTGAGCATCAACGGCCGGATCGTGGCACCGATCGGCCCGCCGATCTAGAGACCGGAATCATGGCACTCGAACTGGCAGCCACAATTCCGTGCGTCGAGCTGAAACCGCTCGGCGATCTCCCTGAGATCAAGCTCCTCGGCGGCGTCGATCTCAAGGCGTTCGTCGACGTAGCAGCCGGCCCTGCGACCGATTGCAAGCTGACGTTCAACCTGATGATTCAGCTGGCGCCGCTGATGGCCAGCATGGCGTGCCTGTTCAAGATCCTCGATGTCATCAGCAAGATCAAGGACTTCGCCGATGGCGCCAAGGACCTCGACCCGATCAAGCTCGGCACGGCGGTCCCCAAGCTCGTCGACGCCATCACGAAGCTCGAAGGGTGTATCCCGGCGTTGCAGATTCCGAGACTCGTGCTGATGTTGAAGGGCATGCTCGAGCTCGTGCTGCGGTTCCTCAGCTGCTTCCTGACCCAGCTCGAAAGTCTGCTCGAGTTCCGGGCGTCAATCGATTTCGCCGCCGCCGACGGTAATCCGGTCCTGATCGAAGCGCTGACCTGCGCGCAAAACAGCGCGGACGCCGCAGAGACCAACCTGCTCAAGTCGCTCGAGCCGCTCAAGCCCATTATGGACATCATCGGCATGATCGGCGGCGTGGCCGGCGTGTCGCTGGAGCTGCCGGACCTGAGCGCGATGGGCTCGATGTCGGCCGGCGGCGACGTGAGTTCGACGATCTCGTCGGTGAAGCAGGCCGTCGACAGTCTGAAGAGCGTGGTCGAAAGCCTTGGTTGAGGAGCACATGACCGATCTCACGCGCGATTTTCTCGGCATCGGCTGGAAGTTTCCGCTGCAGGTCACGCCCGCCGGACGCATCGCCCAGGCGCGATACGAGCAGCGCATCGAGGAGTCGATCTTTCTGATTCTCTCGACCGCGCCGGGGGAGCGTCCGATGCTGCCTGACTTCGGCTGCGGCATCCACGATCTCGTATTCGAGCGCAACAACCCGGCAACAGTGGCGCAGGTCGCGCAGTCGGTGCGCCTGGCGTTGACCGCGCACGAGCCCCGCATCGACGTGCTCGACATCGATGTGCAGGCGCCTCTTGAACAGCCGTCGCTGCTGCTCGTCCGCATCAGCTACCGCGTGCGGTCGAACAACGCCGTCGGAAACATGGTCTACCCCTTCTATATCCGCGAGGTCGCCTAGATGCCGCTGCAGGAGCTGCTGCCGCAGATCGACGACCGCCGCTTCGACGATCTCGTGGCGGAGATCAGGACACGCGTGGCGCGCTACGCGCCCGAGTGGCGCCCGGGCGAATCGGCATGGACCGATGTCAACGACAGCGATCCGGGCGTCACCATCGCGCAGGTATTCGCCTGGCAGGCCGAGATGCTGCTGTATCGCATGAACCTCGTGCCGGCGCTGAACTACATCAAGTTTCTCGAGCTCATTGGATTGTCGCTGCTCGCGGCGGAACCCGCCGTCGCGGAAGTGACGCTGCCGGTCAAGGCGACTCACAGCGCCACCACCGTGCCGATTCCGCTGCGCACCCAGCTCGGTGCCGAGCCCGGTGACGGCGGCCCACCGGTGATCTTCGAAACCACGCGCGCGATCGTCGCGTGGCGCGCCAGACTCGGCGCGGTCCTGGTGCGCGCGGACGGCGACGTCAACTATCTGCCGGTCACCGATCTGAATCAGGCCGCGTCCGAGCCGTTCGCGGTCTTCGGCGATCCGGCACGGGACGGCGGGGAGCTTGCCCTCGGGTTCGAGGACGCCGGCCCGCTGCCGTCCGGTGTGCTCGATCTCGCAGTGATCGTGGTGCGCGATGGCTCGAGGAGCGGCTTTCTCGCCTGCGTCGACACACCCGTCTATCCGCCGGCCACTATCCGCTGGGAATTCTGGAATGGATCAGCCTGGCAGCGACTCGATCTCATCAAGGATGAAACGAACGCGTTCACACGCTCTGGACACGTTCACGTCAAGATGCCGGCAAAGGGGATTTCGGCCAAGACGCGTCTCGAGTCCGATCCGGGTGCGCCGCTGCGCTACTGGATTCGGGCGCGGCTCGACGAGAGCCAATACGAACGCGCGCCGGAAGTGCTGGCGATTCGCACGAACACCGTCTCTGTCGACCAAGCGGAGACGATTCGCGACGAAGTCCTCGGCGGCAGCGACGGCAGCCGCAATCAACAGTTCCCGCTGGCGAGCCGGCCGGTGGTCAGGAACACGCTGCAGCTCGAGATCGAACAGAGCGACAAAGGCTACGAGCGCTGGCGCGAAGTGCCAGATTTCTTCGCTTCCGGTCCGACGACGTTCGACTTCGTCCTCGATCGTTCCACCGCCATCGTCACGACCGGCGACGGGCTGAACGGCGGCATCCCCGTCGCCTACGTCCGCAATCCGGACGCCAACGTCGTGGCGCGCGAGTATCGCGTCGGTGGCGGCAAACGCGGCAACGTGCCGGCGGGCGCCATCAGCACGCTGACGACGCGCATCGATGGCGTCGACGACGGAGCGATCGTCAATTTGCAGCCGGCGGCGGGTGGGCGCGACGAGGAGACGCTCGACGAAGCGCGCAAGCGCGCGCCCCGGGTAATCCGCAGCCGCGAGCGAGCGGTGACGGCCGAGGATTACGAGTACTTCGCGATGCAGGCCGGCAACGTCCGTCGAGCCAAGGCGCTGGCGCTCTATCACCCGCAGTTTCCCGACGTGCAGGTGCCGGGCGCCGTCAGCGTGATCATCGTTCCCGACGCGGACGGCCCGACGCCGCAGCCAAGTGATGGCCTGTTGCGCACCGTGTGTGCGTGCCTCGACAAGCGGCGCACGATAACGGCGGAGCTGTTCGTCCTGAAGCCGACCTACACCAACGTGACCGTGGCGGTCGACCTCGGGGTCACCAACGACGCCGACCTGACCGAAGTCGTCGAGAACGTCACGCAAACGCTTCTCACCTATTTCCACCCGCTCAAAGGCGGAGAGGACGGCGCCGGCTGGCCGTTCGGCGGCACGATCTACTACTCAAAGATCTACCAGCGCATTGCGAATCAACGGGGCGTATCGTTCATCACGACGCTGCGCATCACGGTGGACGGCATTGAGCAGGAACCGTGCACCGACGTGCTCATCGGCCGGAACGCACTGGCCACGAGCACGACGCACTCGGTCATCGCGAGCTATCCCGTGGAGAGCGAGCCGTGAGCATGGCGACCCGCTCCATCTCGCGCCTGCCGGTGATCCCCGCTCCACCGCACGATCCAACGTCGATGCTCATCGACGCGCGGAACGGATGGCACCTGGCGGATCCGGGTGGCCTTTCGGGCCTGCTGTGGTCGGCCTGCGACGATTCGCTCAGCCTCGACCTCAAGGTGCCGCTCCAACCGTCGCTGGTCGATCCGGCAGGTACGCTTGGCGGTCTCGTACTGCCGCCGAACGTTGCCGTGACAGACGATGGGGCGATTTACCTGCTGGATCGGAAGAGCCACAGGCTCAAGACGTTCGATCCATGCACGTGCTGCTTCGTCGACGTGCCGTGCATCGCCAGACACGGTGGCGGCGCGCGCGACCTGAGAAACCCGGGCGGCATCGCCATCTGTTGCGGCGTGCTGTATGTCGCCGATACCGGACGCAACGGCCGCCTGCCGACCGGGACCAGCGCCCGCCGCAACGCCCTGCGCGCGCGCCTTCGCCGCGAGAATCATCGCGTCTCGATGTTTCTCATGCCGCGTGGCGAGCTTCGCGGCCACCTGCGGCCGAACGTCAAGGATTTCCCCCACTGGCTGCCCGTTGACGTTGCCTGCGATCCACGTGGAGCGGTGTGGGTCGCCGATCGCGCGAACGGCGTCGTCCATCGATTTACACCGCGCGGGCACGGCAAGGCCGTCATCACCGGGCTGGATGCACCCGAGCGGGTGACGATCGATCGACATGGGCTCGTTTACGTGCTCGATCGCGCGATCGCCGACGGTCACCTGCGGCTGCGCGTCTTCAGTCCTAATGGTGTAGAGCAGCCGGCGCCAACGAGCGTCGAGCGCCTCCGGCCAGCAATCAGACCGCTGCCATTCCCCGTTCTGCCGGCCGGCCTCCTTCAGCTCGCCGCGCTGTGTGAACGCGAGTGTCCACCCCGCTGCACGACGTTCGACCCATCTGGCACGCCCGTCCCCGAACCGACACCGGACCCCGCGCCGCTGCTGACGAGCGGCACCATGCAGACGCATGCGCTCGACAGCCGCACGCGCGCCTGTCAGTGGCATCGCGTGATCCTGCATGGGGATGTTCCAAACGGCACGCGCGTGCGTGTCGAGACGTTCGCGGCAGACGAGGAATACGACGCGAACCAGATTGCCGGCTTTGCCACCTGGGCGGGTCGTGACGTGGCACCCCGCGCCGGCGTGGCGTCTGCGGCGGTCGACGATCACGATTGTCTCGTCCCGAGTCCTCCGGGCCGCTTTCTCTGGCTGCGCGTGACGTTACTGGGCAACGGCCGCGCGACGCCTGTCCTTCGCGCGATCGAGATCGAGTTCCCGCGCCTGACTTCGCTGCGGTTTCTGCCGGCCGTGTTTGCCGCGGAAGGCGCGTCGGCGGACTTCACGTCTCGATTCCTGTCGCTCTTCGACACAACCGTGCGTCAAATCGAGCGCACGGTCGACACCGAGGCGCGCCTGTTTGATCCCGCGTCTGCCCCGGCCGAGCGTGTCGGTCAGGCGCCGATCGACTTCCTGACGTGGCTGGCATCGTGGATCGGCGTGACCTTCGATCGCACGTGGACGGAGCCGCGGCGGCGGCGCGTGCTGGCCGGGGCGGGCCGCCTTTTCGCGCGACGCGGCACCGTCGAGGGGCTGCGGCAACAGGTGCTCGATTGGCTTGGCTGGACGCCGCCCCCATCGTGCGGCCCAACGGCGATGCGCCGGCACGGGTGCGGCTGCCGTCCCGCCAACTGCTCACCGGAACCCCTCTCGATGCCGGCCGTCATGCCGCCCATCGTGCTCGAACACTTCAAGCTGCGCCGCTGGCTCTTTCTCGGCACGGCGCGGGTTGGTGCGCAAGCGGTCTTGTGGGGACAACGCATCGTCAACCGCACGCAGTTGAACGCGAACGCCCAAGTCGATCGGACGCGCCTCGTGATGACGCCCGATCCGAAGCGTGATCCGCTCCACTTCTACGCGCACGGGTTCACCGTGTTCGTCCCGGCGTGTGCCGGAGCCACCGAAGCGGAACGGCGATCGTTCGTGAATCTGCTGCGAGCGGAGAGTCCGGCGCACACCCGATGGGATGTGGCGTGGGTCGAACCGCGGTTTCGTATTGGCGTGCAGTCAATGATCGGCTTCGACGCCGTGGTCGGCGGGCTGCCGGCGTCTGCTCACCTGGGCAGCGCCATTCTCGGCGGCCCGACGCTGGTTGGGCCGAGCCGCAGACCACGCCTGCGCGCCGGACAGTCCGGTCGCGTCGGCCTCGGATCGCAATTGCACTGACAAGGAGAGCGAGGGAGTTACTCATGAAGGCGCACGATCATCACTCGGCAGGCATCTGCTGCCCGAGCTGCGATTTCCAGGCCTTTGCGCGGAATGCCTATTGGACCGGCAAGCTGATGCTCGCGCGCGACTTTGTCGACGAACAGACCTACGTCGTCGACAAGTTCCGCCACCACAATCAGCACCTGCACGGCAGCGGCGTGGTCTGCGGGATGAAGGTCGTCCAGCACGAGAATCCGGCCTGCCGCGACCGCTTCGTCTGCGTCACGCCAGGCACCGCGGTGGACTGCTGCGGCCACGACATCATCCTGAGGGATCTCGACTGCCTGGATCTTTGGGCGGTGCCCGCGATCAAAGCGCTCCGCGAGGCGAACGACACCAGGACCCATACCATCCAGATCTGCATCCGGTACTGCGAATGTCCAACCGAGGATATTCCCGTTCTGTACGACGAATGCGGATGCGACGACGCGCGCTGCGCGCCCAACCGGATCCTGGAATCCTACGAGCTTGGCGTCATCGTCGATCCGGTTCTTCCGCCGGAGCACGAATGGCCGGCGCAGTGCGGCGACCTGTGGTGGGAGAGCCTGGAGGGTTGTCCGCACTGCGACCAGCCCGACTGCGTGGTGCTCGCGACGATTGAGAGCTACGTGATCGGCAATCAGATTGTCGATTCCCTGCCCAGTCCGCTGCCTCCCGGCGGAGCGGTGGTCATCAACAACAAAAAGGGGCGCAAGGTTCTACCCAGTGTCGAGGCGATCAAGGCGGTTGTGGACTGCCTGCTCGATCAGCCAGGCGGCGGTGGTGGACCGCAGGGGCCCGCTGGTCCTGCCGGCCCCCAGGGACCGCAAGGCGCCGCCGGTCCGCAGGGGCCGCAAGGGGCACAAGGCCCGGCGGGACAACCAGGCCCTCCAGGCCCTCCGGGTCCCGGCCTGCAGGAAGGACTGACGCAAATCCGGCGGCTGTCATGGCGGCACAACGCGCCGAGCCCGCTCGCGGTCGTCGACATGAGCCCACAGCCCAAGCGTCAAGCGGTCATCGTGCAGTTCACCAACAAGGTGGACGTCAAGACCATCGATGCGGCGCACGTGTTTCAGCTCCTCATCGAGCACGACAGAACCCGGAACCTCGAGATGGGCATTACCTGTCGATGCCCGCTCATCGGCGAAGTCGTGCCGGTGATGAACGTTCAGGTCTCCGGCGGCGTCATCACCCAGGCCACGCTGTCGCCCACCGCGATGGTCGACGCCGTGGCGTTTCTCCTGCCGCTCGAGCCACGGGCCGCGCTGCGCGAGGTCCTCGCCACGAACGGCGAGTTCTGGGTGGTGATGCGGTGCGACTTCGTGATCGATGCCGAGGGACGCGCGGTCGATGGCGAGTTCGTACGGGCCACTCTGCTCAGCGGCGATCGACCCGGGGCGCCATCCGATCCGCCCGCGAGCGGAGGCATTCAGGGTGGCACCTTCGAGAGCTGGTTCAGCGTCAGGCGGGGATGAATTCGAACGAGAGTGAGCGCGTGCCGATGAGCGCCGCGCGGAGGAACGATCGATGGCTTCTGTGACCAATGTCGCCCTGCCGGACTGCTTCGGCCGTCCGACCTGCGATCCCGCGCCCGTGTGCCCGGCATGCGGCGGCCTCGAGTGCCTGTGCCGTCCACGCTTTTTTGCCGGGCAGATGCTCAGTGAGGACGACCTCAATCGACTCGACCATTACATACAGGCGAAGAACCGCCTGCACAACCGGCACCTCCACGGATGGGGCGTGTCGTGCGGCCTCGAAGTGGTCTGCGGCGTCTGCGAGCCGGACCAGCGGCACGTGCTGGTGAAGCCTGGTTACGCCCTCTCTCCCTGCGGAAACGACATCATCGTCTGCAAACCGACGTCGGTGGACATCTGCGATCTCATCAGCCGCTGCCGTCCGCCGGCCGACGATTGTCACGACCTCGTCGGCCAGCCACCACCGCCCGCCGATCAGCCGGTTCCGGGAGCCGCGCCGGCGGGCGACGACAACCGTGCGGCGCCCGGCGATTGCGGCGGAGGCACCGAAGAGTGGGTGCTGGCCATCTGCTACTCGGAGAAGCCGTCGCGCGGGATTGCGGCACTGCGAGCCACGCCGGCCGACTGTGGATGCGGGTGCGGCGGGCACGGCAAGTCGAGCGGCGGTTGTGGATGCGGAGGCAATGGGGACAAGAGCAGCAGCGGACACAAAAAAGGCGGCGACTGCGACTGCGGCTGCGGCGGGTCCACGCGACGCAAGGCACCAACACCCCGTTCGATACCGGAACAGTGCGAACCGACCGTCGTCTGCGAAGGCTATCGCTTTGTCGTCTACAAAGCGCCCAAGAGGTCCGCGAGGGATCGCCAGTACGGCGCCGCCGCCAGGCGGTTCCTCTGCTGCCTGGCGCCGCTGCTCAATGCCTCCGGCGACGCGAGCGACATCGACACGCCGGCCGAGGCACAGGCCTGGGCGCTGGCGGTGCTCGATGCCGTGCGCGAGTTCATCATGAGCGAGGGGTTATACGATTGCCGTCTCGCCAAACGCTTGTCCGCTATCGTAATTCCCGAACCGGGCAACACTCCGCCCGCTGTCTATCTCGCGCAGCTCAGCCAGGCCGTCGCCAGTATCGTGGCCATTGGCGCCATTGCATGGCAGAAATGCTTCTGCGCCGCGATCCTTCCGCCTTGCCCGGAGCCTTCCCAGTCTGACTGCGTGCCGCTCGCCACCGTCACCGTGACGCGTTCGTCGTGCTGCGTGCAGACGATCTGCAACATGAGCGCGCGGAAGTTCCTCGTGACCATTCCGAACCTGCAGTACTGGCTGTCGTTCGTGGATCTCTTCACGGGATCGAACGCCGCCGCGGGTTTGCGGCAGGTGCTGGAACGCCTGTGCTGCCGGCCAACACGCGAGTATCAGGACTCGGTCAGGAACGCCGACTTCTTCGCGAATGCGCGAGTGTCCGGCGTCCGATCGGCACGCCGCGCCAGGCGAGCCGCACCGGGACCGGTCAATGAACCGGCCGCGGCATCGACGCTGTTGAATGCGCTGGGGTCGCCGGAGCGGCGCGTGGGAATCGAACACCTGTTACTCGGCGCGCTCGGCGCCCGAAACGCGGAAGGCGAACCTTACATCAGCGACGAGGAGATGGTGAACCCGGCGAACTTCCTGGTGCTGAACCAGATCGTAGCTCCGCTCCTTCGCGCAGTGGTACCGGCGGAGGTAGCGCCGGCCGATGTGGCTGCCGGCCTTGGCGCCGCATCCGCCGATCGACAGCGACTCGACGACCTGAGCCGGGAGCTCGACTCGCTCCGCACGACAGTCGAGCGCCAGGAGAAGACCATCGCCAGGCTCAAGAAAAACAAGTAACGAGGCCGTCATGGATCAAAACGCCAGACCAGGGTTCTACGAAGGTCAGTATCTCGGCGCCGAGGACCTGAGCGCCGTCGTCGACTACGCCCGCATTCAGCAGGCGCGGCATACGCTCGGCGCGCACACGTGGGGCATTGGCGCGGGCCTCGAGCTGCGAGAACGACCATTGGCGTCGGGCGAGGTTGAGATGTCGGTGCTGCCGGGCATCGCGTGGGACGGCTACGGTCGTGCGGTGGTCGTGCTTGCGCCGGCGCGCGTGGGACCCGAAAAGTTCGCGAACTTCCTCGCCGACACGCCGCCCGAGGGGCTGCTGATCAAAGTCTGGCTCCGCTATCACGAAACGGCCTCGCGAGGGCCAGCGCCCGGGTTCGAGGTGTGCCGGCCCGACGGGCAATATTCGCGGGTCGTCGAAACTTTCGCGATCGCTGTCGGCGAGTTGGCCGAGCCCGAACACGGCGCCATCACCGTCGCCGGCCGCTCGGTCGACGCGCGCAAGGCAAAGTCGGCCTTCATTTCCGGCGCGCCCGACCTGTACGACGAATCTGTGGCGTATCAGGAGATACCAGCGGGCGGCACTCGCCCGCTTTGGTACATTCCAGTCGGCTATGTCCGCTGGCTGAAAACCGCCGGTCAACCGGGCAAGCTCGTCGCGCTGTCGAAGACCGGCGTTGGTGGACAGCCGCCGGACGCAGATCTGGCTCGCGCATTCCGCCACTACATCGGGGTCGTCGCCGACACAGTGAACGCCGCAGACGGGATCATCCGCCTGCGCGATCGCGGCAGGAATCCCGATCCCGCCATCTCGCACGTCAGGTTGCCGAAGGTCGTGACGGATCCGGCCAAGCCGCCAGAGAACGATCTCGTTTGGGTGGAAGGCGCCCTCCACGTCGTTGGCGGCGACGCCCGTGTGTCGGGCGGCAAGATCGAACTGCGTGATTCATCCGGCAGCGCCGACAGCGTGCCGCTGGCGCTGCGTCGCGTCGAACCGAACGCGCTCGGGGGCAAAGATCTCCAGGTCGTGCTGGGAGCGACGAATCCGCCGACTGGAGCCAACATGCTCGCGGTTGGCAACAGCAAGATCGATGCGGCCACAGGGCAGTTGAAGAAAGACCTTACGCGCCATCTCGTGGTGCGCGACGACGGACGCGTCGGAGTCGGGATCGATGCCCCGCCGCAGTTGCTCACGCTCGGCGGCGAGGGCAACACGCGGCTCGAAGTGGCGCGCGTGTCGGCGTCGTTGCCGTGGGGCACAACGGCTCCCACGAATCCCGGCGGCTTCGTGATCAATCAGCAATCGGCCGGATCGGCGAATGCCGGCGCAGACTTCGCGCTCATGCGCGATCGCAAACAGCGCGTCGTGCTCGGAGACCTCCACACGATACTGAGCGGTCAGGACGGCGGCGACGTCGTGGTCTTCACGAATCGTAATGAGCCAGGCGAGGCCGAAGTGCTCCGGGCCACGGCTACCGGCAATGTCGGCATCAACAACGCCAACCCGGCCGCGCGACTCGAAGTGAACGGCGATATCGCGATCGATTCGCGAGCCAATGGCGCCGCGCGCATCCTGCCTGCCGGGGGCACGCTTATCTGGAACGACGGCACCTGGCTCCGGCTCAATCAGAATCTGGACTTTACCAAGCCAATCCAGGGCGTCCACACTCCTGGCCTCTTTGCGCCGAAGTCGCTGAACGTCGGCGGCATTTCCAGCTGGGCAGATCCGGGCCCCGACAACACCGCCATCGCAGGCCGCCTGGCGATCGGCGCGCTTACGGGAGCCGAGACGCTGCATGTCGAAGGCACCGCCCACGTCACCGGCACGCTGGACGTCGACGGTAACGTCAACGCCGGCGGCAATACCAACACGACGGGCAACGTGAACACCGGCGGCAATGTGAACACCGGCGGCAACGTCAACGTCACCGGCAACGTCAATGTCGGCGGCGACGTCAACTGCACGGGGACCAAGAACTTCCGCATCGCGCACCCTATGGACGCGGCCGATCGGGAGCTCGTGCACGCCGCTCTCGAGGGCCCGGAAGCCGGGGTCTTCTATCGGGGCGAGGCGTCCCTCCGCGACGGTCTCGCAGAGATTGTCCTTCCCTGCTACTTCGAAGCGCTGACGCGCGACGATGACCGAACCGTCACGCTGACCCCGATCTTTCAGGATGACGAACCGGTTTCCGCGCTCGCCGCGACCGTCGTCCGCGACGGTCGCTTTCGTGTGCGCGCCATCACGGCAGGTAACCCTGCGCAGCCGTTTCACTGGGAAGTCAAGGCGACGCGGGCTGACGTGCCGCGGCTCGCTGTCGAGGTGGCTCGTGCACCTCGGGCGGACCTGACTCTCGATATCGACTCGCTCGCCAGGGCCTGAAGGAATGCTCCGTACCTCGCCCCACCTGTCGGTGCATCGCTGGCGGAATCACTATTGGATTCCGGCCAGCCACGCGGCGCCGCACCGTGTGCAGCAGGACCTCGACGCCACGCTCATCCGTGACGTCGGGCCGGCGCTGGCGGCGGCGGGCAGCGCGCTACTGGACCAGTCGGGCGAGGTGGTGTTCGTTCGCAGGCTCGACCTTGACTATGCGCTGGATGCGGCCTGGGGCCGCGATGCCATCGCACGCGTCACGGCCGGTGCGTTCACGCGATCGCTGTGCCGCGTCCTGTCCGAACCCGATTCAGAGAACGTGGTCCGCTTTCGCAGTGCTGCGGACTATCTGGCGGCGTACGTCGCTGCGCGCGCGGCGGGAACGGCGGCGCTGCCCTGGTTCTTCTCGACCTTCGAAGGCTGGTCCGCACTGTCGGCGAGCGCGGCGATTCGCTCCGCGCTCGCGGACGACCTCGAGACAGGGCGAGCCGCACTGACCTCTCTTGGTTCGACGGCGCTTGCGGACCTGGTCGAAGCGCTGACCGACGGCGACGCCCGGCAACTCGTCGATGTATTGGCGCCGGCAGCAGCGAACGGGGCGCACGTGTTTGCCGACGTTCTGACGCTCGCACGGGAGTTGGCGTCGGCGCCGCCGCCGGCGCCGCTGCTTCGATGCGCGGGTCTGGGCGTCTGGCTTCTTGCGACCCGCACCCGACCGGTATCGGCGTGGCCGATCCACACGGCGGTCCTCATCATGCGCGTGCTCGATGAAGCAGCCGGCCGGCCGGGCATGCCGCCATTTGATCGACTTCTCGCGATGGCGGCTGAGGATCAGCACACGCTGGCGCGCGTTGCCGTGCTTGCGACGAACGGTCGCCGCGAGCACGTCGAGCGCTTTGCGCGGGCGCTCGTACGTCGCTCAGCGACGCCGGCGTCATCGGTCCCCGAGGTGATGCGCCGTTCGACGCGGTTCGGCGGATTGTTCCTGCTGCTCGGGGATCTCCTCGAGATCGATCTCGATCACGCGACCGCCGGTTGGCCGACGCTGCGCGGCACGCCGGCACTCAGCATCGTGCGTCTCGCCGTTCTCGCGCTCAGCGCCGGTGGGCCGGGGGGAGGAGACGCCATCGTGAGTGATCCCTACTGGCGTGACACATTCTCGTGGTCGCCGGAAATCGATGCCGAGGCCGTCACC